>Ga0307379_10005221_pt1 | contig 18220 bp, 22 predicted proteins | sample UN2MG_FD_202237 | JGI IMG/M metagenome (GOLD analysis project Ga0307379, IMG submission 202237) | Soil microbial communities from Risofladan, Vaasa, Finland - UN-2 | ecosystem: Environmental > Terrestrial > Soil > Coastal area > Acid sulfate soil | place: Finland: Risofladan, Vaasa | collected... | reverse complement strand
ATCGGCGCTGTGCGCCAGCGCTTCACTCTGACCGGCCGTCTCGATGAGCCCGAGACTGTCGCGCAGCCACTGGATGGTGGCGCCCGCCATGAAGATCGAACCCTCCAGCGCGTAAGCGCGCGAACCCGCACGCTGATGCAGAATGGTCGACAACATGCGCGTGGCCGATGCCAGTTTGTCGCCGCCGGTATTGGCGACCACAAAGCAGCCGATGCCAGTTTGTCGCCGCCGGTATTGGCGACCACAAAGCAGCCGGTGCCATAGGTCGCCTTGACCATGCCGGGTTGGAAACACGCCTGGCCGAAGGCCGCCGCCTGTTGATCGCCGGCAACCCCACGGATCGGTATGGCCACGCCGAAATGCTCTTCCGCCGTCAGCCCGAAATCGCCCTGGCTGTCGCGCACCTCCGGCAGCATCTCGCGCGGAATCCCGAGCCGGTCGAGCAGCCGCGCGTCCCATGTGCCGGTGCGGATGTCGAACAGCTTGGTGCGGGCGGCGTTGGTCGCGTCGGTGGCATGCAGCGCCCCGCCCGTGAGCTTGCACAGCAGAAAGCTGTCGACCGTACCGAAGCACACCTCGCCGCGCGCTGCCCGCTCGCGCAAGCCCGGCACGTTGTCGAGCAGCCATGCAAGCTTCGTCGCCGAGAAATAGGGATCGATGACGAGCCCGGTGGTCTCGGCCACATGCGCGGCCCAGCCTTCTTGTTCGAGCGTGGCGCAAAGCGGTGCGGTGCGCCGGTCCTGCCACACGATGGCGTTGGCGAGCGGCTTGCCGGTTGCCCGCTCCCACACCACCGTCGTCTCGCGCTGATTGGTGCTGCCGACGGCGACAATCGCGCTCGCGTCCACCTCGCGCAACACCGTGCGGCAGACCTCGATCACGGCCCGCCAGATTTCATCCGGATCGTGCTCGACCTGTCCCGGAGCCGGATAGATCTGCCTAAGCGGCAATTGCGCGCTTGCGCCGGCGCGTCCCGCCTCATCGAACAGAATAGCGCGCGTGCTGGTCGTCCCCTGGTCGATGGCAAGGATGTAGCGGCCGCTCATTCTGCGCCCGCGCCGCCGGTCTCGCTCACGATCCAGGCGCAATACTCCGCGCTTCCACCCGCCGTCGGCAGCACGAACAAGGCCGGCACCTCATAAGGGTGCAGCCGCTTCGTCTTGGCCAGCACCTCATCAGTCAACGACTCCCGCGTTTTGATGATCATGGCGACCTCGTTCGCCTCCTCGCGGACGCCCTCCCATTGATAAAGCGAGATCATGCCGGGAAACATGTTGACGCAAGCGGCCAACCGCGCCGCCACCAGCGCCGCGCCAACCTCCTTGGCGTCCTCGAGACTGGCAAAGGTCGTGTAGATCAGGACCGGCCGTTCCGCGTTCCCCATGGATTCACCATTTCGCCGTTGCATTGAGAGGCATGCGTTCCGAGAGGCTTGCATTCCGTGGCCGCCACAGCCTTATAGTGCCCCCTTCTCTTGGCCGGTCCAAGTGCAGCAAACAGATCAAGTGCAGCGAACTGATCATGGCACGCTTCGAAAACATTGCTTTCGTCGCCAGTGAGACGAAGGAGGCGGAGGACGCGCTGGAAGCCCTCACCGGGCGTTACGGCAATGTCGCGCCCGAAGACGCCGACGCCATCGTCGCGCTCGGCGGTGACGGGCTGATGCTGCAGACCATGCACAACCACCTGAATAGCCGCATTCCCATCTACGGCATGAACCGCGGCTCGGTGGGCTTCCTGCTCAACGACTACCAGAAGAACAGCTTGAAGGCGCGGCTGGAGCAGGCCGAGATCACCGTCATCCATCCTTTGCGCATGACAGCCCGCGACGTGCATGGCAAAACCCACCAGGCGCTCGCCATCAACGAGGTCTCGCTGTTCCGCCAGATTCACCAGGCTGCCAAATTTCGGATCGCGGTCGACGGCACGACGCGCCTCAACGAGCTCATCTGCGACGGCGTTCTCGTGTCCACCCCCGCCGGCAGTACCGCTTACAATCTGTCCGCACACGGACCGATCCTGCCCATCACCGCGCCGCTGCTGGCGCTGACGCCGATCAGCCCCTTCCGGCCGCGCCGCTGGCGGGGCGCGCTGCTGCCCAACGAGGCGAAAGTGGTGATCGAGGTATTGGAACCCGAGAAGCGGCCGGTAAGCGCCGTGGCCGACCACACCGAGTTCCGCCACGTGGTCGCGGTTGAAGTCAAAGAGGAAAGTGGCATCGATATCTTCATGATGTTCGATCCCGGCCACACGCTCGCCGAGCGCATCCTGGCGGAGCAGTTCGGCTACTGACGCGTTATTTACGGCCGCGTCAGCTCGAACACCTTGTCGATCACCGCATAGTCGCCATAGCCGAGCCGCGCGATGGGCTTGAGCTTGGTGACGTCCACCTTGCCCTCGGCGATCACGCCATCGTCGATATGCACGCCGACCACCTGGCCGAGCACGATGGCGTGCGTGCCGGGGCCGCCGTTGGGTCCGGGAAGATCGATGGTGCGCCAATAGCGGCACTCGAAGGCAACGGGCGATTCCGCCACGCGCGGCGGCGCGACCATCTTCGACGGGGCCGGGGTCAGTCCGGCCAGCGCCATCTCGTCCACCTCCGGGCCGACATGCTGCGAGGTACGGTTCATGGCGTCGCGCAGACTGTAAGTGGCGAGCGAGCACACGAATTCGCCCGTCTCCTCGGCATTGCGCTGACTGTCCTTGCGGCCGCCGGAGGAGAACATCACGAAATGCGGGTCGGTGGAGACGGCGTTGAAGAAGCTATAGGGCGCGAGATTGACGACGCCGTTTTTGTCCAGCGTGGAGATCCAGCCGATGGGCCGCGGCGTTACCAGCGCCTTGAACGGGTCCCATTGCAGGCCGTGCGTGTTGGCAACGGCATCGTAGAACATGGCGTCGATCCTTTACCGGACTTACGACCGCCACGACGTGACGATGTCGGCGAGCCGGGGCCGCTCCCGCTCCTCGGGCTTCTCCTTGGCCGTACCAATATAGACGAAACCGGCGATGCGTTCGTTGTCGGCGAGCCCGAGCGCGGCCCGCACCCCGTCGCTATAGGCATACCATTCTGTGATCCATTGCGCGCCGAAGCCGAGCGCCGTGGCCGCGACGATGAGGTTCTGGCACACCGCACCCGCCGACAGGATTTGCTCCCATTCCGGCGCCGCCGGGTTCTTGGTGACGCGGGAGACGACGGCAATCACAATCGGGGCTCTCAAGAAGCGCTTGGCCTCGTTTTGCAACCGGAAGGCGCCGGGATCCTTCTCCTCCGCACCGCACACCGCCGCCAGCACCTGGCCGATGGCCTCCCGCGCGGTGCCTTGGAACAGCACGAAGCGCCACGGCACGAGCTTCTTGTGGTCGGGCACCCGTGCCGCTGCCGTGAGAATCTGTTCGAGCTCGGCGGCCGTCGGCCCGGGCTCGGCGAGACTGTTGGCCGACACGGAACGGCGGGTCAGGAGATGGTCCAGCGCAAGGTTTGACATGGTCTCACGATATTTTGCTAAGGCCATGCTCCCTATCGTGAAACAGGCCAGCGAACAATCCGCAATCCTTGCGTCCAATTGGCTCCCGCGGCACCCCAAATCGGCCTTAATCACGGCTGAATTTCGAAGCATTACGCCCGCCGGAAGCTTGTATAAGAGTTCGGCAGTCGACTGTATCGGAGCAAAAATCGCTATGCGGGGGAAACACTTCGCGGCGCTGAAGCTATTGCTTTTGCCCGCCTGTGTCCTTGGCGTCGGCATGGCCGCCGCCGAGGATTCGCCCCTGCCCAACTCAGACCCGGCGCTCCCCGCCACGATCCTCGTGCTCGATTCCTCGCGCAGCATGGGCGACAAGCTGGGCGACACGATCAAATTCGATGCCGCACTCGACGAGTTCGGCAAGGCCGTGGGCCATTATGGCGACCGTATCGCCTTCGGGCTCGTCGCTTTCGGCCATCGCAAGGCGTCGAACTGCGCCGACAGCGAGATCCTGGCCAAACCGGGCGCCCTCACCGCGCAGACTTTTGAGACGCTGCTCGGCGGCCTCAAGGCCAAGGGGCAAGCCCCCATCGCCGCCGCCATCAGCGATGCCGCGACCCTGGCGGACCCGTCCGGCCGGCCCCTTGATGTGATCCTGGTCGCCGATGGCGGCGACACCTGCAACGCGAATATTTGTGTGACCGCGGACGCGATCAAGCAAAAGACCAAGGGACTGCGCATTCACGTCATCGGCCTCGGCGACAAGGCTGATGACGTGAAGCCGCTGGCCTGTGCCGCTACCGCCACCGGCGGCCAATTTTCCACCGCGGCCAATGACGGCGAGCTCAAAGCGCGCCTGGCCGCGGTGCTCGAATCCGTCGCGAACCCTCCCGCCGCACCTGCCGCCACCAGCCAGGAAATTACCGCGGTCGATAGTAGCGCCACGCCCATGGCGGACCTGGAGCCGGAGCCAGCGGTGCCCGGCGAGACCGGCTCCGGCGAGACGGCCGTGCTCAAATCAGGCGCGCCGAAGCCGAACACCGCCCAGACTTTGGTGCAGCGCGCCCTTCCGCCGGCCAAACCGGAACCGGCGCGGCCCGTGCCTGTGACGTTCAAGGCAAAGGTCACCGAGGTCGGGCCGAAGCTGCAAACCGGCCTTACCTGGCGCGTCTACAATGCCAAGCCTGCCGCCGATGGCAGCTACGAGCTGATCAGCACCCATCGTGAGCCGGCTCCGACAGCCGCCTTGATGCCGGGCGAATATCTCGTCAACGCCGCTTACGGACTGTCCAATCTCACCAAAAAGGTGACGGTTGAAAGCGGCAAGTCGCTGGAGGAAACCTTCGTGCTCAACACCGGCGGCCTCGCCTTGCGGGCGGTGCTTGCCAACGGCCAGCCCTGTCCCGACGGCAATATCCGCTTCGATATTCTGTCCGACGAGGAAGACCAGTTCGGCAACCGGGCCACGATCCTCGCCGACGCCAAGCCCCAATCCGTCATCAGGCTTAACGCCGGCGCTTATCACGTCGCCAGTCTCTTAGGCGACGCCAACGCCAATGTCGGCGTCGATGTGACCGTCGAGCCGGGCCGGATCACCGAGGCCACCATCAAGCACACCGGCGCCAAGATCACCTTCCGCCTCGTGCAGAGCCTGGGCGGCGAGGCGCTAGCCAACACGAAATGGACGATCCTCACCTCGGCCGGCGACACGGTGAAATCGAACGCCGGCGCGCTTCCCACGCATATCCTCGCCGCCGGCAGCTATGCCGTCGTGGCCGATCATGGCGGCTTGAGCTACACGCGCAAATTCTCGGTCGAACCCGGCGACGACAAGCAGATCGAGGTCGCGATCGAGGATGGGCCGACGTCACCGGAAGCGCTGCAGGCCCTGCTCGATCCGCCGGAGGCGCCGGCGCCGGGGACCGGCGCGCTGGCCGGCGAAGGCGCGGGCGGCGCGGCGTCGTTCGACGGCTTCTCGGCAAGACCGGCCGACCCCAACGCGCCGCTGATCAACCCCGGCACGCTGTTCCGGCCCTCCGCGCGCTGAGCGTTACGCGGCCTCTGCCTCGGTGGCGTTCCGCAGGTCCGGCGGCACGGCCTCGGCGACGAGCATCGCCACCGCCGCATCGAGCGTCATCACCTCTTGGCCTTGCGAGCCGAGCCGGCGCACCGACACCGTGCCCTCCTCCGCCTCGCGTTTTCCCACCACGAGCAGGACGGGTATCTTGGCCATGGAGTGCTCGCGCACCTTGTAGTTGATCTTCTCGTTGCGGATATCGGCCTCGGCGCGCAGACCGGCCGCGCGCAACCTCTTGAGCACCGTCTCGGCATATTCGTCGGCGTCCGACACGATGGTGGCGACGATCGCTTGGGTCGGCGCCAGCCACAGCGGCAAGTGCCCGGCGTGGTGCTCGATGAGAATGCCGGTGAAGCGCTCCAGCGAGCCGAACATGGCGCGATGAATCATCACCGGCGGCGCCTTCTCCCCGTCGGACCCGATATAGAAGGCGCCGAGCCGTTCCGGCATGTTGAGATCGACCTGGATCGTCCCGCATTGCCATTCACGGCCGATGGCGTCGCGCAAGACATATTCGAGCTTCGGCCCATAGAAGGCGCCCTCGCCCGGATTAAGCTCGTAAGAGAGCCCCGCCGCCTGGACGGCGCGCTTCAGCGCGGCTTCGGCCTTGTCCCACACCGTGTCGGAACCCACGCGCTTCTCCGGCCGGTCCGAGAATTTGATGCGCACATCCGTGAAGCCGAAATCACGATAGATCGATAGCACCTGCTCGTTGAGCTTCACGCATTCCTCGGTGATCTGGTCCTCGGTGCAGAAGATATGCGCGTCGTCCTGCGTAAAATGGCGCACGCGCAGGAGGCCGTGGAGCGCGCCGGACGGCTCGTAGCGATGCACCTTGCCGAACTCGGCGATGCGCAGTGGCAGATCGCGATAGCTCTTCAGACCGTTCTTGAAGATCTGCACATGGCCCGGACAATTCATCGGCTTGCAGCAAAACACGCGGTCATCGGGCGTCTCGGCGATATACATATTCTCGGCGAACTTCTCCCAATGGCCCGACTGCTCCCATAGCGTGCGCTCCATCATGTCCGGCGAGTTCACCTCGACATAGCCCCAGCCATTCTGGCGTCGGCGCATATAGCCGATCAGCGCCTGGAACAGAGCCCAGCCCTTGGCGTGCCAGAACACCGCGCCCGGCGCCTCTTCCTGGAAGTGGAACAGGTCCATCTCGCGGCCCAAGCGGCGATGATCGCGCTTTTCCGCCTCTTCGAGCTGATGGAGATAGGCCTTGAGATCGTCCTCGCTGGCCCAGGCCGTGCCGTAAATGCGCTGGAGCATGGGGTTGTTGGAATCCCCGCGCCAATAGGCGCCGGCGATCTTCAACAGCTTGAAGCCCTTGCCCACCTTGCCCGTGGACGTCATATGCGGCCCGCGGCACAGGTCGAACCACTCCCGCTGCGAGTAGAGCCGGATCTCGTCGCCTTCGGGAATCGCGTCGATCAGCTCGAGCTTGTAGGCCTCGCTTATATCGGCAAACAGCTTCTTCGCCGCCGCGCGCTCCACCACCTCACATGAAAAGGGGGAATCGCGGGCGATGATCTCGCGCATCTTCGCCTCGATCTTCGGCAGATCGTCGGGCGTAAACGGCTCATCGCGGGCGAAGTCGTAATAGAAACCGTTGTCGATCACCGGACCGATGGTGACTTGCGTGCCGGGATAGAGCTCCTGCACGGCCTCAGCCATGACATGGGCCGCGTCGTGGCGGATGAGCTCGAGCGCTTGCGGATCGTCGCGCGTAACGATGCGGATGGCTGCATCGCCCTTGATCGGCTCGGCGAGGTCGCGAAGCTTGCCGTCAAGCTCGACCGCCACCGCCTTCTTGGCGAGCGACTTGGCGATGGACTCCGCCACGTCGCGGCCCGTGACTCCAGGTTCGAAGTCGCGCGCGGAACCATCAGGAAACTTAAGGGAAATCATCGTGTCTCTCCTCTCACTCCTGCGTACCAGCGCAGGTAAGATGGACTGGAAGTTGCGGCGCCGCTTTTAGCGGGAATCGGGTGCCGCGTCACCCGTATTTAGGCGCCAGCGGCCGTAGCGCCAAGGGGCGAGCGGATGGCGCTCATGGGTGAGGTCAGGCACGGGATCGTATCCATGGCTGCCCCAAGGATGGCAACGGCACATCCGGGCGAGCGCCAGCCAGCTCCCTTTCCAGGCGCCGTTCGTCTCGATGGCCTCGCGCGCATAGTCCGAGCACGACGGCAGATGCCGGCAATTGACTCCGAGCAGCGGCGAGATCGTCCAGCGATAGAGAAAGATGGCGCCGAGCAGCGGCGCTGCCACGGCGCGCTTGGCGAGGCGGTATCCGCTCATAGCGTTTGGGCGCTCATGGATAAGGATCGCCGTTCTTGTGCGTGAAGACGAAGGCGCCGCCATCGCGGCGCACTACCATATCGATGTCGCTATATTGCGCGTCTTCGGCTGCGGCACGCGTGCCGACTTCGAGATAGAGAGCCGACGTCTCGGTGCGGTTGATCAGATGGTGGCCGTCAGCCTTGCCGGCCGGAAACCCTGCGGCAAGCCCGGACCTCAGGACCTGCTCGCCCGCATCGGTGACGAGCGTCACCTCCCCTGCGACCACGTAGACGAATTCATCCTCGTTCGCGTGCCAGTGCCGCTGCGACGACCAGGCGCCCGGCGCCAGCGTGACGAGATTGACGCCGAACTGGGTGAGATCGAGCGCATCGCCGAGCGCCCGCTTTTCGCGCCCGGCAAGCGGCTCGCCGAACGGCGCCGGATAGATGCTTCCCGTGCGCGGCGTTACGGTCTCCGGATCGAGCCAGCACGGCTTGTCTTCGCTCATGTCCGCCGCCTTAAGCCGAAGATGCGGGTTCGGCCGGTGCGCCCGCTGCTATCTGCATCTGCGCCATCTCTATCTGCGCCAGGGCGTCCTCGACCGCGTCGAACACGAGCAGCGTCGAGGCGTGCCGGGCCTTGTAGTCACGGACTGGCTCCAGCAGCGCCAGATCGGCCCATCTGCCGGTGGGCGGCGGCCCGCCCTCTTTGAGCATCTTGCGCATGGTGGCGCCGACTTGGCGAAGCTCGCCCGCCGAGGAACCCACGATCTCCCGCCCCATGATGGACGCGGCCGTCTGGCCCAGCAGGCACGCCCGTACGGTTTGGCCATAATCGGTAACCACATTGCCATCCATGACCAGATCGATTTCGATCCGGCTCCCGCATAGCTTGGAATGGGCTTTGGCCGTGGCATCCGGCGAAATCAGCCGTTCCGTGCGCGGCATGGCCGCCGCCAATTCCAGCAATTGCTGGCTATAAATATCGTCGGGCAGGGTCATTTTGCCATCCTAGGCTGGCCGGGCTCGCCTTGCAGGGGGAATTCACGCAATATATATGCAGCATTCAGCCGCACGGCCACGCGCCGGCGCGGATTAAGGCAGATCGCGGATATCGCTAGATTAAGGGAAAGTCTCGTCACATGGACGCAACCACCAAGGATCCGCGGACCCCACGGCTCTATGCCGGTATGGAAATCGGCCGTGGCCCTCAGATCACCCGCCCGTCACGCGAAAAAGCCGAGGAGGCCGTGCGCACGCTCATCTCCTATGCCGGGGACGACCCCGAGCGCGAAGGTCTGCGCGACACGCCCCGCCGCGTGACATCCGCCTATGACGAGTTCTTCGCCGGCTATGGCGAGTGCCCCATCGAGGTTCTGTCGCGCACGTTCGACGAGGTCGCCGGTTATGACGACATCGTCATGCTGCGCGACATCGAGCTCCACTCCCATTGCGAACATCACATGATCCCGTTCATCGGGAGAGCGCATATCGCCTATTTTCCGACAGATCGCGTGGTCGGCCTGTCGAAGCTCGCCCGCGTGGTCGAGGTCTTCGCCCGCCGCTTGCAGACGCAAGAGACCATGACCGCTCAGATCGCCGAGACCATCGATACGGTGTTGAAGCCCAAAGGCGTGGCCGTGATGATCGAGGCGGTGCATCAGTGCATGTCGATCCGCGGTGTCCGCAAACCTGACGTGGCGACCATCACCACCCAGTTCACCGGCATCTTCAAAGAGGATCCGGCGCAGCAGGCGCGCTTCATGATGCTGGCGACCGAGCGCGGCCGCTCATAACGCGCGTCCGGCCGCGAAGGAAGTGATCGCGGTGACCAAGACCGACGTCTTCCCCAAGATCGAAGACAAGACCGCGCGCGAGGAAGGAACCGTCTTCGCGCCGAATTTCGACGCGCATGGTGTCCTGCCCGTCATCGTCACCGACGCCAAAACCGGCGGGGTGCTGATGTTCGCCTTTATGAACGCCGAAGCGCTCGCCTTGTCGATCGAGACCGGCGAGGCGCATTACTGGTCGCGCTCGCGCAAGAAACTGTGGCGCAAGGGCGAGACATCCGGCAACGGCCAGCGCATCTTCGAGATGCGCACCGACTGCGACCAGGACGTCATCTGGCTGAAGGTCGAGATGACGGGCATCGACGCGAGCTGCCACACCGGCCGCAAGTCCTGCTTCTATCGCGCGGTGCCTGTCGGCCAAGCGCCCGGGGCCGGGGCGTCGCTCGTCTGGGTCGACGCCGAGCGGCACTTTGACCCGGAGGCCGTCTACAGCCACGCTGCCGCCGCAAAGGGAACTTTAAAGAGTTCATAGTACTGATCTTATTGGTTTTGGGCTCGCACTCGGCCAGCCTGTGAGAACACCAAGCACGGCCAGTTGCGATTTTGGCGTTGCCGGACATTTTCCCGGTATGGGGCGCGTGTGATGGAAAGACCAACGATCGGTTTGGCGCTCGGCGGCGGAGCAGCCCGAGGCTGGGCGCATATCGGCGTGCTGCGCAGCCTGATCGCCGCCGGTCTCGAGCCCGACATCATCGCCGGCACCTCGATCGGCGCCGTGGCCGGCGCCTGCTACGTCACCGGCAAGCTCGACGCGCTCGAGGACTTTGCCACCACACTCACCCGGCGCCGGGTCTTCGGTTTTCTCGATTTCAATTTCGCCGGCTCTGGCCTCTTGACCGGGCAGCGCCTCAGCGCTCGGCTCAACCACCACCTCAAGGAATTCTCCATCGAGAAGCTGGACCGCAAATTCGTGGCGGTCGCCACCGAGCTCGGCACCGGCCACGAGGTCTGGCTCAATAAGGGCAGCCTGGTGAATGCCTTGCAGGCGTCAATTGCCCTGCCCGGCATTTTCCGCCCCGTTCAAATCAATGGGCGCTGGCTGATCGACGGCGCGCTGGTGAACCCGATCCCGGTGTCGGTCTGCCGCGCGCTCGGCGCCCGTATCGTCATTGCCGTCAATCTCAACAACGATTTATTCAGCAAGGGCGGGGTGATTCACGACCATGGGGCCCCCGAGCCGTCCCCGATGGAGGACAACCACCTTCCGGGCACTAACGGGCGCGCCGCCGTGCATCTTCTCCACCGGCAGATTTTTGGACGCAGCAATGGCGCGCCGGGCATGTCGGCGGTGATGATGGACGCCATCAACATCACCCAGGACCGCATCGCGCGGTCGCGTCTGGCCGGCGACCCGCCCGACATCACCATCGGCCCGAAGACGGCGCGCATCGGTCTGTTCGACTTTCACCGCGCCAACGAGGCGATCGAACTCGGCAGCAAAGCCGCCGAGGCTCAGATCGACGAAATCAGAATGGCCATGCGGGCGCTCGCCGCGTAGCCCGCGGCGAAGACCGAGACAGCAAGGCTTGGTGGCTCAGCCGGTGGCGATGTATTCGCGCATCGCCGCCGCTTCCATCTCGGCTTCAGCGATCCGCATTCTCACAACGTCACCGATCGACACCAGACCCGTCAGGCGTCCCCGATCCACCACCGGCATGTGACGGAACCGGTGCGCGGTCATCTCGCCCATCAGCTGGTCCATCGTGTCCGATTCCCGGCAACTGACCACGGCCTTGGTCATGCAGACCTCAACCGGTTCCTCGAGGACCGAAGCCCCGGCTCTGGCGATCTCGCGCACGATGTCCCGCTCCGAGACGATGCCGACAACCCTGCCATCCTCCGCGGCGATCACGATGCAACCGATACGATGCTTACCAAGGAGCATGGCAATCTCAGACAGGGTCGCGTCAGGGCCGGCCGTGAAGACCTCCCTGCCCTTCAACTTCAGGATTGCAGCGACGTTCATTAGGTTTCCTCCAACCCGGGAGCTTATGTCCCGTTGCTGCGACATCATGTCCCGGAGCGGCACAGGGCGCAAGAACACCCGGGAAATTGCCGTGATGTCCGACGCTTAGGGCGCCAGGCGGAGGTCGTCGGAGGCGCGTCGCTTGTCGAAAAAGCCGAAGGTGAGGAGCCCGCAGAGGAATCCGCCGATATGGGCTTCCCAGGCGATACCGCCCGCCGACCCGACCCAGGCGGAGGTGAGGCCGAAATAGGCGTTGAGAACCACCCAGAAGATGAGGAAGGCCACGATGCGATGATCCCGTAACGTGGCCTCGAGGCTCGCCAAGGGGGCGTTAACGAAGTCGGGCGCCCGCTCGCCGGGGTTGCGCTTGGCAAAGAAAACGAACCGCAAGGCCCCGGCCATCTGTCCTGAAATGGCCGCCGAAGCCCCGACCACCGGGGCCATCGCGCCCCAATGAAGGGCCAGATGGGTCAACGCACCGGCCATGCCGCATAAAATCGAGAACTCGAAAAAGCCGCGGCCGCCGATACGCCGGGCCACGGCGGTGCCGAAGGCCAGCATCCACAGCACATTCACCAGCAGATGCATCGACCCGCCATGCACAACCATATAGGTCACGAACGAGGTGACGGCGCTGAGGTAACCCCCGGGCAGCTCGAGCGCCGATCCGCTGTAGCGGACCGGGATAAAGGCAAGCGTCAGCAGCACGGTAAGGTCCATCTCGTCCGGCAGGAGTCCCCGGATGACCTGCACCGCGATCATCACCACCGATGCCGCCAGGACGGCGCGCGGGACGTTAAACATAGGTTCGGATGACGCCATGCGAGGATCTGCTTAGAAACGGCTGTTTCTCGTCACTCTGACAACCCTAATGGCCGCCAATCGAAGCCGCAGGCCCTGACGCCCGCGCGCTGGCACACTCCCTGCTTACAATCCCTGAGCACGCTCGCTCAACCGTGCCAAAGCGGGATGCAACCCTGTCTTGGCCCAAGGATGCGCGGGCTCGTGGACAGTAGCGTTTTGCGTTAAGCAGGTCATGCAGCAGCCAACCAGTAGGCAGCTTTACGCGTATTGGGACGGGATACGCAATGGGCGGATTGCGCCGCGCCGCTTCGAGATCGAACCGGAGCGGATCGCAGGCCTCCTGCGCGAGACGTTCATCGCCGAATGTACGGGCCTGCTGGGCTTTCGCTTTCGCTTGGCCGGAACCAAAATCTGCCATCAGTTCGGCCGCGAGCTAAGGGGTGTCGACTTCTTGAGCCTATGGCCGGCCGACGACCGCCACGCCGTCGCCTCCCAGGTCCGCAACGTCCTGAACGACGGCGCCGTGGGCCACGGCGTGTTCCGGGCCTATGGCCCATCCCACCGTCAGGCGTGTTTCGAGTACACGCTCATGCCACTGATCCATACGGGCCAGACGATCAACCGCCTTCTCGGCACGATCACCGCGATCGAGCCCCCCTTCTGGCTCGGCGCCGAGCCGCTGACATCCTTCGAGGTTTCCGACCTTCACCTGCATTGGCCCGACGGCGTCCCCGCCTTCATGGCCGACAGCGGCGCTGAAGCCGTTCGTCTTGCCCGCCGGCGGTTCCGCGTCGTCGAGGGCGGCCTTGCCGGCGGCAACGAATAAAAAACCCAAAAAACAACCGAAGCGGGACGATTCCACTTGGACCCCGCCATTTCGACTTTCCTTAATGCGTGCCCTTTTAGCCTCTCAACTCACTTGCTCAGCCCCCATCCCTCCGCTGACCTGAGCAGGCTGCCGGCATTGCTATGAGCGTCCTGATTACTGAGGAGCAGGTCTCCGCGCGCTCCGTGTCCATCCGCGGCACGGCCGGCCAGAAGCGTGCCTCCAGCCAGCCGATCGCCAAGATCATGCCGGACCGGCGGAAATATCGCCGGGTGAAGGTCAGCCTTCAAGGCCGCTTCATGTCCGAGGACAAGCAGGACTATCCTTGCGAGGTGGTCGACATGTCGGCGGGCGGCATGGCCCTGAAGACTCCCGTATTCTGCGAGCCGGGCGAGCGCATCGCCAATCTGCTCACCTGGTACGTCAACCGCGAGCTGGGGTCCGAAGAACGGCAGCACGAGCGCATGACGCCGCGCATCGCGGCCCAGAAGCTGATCCTGCCTAACGGCGATGTCCTCAACTGCCGGGTGCTCGATGTCTCCTTGACCGGTGCTTCGATCGCCGTCGCCATAAAGCCGCCGATAGATACCGTCGTCGTGCTGGGCCGTCCGCGTGGCCGCATTGTGCGTCACCATGATCAAGGCGTGGCGATTCAATTCGCCGAACTTCAAGATCCGGACAGTCTCGCACGCACGTTTGGCTAACCTTTATCAATTCTTTCGGCCGCCTTGGATCAGGGGCCCTTCTGCGTGCGCGGCTCACAAAAAAATCCGGGAAAACGGGGATTGGACGCCTTTTGTTCTAATATCTGTAAAATTTTAGCTAATCCGAGAACATTCAGGTTTGAGTAGGTCTCACTAAAAAAACACTACCAATACTACTTCAAAACGCCCGCTTCTATTATGGGGATCTCAAAACCTCGCTGTCATAGTGCTCCTCAACAAAAGGGGGGTGTAATGAAACACTTTGTTCTAGGTGCAGCGTTCTTGATGTTTATCTCGTCCTTGCCGGCGGACGCCACCAACAACCATGCAATCAGCCTCAAGCCTCAGCTTGGGACGGAGAAGGTGGCCTTCCTGCAGTCCTTCGGCGACACCTTGCCGCCGATCGGCTACGTGAATTTCTGCCGCGAGCGTGAGACCGAGTGCCGGCCGTCCGGCCGCTTCGCCGACCGCATCCAGTTGACCGCCGCCAAGTCGCGCGAGCTCGCCGAGGTCAATAAGAGCGTCAACGACGCCGTGGCGCCGATCACCGATCTCGACCTCTATGGCAAGATCGAAGTGTGGACCTATCCCGTAAAGGAAGGCGACTGCGAGGACTACGTCCTGCTCAAGCGCCGTATCCTTATCGAACGCGGCTGGCCGGAAAGCGCGCTGCTGATCACCGTCGTCCGTGACGAGAACAATGAGGGCCACGCCGTCCTGACGGTCCGCACCGATCGCGGTGACCTGGTACTCGATAACAAGCAGCGCGACGTCATGGCCTGGGCCGATACGCCCTACACCTTCGTCAAACAGCAGTCGGCGCGCAATCCGCTGGTGTGGATCTCGCTGCTGCCGCCGAACCTGGAGCCGCAGCCCGCGGTGTCGGCTTCAAACCGCCGCTAAGGAGACTTTTCTATCCCCGCCCCAGGGGTACGTGTCTGAGGCCCGGTGACATCCCCCACCCATCCCCGACCCAACCGGGCCTTTACTAGAGCCGGTCTCGCAAGAGGCCGGCTCCTTTTTTTCAGGGGGTTAGACCTTTAGCGACAGAACCAGGTCGAGCAGCAAGGCGCCGGAGAACAGGCTCCAAAGCGCCGCGACCGCCAGGGACGCCCCGAACCAAACTTTCGGCCGCGCCTCGATCAGCATTCCCCGCCATGCGTTGCGCATGAGAATGGCGGGCCCCGCAAAGACCCGCAAGACAACCCCGCCAACAGAGGACAGTATCGATTTCGGCTCGACGCCGAAGCGCATTGGCTCGCCCGAGACGAGCTGCACAAAGCTCGCCAGCACGCCCGCCAAGACGAAACCGCAAGCCATCACGTAAAGATAAACGATCGTAGGTCCCATAACGCCCCTCGCCCCGTGCTTTCCCGAAAGCACTCTAGCGAGCGGCGCCTGGCCGTTTACCGCAAATCTTAAGGACTGGTTAACGCTAGTGCCGGACCGGCACGCGACTGGCGCTATTGCAGGTCGAAGTCGAGAATCGCCATCTGGAACTGATAGGCGGTCTCGTCCTCGTCGTCGTCGTCACGGAACATCACGCCGATGAACTCCTCGCCGATATAGACTTCGGCGGAATCGTCCTTTTGCGGGCGCTGCCGCACCTGAATCTCAGGCAAGCGGAAGATCTTCTTCAAGTAGTTCTCGAGCTTGAGAATTTCGTCTCGTGTCACGCTTAAAGCCCCCTTCCGAGCTGCTGCCAGCCCTAGCGGCGGCTTGCGTCGTCACCTGTGAACATTTGATCCATGCTCAGCGCCGGCTCATCGCACGTATTGGCACCAATGTCCCGGGCCGGCACGCCGGCCACGGTGCGCTTCGGCGCCACGTCCTTGAGAACGACGCTGCCCGCCGCGATGCGGGCGCAATCGCCGACCGAGATATTGCCGAGAATCTTGGCGCCCGCGCCGATCATCACGCCGCACCCGATCTTGGGATGGCGGTCGCCCTGCTCGTTGCCGGAGCCGCCAAGGGTGACGCCATGCAGCAGCGAGCAATTGTTACCGACCACCGCCGTCTCACCGATGACAATGCCGGTGGCGTGGTCGATCATGATGCTCCGGCCGATCCGCGCCGCGGGGTGAATGTCGACCTGAAGGAAGCGCGAGACCAGGCTCTGTAGGTAGAGCGCCAAATCCTTGCGGCCCGCGTTCCATAGCCGATGGGCGACGCGGTGGGTCTGAAGCGCGTGAAAGCCTTTAAAATAGAGGAGCGGCTCGATCAATCGGTCGCAAGCCGGGTCGCGCTGCGCCCACGCCATCAGATCGGCGCGAAACTCCTCCCCGAGCGAGGGATCCGCCTCGAGCACCTCGTGAAATGTCTGGTGCATCAAGCCGACGTCGAGCGCCGCGTGTTGCAGCCGGCGCGCCAGCCTGTGGCAGATGGCATCCTCGAGACGGGAATGGCTCAGCACCGACGCATAGATAAAGCCGCCGAGCGCCGGCTCCGCCGCGCTGATCTCCTCGGCCTCGCGCCGCACGCGGCTCCACACCGGATCGTGCAGTTTGATCTGCGGCTCTGCCGCTGCCATGGACTTATGCATGGGTCTTCCTCACTTCGCCCCCCTAGCAGGCTGGGGGAGCTTAGTCTACCACTGGACCTCTAAGGACCTAAGCACGCGAAGTTAAAAAGTCGAGCACACCCTGCTTGAATCGAGCATCGCCGACCGCCCTCATGTGATCGCGTCCGGTAATCTCAAGGAATTGGGCACCCGGGATGAGGTCTGCAAGCGCCGCCCCCGACCCGCCAATCACATCCTTGCTACCGACCGCCACCAGCGCCGGCACGGCGATCTCACCAAGCCGCTCGGCGGGCACCTTCTCGCGCGGCCCCCGCATGCAGGCGGCCAGCGCCTTCAAATCGCTTTTTGTCTGCTCGGCGAACACCCGGAAGCTGCGCGCCGTGGCGTTGGTGACATCCTCGACGCTGGGCGCTTCCAGCGCGTGCGCCAACGGGCCTGCGCCTACCATCCCGCGCACCATATGAATGCCGAGACCGCCGAAGATCACGCTGCGCACCCGCGCCGGATGCGCGAAGGTGAGAAACGCCGCGATGCGTGCGCCCATGGAGTAGCCGAGCACGTCGGCCTGTTCGATGTCGAGGCGATCGAGAAGCCGGCGCGCATCCTCCGCCATCGCCGGCGCACCGTAAGCGTCCGGCTCGTAGAGCTTGTCGCTCTGCCCGTGCCCGCGATTGTCATAGGCGATCACGCGCCGCCCGGCTTGCGTCAGCGTTTGCACCCAGCCGGGGTCGATCCAATTCGCCGCCACATTGGAGGCGAAGCCGTGGATCAGGAGGATGGGTTCGCCCTCCCCCTCGTCCAAATAGGCGATCCTCACCCCGTCGGAATCGAAGCTATGCATTCTCGCCCTACCGCTTTGCGTCAAGGGTCACTATGCTGGCCATAAAATCCTCATCACACATATGCTAACCGGCAACCATGGCTCAAACGCTCGTACCCCATTTCGTGAATGACATAGGCGTCGACCGGATTAAGATCGGCGTCAAGGAGTTCCAATGCATGGGGACCGTGCCGCCAAACGATCACCCGCATGTCTATTTGGACATGGGGAATGAAGCCGAGATCGTCTGTCCCTATTGCTCCACGCTTTACGAATATGACGGCGACCTCGACGCGACCGAGAGCGAGCCCGGAGGTTGCGTTTACGTGGCGACCTCCCCGCCAGGCGCACCGGCCGCCTAGCGCTGCTTGATGGCAAAAAAGGCGCGCCCCGTTCTGATCGCCGGCGGTGGCATCGGCGGACTTGCCGCAGCCATCGCGCTCGCCAAGCACGGCATCGATACGTCCGTTCTCGAACGCTCGACCTTCACCGAAGAAAGCGGCGCCGGCATTCAAGTCGGCCCCAACGCCACGCGACTGCTCCGTGCGCTAGGCGTCTTGGACGCGATCGAGCCCGCCGCCTTCAAGCCCGAAGCCATTTGGTTGTTCGACGGCGTCTCAGGGCGGCGCCTCACTACCGTGCCGCTAAAGCCCCAGGCCGAGACCCGCTACGGCGCGCCCTATCTCACGCTTCACCGCGCCGATCTCCATGCCGGGCTGCTATCGGTCGCCAAGGCGCTCGCGCCGATCGAACTGCGGCCCGGCTTCGACCTCGCGCAGATCGAACCGGGTCAGAAGACCATCGCCGCACGGCGCATCGGCGGGGCCGGAGCCGAGGGATCGGCCCTCATCGGCGCCGACGGCCTGTGGTCGGCCGTCCGCAAGACCGTCG
>Ga0307379_10005220_pt1 | contig 18220 bp, 14 predicted proteins | sample UN2MG_FD_202237 | JGI IMG/M metagenome (GOLD analysis project Ga0307379, IMG submission 202237) | Soil microbial communities from Risofladan, Vaasa, Finland - UN-2 | ecosystem: Environmental > Terrestrial > Soil > Coastal area > Acid sulfate soil | place: Finland: Risofladan, Vaasa | collected... | reverse complement strand
AACATCGCTGGCGATACCCAGCGAAGGTGTGACTTTACTTCTTTCGTTACTAAGTGAACCCGTCACGTCAAAAAACCAACCATGTATCTGGAGAATGTTGTAACTCAGAATACTGCCGTAGAATGAACCATTGCCAAGAAAATTGATATCGGCCTCGGGTATATCAAACTGGCTGTAACCTGAATAAAGATTAAGACGCAACCGAGGTGTAAAGACGGGGAAATCGTAACTTCCAAATACGGCGTATTCCTCCTCTATTCCTCTTTCCCAAGGCGCCTGATACATGACTGAGAATCTATCGTCTATACCTAAAAGGTTGGTATTGACCAGGCCCACCCTCGGACTCCACTGCCTGTCCCTCGTGCCGGCATTATCTACCTGTGCGTACCAGTGCCAGGGACTTGTTTCGTAAACATCGTAGCTCAAATTTAGTGCATTCGGCTCAGAGCTGCGTGAGATTACCGGAGAAATATACCGGTCGGGATTAAGATTGAGCAGCCTCACAAAATCGTCCAGTTTTTCCTTTTGGATTACGTTACCTTCTCTTATCGGCGACCAGGATTCAAGGACCGAGTCTTTCAAAAAACCCTCTTCCCGTCGATTTCTGTCAAAGTCGTATCTTTCTACGGAAATCTGTGCTATCCTGCCTTCGAGAATTTGTATCGGCAGAATCTCATCCGCCAGCTTGTACTCTTCCTTGACCGCTTCAGCCGGAACATAGACGTAGATGCCGGCATAACCTTTATCCTGGTATACCGACAAAATATACTTCGTCAATCCTTGAATGGTCTTCAAAGACACCTGCTGATCCCCGCCGGGATCGCGAATTAAATCAATTACTACTCGGAAATCATAGATTTCCTTATCTGTATCATCATACTGTTTCGTGGAAACAATGTAAGCCTCCGGGAGTTTTTCCAACAATGCTTCGGTTGATATCAAAGTGTTGCCGCTTATTTTTAATTCCTTGACTGAAAAGCGAGGAGTCGTATCCTCGGGAAAAGCGATTTCATCTGAAGACGCGGCGCTGTCAATGACACTCTGCGGTTCTCCCAATTCCTTTTCTAACTGTTCTCTCCTGACGTCACTTTCCTCTGCCGCGAAAGCAACCGCAATCAAACAAAACAAAGAAATCGGCACCAAAGCTTTTAACTGTTTCGACAAGTCCATATATCTCTTCCTTACTTCCCTAAACTTAGTTGATATAAAAATACTTCTATAGTTACGAGTAATGGTGCTTACTCGCAGAGAGATTAAATTTTCACCTTCATTGATGCCTTTTCGACCAACAATTATCAAAGCCGGATCTGGTGAATCCAAAAAAACTTCCCGCCAAAATAGTTCAAGCTGTTTCCAGCATTGTTATTGTAAATATGTATTATACCAAAATAGATGTGAGGTGTAAAGAAAAAACGATGAAATTAGCATTTATTGCCGGTTATAAAACGACACTCCCCAAACTTCTGTTTTATCGGACAGTCACGTATTTTAGAAAGTTCAAGAAACTGGTTGCCAACAATTGCTAAATAGTATGGCGTGCAGTAAGTCCCTATTCTCATCATTGTTGCGGAAAAGGAGGAGCTTATGGATAACAGGCAACATGGTGAACGAGCATACAATCTCTTGAAGGACAACGTTCCAGCCAAATATAAACTTTTATCAGGAACCCACTATAATATTTATGACAAAGGCCGTATGAAAGCAATCCGAATAGATATAGACTGGTTTGACATGTATCTCGCCAATCCTCATTATTGACCACTACCTGGATCAAGGAGATTGATTCGAAGAATTGAGCTTGTCTTGATATGAGCAATAAGTAGAAGAATCTGGTATACTTGTCTGATATAGAAAAGTTTTAATTAATTTATCAAAGTTACCCTCAATCATAGCTTCGAGTAGATATATTATAGCTCTCTAATTTAGGCATACTTTGTATTCCCTGTTTCTCAGATTTTTTGGCTTGGCGCACCCACAATCCTGTTATAACCATAGAGGCCGTGATCTGCCAATCATGAAAAAATAGTGATTTTGTAAATGCTTGCATATCGATGGCTTATTAAAAACATAAAAATTAGTAAACGTTTTCAATGTCCGTCGAGATCCCCTTCAATCCTCGTCGGATTCTTGGCCAAGTGTTGCGATCAGAAATACATCTCTTTGCGTCTGCGAGTCTGGGGTGAGCCTACTATTGTACTTTCTGACTGGTTTTTGGGTTGAGAGCCTTGCTCGCAACATATAGACTTCTTGGAGTGGTCGCACTCTGACATTTGATAAATACAAATAATCCTATTCACTCATGGAGAAAGCGATGAAGCATCATACCTTACGTCGTTGTCTGTGGCTGCCGGTTCTACTGCTCTATACCCTGACACCGGCTGAAACACCTGCCACTTCCAATTATAGCCCGCCGCCCCACAATCCTCTGGCAAGGTCACCGGCGCATATTCTGGTGGTCTATTACTCGCGCACCGGCAACACGGAGCAGATGGCCCGCGGTGTCATCGAAGGAACCAAGCGTGTGTCGGGAGTAGTCACTATGCTCAAGAAAGTCAGCGAGGTGACCAAAGAGGGCCTCGACACGGCCGATGGGATCGTTCTTGGATGTCCTACTTACTTTGCCAACCTCCCCGGCGAGATGAAAGCGATCATTGACAATTGGAACTGGAAAATGAAGGTGGATTTCACCGACAAAGTCGGCGGGGCCTTCGCCACGGCCGGGGGCCAGGTGAGCGGTCAGTGACATGTCGTGGTCTCCTTGCTTCTGTTAATGTTGAACAACCGGATGGTAGTGGCGGGACCGCTCTATCAAAACCAGGTAACCGGCAGCATCCGGGGAGAGTCGGGTGCAGCTGCCATCACAGGACCGCTCGATCCAGGCGTGGGTGAAGAAGAACTTGACGGAGCCCGGCGACTCGGCGAGCGCGTGGCCCGCCTCACAATAAAGATGAAGGGCTACTGACCCACATCTCACCATCAGGACTGTGGGCGTACTTGTTGGTAGGCGCTTTTCAGACGATGAAGTCAGCACAACAGGTACTCTGTCCAAACATACCATTAGGATACATCGATCAATTGTCCGTGGGTCCCCTGGTCAGCAGCACATGGTCACAAACCGGACATCTTCGAACCAGACCACCAGTCTTAGCTCTTGAAATAATAGGGACAGTATTTTCAATATCCAGGGTAGCGCGATTTGAGAAAAGCGCAAGGATTTTCTTCTGTGAAGATGTGATAGGTAACGTAAGTGGCGAGCTCGACAAGACTTACATTTCAAAAAAGACTTTCTCCCGGAGTGTATTTTGTTGCGCCGACGATTCCCAACAAAGAAAATACGCTGAAGTTGGTGCCTGAAAACGGCCATTGAAACCGTTGCCACATTTTTGGCCTTCTGTAATCCCTTGGCAACAAAAAGTTTATGGAGTGAGGTTTTTTTCGAACTGGTAGATAACGGTCCTTCTGGTTGCAGTCCCGTTGTAGGCGCGAACTCGCGAAAATGGGGCCATTATTGGGGCATGTGTGCGCGACTCAGCGAGCCAGACGGGCTGCTGCTATCGGTCTAAAACTTCCGAAAGGTTTGTCGTTCTCGTAATCCATATGGTTACCCGTACGTGCGAGCTTCACCTGGAGAGGAAGGTCAACGCCTGTCTCTCTGTGGTTTCCTGCCTTCGTAAAGACCTTTGACCTCCGCGGCGGTCAGGGCGTAGCTGTAGATGCGGACGTCGTCGATGCGGCCGCTCCATCCGCGTTCGCCGCGCTCTGAATCGGCCCCGATCCACACGTTGAAGCTGTTTGCCGCGATGGACCCCGATGTTCCCGCCGAGACGTCGCGCCGACCGTCAATGTACAACGTGGCCGTCCGGCCGTCGTACACGCCTGCGACATGATGCCAACGAGCGTCGTCGATGCTCGTCCTGCCCAGGACCCCGCTGTCCACCCCAATGTCGCCGGGCACGTTCACGCCGCAGGCGAACTTCAGGCCGTTTGCCCAGCTTCGCAGCTTCCAACTGGTTCCCTTGGCGATGACCGTGGGCCAAATCCGAACCGGTTCGGTCGCCTTGATCCAGCTCGAGATGGTAATCGCTTGGGCCATGTCAAAGAGCCCGTCATTGCCACAATCCACCCAGTCGCCATCGCCATCCAGTTCAAGCACGTTCCCTCTTACGGGGTCGTCAACAATCCGGGCATCCCCGATGAGCGTGCCGTCCATCCCGTTTCCGGACGAGTCGGGCACCGTTTTCCCTTTAACCTCGTCAAAGTTGTACCGTGCGATGAGCTTGCCGGAATGCAAATATTGTCCATGATACGATTGGCCGGCTTGATACAGTCTCAGTCTCGCTTCACAGTCTGCCCGCCCACCAGGGCGTATCTCGGCAGGCAGCTTTGTAATGACCTGGCTCTGCCATTTCACTGCTTGCTCGAACCGGCCCGCCTGGGCATAGGCAGCGGCGAGCGTATCGATGTGGCGGTAGTTGTCCCACTGGCTCAGCTCGCACGCCTCCGTGGCGTTCTCAACCGCCTTGGTCTCATCGCGAAACTCCGCTTGAGAACATGTTGCCTGGAACCGGGCCAGTTGATCTAGCATCCCGGCGTGCCACGGCGCGGCCGCGGCGGCTGACTCGAATGCGTGAGCGGCCCTGCCGTATTCACTGTCTTGATGATACGCTTGTGCCCGTCCGGCAAACCGCAAAGCCAGTTGGAACTCTGTGCTCCTCGTGGCGGCATCGATATAAGAGTCAGATGGGGGCGTCAACTGGCGTGTTGCGGCCAGGAACTCCAAAGCCTTATCCAGATACCCTTGCTCCATACAATCCCACACGGTTGAGAGAGAGCGGTTCTTCTCCGCAAAAACCTTCTCGGTCCGCACCAGGGGTTGGAAGTCATCGTGGCTGGTTTCCCGTGGGAACATCTCGCGCAGTCTATCGAGAGCTTCCTCGGCCTGCCGCCTACGACCCAGCCGATGGAGCGTCATAGCGGTGTATGCCAACTGATCGGGGTACAGCAGAGCGTTGCTTTGGACCCGCAGTGTCTCGGCATGTTCCAAATGGGCGATGGCCTCTTCGTAGCGCCCAACGTGATAGCAGGCAATGCCCCGCAAGACTTCGCCTGTCCAGCCGTCCTGCGCTAGTTCGGCCGCCTTGTCGGCCAGACTCAGCACGGCGTTAGCATCGGCTGAGGGGTACCGGTCGAGAAGGCTATTGGTCATTTGCCAGTATGTGGACGGCAGTGTTGCCGGCCACGTGGACAGGCTCCTAAGCCATTTGTATAGGCCTTCAACACACTCGTCCTCCTGCCCGAGGCACGCGTGGCAAAAGGCCGCCAATCGCCCAGAAACCGTATTACGAACTGGCTCAGGATCATCCACGATCCAGTCATCTATGGTGGCCATAATATCCCTACAGTACTCTTGTTCGTTCAGGCCCGGACCAAGTGAGTCGACCGTCGGTCGCGTGGGATCGATATCCACCTCCCAAATCTCCCACATGGGATGCCCGACGACCAGCGCCATTTTCTTTCCGTCCCGTGACCAGCGCCCCCAGATTACGGCCCCCGGAAGGACCCGGGAAGCCGTCTTCGTCCTCAGATCGTAAATCCAAAAGCCAAAAGGCGTAAGTTCCGAACCAATGCTCAGTTCTCGTCCCGTCGGGGACCATTCGATCGGAATCGGTTCATAGTCGGTATGCATCGGCCGTCTCCAAGCCGCCTCATAGTACACGGGGAGAATCGGCAGCCTCCAGACGGCGATCGTTTCTCGCGTGTCCAAATCCGTAATCAGAATTTCGCCCCTATGCTCATAGGCAATGTATTTCTCGTCCGGAGAGATGGCAGGGAAATATGACGGACTGTAGATGACCCGTTCCGGCTCGGCTTTGGGATCGTCGAAAGCCTTCTTGTAGATGAACCAGTCTTCAAGATAACGATGGTAGTAGATGTACTTCGAATCCTGCGACCAGCCTAAGAGCACGCCTTTGCCAAGGTGCCAGGGCTCGCCGCCGGCGGCCGGGATGATATAGATCTGCTCGAAAGCCGACCGAAATGAAAAGGGGGATTTGACAAAGGCAATGTACTTGCCGTTCGGCGACCACCGGGGAAAATGGCCGAAACTCACCAGCGACCGAATCATGCCCCGCTGGCGATCCTCTATAATGTCAATTCCCTTCGAGCCCGGTTTCTGAGGCCGGGCCAGCGGCGTCTGGTGTCCCCATATTCGATCGGGATCAAAACGTGCACAGACCATTTTCCGCCCGTCCGGCGAGTAATCCACCGCAGCACCGTTCACGACGAGTCTGCGCGCCTTTGAGTAAAACTCCTGGTATTCGGAGTGTATCGCACGCAACAGCCGCGAGGTGAGGCCGGTCTCGGTGCGATCCGGTAGCGCGAGTTCTCGTCCGGATTCGAAGCCATCGGCCACATACTTCGCCAACCACGGGATATAGTGATACGTGAGTACGCCGGGCGGTGTTGCACTCTCTGCGTCAGCCTCACTATACCTGCCCAATGCAGTTAGGGCTCCCAGAAGCCCGCACTTGTATTTTCCGGCGGGCTGTTTCTCGAGACACCTTCTCGCGTCGGCTAGCGCCAGTTCATAATTGCCCATCCTGAAGTAGGTCTCGCGCCGCTGATCATAGAGTTCTGCGATATCGGGATACGTGTCGCCTGCCCATTCGATGGCGCGATTGTGATTCTCTATCGCTTCAGCATAACGCTCCATATGGCGAAGCGCGACGGCCCGAAGAGCGTAGCCTGAAGGATTCTCCTGCTGAACAAATGTCATCTTGTCGGCGTCTCGTTCCATATTCTCGTAGTCACCAAGCGCAAAATACGTCAAAGCACGCATCTTTCTCGCTGCATAGTGCTGGCGGTCCAGGTTCAGGGCCTCCGATAACATTCGGATCATATCGTCGAGTGTCTCGGCGGTCCGAGCCCGCACTATGAATGCTTCGGCGGTCCTGGGCGGGTATTTCTCTGCCAACGTACGGTACCTCGTGGCAAGGGCCTCATTACCAAGCTCGATATACAACATTGCCAGAAGCTCGTACACGGCTCCTTCCTCGGGATGCTCGGCTTCAAGTCGTTCGAGTATTTGAAAGGCCTCTTCCGTTCTGTCCATATCGGTCAGAATACGGGCCGCAAGCAAACGACCGTTGAGATGGTCGGGCACAAGCTCAAACAGCAATGCGGTTTGTTCAAGAGCCTGTTCGTATTGTCCTTCGCCATAGTACGCCTCGGCGGAAGATAGAATTGTCTCGGCCTTCTGAAACACAACATTGCGTTTTTCCTCGGCAAGCTTCTTCTTGCCTGCCATGTTCTGTTTGTACAACTTGATACTTAACAGGCCCAGCAGAACGACAACCACAACGCACACCCCGGCAATAACCTGTGTTCGGTTCCGGCGGACGAATTTCCTTAGACGGTAAATTATTGTTGGTGAGCCTGCCGTGACGGGCTCATGATTGAGATGTCGCCGAATGTCTTCCGCCAGGACGTGGGCGGTAGGATAACGCCGGTTCGGTTCCTTTTCCATCGCTTTGAGCGTAATCCAATCCAGATCGCCGTGCAGTTTTTGTCTGTGCGTGCGAACATCTATCCGGCGGAGCTGCGCCAATTTCGTTGATTCTTCTCCGGAGACGGTGCGCAGCCGGGTGCTGGGGGTCTTTGGGTCTTGTTCGCAAATGACACGTCGAATGTGCTCGGCGCCGCCTTCCCGGAGCGTGTCAGCGTCGAAGGGCAGCACACCAGCAAGCAATTGGTAAAGGACAATACCGAGCGAATAAATGTCCGTCTGGGTATCCACACCCTGGGCGGTCATCTCCACCTGCTCGGGACTCATATACTCAGGTGTCCCGATAAACTGGCCCTGCTCGGTATAGAGCGTTCGCTCGGTAAGCGATTGTGTCAGGGCTTTGGCGACGCCGAAATCGATGATCTTGGGTACCGCCTGGTTATCTCTGATAGAGACCAGAATGTTGGACGGTTTGATATCACGATGTATGATTCCCTTCTGGTGTGCGTGCCGGACCGCCTCGCAAACGTGAAGAAACAGTTCCAATCTTTCCTCGATGTTAAGCTTGTGCTTGTCACAATGTTCGGTAATGGGAATCCCTTCGACATATTCCATAACAAAGTACGGGCGGCCGCTCATGGTCAGGCCTGCATCGAACACATGGGCGATGTGCGCGTGGTCCATTAGGGCCAGGGCCTGCTGTTCAGCTTCAAATCGGGCGACAACCCTTTTGGAGTCCATCCCCGGTTTAATGAGCTTGACAGCTACCTGGCGTTTAATTGGCCTCTGCTGCTCGGCCAGATATACGACCCCCATGCCCCCTTCACCCAGGACATTAAGAAGCTTGTAGCGACCGATCCAGGTTCCCGGTCGTTCCAGGAGGGGTACTACGGAACAGGTCGGCTCGGCAGATTCGGATGCCCCGTCCGGTTTGCTATTCTGTTCTCCTGATTCTTCCTGTCTGATGGCCTGGTCACAGGATCCGTCGATGGCAGAGTCGTCCTTGTCGGTGATTGTGGCGAATAGGCGGCCCAATTGTTTCCTGTTAAGGTGAGATATAGGCTTTCTTTTCATGGTATATCGAAAAATTAGTGTAATGAAGAAAACACTTTTGTTATCTATATTCTGCCCGGACTAAGCGACCAATTCCACTGGCTCATTAAGTATATACAGGAATTATTTGAAATTTTGCGCTATTTCCGGGAAAAAACGTGCCATTTCCTGTAGTTCGTCACTTACTTCTTCAGGCGATGTAACTAACTTTCGAATGTGTTTTTCCAAAGTTGCTCGGATCCGTCTTTTTGTCGTGATTATCATGTTGGCAAGCTTGTGTCCGTCCGGAATACCATATTTGCCGCAAATTTCTTTCACAGTGGGCGGATCGGTCTGGTCCATTATCGGCTGCAAGACCCGCTCTTCGAATACTTTCCAATAGACGGTCATGCCGTCCTGGTCACAGGCAGCCTCAACTTCATCGAAGACCTTCTCCAGCAATGAAGACACCCAGGCGCAATTGAAACAATCATCCGGCGATAGATCTTCGGAGACTGCGGCTAAAGAATCCGGATCGATCACGTCCAAAGCGATAAGTTTGCCTTTGGGAGTGCGTTTGCGGGCAGTCTCTTTATGTTTGGCGTTGATGAGGAACCGCCGTAAAGCTGTCAGCAGGAACGATCTAAAGCGTCCTTTGCGCCGGTCGGCCTGCTGTACCAGCTCATTACCGAGTACGATCTCGTGAAAAAAGGCCTGAGTCAGGTCTTTGGCTTCTTCATTCTGGTATCCGTGGCGACGCAGATAGCAATATACCGGCTTCCAGTAATCCTTCAGCAACGAGCCGATAAGGGCATGGCTGCTGTCAGCTTCGGTGCGTATGCTTTCGATCAGAGACCAATGTGTGGTCAGAAATGTCTGTCCATCTCCGCCAATATCTGTTTGGTCATTGCTCATCACAGTAAGTGCCCTGCGAAACCATGATTCTGCCCATTCGATATAAAACAACAGTTACGAACATCAAGACTCATAACACCTTCTCTCGCTCGCTTCCGGTAATCTTATGATACAAATTAAAGTCTCGCCCTGCAACAGTTTTTTAACCCCGGATCGCCATTTCTCAGGATTTTGAAGAAAAATCGTGAAAATAACGATCAGGCGCGCAAATTCAGAATCCCTTGCTGTATTTAATGATAGAAGCCTGGATCATTCAAAACTCAGCCGTTGAAGCGAAAGGATTTTTAAGAAATGGATAACCGATTTTTAATGAATACTGCGGCATTTTCAACTTGTTTGTATCGAGAGGCTCTTCATCATGAACAGCAGTGCGGAAAGGAGACAGAACATGAAAACATAACTTAAAATCAGATTAATGTAGCAGAACTAAGTCAAAAGAAAAATTCTTACAATGTATGGTTCAATACGAGAAAGTGAGAAGACAAGATGAAACGCACAAGCACATTTTTAGCAGTGGCAAGAAAATACGGCCTGCTGTTGTCAATTCTGGCAGTTCCTTTATTTATTGCGGCAGAGAACGGTTTCCCAACCTGGGAAGACTATAACGCCGATGCAGGTTCCATTGCGGGTATATGGATTAGCAGCCAGCAGGGCTCGCCGGAAGACAACGTCTGGATTTGGACCGAAACGCTCACACCTCTGGACAACTCGGGTACACGGTACGCCTATCGGGGATCGGGTGCCAATGGAACAGTTCATGAAGGCATGCTCGGCTTGTCAGGAGTTCGTGTGCCCGGAGTGGCGTTAGGGGAGTTCGTAAAGACCGGAGAAAACGAGTATTACTTTACCGTGATCTGTCATGCCGCCGGGGCCATACCGGAAGAAAATTTACATGCTCAGCTCAAATGGGTCTGGTACTGGATCGGAACGGCATCGCTCAGTAAGGATGGCACGTTGGTAAAGGATGGAATGTGGCAATTCTATAACTCGATAGACGTTTCGGTAGACGATACGGCACCGGCGATTGTGGACAAAGATGTTGATGATGATGGCTTCCCTGACGAAGGCGCCGTACCTCTGTTGTGCGGCCCGTGGCCGATGGAATCGAAACGTGTACAATTGCAGCCGCAAGCTGTGAAAGAAGACGCAGATTTTTACTATTAATATAAATCTTCTGGTAATTGCCAGGAAAGGAGAAAGAAAATGAAAAATCAAGTAATAACGCGATACCTGCTGAGTACCATAGTGTCCATGATGGTCCTTTGTGCCAATGCCTGGGCTGGCCAGTTCTTTTTCGATGATTTCAGCGATGGGGACATGACGGATGGCTTGCCGGTGAACTGGATTTATGGTGTGGACTCCTCGGTCGGAACGGAGGGATATGGGGCGGCGGACCTAAATAGTGCATACTACATTTACCGCGACGTATCCATCAGCGTACAGATCAAAAGGATCTCGGACCACACCAACAATCAGTGGGTAACGGGACTTACCTGCCGATGGAATGAGACCGGGCCAACCGGTGGCTATTGGATCGAGGTCAGGCCGCCCAACAGGTTCTTGTTCGGCCACCGGGATCGCTACATCCTGCGCAGTGCAACTCTTCCATTCAATGTCGACGAGATGGAGCTGATCATCCGTGTGGACGCCGTCGGCGATCAGCTCAAGGCTTGGTGTTGGCCGGCAGACGAGCCCATGCCCCAGGAGCCGCAAATCTCCCTCGTGGATAACGTGACACCTGAGGGCCCCGTGGGATTCTACTATTCGAGCCGGGGAGGCGAGGCCATCTACCGCTGGGTAAAAGTGGATTCGCTGGAGGTGCCAATTGTTGACTTCAATGGCAACGGGAAAGTGGATATAAAAGATCTTCTGAAAGTGATTCAATACTGGAATCAGGATGAGCCGTCGGTGGACATCAATGGCGATGGAACAGTAGACGACAAGGACCTGGAAATCCTCATGGAGCACTGGGATCAGAACGTCGACGATCCCACGCTCCTGGCCCACTGGGCTTTGGACGAGACAGAAGGCTTGATCGCATATGACAGTGCCGGCATAAAAGATGCTGTGCTAAGTGGCGATCCCGTCTGGCAACCGACTTTGGGACAACTTGATGGTGCACTTGAGCTGGATGGAGTCGACGACTGCATGATCACCAGTTCCGTTTTGAATCCCGCCGAAGGGCCGTTCAGCGTTTTAGCCTGGGTAAAAGGCGGTGCAGCGGGACAGGTTGTCTTATCCGAGCAAACTGCAAACTGGCTGTGCACAGATCCTTCAAATGGTGAATTAACGACGGAGCTTCTATGTACCGGCCGAAATACATCTCCTTTGATATCGGAGACGGTAATTACAGATGGCGAATGGCACCGGGTAGGTATTGTATGGGACGGCTCGAACAGAACGCTCTGCGTTGATGACATCGTTGTGGCTCAGGACACACAAGTTGAACTGAAAGGATCGTCTGGCGGCTTCAACATCGGCACCGGCATGGCCATGGAATCAGGTACCTTCTGGGAAGGCCTGATCGACGAGGTACGCATTTACAACCGGGCAGTGAGCCCATAGTAAATTGCGGCACCGGCGCATGAGAAAAAACATAACATCCGGGAAACTCAAAGGGCTGGCAGCTTGAGAAACTGTCGGCCTTTTTCCATCTGTAATCCCAAGACTGGACATTGAATACTATTTACGCATATTTTTTTCAAAATAATTGCGCTTTTGTAATAAAACCGGAGTCCATTTTTAGCAAGTCCGAGGAAAATCGGCCTGTGTGGTGTCAAAATAGTGTCAAGGATTTTGCAAATATTCATGGCATTTTGGCTCTCAAAAGAAGTCTATGCTGGATCAGTACTCGTTGAGTTTTCAAAAGGCTTTTCATAGGTGTACTATGCGCATATCAACCATCAGATCGGAGCTGCAAAATATAGTGCCGTCTATTGGAGCTTTGCGGCACTCCCGTTGTTCCTAATCGCCACAAGGCCACCGGAAGGCCGTCACGTACCACACTCTGTCGGCGGGCCAGTGCAGACCGCTGGGGGCTGATGACCACACCGGCAGCTCTCTTCAGAGAAAATCTATTGCTCCCATAGGAATACATAGGATTACGGTAAACTTTTTTTTTGATTTGGTGAGTTTTTACTTGCCTATGCTTCTACACATTATGAGAATGTGTTGAAATATATTCTCTGACCGAGAGAGTAACAACATCGGTGTTGGCCACCTGCAGATTGAACCTTGTTTAGTAGTCTAAAAGTATCATAATATCTTTTTGGCTTGAATATACATGGTGTTTGTGAATGTGTTCACAACCTCAATGTTTTGAGTGTTCCACAGCAACAACCACGTACGGGTCTTTCGTTCCAGTCTTGCTTCGGCGTTTCCGGGGAATTCATCTCGACCGGGGGCATTCTACCTGGTGTGGTTTTATGCGGCTGAGATATGCGCTATTGTCAAACTGAAAAAAGAGAGTAAGATGATGGAGTCTGTTCAGACAATTACATCGGGGTCGAAGTTGGCCGAAGCGGTAATGACCGAAAGCGGCCAGAATGTCAATGTTTGTTTTCAATGCGGCAAATGTGCAGCCGGCTGTCCGATTTCCTATGCGATGGATTATAAGCCGGCTCAACTGATCCATGCAATCCGACTCGGCATGGACGATCTCGTCTTCAAGAGCACCACGATGTGGCTGTGTGCATCCTGTGAGACGTGCACAACAAGATGTCCGCAGGAGCTCGATGTCGCCAAGGTCATGGATGTTGTGAAGATAACAGCGGTCCGACAGGGTATCAAGCCCACCATCTCACAAGTAGCCGCATTCTACCGGGCTGCACTGGCCAATATCAAGAAGTGCGGCCGGATGTACGAAATGGGGATGATTGTCGGGCTTAAGATGCGAACGTTCGAATTCTTCAAAGACGCAAAGCTTGGAATGAAGATGTTCAAGAAGGGCAAGCTTAAGCTGCTCCCGAGCTTTACAGGTGCGATGAGGATGTGGAAGATCTTCAATCGTGTCAAGAAAATTGAGAATCGTAATCTGAATACGTGACGTGAAACTAAAGTTTTCGTGGTAGTTTCAGGAGACGCTCTGGAAATTGGAATCCTCTAATTGATACACCGAAGGAGGTTTACATACTATGCCTATGAAGTACGCCTACTATCCGGGTTGCTCGCTTCACTCGACAGGTTCGGAATATGATGTATCGTTTCGGGCCGTCTGTCAGAAGGCCGGCATAGATATTGAAGAGGTCAAAGGGTGGGTCTGCTGCGGGACCTCTCCTGCGCATTGTTCGTCGAAGCTCTTATCGCTCGCGCTTCCTTATGAGAATTTGTGTCTGGCCGAGAAAATGGGAGCGGCCGATGTTGTTGCTCCATGTGCGGCATGTTTTGCCCGATTACGGACAGCGATATACGAAGCGAATGAGGACCCTCAACTGGCCAAACAAATCAGCGAGGCTCTTGAGAGGCCTTTGCCAAAATCGATGAACGTGCTCAGTCCGCTCCAGATATTCCGCGACAAGGAGGGTCTGGCAGATGCAGTCACGAGAGAACTGCCGGGCCTAAGGGTGGTGTGCTATTACGGCTGTCTCCTTACCAGGCCGGCGAAGGTAATGCAGTTCGACGAATGCGAATATCCGATGGCCATGGATGAGCTGCTTCGTTCTATGGGGATTACAACGCTTAATTGGTCATACAAAACGGATTGCTGCGGCGGGGCCCTTGCGATGACTCGCACGGACGTGGTTCTCAAGCTGACGCACGATATTCTTGAAGAAGCCAAGGCAGTGGGGGCAAATGCCATTGCCGTTGCGTGTCCTCTCTGTCATGTGAATCTGGACACACGACAAGAGGAGGTTGAACAGGAATACTGCGTTAAATACGGATTGCCCATATTCTACTTTACACAACTGATGGCGTTGGCGCTTGGAGTGCCCTCAGACAAATTGGGATTACAGAAACATTTTGTCGGCACGGACGAGTTGTTGTCCGCCGTTTGCGAAGGATAATTGGTATCGCGATAGATACAGGGTGGAAAGTAAATGGACAAGAAAACTGGTCAAAAAGTTGGTGCAGTTCTTGTTGTTGGGGCCGGTGTCGGGGGCATGCAGGCCTCGCTGGATCTGGCAGAGAGCGGGTACAAAGTCTATCTTGTCGAAAAGGGTCCGTCTATCGGCGGAGTCATGGCACAACTCGACAAGACGTTCCCTACGAATGACTGTGCGATGTGCACGCTCGCCCCGCGCATGGTCGATTGCGGCGGGCACCTGAACATCGAGAAACTGACTTACTCTGAGATCGAATCTATCGAAGGCTCGGCGGGCAACTTCAAAGTCAGCATCAGGAAGAAAGCTCGGTCCGTGGACCCGGACAAGTGCACAGGCTGCGGTGAGTGTGTTGAAAGTTGCCTTGTCAAGAACATCGTCTATCTCGAACCGCAGGAAGCGCCCGAAGTCGAGCTTGAGGATGATCAACGCCTGAGGCTGGATAAGATACTGGGCAATTACGACGGCGGCAGGGAAATCCTCGTGCCGATCCTTCAAGACATCACTGAGGAGTTCAACTGGCTCCCTCCTGAGATTCTGGCAAGAGTTTCTCAAGTAAAGCAGATACCCATGGAACACATCTTGAGAATTGCCACGTTCTATAAGGCCTTCAGTCTCAAACAACGGGGCAAACATATCATAACCGTCTGCATGGGTACAGCCTGTCATGTGAAAGGAGCACAGAGAATCCTGGATAGGCTCGAACGGGAGTTGGGTATACCGACTGGGGAAACGACATCTGATATGCAATTTACGCTGGAGGCCGTTCGATGCCTGGGATGTTGTGGATTGGCCCCGGTAGTCACTGTCGGTGACGATTTGTACGGTAAATTGAATCCGGCGAAGGCCGCAGCCCTTATTGAAAAATATCGGGATTGAAAGAGGATCACAATGGCTAAGATTAAACCTGAAGACCTTCTCAAGATCAGGGAACGAATGGCCAGGACGATGAGTCTGCGAGACGGAGACGTCCGAGCGAGAATCACGGTTCACATGGGAACATGTGGCATTGCCGCCGGTGCAAGAAAGGTCATGAGTACGATGCTCGCTCTGGTTGAGGAGGAGAACTCGAAGGATATTGTCCTGACGACGTCGGGTTGTGCGGGATTGTGCAGCCGTGAGCCGATGATGACAGTAGAACTCAAGGGGCAAGCCCCCGTTAAGTACGTTGATCTGGATGAAGAGAAGGCCAAGAAGATATTCACCGAGCACGTTTTGTCAGGCGCGGTGGTCGAAGAGTATGCTTTGGCTATCGGGAGTGAACGCGTTGGATAGGAATTCAAGCCCAAGGGAGATAAGTGGATGAAATCCGCTCGAACACACATTATGCTCTGTGCCGGGACCGGTTGTGTTTCAAACGGGTCATTCAAGATAAAGGAAACACTCGAACGAGAACTAAAGAAGCATGATCTTCAGGACGAGATAGTCGTGGTCATGACGGGTTGTAACGGCTTCTGCGCGCAAGGGCCGGTCGCCGTTGTCAGGCCGGATGACATCTTTTATCAATTGCTCACAGAAGACGACATTGCTTACCTCGTGGAGGAGCATTTCCTCAAGGGCAGGCCGGTACAGAGACTCATGTATACTCCGCCTGCCGAAGAATCGCCCGTTCCGACGATGAGCGACATCGGCTTTTTTAGCAAGCAGAGACTGATCGCACTGCGGAATAGAGGAATGATCGATCCCGAACAGATCGATGAATACATTGCCCGCGACGGATATACGGCGCTGGCTAAAGCGCTCACCAAGATGACGCCGGAGCAAATAATAGAGGAGATAAAAGCCTCGGGATTGCGAGGCAGAGGCGGAGCCGGTTTCCCAACGGGCAGGAAGTGGGAGCTGGCACGGGCAGCAAAAGGTGATACCAAACACATTGTGTGTAATGCTGATGAAGGCGACCCGGGTGCGTTTATGGATCGAAGCATTATCGAATCCGATCCACAGTCGGTATTGGAAGGGATGATAATCGGCGCGTATGCGATTGGGGCTTCTCACGGGCACATCTATATCCGGAACGAGTACCCTCTGGCTCGGGAAAGATTGATCAAGGCGATCGAACAAGCCAAAGAATACGGCTTGCTGGGCGAAGATATTTTCGGCACCGGGTTCAATCTCGATATTTCGATCCACAGAGGTGCGGGCGCATTTGTCTGCGGCGAGGAGACCTCGCTCATCGCCTCTTTAGAGGGCAGGCCTCCTGAGCCGAATGTCAGGCCGCCATTCCCCGCAGAATCTGGGGTCGGGGGTGCACCCACGAACATCAACAATGTGGAGACATGGGCGAATGTGCCTGAAATAATCAATAGAGGTGGAAAATGGTTCTCCGGGATCGGCACCGAAAGCAGCAAAGGAACGAAGGTCTTCTCTGTGGTCGGCAAGGTCAGAAATACAGGTCTTGTCGAGGTGCCGATGGGCATTACCCTGCGGGAGATCGTATTTGACATAGGGGGCGGCATCCCCAACAACAAGAAATTCAAGGCTGTTCAAACGGGAGGACCCTCGGGTGGATGTATACCCACGTCGCTTCTGAACCTACCCATTGATTATGAGAAACTTGCCGAGGTGGGTTCCATCATGGGTTCCGGCGGACTAATCGTGTTGGACGAAGATACCTGCATGGTGGATGTAGCCAGGTATTTCCTCGAATTCCTAAAAGACGAATCGTGCGGCAAGTGCACTGCCTGCCGTGAAGGCTTAAGTGTGATGCACGAGATCCTGACCAATATTTGCGCCGGCAACGGCAAGGAAGAGGATATAGAGCTGCTGGAGGAACTGGCGCAGGCAGTTAAGGACGCTTCTCTTTGCGCTTTGGGAGGCACGGCACCAAATCCGGTTCTCAGTACCATCCGTTATTTCCGCGACGAATACGAGGCACACATCAAGTATAAACGATGTCCGGCCGGCGTCTGTCGAGAAATTATCTCCGCGGCCTGCCAGCACACCTGCCCCATAGAACAAGATGTTCCTTGTTATATCGGCCTGATCGCCCACGGCAAGTTCGAGCAGGCCATAGAGATTGTAAGGAGGGAAAATCCTCTGCCCTCTATCTGTGGCAGAGTATGCACTGCCGGCTGCGAGACCAAATGCCGGGCCGGTGAAGGGGAAGGCCAGGCGATCTCTATCCGAGTGCTTAAGCGGTTCCTGGCCGACTACGAGCGTGAAAAGGGCCTTGATCTGATCCCCAAGTCAAAACAGACGAGGCCGGAACGAGTAGCCATTATCGGCTCCGGACCTGCCGGGCTGACGTGCGCGTATTATCTTGCCCTTGAAGGATATGGCGTCACCATTTTCGAGTCGCTGCCCGTTGTGGGTGGTATGCTTGCCGTTGGTATCCCGGACTATCGACTGCCTAAAGATATTTTGAATTGGGAGATTGAGAATATCAAGAAATTAGGCGTAGAGTTCAAAACAAACACTACCGTGGGCAAGGATATACAAATTGCAAACCTTCAGAAACAATACAAGGCCATCTTCATCGCTACCGGAGCTCACAAGGGGCTGAAGATGAATATCGAAGGTGAGGATTTACCGCAGGTTATCGACGCAGTAGATTTCCTGCGAGCTCTTCATCTTGGACAGGAGATTGAGATTGGGCAAAGAGTTGCGGTGATCGGCGGAGGAGACGCCGCTATTGATGCGGCCCGAGTCGCCAAACGCCTGGGCAAGGATGTGAAGATACTGTATCGCAGAACGAGACAAGAGATGCCGGCCGCGAAAGAAGAGATCGAAG
>Ga0307379_10005219_pt1 | contig 18222 bp, 17 predicted proteins | sample UN2MG_FD_202237 | JGI IMG/M metagenome (GOLD analysis project Ga0307379, IMG submission 202237) | Soil microbial communities from Risofladan, Vaasa, Finland - UN-2 | ecosystem: Environmental > Terrestrial > Soil > Coastal area > Acid sulfate soil | place: Finland: Risofladan, Vaasa | collected... | reverse complement strand
CGCCATCCGCGTCATTGCCCGCTGGCTTGCCGTCCGCGAGGCCACGGAGGCCGGCGCGACGCGCGCCGGCCTCTGGCACGCCGCCGAGACGCTTGTGCCCGACAAGACCCCCGGCGACTGGAACCAGGCGGTGATGGAACTCGGCAGCCGCGTCTGCTCGCCGCGCCAACCCAACTGCCGCGCCTGCCCGGTCCGGGGCCTGTGCCTCGCGTTCGCCCGCAACCTCCAGGAGAAAATACCGGCGCGCCGCGCGCGTCGGCCCATCCCCCACATCCAGGTCGGCGCCGGGATCGTGTGGCGGCGGGGACGGATTCTCCTCTGCAAGCGGCGCGCGGGCGCGATGCTCGGCGGCCTGTGGGAGTTCCCCGGCGGCAAGATCCAGCCCGGCGAATCCGCCGAAGCCTGCATCCGCCGAGAACTGCGGGAGGAATGCGACCTCCGGGTGACCGTCGGCCGGCACCTCGTGGATGTCACCCACGCATACTCGCACCTCCGCGTGACGCTCCGCTGCTACCACTGCCGCTCCGCCCGCGGCCGGGCGAAGACCCTCGGGTGCGACGAGGCCCGATGGGTCCGCCCGGAGCGAATCGCCGACTATCCCCTCCCGGCCGCCGACGTGCGGATCCTCGAAGCGATTCAAGGCGGCCGGTGACAGGGAACATGACCGGCCGCTTCCGCCGCCGGCTCGAAAGAATCGCGACGGGCGCGGCGGTTCAGGCAAACAGTCTCTTGAGAAGGTCATCCCGCGTCATTGCGTTGTTCGCGGCCACGTCCCGCAGAATGGCGTTCAGCGTGCCGACCTTCAGGGCGTCGTGGTTGGGCACTGTGACGTGGTGATCGGCGCCCTTGCCTCTAGCGCGTCAGGCGCACGTGGCTGCCCGTTTGCCGTGTCACGCGGTATCCGAGTCGGCCGAGCGCCTTAACGAGCACTGCGCCGGAAACATCACGCGGGAGTCTCAAAGCGCCATGACCTCATCGCGGACGAAATGGATCCTGACCATTCTGGGACAGTCGGCGGCGTTGTCGTAATGGCACTTGACCGCATCGCGGATGTTCTCGCGCAGTTCCTCGAGGGTGTCGGCCTCGGTGAATATGGAGGCGCCGACCGCACGGGCGGTGAACCCGCCCTCCGGGTCTTCCTCGACCTGAAACACGATTTCGGTCATCGGTTTTGCTCCTGCGTTGAACTCCTGTGGTTTCTATGCACAGACTCATTCTAACCGTTCGGAAGGGCCATGACAAGCGGCAGAAAGATGAGGACATTCACCCTCACCCCCGCCCCTTCGACGGGCTCCGGGCTACGGCGGACAGGCCTGACCCGCCGCGTACGCGTAAGCCCAGGGACTGGAGTCCCTGGGCTTATCCTTTACGCAGCGGCGTCAAAAAAGTACACTGTCGGCGGCTGGTTAACGCGAAAAGGAGGCTTCGGCCATGAAGCGATGGATGCTCCTCATCACCCTCGCCGGGCTGGTAGCAACCGGCGCGGCGCCTTCGACCCCGGCCGCCCGGGCGCCGCTCAGCGTCGACGACCTGAAGGTCGTCTACGAATCCGCGAGCGACGTCGTCCAGTTCCAGGTCGAATCGGTCCAGGCGAATCCGACGGCGGCGCCGCGGCTCGTGTGGGAGGTCCGCGGGCCGATCCTCGAAACCTTCAAGGGGCGCCTCCTGCCCGGCGCCATCTCGGTCCACGTGGAGAGTGTCGTCCGGTCGTTCGACCTGCCCCGCGCCGAACTCGTGGGGCGCCAGTTCGTCGTCGCCCTCAAGCCGCTCTCGGAGCAGGCCGACCGCCGGTTCCAACTCGTCGGCAACTATGCGTTCGAGGCGGCGAGCCCCGAGGCGACGGCCCTGAGGGAACTGGCCGAGGCCGAGGCCCAGCGCGGCTCCGGCGGCGAGAATCTTCGCCTCTCCGTCCGGCCCCTGGAGAAGGTCTTTCAGGTGGAAGGTCCCAAGACGGTTGAGATTCGCCTGACGAATGAGGGAACGGATTCCGCGACGTATCTGCAGGCGCCCATCGCCGAACGCGACGGCCAACTGTATCTGACGGGCCAGGGCGCCATCCGCATCCGCGACCTGAGCGGCCGCATCGTCCCCAACAAGGGGAAGATCGTCACGGGCCAGGTCCCGCCGCCTCCCCCGACGCCCGCCCTCATTTTGCCGAAGGCCAGTTTCGTCGAGACGCTCGACCTCGCGAAGTACTACGACCTTTCGACCGGCCGGTACACGCTCGTCGTCATGCTGGCCACGCCGACGGGCAACGCCCGGATCCCCTCCAACGGCCTGTCGTTCCAGGTGGGCGCGGTCAACCTTCCCGAGGTGCCGCCGACCCCGGAGCTGATTGGCCTCCCCGCGGCTGAGGCCGGCACGACACCGGCCCCTCCTGCCGCGAAGGAACAAGTGGACCTTCCCGCACCGGCTTCCTACAAACCGGGCGAGGCGGTGTCCGGCCTGGCGGGCCTCCTGAGGCCGGCGAAGAGCCATTACGCCCTCGGTGAACCGATCGAGGTCGAGTTCCGCCTCATCAACCAGGGACCGCGAAGCCTCGCCGTCGACGCCCGCCTGGAACGGGCCCTCACGGTCACGGTGACGCCGGCCGGCAACTCGGCCGAACCGCTCTTCATCCGCCAGATCATTCCGTGGGCGGACGACGGCAACACGGTGCCCGAAGCGCGGGCCTTTCTTCGCGAAGGGGCCTTCTGGGGACGAACCCTCAACCTGAACGTGCTGTTCGGCAAGAGCCTGGACGCCTTTCCCGCCCCGACGCCCGAAGAGATTTCCGCCGGCAAGGACCTCTCGTACGAGCGGTTCGGGCGGAACCTCTTCGGCTTCAACAAGGCCGGCGTCTATCGCGTGACGGCCACCTACCGCGTCGCGCGGAGCCGGGCGGCCGAAGCCGCCGCCGGCGCCGGTCCGCCCTCCATCTGGTGGAGCAGCGACCTGGAAACAAACGCCATCATGATTCAGATCCTCGAACGCCCGCTGGAAGGCGGGCCGTAGCGCGGCACACACCGCCTTCGGAGACGCGGGATGCTCGATTCCGTCTTGGCATGGATACGGCGAGGGCTGGCCGTCGCCGTTCTCGCCGCCATGCTCCTGCCCCTCGTCACCGTCCAGGGGTGTGAAAAGGATGCCCCGAAGATCACCTACAACGGTTGGGCCCTCGTCTGGGAAGCGCCGACGCTCGTCAGCATCCCCGTGTTCGCGGCGGCCGCGGCCGGGCTGACCTTCGTGAGCCGCCGGGTCCGCTCGGCAGCGGGGCGACACATCCTGGCGCTCTTGAAGATCACCTTTGCGGGCACGGCCGGCGCGTGGACGTACTGGGCGTTTGCCGTGTGGTCCGCCACCATGGAGGTCTGGGCGGAGATCGGTTTCTGGCTGATTCTCGGCGCGTGCCTGGGCATCGCCGCGTGTGACCTCGTGGAAGCGGGCGCAGCGTGGGCCGCCTGGCGCAGGTGGAAACGGAGCCGGGCGATTCCGCTGCTCGCGGACCCACTCCTCCGATTCACCGGACTTGGGAACATTGTATTGGGATCCGCGCTCCTCGCCGTCGTCGTGCTCGGGACCGTCCTCTGGTTTGCCGTCGACCAGGTATGGCCCCCGGCCTTCGCCTGGCTCTTTCTGGGAAGCGAGTTCCTTTTCTTTGCCGCTTGGGGCGCTATGGCGTCGTTGGTGGGCTGGGGCGTCCGGCGCGGACTGGGCTGGGCGCGGGGCCTCACGCGCGTCGGCGCCTGGGCCACGACTTTGCTCGCGGCCGGACTCCTCTACCTCACCCTCGTCCTCATGACGCAGGATTTTGACAAGTGGGAGCGCCTCCGCTTCGACCAGGTCGACGAGGACCTCCTGTGGGGCTGGGCGGCCATCGCGTTCTTGCTCGTCTGGCTCGCCTGGACCTGGTGGACGGTGCGGGTGGTGCTGGGCTGGCGGCGGCGCCTGTTCCCCTCGCGCCGGGTGCGGCTGGAGACGGCCGGGGGCAGGCTTCGCGTCCGCGTGCCGCGGTGCCCCGATTGCCGGGCGCGCCTGTGGCTTTCGCTCGACGGGGCGCAACTCGTCTGCCGGTCGTGCGGGACGGCGTTCGCGGCGACCATCGAAGGGGGTGTGACTAGATTTTCTGGCGAACGTTAGGTCTTTGTAGCGCGGGGCTTTACGCCCCGCGCGGACCGGGGTCGGCGGCATGGGCAGCGCGGGGGATGAACCCCCGCGCCACATTGACTGGCGGCTTGCCCGCCAGTGCTTCCCCCAAGGCGATTCGGCGAAGTGTAATTGACAAGGCTCCCGCGCCAAGGCATAATCGCCGCGCCCTGGAGCCGACGTTGCCTGCACACTCGGGAGGTTTCCAATGCGAATTGTGCGCGCGTTCTTGCTGGTCGCCCTCTGTGCCTCCGCCCTCGCCGGCTGCCGAAAGCCCGAGCGAGAGGATCCGATGGAACTCAATTACGAGGCCCCGTTGCCGCCGGGCCAACTCGCGCTGCGCCGCATCACCGACTACCGCCAGATACCCGACTTCACGCCGGCCTGCGCGGACGTAGCGGGCCTGCGCGAATCTGTCGCGAACAGCCTCAACTACCTCGCCAAGCCGTCGAGCCGGAAGCACTTCCCCTATGGCACGATCACACACGACCAGGCGGTGGCGAGCCTGAAGGCGTTCCTGGCGCTCGCGGAATCGAAGCCGACGCCGGCCCAGATGAACGACGCCATCCGCCGCAACTTCGACGTCTACATTTCCGTCGGCTGCGACAACAAGGGCACGGTCCTTTTCACGGGCTACTACACGCCGATCTTCGCCGGATCGCCGGTGCGGACGGAGAAGTTCAAGTACCCGCTCTTCAGCCCGCCGGCCGGCCTCGTGAAGCGGGCCGACGGCACGCCGACCACGCCCATGCCCGACCGCCGCTCCATCGAGACGAGCGGCATGTACGCGGGGCAGGAACTCGCGTGGATGGCGGACCCGTTCGAGGTGTACGTCGCCCACGTCCAGGGCTCCGCGAAACTGCGGATGCCCGACGGCAAACTGGTGACGGTCGGCTACACGGCCAACAACGGCCATGAGTACCGCAGCGTCCGGGCGGAACTCGTGAAGGCCGGCAAGATCGGCAAGCGCGACGGCCTGCCGGCCATGATCGCCTACTTCCGCACCCACCCGGAGGAAGTAAAATCCTACACCTGGCGGAACCCGCGGTTCATCTTCTTCGCCGTCGTGGACGACGGCCGGCCGCGCGGATGCCTCAACGAGCCGGTGACCACGCGGCGCTCCCTCGCTACTGATAAGTCGATCTTTCCGCCGGCGTGCCTGGCGTTTGTCTCGACCAAGATGCCGAAGCGACTCGCCGGCGGCACGGTGGGCGATGCGCCGTTCAGCGCGTTCGCCCTCGACCAGGACGCCGGCGGCGCGATCCGCGCGCCCGGCCGATGCGACGTGTACCTCGGCGTCGGCCGGGAAGCGGGCGAACTCGCCGGCCGCGCCCAGAACGAAGGGAAACTCTACTACCTCTTCCTGAAGCCCACGGCCGTCCTCGCCGCTCCCGCGGCGGCACGATGACCCGAGGGCCGGCCGGGATCAGCGAATTGCCTTTGACGCCGCACGCCGGCGGCGCGGTAAGTAAAAATCCGCACGGGGCGAGTGGGGCGGCGGGGCCGATTCGCTCACCCCTTTCTTTTGACAGCGGGCTCCAGGGCGCCGGCCTATCGCACGGCTGCGCGATACCGTGAGGCGGCGTTCCTGCGGCTTTGGGGTTGACAGGGCTTGCTCACAAGAGGATCATTCGTTGGCGCGCGTGCGGAATGGTACGCCATGAGGCTTGTCAAACGCGACAAACAGGCTATCGAGGAACTGGCGCGGCGAGTCCGCGCGCGGCTGGGGCCGCGCGCTGTCGCGATCCTCTTCTATGGGTCGAAAGCCCGGGGCACAGACTCCGTCGACTCGGACATTGACGTTGCCGTTCTCGTGGACCGTCAAACCCCGGACCTGCGGCGCGCCGTGTTCGAGGAAGTCTCCGCCGTCATTCTGGACTACGGGGTGCTTCTAGACGTCCATGTGCTGGAGGCACGCCACTTAAAGCGCCTCAAGCAAGAGGGCGCGCCCTACGCCATGCGACTCGAATCCGAAGGGGTTCCCATTTGAGCACCCTGGAGTCGGCGCTTTTGGCGAAGGCCGATGCGGCGCTCGAGCAGGCCGATCTTCTCCTCAAAGCCGGGCACCCCGACGGCGCGGCAGACCGCTGCTACTATGCCATGTTCCACGCCGCGTCGGCTCTGCTGGCCAGTAAGGGACTTCAGTACACCAGCCACCGCGCCGTCCTCTCCGCCGTCGGCAAGGAACTCGTCCAGCCCGGTCTGCTCGCCCCGAAGCATCACCGGGCTATTCTTGACGCGTTCGACATGCGCCAGACGGCGGACTACGATGTTCGGGCCGACTTGGACATCGGGAACGTCGAACAAGCCTGCGCCGAGGCTCGCGAGTTCGCAACAGTCGTCCGCGCCGCGTTGGGAAGGCGCGCAGGGGCTTAGCGTCTAACAACACGGACGGCATGGGCGGCGTGCCTGCCTGTGCCCCAGCCGAAAAAAACGCCGGGCGGGGTCGCCGTGGCCCCGCCCGGTCTCCTGCGCCATCCTGGGGGGATAGGACAGCGCCTTGCTACTCTGAAGGTTTTTGGGTTCTGCCGCTTCCCGCACCACCCTCCCTCTTCTCATTCCATTGTTCGCGGCAAAGGCCGGGAAAGTCAAGGCGCCCCAAGGCCGGAAAAGAGAACGCCCGCGTAGGAAGGTTTATGCCTTTCGGGCCGCCTGCCGCGGCGGGCGGGCGCGTTCTCTACCGTGGCACGTGCCAAGGCGGATCGTGCATAGCCGACCGCTTCCGCGGTCGGCTCACAAGATGAGCCGCGGCCGGGAGGACGCGGCGATGCTGGCGTACCGTAGCCTGTGCCGCGGCGGCGAACCTACTTCTTGGGTTTCGGTTTCTTCTTCTTGTCCCGGCAGCCGCACGATTTGCACATCGCCGCTCTCCTTAACAGGTTCCCGGCGGGTCATTCCTTGCCGCCGTTGCTGGTGGCATTATACCACCCCCGGCGTGCCACGGCAAGGGTCTGTTCTTGATTTCGGCGCCGCCGCCTCTTATCATTTCCGCAGCCCGGACCCAAGGATACGCATTCACCAAACGAATCGGAGCCGCCGATGCGAATCATCGATCCCCACATTCACATGCTGAGCCGGACCACCGACGATTACCTGGTGATGGCCGCCGCGGGCATCGTTGCCGTCTGCGAACCCGCTTTCTGGCCGGGCACCGACCGCTTGTACCCCGAGAGCCACCTCGACTACTTCAATCACCTGACGACCTTCGAGCCGAAGCGGGCGGCGAAGCGCGGCATCCGGCACTACTCGGTCCTGGCGGTCAACCCGAAGGAAAGCGAGAACGTCGAACTGACCGAAAAGGTCCTCGCCGCAATCGATCCGTACCTGGCGAGGCCGGCGTGCCTCGGCATCGGCGAAATCGGCCTCAACAAGAACACCGAAAACGAGATCCGGATGTTCCGCCGGCAACTCCAGATGGCCGCCGAACGCCGCGTCCTTTGCATCATCCACACGCCCCACGCGGCCGAGAAGGCGCGCGGCACGGAGATCATCGCCGACGTCATCCGCGAGACGGACCCGCCGCGGAATCTCTGCGTCGTCGACCACTGCACCGCGGAGACGATCGAGACGGCCCGCGCGACCGGATGCTGGACGGGACTGACGGTTTACCCGGGCAAACTCACGCCCGAAGAGGCCGCCGTCATCGTCCGCGACTACGGCCCCGAGCGGATGCTCGTGAATTCCTCGGCCGACTGGGAAGCGAGCGACGCCCTCGCCGTCCCCACAACGATCGGCGTGATGCACGAAATGGCCATGCCGGAAAGCGTCATCGAGCGCGTCGTCTGGCACAACCCGAGGGAGTTCCTCGGACAGAACCCGAAGTTCCACCTGTAGCCCAGGGAGAAGGCCGTGTCCATCGACCCATCGGAACCGCGCCGCTGCCCCGACGAGAAATACCCCATCACGGAGTCCATTTGCCGCGGACGACGCTCCCACCATTTCCCCAAATGCAAGACCTGCAAGTGGCGCGACGTGGCCGACCAGCCGCCGCAACCGCCGGTTGAGTCCGGCGCGGACCTCGACAAGATCTTCAAGGCGTACGACATTCGCGGCCTGGTGGACAGCCAGATTACGAAAACCCTCGCATGGAAAGTGGGCTTCGGCACGGCCACGCACCTCCTGGAGCGCCTCGAGCCGGAGGCACGGTTCAAGCCCGAGCAGCAGGAGATCGTCGTCGGCCGCGACATGCGGCCGACGAGCGAGGACCTGGCCCGCGCTGTGGCCGAAGGAATCCGGGCGGCCGGCGTGGGCGCCTGTGTCATCGGCGAGGTGGAAACCCCCGCCGTTTACTTCGCGGTCGGCAGCCTGGCGGCGCTCGGCGGCATCATGGTCACCGCCAGCCACAATCCCGTCACCTACAACGGATTCAAAATCACGGGGCCGGGGGCCGTCCCCGTCGGCATCGGGTCGGGCCTGGAGAAGATCCGGGAAATCGTCGCGGGCCTCGGCGACGCGCACCAGGCGGCCGTCGGGCCCCTCCGCATGCACGACATCTCGAGCGCGTATCTGCTGCATCTCAAGAAGTTCGCCGGCGAAATCCGCCCGATGAAGATCGTCGTCGACACCTCGAACGGCATGGCTTCCAAATGGACGCCCAGCCTCCTGAGGGAATACAATCTGGAGGTCGAGGGACTCAACTACGAGCGCGCCGGCCGATTCAAGCACGAACCGAATCCCCTGAAGGAAGCGAACCTCGAGGAACTCAAGGGCCGCGTCCGCGCCTCCGGCGCCGCCCTCGGCGCCTGCTTCGACGGCGACGCCGACCGCGTCGGTTTCGTGGACGAGAACGGCGAGGGGGTCTCGAACGACCTCATCACGGCCCTGCTGGCGCCCGGCGTCCTGGCCCGGGAGCGGGGCGCGACGATCGTCTACGACCTCCGGTCCAGTTGGGCCCTGCGCGAGGAGATCGTGTCCCACGGCGGCGTGCCGCGACGCGAACGCGTCGGCCACAGTTTCCTCAAGGCCGCCATGCGCGAGACGAACGCCCCCTTCGGCGGCGAACTCTCGGGCCATTCCTATTACCGCGACAACTACTTCTGCGACAACGCCGTCATCACCCTGCTCGAGGTCCTGACGGTGCTGTCGGCCCACCCGGAATGCTCGTTCAGCGAACTCGTCAAACCCCTCCGCCGCTATTACGCCACCGGCGAGGTCAACTTCGAGGTCAAGGACAAGGCGGGCTTGATCAAGCGCCTCGCGCGGACATTCTCGGACGGCAAGGTGGATTTTCTCGACGGCGTCACGGTCGAATACGCCGATTGGTGGTTCAACTGCCGCCCCTCCAACACCGAGCCGCTCCTGCGCCTCTGCCTCGAAGCCAAGACCGAACAGCTGCGCGACGAAAAGTACGAGGAACTCACTGGCATTCTCGGCGAACCGTCGGAGCACTAGGCGACCCGCAACGGCCGAAGGGCTTCATCGTTCGCGCGCCGGAAAACATTCCATGACGAGAAATTCTCTGGTTGCCCTCGTGCTTCTGGCGGCGACGACCATCCAGGCGCCCTTGCAGGCCGCCGATCCCACGCCGACGCTGACCGTCGACCAGCGCCGCCAGGTCACCGACCTCCTGAACGTCTTCCGACGGGCCAAGGCGGAACCCGACAAGCGTGCCGAGGCCGTCGGCGGAATCCTGGCGATCGGCGGTCCGGCGCCCGCCCAGTTGCTCAGCCTCATCAATAAGGAACTCGTCCCCCTCCAGACGCGTTACCGGGCCGATTTCTACAAAGCCGCCAAAGACCTGTTGCGCACCCGGTTCCGCGAGCGCGACCCGAAAGAAATCGACTCGCTGCGGGAAACCGTCCTCGCCCTCGGCCGAAAAGCCGACCTCTCGAAGGAAGCGATCGTCGCCAAAGGCGACCCCGCGATGACGAAATTGAACGAACTACTGTGGATCGACCCGAAGGACGTCCTGGCCGCCGCGCCGGCCCTCAAGACCCGGCGCGACAAACTTACGGAACTCGGCGGGCACTGGTACCGCGCCGCCGACTACGTCGCCAAGCACGGACCCCGGCGCGAAGGCGGACCGCAGGAAGCCCCGCCATTCGAGCACGTCCTGGCGGCCGACGAGATGCTCGCGACCGCCCTCACCCTCGCCACGAGCGACGACGACCGCGAGGCCCTCATCGCCAACGTCGCCCTCGAGCCCCAGATTGATTTCGAGGAGGCCAACGGCATACGCGATCTCAACCGCGTCCGGCTCCTCCTGGGCTTGAAGCCCCTCCGGATCGACGTCAAACTCTGCGAAGCCGGACGCGACCATTCCAAGGACATGGTTGAGAAAAAGTTTTTCAGCCACGACTCGCCGGTGCCGGGCAAGGCCACGCCCTGGGACCGCGCCAAGCGGTTCGGCACCACGGCCCACGCCGAGAACATCGCCGCCGGCGCACGCACCGGACCTGAAACCAACCTCCAGTGGTTCCACAGCCCGGGGCACCACAAGAACATGCTCGGCAACCACTCGCGCGTTGGCCTGGGACGATACGAAAACACCTGGACAGAAATGTTTGGCTGACGCGACCGCCCGCTCATATTGACCGATTTGCGGCGGCAGACGCCGCCAGCGCCGCGGCTAGAAGTTCCATCGGATGATAGACCGGCATGCCGGTCCGGGCGCCACAGGGCCAGATGGAACCGCGGCAGTCCGGTTGCGTCCAATCATTGCGGAGCACGCCACGTAGGCTTCGTGGGGAATCTGCGATGCGACGCTCATCGGTTCTGGCAGCAATGGTTCTGCTCGTCACCCGCGGGTGCTCCAGCGCCCCGCTTGGGCCCGATAGCGCTGCGGCCCCGCAGCGAGTCTTCTACTATGCTTGGTCCGGCACAAGCCCAGGGGCAGGCTTTACCTTCACCTCCCTTCGCACGTTCGAGATCGACCTGGTCGCCGGTCGCATACGCGGCATCCAGCAGACGGCCAGCGCACCCGACCCCATGCTTCCGCATGAGGAAGAGAAAATCACCGGCCTCCTCGATGCGCGGCCGTGGAGGACCCTGTCGCCCGACGAAGTCGAGGGATTGCGTCACTTCCTCGTGGCGTGGCTCAAGACCGATCCGCCCGCTGTCTATGATGAGCCGCGCGGCCTCGGCCATGAGGATGGATACGTCGAGCGGCTCACGGTGTATTCTGAGGCCGGGAAGCGTACTACCGTCATCAACCCGCGCGGGGGCTTCTCGCCCGACGGCAAGGGTTCTCCGCCACCCGAGTGGCGGGAGTTTCTTGCATCGGCAATGGCCTGCGCGGGCGGACACGAGAACGTTGGCATCAAACCGCGTGGCCTGTGAAACCGGCTGGCGAGACCCGCGACGTGAAATGCACGATGAATCCGGACGGTAATCTTCAGCCTTCTGCCGCGTCGGTGCCGAGTTCTTCAAGGATAGCGGCCACGCGTCTCTTCAGGTCGGGCAAGCCGTGCTCAATCACTTCATTGACGACCGCCAGGTCAATGTCAAAGTAACCGTGAACCAAGACGTGACGCATGCCAACCATCTCGGACCACGGCACTTCGGGATGGGCATCCTTCAATTCGGCCGACAACGACCGGACCGCCTCACCAATGATTTGCAGGTTTCTGAGCACGGCATCCTGAAGCAACGTATCGCGCTCAATCGGTCGTCGGCTGCTCTGCGTGTGCCTTTCGACCCGTTCAATGGCCTGCTGAACGTCGAGCAACCTTTCGCGGTCCGACCTCACAGGGGAATCGCCTCCCTCAGCACGCGCTCGCGAATGCGCTCGCGCAAACCGCGTTCCGAAACCACGTCCACCCGTCGCCCCAACAGCTCCTGGAGGTCCATCAGCAGGCCACCCATGTCCAGCAGGCTCCGGCCCGGTTCCATATCCACCAGCACGTCCACGTCGCTCCGCTCATCGGCCTCGCCGCGCGCCGCCGAACCGAAGATGCGGACGTTCCGGGCGCCGCGCTTCGCGGCGATCTGAAGAATCTCCCCGCGCTTGGCTCTCAGGTCTTCGAGCACGTTCATAGCCCTGCACCTGCCTTCCTGCTTCTCCCATTAGTCTATCGGATACGCGGTCCCGTGTCTTGCTACTTTTCCGCACCGGCACCGGCGGCCGGCACAAGCGCCGCGGCCAGAAGTTCCATCGGATGATAGACCGGCAGGCCTGTCCCGTGCGCAAGTTGCGTCCGGCACATGCCACAACTCGTGACGATCGCCTCCGCCCCCGAAGCGAGAATCTTCTCCATCACCGGCTCGGCGATGGCCTCGGAAAGCGCCGCGTTCCTCGCCTTAACGCCGAACGTCCCACCCATCCCGCAGCACGTCGTGTTCGCGAGCACGAACCGGATTCCGAGCAGCCGCTCCAGGAGCCGCTTCGGTTGTTCTCCCCTTCCCGCCGCGCGCAGATGGCACGGGGCGTGGTACGCGAGGCGCCGGCCCTGCCATTCGTTCTCGACGGGTTGGCGGTCGCCCGCCATCTCCTCCACCAGGTCGTGGACGTCCCGCGTGTGCTCGGCGACGAGGCGCGCCCGCGCGTCTTCCGGCGCCATCTCCGGATAGTCTTCCGAGAGCACCAGGACGCAGGACGGGCATCCGCTCGCAATCGTGTAGCCCGCCTCCGCCAGGGGCGCGAGCACCGCGAGGTTGAACTCGCGGTCCTTCGCGGCCGCTTCCGTGTCGCCGGCCGATATCTTCACGATGCCGCAGCACCGCTGCTCGGGAACCAGGACCTCGCAACCGAGGGCCTCGAGCACGGCCACGGCCGCGCGCCCGCTCGCCACTTCGTTGAACAGTTCGAAGCAGCCGGCGAAATACGCGACCTTGCGAACCGGGTCTCCGTCCGGCCCGGCCGCGGTTCCTTCTTTGACGCCGCCGCGAGAGAACGCCGGCATCGCCGACCGCCGGCCGATGCCGCCCGCCTTCTCCATCAGCAGGCGCACCATCCGCCGCCGCAGGAAAAAGTTCGCCACCGGCGCCATCGCGCTGCCGACGCGCCCCATCAGCCGCACCTTGCCCATCAGGCGGTCGCGAAACCCCAGGCCGCCCCGCTCCGCCAAGTGCTCCTTGTGCCTCAGGACCAGGCCGGGAACGTCGACGCCGCTCGGGCACTCCACAAGGCACGTCTTACAGTTGTAGCAGAGGTCGACGACGGCCCGCATCCGCTCGTCGTCGAGGGCCGCCAGACCCAGCCGGCCGGCAATCGCTTCCCGCAGCAGATTCGCTTTGGCGCGCGGGCTCGCCACCTCGTCGCCCGTCGCCAGGTACACGGGGCAATAGGCCCGGCACGTGCCGCACCCGTGGCACCGTTCGAGTTCGCCCGCCCACGGCTCGCGGTCGAAGGCTTCGCCCGTCGGCCGGCGCGACCAGCCCGGCTCCAGGCGCAGGTCCTCGAGATGGATTTCGCGCTCGTCCGTGATGATCTTGCCGGGATTCAGGATTGCCTTCGGGTCCCAGAGGCGCTTCAGATCGCGCATGACGTCGTAGAGCGGCCCGAACTGGAGGCGGAGGTACGCGCTTCGCGTCAGGCCGTCGCCATGCTCGCACGAGATGGTGCCGCCCAGGTCAATCGTCAGGCGCGCCACGCCGTCGGCAATCGCCCGCATCCGCTCCACGTCCGCCGCGACGCGCGTATCCAGCATCGGCCGGGCGTGCAGGTTCGAGTCGCCCGCGTGGCCGTAAACGGCGGCCTCGGCCCCGTTTTGTTTGAGCACCTCGCGCAGGCCCCGGATGAACGCCACGAGTTTCGCGGGCGGGACCGTGATGTCCTCGACGAACGGCAGGACGCGGCGCGGTCCCGGCAGGCGCTGGAGGATCTGGACGGCGCGCTTGCGCACCTGCCAAAGATTTTCCTGCTCCTGCGGGTCGTACGCGTCGACGGCCCCGAACGCCAGCCCCAGTTCATCCACCACCAGGCGGCGAACGCCGACGATGAAGGCCTCGTTCTCAGCCCGGCTGTCGGAGAGTTGCTCCACCAACAGGACCGTGTCGGCCTCTTTCGGCAGGAACTTCTCCGAGACGATCCCCTCCGCGCGGACGATGTCCAGGAAGTACCGCTCCATGATCTCGCACGCGCTCGGCCCGAGACGCAGAATGTGATGGACCGCCTCGCCCGCCTTCTCCAGGTCCGTGAACCAGAGGAGCACACTGGCCCGCTCGCTCGGTTTCGGCACGACGCGCAAGCCCGCCTCGACGATGACAGCCAGCGTCCCTTCGGAACCCACGACGAGGCGCGCCAGGTCCAGCCTCCCGCCGCGCACGGCCTCGAAGAGGTTGTAACCGGCGCTGTTCTTGCTCGTGTGCGGCTCGTATCGGCGGATGAGGTCGGCGTGCTCGGCCACGAGCCGGCGCGTCCCCGCCGCGATCTTTCCGAACAGCTCGCCCCGCGCTTCCGACTCCGCCGGCCGCGCGCCCTCGAGGGCCATCGGTTCCAACCGCACCTCGGACCCGTCCGCGAGCACCACGTCCAGGTACGCCACGTACTCCTTCATCGAGCCGTACCGCATGCCGCGCGCCCCGGAGGCGTTGCTGCCAAGGTTGCCCCCGATGGTGCAAAACGGTTCGCTCGATGGGTCGGGCCCGAGCATCAGTCCGCACGCGGCCAGGGCCTCGTTCACCTTTCCGGTGACGGCGCCGGGCTGGACGCGCACAATTTTCCGCTCCGCGTCGACCTCCAGGACGCGGTTCATGTACTTCGTAAAGTCCAGGACGATGCCGCGCCCGAGCGCCTGGCCAGCGAGACTCGACCCGGCCCCGCGTGCGATGACCGGCACGCCGAGTTCGCCTGCGACCCGCACCGCCGACGCCACGTCCGCCGCTTCCTTCGGCACGACGACGGCGAGCGGCATGATGCGGTAGATGCAGGCGGCCGTCGCATAGGCCGTCAGGCTGATCCGGTCCGTCAGCACGTCGCCTTCGATCCGGCCGCGCAGGGCCTCGCCAATCCGCTCCGCCAAACGCTCATCTTTCTGTATCTTGCTCTCGGCCGTCATGAATGCTTCCAATAAAATGCGCCGATGCCCGAATCTTCTGTAGCGCGGGGCCTTGTGCCCCGCGCATCTGACCGTCGACATTCCATGCGCGGGGGACAAGCCCCCGCGCTACCATTTGGAAGACGCCTCCGTCACCTCGCTTGATTCCCATCCGTCCGGGGCATAATATACAGCGTTCTCCCGGAAAACAAGGCGAGCGCGGATGACGAAAGCCATCGGGTGCATCTCGGGCGGCCTGGACTCGCAACTGGCCGTCTGTCTGCTCCAGCGGCAAGGCATTGAGATTCTCGCGCTGCACGTCCAGCACCTCTGGCATCCGAAACGTCTCGCCGAGAGCGAGAAACCCGCGGGCGTCCGGGCCGTCGAGGCGCGCGGCGTGCCGATCCGCCTGGTCAATGCCGCCCAGGCCGACCTCGAAATGATCCAGCACCCGGAGCACGGGTTCGGCAAGCGGATGAACCCGTGCATCGATTGCCGCATCTGGACCCTCCGCCAGGCCCGCCGCCTCATGGAGGAGGAAGGGGCCGACTTCGTCTTCACCGGCGAGGTGCTTGGCCAGAGGCCGATGTCGCAGCACCGCGGGGCCCTCGCCCTCGTCGAACGCGAGGCGGGCCTGGAGGACCTTCTCGTTCGGCCGCTCTCGGCAAAGCGCCTGCCGCCCACGCGCCCGGAGCGCGAGGGAAAGGTGAACCGCGACGCGCTGATGGATTTCGCCGGCCGGTCGCGAAAACCGCAGATGGCCCTTGCCGCCGAGTTCGGCCTGACGGACTATCCGACGCCCGCCGGCGGATGCCTCCTGACGGACCCCGGTTTCGCATACCGTCTGCGGGAACTGATGGACCACGGCACTCCGACGATCGCCGACGTGGAACTGCTGAAGATCGGCCGCCACTTTCGCCTCGCCGACGGGTCGCGCGTCGTCGTCGGCCGCCGCCATGAGGACAATCTCCGGCTCGAAAAACTCTTCCAGCCGGGCGACGTCCGCTTCGAGGCCGACCGCATGACGGGACCGACGACGCTTCTTCGCGGCGACGCGAGCGACGAGAACCTGGAGATTGCGGCGGGCCTGACGCTCCGCTACGGCAAGGCCAAGCCCGGCGAGGTTCATCCGGTCCGCGTCGCGCCGGTGGGCGAGGCGGCGCGCGTCGTCGACGCCCGGCCGGCCGACGACGAATTCGCCCAGCACCTCATCATCTCACCGGAGAACCCCCGATGACCGACGATGCCGACCTTCAAGCGAAACGCGTTTCGATGGAGACGATCCTGCGGGACCTCGGCTCCGTGGCGGTCGCCTTTTCGGGCGGCGTGGATTCAACGCTGCTCCTGGCCGAGGCCTGCCGCGTCCTCGGCACCGACAAGGTCCTCGCCGTCACCGCCGACAGCGAGACCTACGTGGCGGAGGAACGCGATCGCGCCCGCGACATCGCCCGGCATCTCGGCGCCGAACACGTCATCATTGAGACGCGCGAACTCGACATCCCCCACTTCCGCCACAATCCGCCCAATCGCTGCTACTACTGCAAGCGGGAACTGTTCAGCACCGTCCGTCGGCTGGCGGACGAACGCGGCCTGGCCGCCGTCTGCGACGGCGCCAACGCCGACGACCCGGGCGAACACCGCCCGGGACTCCGCGCCGCCGCGGAACTGGGCGTCCGAAGCCCGCTGAAGGAAGCAGGCTTCACGAAAGCCGACGTCCGGGAATTGTCGAGGCAACTCGGTTTCCCAACCTGGAACCGTCCGGCGATGGCCTGTCTGGCGAGCCGGTTCCCCTACGGCGACGAGATAACGCCCGAGGCCCTGGAGCGCGTCGCGGCCGCCGAGGGGCTCCTCCGGGAACTCCGGTTCGACGGCTGCCGCGTCCGGGACCACGGCACGATCGCGCGGATCGAAGTCGCCCCGGCCGACATCGGCCGCCTCGTCGGCCACCGCGAACGCATCGTGCGGGAACTGAAGGCCCTCGGCTACACGTACGTGGCGCTCGACCTGGAAGGCTACCGCCCGGGGGCGATGGACGAAACGCTGGGCCGACCGCCGACTTGACAGCCGCCGGAGGATCGCTAGGCTAACAACAGGATAGCCCTGTTGGAGGAACAGCCTTGCCCGTCGCAAGCCTGTTGCAGGACAAGCGTGAGGCGATTCTGTCGCTGGCAGCCCGGCATGGAGCCCGGAACGTGCGCATCTTCGGATCAGCCGCGCGCGGCGACGCCGGACCGGACAGCGACGTGGATTTCCTCGTGGACCTCGAACCCCGCCGGAGCCTGCTGGACCTCGGAAGCCTGCTCATGGACCTGCGCGAACTGCTCGGCCGGGACGTGGACGTCGTGACCGAGCCGAGCCTCCACTGGTACATCCGCGACCGCATCCTGCGCGAGGCCGTGCCCCTATGAAGGACGACCGCCTCTATCTCGTCCATATCCATGAGTGCATCCAACGCATCGAGCAGTACATCCGCGAAGGGCATGAGGTTTTCATGCGCTCCACCCTGGTACAGGACGCCGTCATCCGCAACCTTCAGGTGATGACGGAATCCACCCAACGGATCTCGGACGCCTTCAAGAAGCAGCACCCGAAGGTGGACTGGCGCGCGCTTGCCGGGTTTCGCAACGTGCTCGTTCACGATTACCTCGGTGTGGACAAGGATCGCGTCTGGCAGATTGTCGAGCACGACCTACCGGAGTTGAAACGCAACCTTCCCGAACCGCCCGCCAAACCGCCCCTCGAATAATGCAACCCCGAGGGCGATGGACGAAACGCTGCCGAACAACGCTTAGTCTTGCCCGCCGAGGTCCACCTTCGGGGCCGCGCGCTCGATGGCGGATTCGATTTCGAAGAACTCGGCCCTTTCGAAGTGGAACATGGAGGCCAGGATGTTCGTTGGAAACATTTCGCAGCGGTTGTTGAACTCGCGGACGTTGCCATTATAGAGCCGCCGCGAGGCCTGGAGCCGATCCTCCGTCTCGGCGAGTTGCTTCTGGAGGGCGAGAAAATTTTGGTTCGCCTTCAGGTCCGGGTATCCCTCGCGCAGCGCAAAAAGTTGCCGGAGGGCCTGGACCAGGAAGTTTTCGTCGCGTGCCTGCTCGGCGGGCGACCCGGTCGAGGCGACCGCGCGGGTGCGGGCCTCGACGACGCGCTCGAAGACCTCGCGCTCGTGGGCGGCGTA
>Ga0307379_10005218_pt1 | contig 18223 bp, 30 predicted proteins | sample UN2MG_FD_202237 | JGI IMG/M metagenome (GOLD analysis project Ga0307379, IMG submission 202237) | Soil microbial communities from Risofladan, Vaasa, Finland - UN-2 | ecosystem: Environmental > Terrestrial > Soil > Coastal area > Acid sulfate soil | place: Finland: Risofladan, Vaasa | collected... | reverse complement strand
TACGCACCCGTTCAAAGCACATCTTAATAAATCACCGTTTTTCATAGTCTTCCATTATTTCTACAAATCCACATGTACTACATGTTCGTGAAAATGTTCTTTTAGGTCTACCTGTAGTACTACTATACCTAACCTCGCCTAGCACCCAATTGTGACCACTAAGAGCACATCTTAATAAATCACTGTTTTTCATAGGTTGTCACCGATTCTACAATCCCACATTTATTGCATATTTGTACAAAGGTAGTTGTGCGATTACCTTGCGCATCCATACTACCACTATATCCATACGTATATCCATGTGTACTTCCCTGTATCCAATCATGCCCATTAAGAGCGCACTCCAATAATTTTTTACGTTCAGACGATTCTAGACACGCCATTTTGAATAGCTACCTCAATGCGATTATCTGCATAATCCGCTAATTTATCATTATGTGTAATTAATATAATTTGTCTTTCGAACTGTTTACCAATTGAATGTAAAAAATTACCAAAATTCTCAATGTACTGAGCAGCGATCATACGCCCAGGTTCATCCAATACTATTGGTCCCGGTATTTTTAATAATTCTAATAAGATTAAACGTAATGCGATTGTAATTACATCAACAACCCCACCACCGAAAGAATCAAGTATATCTCCAGTTATTTTCTTTTTCTTATTTGCAAAGGTCAAAGAAAATTCAGCTTCTATTTGATTACGTTTAGATAAAAACGTAGTCTCAAAAGATACAGTAGGATCTTCAAAAACTGTGCGTAAAGCATTTGTAGTTAATGCATCAATCTCTTCTTTTATCATTTCGCGTGCAGTGATATTACATTTTTCTAATAATAGATGGACGGAGTCCATTTCATTATATTGCTGCTGTAATGCAACTTCAAACGTTACTGCAGTTTGCAACTGTGTTTTACGATCTTTCGAAATTGTTTCAATCGATGTTACATATTTACTATACGCATCGAGTCTTTGACGCAGTCCGCTTAATTCACTCATTCGGGATCCGGTACCTGTGATTTTACTCTACGAATATCGTCTTCGATATCTTTTTTCATTTCCGTGAGCTTAGCGCCTATTGTAAGAGGATCAAATCCCCTATCTTTAATTTGTGTAAGTAATCCATCACGCTGTTTACGCAACGCATCTAATTGACCTTCTTTACGTTGTTTCTCACCTGCAATCGCGCCTACACGATCTTCTAATATTTTTAACTCTTCTTTTGGATCTGGCATTTATTTTATCCCCACTATATATGACATGAATACTATTCCCATAAAGAACCCGAATATAAATCCAATTACTCCGGCTTGTTTAATTTTTTTACGTAGCGATCTTTTTGATTCTTCTTGTATCATTATTTAACTTGTCCCCCGCGCCTTAACGCGTTCCAATAATTAATCACTTGTACTTTTCCTTTATGCCCTGGATGCGTTGTAAGCCAGTTTTCTAATTTAGTACGTTTTTCATTTGTAGATAATCCTTTTAAACTTTTTCTAAATGTTTGCCATTCTTCATCTTTTATCGCCGGATCAATATCTTCTTTTTTAATTTTAGGCACAATATTTTTACTTAAGTCTAATTCATCAGATTTACTCATTTCAGTATTTCTCCTTTATTTTATAAACAATTTTTTAAGTGCATTTATGCCATAATGTAATACAAATGTATCAGGATCATATCCAACCGGTAGATTACCTATTTTAACTTGCATATCTACATTTTCTAAAGATACTCTACACTCCAATGCTGCATCCCTACCAGCTTTATCACTATCAAAAAGTAAATATGCCGTTTTTGCATATCTCGCCAAAATACATGCGTGCGCAGGAGAAAAGGATGTGCCAGAGGATGCAACTACGTTATATACACCATTCATCCATAAACGTATCGCATCTGATTGCCCTTCTACCACTACAACTGATTCTTTTGCTTTTATATAAGGTAATGCATCGGAATAACCAAATAATATGCGTTTCTTTTGATATTCAGCGGTCTCCCATGAATTTTTATATTTAGGATCTTCTCCGTTAATGCTTCTACCGGTAAATGCAATATATTCTCCAGAAGTATTCTTTATAGGAAACATAATACGGTTTTGAAATATGTGATTATGTATAGGCTCATTCGGAGCATACCCAATTCTAAAATGATTAATCGCCTCGGCGTTTAGTTGGCGTTTTTGTAAATAAGCGACGGCTTCAGGAGATTTTTTAAGTTCAAGTCTGTAATATGATACAATTTGATCGACTTCATTCATCAATAATTTCCAAAGCTTTTTGAATAATCTCAGGAGCGGTCTTTTCTTGCTCCCCTACTTGGATGATCAGCTGTTTCACATCGTAACTTTCAATCTTACCAATATGATCTTTTAATGTAACCATAAACTGTTCAATATCTTCGTGCATACTTTGGGATTCAATTTCTTTATCCAGAAACACATCATTTTCTACGGTTGTTAATGGGATAATCTCATATGTACGTGTTTTTGTATCAAATATCAATACAGAAGGTGGATATACTCTTGCAGAATTTTCTACTCTGCCGATTGAACCTATATTAAGAAAAGTTGTACCATTATGCTCATGGGGGTTATATCCTGTATGATAATGTCCTGTGATAACGAGATCACTATCAGTGTGCACATCTTTAGTTAATGTATGATTACCAAAGAATGGTTTTTCCATCAGCATACCATGTGCAAACTGTATTAAATAATCTTTACTAGCCATTTTAATTTTTTCATAATTTTGTGGATCTGTATCAAGCGTATATGAATGCGAAGTACTGCAAATATATACGTCATCTTCCATTAGATGATGATGATGAGTATTGTCCTCTAAAATTTGCACAAGGCCTGCGGCACGTAGTGCACCTAATGCTGTACGAGGTAATGTTTCATCATTATACCCAAATTTATCATGAGAGCCTACAACGCAAAGAAATAAGTCAGCACCCTTTGCAAACCACGAATTAAAAATTTCGGCGGTTCTTGAGTATACAGAATAAGATACACCAGGTGTGTGAAAAACGTCACCACCATGTATTATTGCAGTGACACCTTTACGCTCAATGATTCCCCCTATTTCAACTAATTTTCTAAAAATAGATTCAGAATAATCATCAGTTCTACTGCGTGGATTATTACCTCTAATATGTGTGTCGGTCAGATATAGTATTTTCAAGTGCCTACTCCATGTAAAATCATATCTTCCACAATCTTTAATGCTTTTTTCAAAGCCCATTCTCTTTCTTTTCTTGATAGGCGTTTTGGAGCGCCCGCCCCACAGTGTCCATCCCATTGATTACCTGATCCACCTTCAGCAATCAATTGTTGTAATTCATTGAGATTACTATTAACCTTTATTGCAGTTAATTTTATAGTACTTGGATGTGGAGGACGTACTTTAGGATGTCTTATTTTACTATACTCAAAAAATGTGAATCCTACTAATTTATGGGTCTCTGAAGAATACTTAACTTCAGTTCCAGGAGGCAAATCACCTACCATATACGGTTGATTTTTATCTAACCATACTGTAGCCGTATCAGTTTCCAGGTTATGAATTATCCTGCACTCTGCCATTAAATTGTTAATCCTTTCGTAGGTTGTTTACATGTCGGACATACTCCTAATTCATCCAACAATGTGGACCAATTGTTCTTGGCCTCTTTTAATTTTCCATCATATGAATCTAAATCTTTAACTAACAAATTGATAACTTGATCGGCCTCTTCGAATTGTGTATATAATGTATCTAATTCTGTTAAGGTCTTAATTTTCTGTGCTAATTCGGGCAATCTTAGCTTTTCGATATTTACTCTGAATAATTTATGAGATTCTATTTCCCCAATATTCTGATTTACCTGTATAAACGTATTTTGAAGGGTTAAGAGATCATCGTATTTCCCTATTTTTTCGCGTATTCCCTTGAAATTTACCTGGGAAACATCAGGATATGCGTCAATCTCTTCCTTTAATGTTTTTCCTTCTAATTTGATTGCTAATAGATTATTATAAAGCGCATAAAGCTCTGTAAACTGCGCTATACGAAGAGTAATTTCACTATACGATGTTTCATATGATTGAAGAAAAGCTTTTAAATTATCAATGTCGGGGAAGGTCGATATTTCTACTTTTAATTTTTCTATAGTATCATTTGTATTATCAATATCAGATTTATACTTACGCAGGGCCTTTTTAGTCCTTTGTACCCCTGAATCAATTACACTCAAACCTGAAACGTTCCCTAATACTTTAGAGCGTACAGAGGCCTTATCCCCCAATAAAAATGGAGTATCATGTTGTCCTGAAAAATGTAAATCAATCTTTAAGTCATCACCTAAAGTCACGATCGGTGCGTTTAATGCATTAGATATCTCTATAGGTATGTCTCTTCCAAACCCCCCAAAATGTTGCACTTTATCTCTGCCTGGAGATGCCAATATGTATTCATTTGAGGTAGTCGTACCTTTTTTGGCCTCTACTCTACGTGTTATAATATGATTTGTATTATCTGTTAAACTAATCTCAGTTGCATCTGCGTCAGTATTTATAAAGAAATTACCGGCAGGTTGGTCCCTAATAACTTTTTTCAATGCTCTTAATATTGCAGATTTTCCCGCATTCGTAACCCCTACGATTACGTTCAAACCTGGATGAAATTTTACAGTGGTGTCCACATGTGATTGGAAATTTTTTATCTTTAATTCTTTAATCATCAATATCATCTTCTATATTAGTAATATCTATACCCATATCCTCAAAATATTGATTATTACGATGAAAATCCATCCAACGCGCGAATGTCCTTCCCCATTCTATAGTAGATTGTTCTTTTGGGATAGTTTTCAACCGTTCCATATTATCTTTAAATATAGGGAGATGGTGCGTAACATATTTTATATAATCTTCTAAATCAACTGTATCACCTATTGCGACTATATCTATATTCGTTTCTTCACCTTCAACTAATTTATAGAGAGTCGTAGCATGTTGGGAAATAATAAATTGGGTATGACAATTAGGACATGTGCACGGATGATCTTCATATATAGAAACTACGAAGTCAGAACATTTCATATCATCAACACTACGTTTACATTCGGGACATTCCTCAAGCGATAATAATTCATCTTCTTCCCAATCACGTGCATATTTCTCAACCTTTACTCTTTTCATACTTTCCTTTTATCACGATAGGGCATGGGAGGGTTGGATTCGAACCAACTGCACACCTTTCCAATATACTTCCTCTCCCCCACACTTACTACCTTGCTTTTATAGTGGTAACGGTATCTTCACCTCTGGTGCAAACCTAAATCTAATACCTGCTTCCAAAAGCGGTTGCAAATTCGCTTCCCAATATCCACGAGTAACAATCAAGGGCGCTCCCGCATGTATAATGAGTTCTTTTGTTACAGGATCAATTGAATAGAAAGGTCCAATACGTTCGTTCGCGTAGATACTATTGAATTTATCCTCAATAGCTTTGATCTCATTCAAATCCGCATCAGAGATATTAGGTGTATCATCAGCTCCCGCTATACTCACTACTGGTATATCTATGTTCACAGTGGGCATACTTCCACTCACGGGAACAGCGGGATCTTCAACTACTGGAGGATCTTCAACTACTGGAGGATCTTCAACTACTGGAGGATCTTCAACTACTGGAGGATCTTCAACTACTGGAGGAGAAGGAGTTTCGTTTGAGGGGTCCTCGGAAAGTGGGGTTTCATTCGCGGGATCAATTGTAGGATCTACTGAAACTGGATCTTCAGGCTCTGTGCCGGTAGTTTGTGGAATAGATTCATCAGGGTTAACCTCGGATTTACCCTTACCCTTTATAGGTCTTTGGTTTTTTGAAGTCATTTAAATTTCCTTTCAAATTAAAATTAAAAATCGAAATCATCATTTGCGACTGCGGTAGGACCTGGAGGAGCAGCAGGCGGTGCAACCGGAGGCGCTGGAGGAGGTGCGGTCGCTTGAGTAGCAACAGGAACTGGAGCAGCAACAGGAGCAGCAACAGGAGCAGCAACAGGAGCAGCAACAGGCGCTGGAGCAGGCGCTGGAGCAGGCGCTGGAGCAGCGGCAGCAGCGGTTTGTGAATATGGTACAACTTTTGCACCATGTACGGCGGGATCATACTTCGCCATACCTTTAAGATTACTAAAACCTTCGTTGTTCATCTCTACTTTAATGCGAGCATATTTACCTACAAGCTGATCCAAATCGAATCCTTCACCAGGACCAGTAGGAGCGGCACCAAATGCTGTCAACCATTCATACAATTTAGTTTTCACGTTGCACTTGTCTGAGCACAGGCCATTAATCTGCTGTGCATACAGTTCAGGTACACGATGGTCATCAATTGCAAATATCCATTCCAATGTTTTACCATATTTAGTGAACTTGTCATTATATGCGACACTTACCACCCTTGCCAGATAATTGCCCTCTGGCAGGCCTTGACTTTCTTGATAATTTACGGTAACCATTAAATAAATCTCCTTCTAATTCTGTGGTCGAGATATTTCACCTATCTCTACCATCGTTTGTATTGTTGTTAATTGTCTTGAAATATTTTTATTCGTACTATCTAACGAATTAAATACATTTTGTACGCGCTTTGTGAATGTTTTCGCGTCCGCCACCTTTCCCTCTATTATTAATTCTAGTTCATTTAATTGCAATAATTCCAATAAAATCGCAGAATCTCTCATTCCTTGGCTCTTTAAAATCATAATCTTCTCTTGCATCCCGAGTGTTGCCTTACATATTGAAAATTCCGTATTAAATGATTTCTTTACTTTATCTAGATTTGCTTCATTCTCTATTGCTTCGTTGAGAATATACCCCATACGTGTTTTTAATGCATCAATCTTTGCAATCTTAACATTGAGAGAAGATAAGGAACCCGCAGTAGGATCTTCATCTAACGGAACGTAAGAAGATATAAGTTCTTGTTTGTATGACGCGTAATCTAATATATTTATCGTTTCAAGCATTGCGAGAAACGCTTTATAAGTAGCATCTGGATCTACTTTATTTAACTCCATCTTCACCCTTTTTTTCTGCATATTTAATTTTAATTCTATATTGCCCTTTATGGTTGCGTTCAACCCATCCCTCTTCTACGAGTTTCTTAACTGCTCTGCTTCCCCAAGCAGACGCTCCTAGATGCTTGAATTGATTCCCCACATTTACCCCCAGTTCTGTAGGGGAGACCCAATACCACGCAGGCATGGATCTTAAATACATATACGCTTTATGTGCGTTTGGAGAATTATAAAAATAACATTTAATTAATTTCTCCATACTCTCAAATATAGGGATACAGTTTTCTTTGGCTACTTTTATTTCATCTATCGTACCTTTTGACCCCTCCCAACCTTCTACAAGAAACATTATGTCTGATGCTCTTAACCACTCTATAGAATACTCATAGAAATCTTCAACATATAATTCCTCTTTACCGCGTAGTTGCAGTACAAATTGATAATCCAACCATGGACAAAATGGAGCAAAATAATTTAACATTAATTCAGTGCTCATTCTCATGCCTTTACGCATATTCTTAAACACTACTACAGTATCCTTATGGGAATACGCCCCCGCTACGTATACACGTGGCATAGGCTTCATTACTCTTACGTTCTCAGTCATTTTCTTTTTCCCTTTTAAATGTTATCGAAGTCATCATCTTCAAGCTCCGACTCGATTAAATCACCTTTCATAAATTTTGCGAGTATGTCATTATATATTAATGCTTGTGATGCAGCATCATGTAGTAATTCATCTTTAAATGCATCTTTACCTACTACCCGTAATTTTTGAATAGGTTCGGTTTCGGGATCTAGTGGATTAGGTATTGTATACGAATAAGTCTGTTTCTCTTTCGTGATTACATTATATTTAACACCATTCTTAAATAAATTGGAAATGGCATCAATACCTGAAGTGTAGTATACATCGAAAGTGCCCTCATGTGTAGGAGCAGCTAATTTGTTTTTAACATTCTTTATTTTCACGGTGTGACCAATTTGAGTCCCCTTTTCTGTAAATTTAGAACCAGCTCCAAATTGGGGAGAGACTCTATACCGCTGAGACGCAAAAAACTTTAAAGCTCTGCCCCCAGGAGTTGTTTCAGGATTACCAAACATCTGTCCTACTTTTTCACGTATTTGATTAATAAAGACTACACAAGTGTCACTTTTACGTAATTCTGGCACCAATTGCTTTAAACTTCTAGACATTACGCGAGCAAGTTCAGCCATTGTATGTTTTTCAAGACTCCCGTCCATTTCAGCTTTGGGAACTAATCCCACAACTGAGTCAATTCCGATATATGCGTATATATTTGCACGGATCATATCAGTAACCATATCTAATGCTCTTTCCGCATAGAGTTCAGGATCTGAGGGAATAGTAGTTAAATTTGCCATATCTATTCCTAATGTCGTCATCCAACTAGGTGGTGTTGCGGATTCTAAATCAAAGTATGCACTGGGCTTTCCGTATATTTTTTGAGCGTTCGCAATCGCCTGTAATAAGATAATAGATTTGCCCCCACTTTCTGGGCCAAAGATTTCAATCATTTTACCTTTAGGAAATCCTCCAATACCACTTACTAAATCGAGTTCAATAGCCCCAGTACTATACGCACCAGTTGCGGGAAGATTATCATAATCAATTGCACTTATTTTAAATTTTTTCTTTAATTCCGCTTCAAGTTTTAATCTTGCATCAGTTTCTGTCATATTATTTTCCTACTATTTTAAATACACCTGAGACGTTTGTTATCTTGTACCCCATTTTCGGTAATGTCTTTGTTAATATATACCTGATTTTTCGGTAGTCTAATTCTAGGGTTTTTGTGATTTCTGTAATTTTTGCTCCTTCCCCTTCAGATAGTATTGCGATTATTTTTGCAGTACTATCAGCAGGGACAGTTGTACTTGTAACTTTTCCGGGCGCGGGAATAGTCCCCTCTGCATTAGATACCCTTACACGAGAATGCCCATCAGCAGATGTTTCAACCGCATGTCCTCTTTCCTTTAATCCTAATGTAACATCTTTCATATTCACAGTAATAGTTGCTCCCGAATCATCCATTTTTTCCAATCCCCTCGCAATAGCTTCATCGAATGGGATAATAATAGTTTTTGAATGATCACGGGATGCTAAACGTGATACATCTGCTTCTCTTAATTTTGTTTCCGTCGTCGTACATAATCGATAGTCCGCAGGAACTGCTATACGCACTCCCCATGATGTGATTAAATCAACACAGATTTCATCCCCCCTCACGACGACAGATTCTTCTTCCTTTTTCCTGGGTACGAGTTTAATTGTATCGGGCACATATTTTTTAAACACCTGTACACGATCGTAACCCCATACAAATTCTTCTCCTACAAAATTTACAGCTAATCCTCCAGGAGTTACATATATTTCACCGATTTCAGCGTCTTTAGCCAGTATAGTGGGCATTGACAGGTTCCTCTCCTTTTAAAATCCTTAAAAACTTTTCACGATTCTGCCATTCAACACCGTATACATTTAGAATCTCCGCGAAGTCCTGTATATCATGTTTTATTAATGCATATTTATCATTTTCTCCGTCCCACATAATATGAGATAATTCATGATACATTAACAACGCCCGATACGGATCATCTGCTTTATCCCAGTGTTCCTTCCAAATCGTCATATTGATCTTCTTATCGGTCAACGTGGTAAATGCTCCTGTAATGCGTGAAGTTTTGGCTATAAATGTACTCTTCGGTGAATCCTTAAAACAGAAGGATATATCGTTCATTTGTACCTTCGCAAATTTTTCCGGGAACTTCTGTATAATCATTTCCGCTAATTCAATTACTTTACCATCTTCAATTAATGTGTAGTCAGCCATTTCTTTCTCCTTTAATTAAATAACGTTTATTATCATATTATATTATACGTTTTTTTAAGAAGATTTGCACCTACTATTGAGCATAATACAAACATAATGAATATTGTTAACCATGCGATATCTGCGGGATCTAATTTATTTGTCTTCATGACACCTCAGACATAAAAATGCCCCTTGCATTGGGGCTACATGGATTGTATGGCAAGTAGAAGTACAAGATACCCATGTATTCGTATTCTTATCATATATACCTTCACCTACAGGATGAGATATTGTGCCCAAATCTTCTACACCGTGGCATGTTTCGCAAGGCTTATGTGTAGCATGATTTTCTATATCATGACAATCCATACACTTAATCTCAAGTATCGAATCTTCAAATGTTGTGGGGTGATATATTTCGGTTGAGATCATCCCATGACATTCTTCACAGTTTTGAGTAGCATCTATAGACATCATTGTTTGAGATTCAGGATATTTCATTAAGAAATCAGGGGATTGTGGAATACGCGCCTTTAAATCAGGACATTTATCTAATATAGGGTAAGGATCTACCTCTATATTTGATTTTACAATTCCCGGAGAAGGGATAAAGTCCATAGATAGACTTAATAGAAAAAGTACCGCACAACTTGCTGCGGTTACCCATAATAATTTCTTATCCATTACGCCGCCTTCTTTTCATCTTTAAATACTAACACATTATCTTCATTGAACACCATTTCTTCTAATTCATTCCAATTACCTTCAATTTCAGATACTTGTATTTCAACTTCGAACGGCACATTGATGCCCTCAACAGGCCTTACCATCTCATGATACGCTAACGGTACGAATGTTTGAATCTCTTCATCAGGAACTTCAAATATAATTGAATCATGCACAGTAAGTGTTGGAAATGATTTGAAATTATGTTTCTGAATAAGGTTCCATACTCTTACCAAAGTAATCATTGTGACATCCGACGCGCCACCCTGAATCGGAGCATTAACACTCTGCCTCATTGCTTCCGCATACATTTCTTTGTATTCTCTTTCAGTAAATCCCGCGGTAGGCAATCTGCGAATTCTTCCGAAATGATTTACAACATATTTATGAATTTTCGCGAATCCATGCGTAGTCTCCAACCAACGGGCGGCAACTGGATATTTACCAAAGAAGTAATCAATAATACCTTGAGCTTCCTCTTCACTAATACCTACCTGTTTTGCAACACTTGCTGCGCCCCTGCCATACATTAATCCGAATACCACAAACTTGGCTTGTTGCCTTTGGTCCTTTGTTACATCTGCAAGAGGAATTTTCCAGAAATCGGCCGCGGTCTGTGCATGGATATCCATACCGCTAATAATGTCGTTAATCATCTTCGGATCCTGCGATTCGAATGCCCACATACGAAATTCTGCTTGAGAAAAGTCAAATTGTACCAGTCTATATCCTGGAGGAGCCACAAAAAGCTTCTTTACCTCGCTTTTACGTGGGATATTCTGCAAATTCGGTTTACTGGATGATAATCTTCCTGTAACCGTTATATGCTGATTAAAATCAGTATGAACACGGTTATTAGGATCCATTAATGCCCTCATTCCGACCACATAAGTACCATGAGCTTTTTGTACTTTACGATTATCAGCTAATACCCCAACTACCTCATACTTTTCTCTATAATGATTAAGGGTCTCTACATCGGTGCTAGGTTCTTTTGTTTTCTTACTATAACTTAAGGGTTTTAATCCTAATACTTTAAACAAGAGCAAGGCAAGTTGCTTAGGAGAATTTAAATTGAAATCAACTCTTTTTGTGTATTTTTCAATATATTGAGTACGAGTTACATTTTTAGGCGGTTTCTTTAAATTATCGAACCGCTCTCCAATAGGCATAGTGGTCAATTGATATAAACGTTCCTCTACTTCGTGTATTTCAGGATATGTACGCGCTTTAATACTGAGTTCATCAATTTCTTTAGAATATTTAATATCCAATTCATTGATTTGTTCTGGATTAATCAATGCCCCCCTATATTCCATTTCATTCAGAACATTACGAGCAGGCATTACAATTTTATTGAATAAACGTTTTAAATGTTTTACTCCTCCTTTGGCCTGGAACTCTTCTTCGAATTTTTCCATGAAGGTATGTTTTACCCTATGAGTAACATCTGCATCCGCGCCTGCGTAATGCCATAAGAGCTTTGTAGGAATCTCAGAATAATTCATCGTAATCTTAATTGAGTCTATTTCTTTACATTTTGCACGTTTTTCTTCTTTAGTTAATGTTTCATCCGCTCTTATAACATCTTTTTGTAATTTAGCAGCTTTTTTCTTATCTGCAAGTATCTTAGCCTTAGTTTTATTTAATTCATCTTCATAATTGCCCATATGTGTATAATGTCTTGCAATAGATTTCAAACCGTGTGAATCTACTACATTTTCATCAATTAAATGATGTGCTAACATCGTATCAAATTTAAAGCCCGCTACATTAATCCCTTTCGCTTTAAAAAATCCAACATCAAAGGCACCGTTCTGCATTATAATATATTTATCAGGGTCTTCTAATAATTCTTTAAGTTTTTTCATTATATATTCATATATTTCATCGCTCCATATCTTTTTCTCTTTATATCCTAATAAAGGTAATACAGCAGCTGTTCCCTTTTTCCAAGAGAATGATACGCATAATATTCTATCATTATGGAAATCAAAACCGGTAGATTCAATATCACAAGAAAATTCAGTAATACTTTTCATTTTCTTAAATAATGCATCCACTTTTTGAAATGTATCGGCTATAACATAATTAGGCTTTGGTAAATCAGGAGATATAATATATGATTTAATATTGCGAAAAGTTTGTAGCATATGATCAGTATATTCAGGCACAGCACGTAAGTATGTAGGAGGATAGCATGGGAACACGGTACACCCCGCTTTATCTGAATAGATTGGGGCACCTTCATTATTATCAAGTGATCCAAAACCACATAATTCTTTAAATGGTATCTTTCCCATCGCGATAATAAGCTCAGGACGAATTTGAGCAATTTCATGTTCCATATATCGAACACATCTATTAAGTGTTGGGGGGGAATCATCAACGGGTTGTTCTCTAGACCTACAACGTATCGCATAGGTGAGATAAGGATTAAATTCCGCAAATCCTGAATCTCTTAACAATGCAGTCATTTGTTTACCGATAGTGGCAGGTTGAAATTGCCCTCTAAACGGTTTGTCATACATCGCATTATTCATTATGATCATAATCTTACGATCAGGGGGAGAAGAGGGATTAAGATATTCTCCCCACATGCAAGTACGTAAATTATCTTGTGCGTATGGACATTCTAAACAAGCCTTAGTATCATAAGTAAGCATTTAATTCTTAACTATCCTTCGGAATTGCTTTCCTTTTTCCCCTGCTTTTTTAATTTTCTTATGCGCCTTATCTACCATATTTTGAGGGAGTTTAGGGATAACATCATCGAGTTCTTTTTCGGTATCTGCAATTTCCGCTTCTTTTTTAAATTCATTCGATGGGAATCCCCTAACAGGATTAAAATTACGATCTACCATCATGAACCCTGTACCTCCTGTAACTATAGAGGGGCAAGATCTCCCACATTCAGGGCACTCGTCTTTACGTTCTTCACTGGATAACTTCATTGATTTAGATGCTTCCCAAATTACATTACATTTTTTACAAACGAAATCATACATCATAACTAAGTGTGTGCTCCTCTATAAGTAGTTTTAAATTATCTATTTGATCCTTTAATAACTCAAAAGTAATCAAACGCCTCTGAACCGCAAGGTGTAATATTATCACACCCGTTGCAATGTGTCCTGCAAAAAATCTATTTCTTTGTGCATCCTCAAATGAGCACATACCAATCTCAACAGCCATACGACGTTTTTCAGTAAATGGGTCAGATATCCCCCGCCTCTCTACGTGATTTAAATGTGCAGTAGAATTACATAATTGATAAAGTCTCTTACTATAGGGGATTATAAAAATATCCCATACAGGAGAAGCACAGCTGTCTAAATTATCAAAGTGTGTATCTACTGGTACACTCCTTACCAGTTTCTCAATCTTTTTTGTATCATCCCACCATTTACTCATTTCCTTCCTTTCACATATTCGGGATAAATCCCCATTAATTTATCTAAAACCAATTTTAAGCTTGTCCATGTAATATTAAAGAGCATATCAGAGTCAATGATGTTTTTACTTTGTGCAAAAGCTACGAAATCTTCATCCATGAACTCCACCCTCATCTTTTTAGAGATTTTGCACGGGATAATCGACATTTCAAGATCCGGGAGTAGTTCGTCGTCATATGATGCAATCTTATTCTCCTGAACTGCCATGCTTCTTCTCTCCTCTTTCACTTTCATCGAGTTTGTCTGTGAGAAGCCATTCGTTTACTGTAATGGATTCATGAAATGTAATTTGGGCGATTTTATTACCCTTTTTAATTTTAAGAGTATCTTTTACTGATTCAGGTGTAGATATATTATGGATATGTACACTAATTTCCCCACGGAAACCATTATCCATTACACCTCTGTGAATAATCGTGCCACTTCTGCCATAACTACCTCTTCCATTCAATGTGTAATAGTAACCTTTAGGAAGCTGTATTGCAATACCGGTTTTCACCTCACGTGTGTATCCGTAAGGAATTTCAATATCTTCTATTGCATATACATCATACCCTACATCTCCTTCATACGATGTAGTAGGGATTACAGCGTCTGGATGAATTTTAACTATCTTTACTTTGAGAGAGTTTCCCTCTTGCACATATTTTGAGTTATTTCCTATAGAAGCTAAAGCTTGACCTCCCTTAGGCCCCTTAGGTGTGTGTATTGCCATTATATCTTCTCCTTTAAATAGTCTGCCCAATCTGTATCGGCTACTAACGGGTCTTGTTGTTTATTTAATCTAAATGATAACATTCTTTCTCTACATGCATCACATTTTAGGCATGGATACTCTCCTCCTTCATAGCAAGTCCAAGTACCAGTATAATCAATACCATATGATACACCTAATCTTATGATTTCGTCTTTTTTCATCATTACGAAGGGAGTACGCACATGCAAATCATGCATTGTATCCCCCAACATCAATGTTTCTTGTAATTTCTTAAAAAACATTGGACGACAATCTGGATAATTTTTCAAATCTTCAAAAGTTGCACCTAAATACAAAGTATTACATCCTTGCATCTTTGCATAGGCGGCAGCAAATGTTAGTATCATAGTATTCCTAAACGGAACTACTGTATCAGCTTGTTTATTTTCGCGTTGAGTCGGAGTAGGAATAGATGAATCAGTAAGAGGACTTCCCCCAAACTGAGTTAGATCAAATTGAATCACTTTAAACGCTGCCACATTGAGTGCTTTTGCTTGCACTATAGCTGAATTCTTTTCTTTAATATGTTTTTGTCCATAGTCTAAAAATAACGCATGAACTTCCTGGCATTCTCTCGACGCAAGATGTAATAGTGTAGTACTATCTGCTCCTCCGCTGAGACATACAACTGCTTTACGTGGTATCATTATTTCTTCCTTTCATACGGAAATATTAAGTATTCTTCTTGGGGCATCGTAATGGCGTGCACATCTGGTAACCATCTAGTCTCCTTTTTCATTACAATCGCACATGTAATAACAATATACCCCTGGTCGTTTAAGTATTCTGCACACTTTCTAAAAGTTTCTCCAGTATCAGAAATATCATCGAGTAGTAAGACCGTTCCCGCGCCTTTTAAATCTGGAGAACGCAGGGCGTTCAATTCTCGTGTATCTAATGGATGTACTGGGACACTAAAATAGTGCGACATCATAATTGCAGGGATTAGCCCCCCACGAATCGGTGCATAAATTTTTGTAAAGGGAGTATTGAGATTATCTAATTCCTGCATACATACATCTACTGCATGTAAAAATTCAGGCCAGTCTAAATATTTATTTTTCTTTACGGTTAACAAAAGGATCCTCCATGTTCAATATTTTTCCAACGTTATTAATTATTGCTGGAATACCTCTAAAACTATCCTCTACTATCAATACTGGGATATTATTATCATTCAACATTTTTAAGATTTCTTGATCTTTTTCTTTCGCGTCGTCTTCATCATGTACTCTGCCTTTTTGTATATATGTGCCCGGTACACGTTTAACAAAAATGTTCAAATTATTAAATTCATTAAATCTACTAAATACGAGTTCTTTAAACCCCTCCGTTTTATTCTGTTCATAAATATATGAAAATAGTAAAGGAGAATCACACACAGTTACTTGTACTTGATCTTTTAGGATCCATAATCGTTTATATTGCTCTCCGAAAATGTAAGGTTGGTTATTTAACAAATATTCAGATTTCGCCCAAATCAATTCTTTAGCAAATTCAGGGGCAATTTCAACTTCGTACCCTAATTTTTTAAGGTGACTAGCAGCCGCGAACATTGCAGTAGATTTACCTGCCCCCGGGCCCCCGAAAAAGTTCAGAACTATGTTCATTTTTTATCCTTCCCCCAATTACGCAAACCATAAATGTTTATAACTGAAAATACAAGATTAATTAGAATAGGTTGAGGTAGCCATAGACGCAAATTAAAATAAATCCAAAGAATATTAGAAAATATCCAAATTTTCCAACACCTGGCGTCTTTTCTTGCACTGAAATACGCCCCTGTTAACGTGATTACGATAGCAACCCACCCAACGATCGAAACATCAAGAGGTTGAGTCATTTTCAGTTATTTTCTTCTATTACGTCCATAAGGGGAATTGCATCTGCTACTTGGGATGTATCAGCTACAATGTCATATACAGCAGAAAATGAATTACCAAATTGATTTGTAAAGAATAAGGAAACCTTAATAAATTTGACACCTCTATCAATGACAGGCACCCCTGCCCCTGGTTCACCTGTATATTTATACATACTATTTACAAAAATTTGGTACGGTCTATCGATGCCAAAACTACCTTGTTCAGCCTTCTGCGGTAAACATATAAGATGGGGGGTTATATACTTATATAAATTTGCAAATTTGGCATTTGCCGTGTCCGAATATCCAAGATGAATATATGCAGAATCGTATTTCATGTGTAACCAATCCTCGGTAAGATTAGTAACCGTAGCTACAACATAAAGTGAATCTGCACCTGTGTTCATATTCGTATAGATATTAATGTTCATCAAAGGAGCTTCAGGTTTATCAAACGGTTTTGCAAACACAATAATAATAGTGGCTGCCATTATTGTAATTAAAGCGAGAATACTTAAAATCTTTTTCATTTTACTTTCCTTAAATTAAATAAGTGTTCATTATCCTAATACCCAATTATGTTTCAGATAACTTACCGCTTGATGATGATGAATACTCTCAAACGCTTCAGCTTTAATTGAATATCTCGGAATTAGTTTGTCATCTAGTGATCTTGCTAAATCTCTTACAAGATCCTCTACGAATTTCGGGTTATTGAACGCACGCTCTGTTACGTACTTTTCATCCGCTCTTTTCAGTAATGGAAAAATCGGGCAACTTGCTTCTTCTTCTGCCCATTCAATAAGGTCTTCAAACCAGATAAAAGACGTGGGGGAAGATGCACTTACATCCAACAGTACACGCTGATTGTGTGCTCCATATTCACTGATTTCCTTGCTGCATGGACAAAGATTAGTTGCAATCACTTTTGCACGAACCGCGAAATCATATTTACCATTAATGTCCCTTGCGATAAGCCCACAGTCATACCCTTGTAATGCTTTAATCTTAGTTACAGGTGATGGACGTTCAAGAAAATATGTAAACATAATTTCAATATACGCATCATCTGACTCTAATTTTTCGCGCATCCTTGATAGTAATCCTGGAAGCATTTTAGCATTGAAAGATTTTTCAGAGTATTCCATTAGTACTTCCTGGAATCGTGACATATTAGATCCACGGACATTTTTAGCTACATTAGCATATGCATTAATGTTTGCTTTTACCGTAACTGTCGTGCCTTTCGGAGTCATGATCTGAATAGGGAAAGATACATCTTTAATCCCTACACGGTCCAAAGATTTCTCTCGTGTATCAGGGCTATTCTGAATATCGGGCAAGTTCTTCGATTCGTCATTGTTTGCCATTCATTGTCCTTTGTTTGTAATTAGTGTTATCGTGGAAGTTTAATCATGGATGAATATCATCCCATTCATGTGTACCGAATCCATGATAAGTTGCAAATGAATCAGGTGTCTCCCATAGTCGTAATTGATGTACCCGATATTGAGTTGTATTAATC
>Ga0307379_10005215_pt1 | contig 18228 bp, 6 predicted proteins | sample UN2MG_FD_202237 | JGI IMG/M metagenome (GOLD analysis project Ga0307379, IMG submission 202237) | Soil microbial communities from Risofladan, Vaasa, Finland - UN-2 | ecosystem: Environmental > Terrestrial > Soil > Coastal area > Acid sulfate soil | place: Finland: Risofladan, Vaasa | collected... | reverse complement strand
TTGAACTTCTCGGCTCCCGACATGGCCCAGTACGCAGGCGTCGCCACGTATTTCGTGGAGCAGATGATCACCGAGAATGGTCAAGATGTGACCATCAACGCGATCCAGGGCTCCTTTGCCTTCTCCAAGCCTCTTCGGGAGTTCCAGATCGTCGAGGCGGACTACTTCCTGGCGAATACAGGAACCGGCACCCTGAAGTTGGAGGAGAACCCGGACGATCCAGAGGCTCCGCCACAGCCAGTTCGGGTCATCGAGTTCCTTCCCTTGTTCGTCCGAGAAGAAGTCGCAACACCCGCTGGCACCGGAGAAGTTCAATACTGGGATTTCAACCCCACAGAGCGCACCACCCGGAGCGACATCGAGACGTTCGTATGGATTGGCAGTACCTTGACCAACGTCGGGGACTCCCCGCTGTCCACGGTCGAGTTCGACACCAACCGCATCAACTTTCAAACCCCCGTCGTTGATACCGAGATCGTCAAGATCAACTACGCCGTGCTTGAGGCGTTCGGTGGCGAGGAGACGTACACGGTTTCGCAGCCTCCAGTCTACAAGCCGCCTTTCCGCATTGAGCCGGAGCGAACGAGCTTCTTGCTTGAAGAAGACCGGACAGATGACGTGGTGGCTGGGATGTTGCTCCGTCTCGGGGCGGCCCCGTTCTACATTACGGAAGCCACCTACGACGCCGCTCTCAACCTCACGGTCGTCAAGTTCGTTCCCGAAACCACCCAGGAAGTCGGAAGCAGAAACGCGGCGGATGAGGCCCTCACCCTCTTGTCGGGTATCCCGCTTGCCAAGACCTACAACCCGGAGGCTCCCGATGGGTTTTGGCAGGAAATCACGGCGCCCTTTGAGCCCGTCAACCGGGGGTTCGTCAACATCATTTTCCAGGGCAACCTGACGAATCTCGCTATCGCTGGGCACATCTTGGAGCTTGGAGGGCTGCCGTTCATCGTTGCATCCTCCACTCTTTCGTCAGATGGCACCAACACCCAGATCGAAGTGACGGCGCCCTTTGCCCAGGGGTTCTCGTTTGGCTTGGACACAGCACGAATCTCGGTGCGACCAATCTACGCGCCAGGATCGACTGAGTTCTTGGGACGAGGGGGGCTTCTTGAAGGAGCACCTTCTGATCTACTTCTGTTTGGAGAGACCGATGGTTCTGGCAACGTACTTCCTGGCCGCACGCTTCGACCGTCAATCGACTACACCATCGACCAAGACACCGGAGAAGTTGCGTTTCTCAACCCTCCGCAGAGTGCTCTCCTCCCCGGTCAAACCCTCTATCTCCGGCATACTCAAGTCGGTCTCCTTGCTCCGTTCATTGTCGATGAAGTCACCATCAACCCGGTGTTCATCGCCGCCTTCACCAACGTCATCGTCCCGAGTGAAGACAACGGCATCGAGGGGGGCATCCTCAAGGCCACCTACACCTTCTCCAACCCCGACTCCTTTTTCTACCGGACCCTCCCTCTCCTTGAGTACATCGGCGAAGTTGCGACTGATGTAGCGGCCGAGATCAGCGCCCAGCTTCCCTCCCAAGGCCCCGCTGCCGCCGTACCACCTCCAGCCGCGAACAGCAGCCAGGGACGCCTTGGTCTGAAGTCCCAGCTTCGGGATCTCCAAGACCAGGACAGAGCCGGTCGTGTCTTCTTGGAGTTCTACAACGAGGTCATCGTCCCGTTTGAGCAGATCCTTGAGACCATTTCCGGCAATATCATCGGCGACCGAGATGGCAAGTTCCGGTTTTTCATTGGACACAACAAGGAAGTCCCTCCTCCCGGGTACGAGAACGAGATCACCGGAGACCTGAATGAGCGCAACGCTTTCACGGAGATCTTCCTTGCGTTCAATGCCGCCCTTGTTTTCTTGACCAGTGACCCGGTGGTGGACCCCGCTACGGCAAGTTTGGTCGGGAACAGCATCGAAGGAGACTTCCCGGACTCAGACCTCATGGGGGATCTGATCCAAGAGCAGAAGTTCGTCATCAAGAATGATGTGGATGACATCGTGCTCATCGGGCGCACCCGGACGCGCATCAAGAGCCTTGTTCCGTTCAAGCTCATCTCCTTTGGACGATTCCGTCGGATGGGAGAGCCCAACAGGTTCTCGCGCATTTTCCCCGAGCGAGCCGCAGCTTTCACTCAGCTTGATCCTGGGATCAAAGCAGATTTGGATGCCACGCCGGTCAATCCAGGGGTCTACTCGTTCCGCAAACGTATCAAGCGGCTTTCGTTCAAGGGGGGTATCTCGCTGCCGAAGCGGGCGAGTACCTACAAGAAGTCCATCGGTCAGGTGGAAAACCCGGTCCTGGGTCAGATCGAAAACATCTCATCCATTGATGTGGTGCTGCGGTTCCCTCGTGCCCGAATCTTCGCCTACTCCAACAAGGGGTTCCCGGAGTTGGATGCCGAGATGGTGGCTGCGGGGTTCACATCTTTTTCGGCGGAACCTCGTCCGGCGGTCATCGCCACGGTTCTTCCTCTCAACGAGTTTCCCATTGGAGACAACGGGCTTCCTGATCTGACGGAACTCATCGCCAATGGCGGTGGGCTCCCGGATTTGAGCACGGGCGATCCAACCCTGTTCACGCCACCATGGCAGGCAATCTCGGATGCCCCTCAGAAGCCGATGGTCTCGTTCGGGCGCCCAGACGGTCGCATCATCGACGTGGCGACGGGCAATACTTTCTCGTACTCGTTCGCCGGCCAAGATTTCACCGTCACGAAGAAGGTGTTTGTCGGCGAGGTCGCCCTTGGATGCGTCATCTCTTTCAAGGAGGAGGATTCCACCGTCATCGGCCCAGGAGGCGTGCTGGAGCAGAGCGAAGATCCAGCGACCACGGAGCCTCCCATCGAACTGTTCCGGGGGGACACCATTTTCGTGACACCCCCGGACGCGGAGGTGGCTTCGGATGTGGATGCGGCGCCTACTCAAACGGAGAAGCAGGAGTACGCCACAGGGTTCCCCGGCTACCGCATCCAGTTTGATCTGAGGGTTGACCATTCAGAAGGTGAGTTCCAAGACAACTCATGGCCGTCATTGGACGACCCCTCCATCTTTGGCCTGAAGGAGATCTTCGGGCAAAACCCGCCGAAGCCGCTTTCGTACATTGACGCTGATGTGAAGTTCCGCAACCGTTTGACAGACCCGGCGCCTATCCCAGCCTTGGTAGGCGGTTTCACCAACGACAGCGGGGACTACACGCTCCCGTACTTGTATGCCGGCAACACAGAGATTGACCGACTGGGATCAGTCGCGGCCGGTTTCCTCAACGTCGTCACCCCAGACACCCCCGTTCCGAGCGCCGTCTACCCAGACGAGATCCTTGGGGCGGATGGTGCCATTTTGCCGTTTTTCATCGGAAGCAACCCCGCTGCTGCACTGCTTACCGTTCAAGATGCCACTCCCGTAGCGACGGCCGGAGCCTACACGCCGCATTCAGGCATCGGAGATGTTCAACGCCTTGATTTCTTGTTTGTCGAAGCAGGACAAGCCGGGATTCCGAATGGCTCGCAAGGCATGTTGAGCGTGGGGGCGGTCTCAGGAGGAGCTACAGGCTCCATCATTGAACCGCCTCGGTTCGTGACTCCATCCTTGGGTGGGTTCCGATTCCGGTATCAACTGCGAACGGCCCAGTCCTATGTGAACCGGCTTCCGATCCCGGCACCAGGAACTCCGGGCATGGTGATCTCACGTCTGTTGGCTCCCAACACTCTATTCGACATTTCGTCTATCTCCGCCGGGTTCATCGTCCTCAACGATGGATCGGCTGGTGTCACGGGCGGACTCAACAACATCTTCGACCCCGGGGCTCCCTTTGCTTGGCCGGCAAACGATAACGCTGTGACCATCAACCTCTGGACGGCAGATACCGGAGGCGGCTCGACCTACGTGCAGACGGTCATCCTTCGGGGTTCGGGTGGTGCATGGACAGCCCAGACCCAGATCCCTGCTCCTGGGGCACTCATCCCCATCGCCACGTTGCCGACAGCGGGCACCAGTCTCCTTACGGTGGACACGGCTGTTCCGATTTTCACCATTGCGGCGGTTCCGGCTCCGGGGGACTTGCCCGAAGACCCCCTGAACCCAGGCCAATCGGTTCCGTTGTGGTTCACCGTGGACCTCGACACGACTTCGCTTGGGGTGGTCGGGGATGCGTCGGCCAGCCTGACAGGGTTCGTTGGGGTAGACCGTCTTGGGTTCAACGAGGAACTCGACATCAGAAGTATCCTTCCTCGGGATGAGGTCAAGCCCGATGTTGCTGGCCCTGATGTATTCAGCGAACTGGAGGTGTTTTGGGTCGAGGGTGTAGCTGGAGATGACGACATCTCCGTCAACAATGCCGCGGAAGTCAACGGCGGTTCAGCCTTTACCTTCCTGCGGAACTCCGACTCGTTCCCCTTCACGAACGCGACGTTCGATTCCGTGGCAACAGGTGGCTTGGGTCTGGGGGCCGTCAAGGTTCCTGCTTGGGAGGGGTTCGGGAACACCCCCATCACAACCGGCTCCGCCATCACCTTCTCGGCGATTCCGTCCTCTCCCGAAGACGAAGCCGGGGTCATCCTAAATGGGACCGCGGACGCAGGCATTTCCGGCGGAGTGGAGACTCAGAACTTCCGTCTCTTGGAGATCTCGTTGGCGGCGGGCGCTGTTGGCAACGTACTGCCTGGAGATGTCTGCATCATCACAGGAACCGATGACATCGCTCCCCGGGCGAGCACCAAGACAGGCACGTACTTGGTGAAGCACTCGATTGTGGGTGCGGGCGGTGGCGGGATCTTCTCCCGCAACATGGACCTGAACACGACCACGTTGCCGTCCAACACCGAAGTCGGTTGGGCACAGCCTTTCTTCCCCATCGTCACTGAGTTCAATGTCAATGCCGGGGGCACCATCACCGTAGATCCAGCCCACCTGTTGATGTCCGATGGCACCACTTCTCCGTGGCCGGCAACGGGAACCCTCTACATCGTGGTGATCTTGGATCAGGCAAAACTCCCCGACTACCTGACGAAGAACTACAAGATCGACTACACCGCCCTCAACACCACCACCGGAGTCTTCTCGGTCAACTCAGCAACGGCTACGGATTTCGATGGGACCGGCGGTGCCCCTGCGAGCGTGGCTGCGATTGATGCCTTGGAAGTGGGGAGCGTTGTCGTTGCGGGGTTCACTCGTTTGGAAGTTCGGATGGACCGAGCCCCTGAACAGACGCTTCCGCGAAACACTGTCGGATTCCCCGGAGTCCCTTACGGATTTACGGAGATCTCCATCACTGGGGCTGAAGCCATCCCAGCGACCATCACCAAGACAGAGCCGGCGGACATTGTGGAGTTTCCAGCAGCGGGCGAAATTGTCGTCGAAGCATGGACCCCAATCCCCAATGGAACCTTCGTCGATGACGAAGACGCTGTGGTCTATGACCGTGTGCCTCTCTATGTCGATCTCGCCGGCATCCCAGGAGGGGTCGGTGTGGACCCTTGGGATGACATCCATCCGACCCCTGCCGTCGGTTTTCTGGAAACCCTCCTTCCTGGGGATCAGATCGCAACAACCTCGACCGTCAATGTGGGTTTCCGTGCGCAGGCCGGCATCTTCTTTGAGCCTTCTGTGCCGCAGCCGGTGCAAGACCTCGACGGCACTGATGTGCAAGTCGTTGATGCCAGCCATTCCTTGCCGGCAGCGAACCTCGGGTTCCGAGATGGTCCTACGTTTGGAGCACCGCAGCCCGAAGGAGTTACGTTCCAGGTCCGGCGTATTCGTCGATACCACGAGCAGCTTGAGAACGTCGGGGAGATTTTGGAGCCTCTCAAGTACACGTACCTGATCCGACGAGGCACCGTGGCAGCGTTCGGGACCGCTCCAGTTGCGCCCAACGGAGATGCGTACCCCTATGTCCTTGAGGCCACCGGAGGAACTCAACTGGGGAACTTCGATGATGTGAACGTCAACATCAACCCCGGCGACATCTTCCGTCTGTTCGACGATGACGGCGTGACCCTCCTCGACGAAGTGGAGATTGCCGCTATCGAGGACGGAGAGCATCTGGCTTTGAAAGCCCCGGGCATCACCGCGATCCCGGCCGGAGATGTTCCTGGCAAACCGTTTGAGGTCTACCTGCGGAATGTCCCGGTGCCGCATGAGCAGAGCAACGAGCAACTGCTCGGGCAAATCACCGATGAGGTGATCTTGGCTCGGTCCAACAACTTCGCTACTGGGGAAGGCGGGTATGTCCCAGTAGAGCCCAATCCCACTGATCCAAGAAAGCTCATGGACAGCGATCTCGGGCTGAACTTCGCCGTGATCGGGGTTGAGAGCGGCGACATCGTACTCATCGACCCAGCCGGTGAACTCCAAGGAGCCAGTGGGGTTCCCAGTACAGGCCAAGAGTTTGGCATTCGACCTTTCGGCGACCGCAGTGTGCCAGAGCGTTTGGTTGCCCAGGGTGGACAAGAAGTCCCGTTTGAACCTGGGGGTGCATCGGAACTCGACGACAACCGTGGGTGGTACCGCATCACGGAAGTCACGGACTCCCATGTCGTCGTGTCATCGAACACCATTTTCACCAATGACCCGGGTGCCGGGAATGTGACATTCGGGTCTGAGGCCGTCTACGCGGTCTACCCGACCATCTCGGGCTCAACCGCTCCTTTCGCTGATCCACCAGGAGGTCCAGGGGTTGAAGGTCAGATGGATCTGCGCCCCACGGCCTACGCCGGACAAAACGGGTCTTCTACCAACTCGTTCAAGGACAACTTCTTCTCCATCGCACCCTTCGCCTACAAGATCATCCGACCCAGTGGCCTGTTCACCGATGAGGCCATCGACACCATCCTGATGCACCGTGAGCGCATCAGGAGTTTCGTCGAGGAGTTCGGCGTGTTCTTCCGGGGAGACAAGTACGGCAGCTATTTTATCTTCCAGCGAGATGAGCACGTTTCCGATCTTGGGAACCCCACCATCCCGGATGAAGGCAAGGGCGTCATGTCCAACGCGCTCATCGAGGGCGCTGGAGGGTTGGTCAACATCTCCCCTTACGCCAACGCTACGGATGCCCTGTCGGTCCTGGGTCGTCGGTTTTGGTGTAATGACTTCCGCCTTGATGGGGAGTTCCCTCCTTTCCAGGCTGGCGTTCCCAGTTACGCAACATTGGAGACCAACACCAACAACCCCGCAGCCCCCGTAGGAGATGGTCGTCCTGTACTTCCCGACCTCATCAACGACGTGTTGAACAACAACGACCAGTTCCGCGAGCTTCGGTTCGCTTGGCTCGATTTCCGGGTCAACCGGGAGACGGGCACCCTGGAAACGGCCGAGAGATTTGCTCGGGAGCTTCCCAAACGACGCCGGAAAGAACTCCGCCAACTGAGACTCTCTGAGTCGGTGCAGAGTATCAAATGACCATCAACTACGAATACGACAAGGCCAATTTCGATGTCTCAAAAATGAGCGTCGAAGAGGCCAAGAAGCGTCTTCGGGCCATGGGTTTTCCGGTGGACTCCTGGGAGCCGCCGGAAGGGGACAAGGATAAGGTCATCGAGACGTTGCCGACGTTCAAAAAGCAGGCCCTCCTGCTCGACAAGCTCAAGGAACTCCTGGTTCAGCAAGTCGAAGACGACCGCAAAACGATCTCTGCTTTGGCGGAGAAGCGTCAACGGATGTTGCATGGAGGGGGGCGATAGATGGCAAACCCCGAAGGAGGCGGAGGACCACTTGAGACGGCCTCGGGGACGTGGGGAACCATTGAGTTCGTCACGCCGGATTTCTTGGAGCCTGCTCGTGCGGCGGTCAATGCGTTCTTCTCGATCCTCATCAACATCCTGAACATCCTGCTTGCCGTTCTGGAAGTGCTCAAGGTGTTCATCGGGGCGTTCCTCGACCCCATCATCGCGCTCATCGAGGCACTCCTCGATCTCATTCGTCAAATCCTCAACGACCTCCGTAACGCCGGCCTCTACATCCACGGGGACTTCTACGTCCTCAAGGGACCTCAGTTCAAAGAACTCCGTGGTGGGTTCCAAGCCTACGAGCAGCGCATGATTACGCGCCTCGTAGACCGTCGGGATCCCAATCGCCCTAACATCTCCAATTTCTCGACCTGTATCGCGGTCTTCCTGTACGTGGGCGTGGACATCTCCAATGTTCAGCGTCTCGTGCGGTTGATCAACGGCATCCTTCAGCTTTTCAACCGGAAGTTCCCAAAGCCTACTCTTTTGGGGCAAGTAGCCGGAGTCCAGGCCAAGTACGGTCTCGATGGAGCTTCTGTTCTTACCTTCGGCAAGGGCCTCTTTCGTCCTTTCAAGAAAGGGAGTGGCGACACCCCGTTCAATGCGGTGAACCTGACGTGGGCGATGGCCCCGGTGCCGGGGAACTTCATCACGAACTTCGCCCAGTTTGCTCCCAGTGGGTTCATCGTGGACGTGTCTACGGTGCGCGATCCGTTGCCGTTGTTTTTCGACAAGCAAATAGGCATGAACCGGGCGACTCTTTCGCAGCCGCCCGCAAAAATTGACTCAGGATTTGCCATCGACGAGGCCGATACCCCCATCCCCATCACAGGCGGGGCAGACCAACTATCCGTGGAGCCGCGGTTGGATTTCAACCGAAACTCCGTGGCGGGTGGAGAGCGAGTCAAGGATGACATGGTTCGGGTCTACACGGCACGAAACCTTGCGGACCAGGCCCCTATCGACTTGTCCCAATTGAAAGAGGGGTCGAAATACTACATCCAGCGATCCTTCTTCGTCAAAGCGGGAGCGAGTTTCTTCTATCCCGGACGAGGGTACGGCACCACGATCTTGTTCAAGGACATGCCGCTTGATGCGGACTGGGAGCTAAACGGAGACGGCACCGTCAAACGCGGCAAAGATGTGCAGCCGACTTCGTATTACGTGCGTGTCCGAGCGGTGAGCGGATCGGTCAAAAACCTTACGGATTACCGATACGATGTCAAGTTCTCCAGCCTCAACCAACCGCGTCCGGTCATCAAATACACCAACACGGAAGTTGACCCAAGCGATTTCGGTGCTTCCTCTTTCCCTCTGGAGGTTTCGTTCCCCGATGCGTTGACGGATGCCTACCTCCTGTGTGTGACGGAAGCCCTGGCTTTGTGTGTCTTGTGTCGTGCTGATCTTGATGTCCTTCTAGGGAAAGACGAGACCGTCTTGACCTACGAGAGCTTGAAGGGCGCGCAAGACAGCGACGGCACCGCGATTTTGAAGAACTGGAACTCGTTTGTTCCCAAAGCAAGGCAACGCACGGGTCTTGAAGATCCGTCTTTGGTGTTGATGCCTCGATTGACGGGACGCCGACAATCCGCCAAATACTTCGACAGGGACAAATCGAACCCGACGAGTTTCCGACGGAAGCTGCGAAAAGCAGCCATCAACCTGGCGAACCAACTCATCTCCGACAACAACCCTCCACGGTCACTTGTCGAGGCGGTGGTCAACCGGTGTGAGCCGCTTTTGAATTTCACTTTTGGTGGGAATGCCGAGAGCCCTTTTCTCCTTAGACCTCCTGATGCCGTCGCAGGCTTCTCAATTCTGGATGCCCTCAACGATTCTTCCGTTTTGTACGGCTTGGCTCTCAACCAAGCCTCGATGGGCATGGATGGTGACGACCAGATTGTTGATGCCAAACAAGCGATCTATGTAGAACAGACCCGTGGAAAAAGGCTGTTCCCTGGTCCGCATTTCTTTGAAAACAAAGGCATCGCCGCAAAGTCTAACCATAGCTCGGTGGACTACGCTCCGATTCTTTATCAGAGGCAAGGGACGACCATCCTGTTTGCCGAGTATGTCCGCAACTTGATCCCAGATGACGTGTTTAGGGCAGCGGCGTTTGCCCTCAAAGTGGCTGCCGGCCCCGTGCAGCGTCCTCAAGAGGGAGGGTGGATTGCGTTCCGCCTGTTCCCGCAGGGGATCCCAGACATCGACCGGTTCTTTGACCAACTCCTTGCTCTGTTGGCGGCGATCCAAGCTGCTATCCAGGGTCTCGCGGACCTCATCAACAAGTACATCGAAATGCTCCAAAGTCGCATTCTGGAGCTTCAAGCCTTCCTCAATCGCATCAACAACATCATCCAGCAACTTCTCAGCTTGTTCATCTCCCTCCCCCCGACCTCTGGGCTCGTTGTTGTCGCTGCCGGCACCGACGGGGTGTTGAGTTCTCTCGTCAACGCAGACAACAAGCCTTTCGATCCGCCGGAGACCATCGGCGGAGGCGTGGTCCTTCTTGCGGGCGGCCTTCCTACCATTGCCCTGGAACTGTTCCAGGCTCTCTTCTCATCGAGCGACTAGATGTCTTTCACGTACCTAGGTGTTTTCCGACAGACCCAGTGGAAGTTCTTTCGCTCGTTCGTTCTGAAGGAGCGGTCGAGTGCGGACGCCCGGATGGCGATCATCAATGCTGAACTCAACCGGATCGGTAAGGTTTCGGTGAGTTACCGCAGTACATCGGTAGCCGTGCGAACTGCGGATGGGACCGTTGTCCAAGAACCCAAAGTCACTGAACAGCGCGACGCGATCAGCGTCAGTGCAGGTTCCTCTCTGGAGAAACTTCTTCAGGCATACATTGCTTTCGGAGGGAACCCGACCGACATCTCCTTGTTCTTGCAACCTGATTCCATCGTGTTCACAGGTGGAGAAGACCCGGATGACGACCCGGATGACGACCCCAACGTCATTGCTACGGAGGACCACATCCCCGGAACGATGTCGAGGTATCCGTACAACGGGGTCATCGCCGAAGTGAGCACACCAGGGTACGGTGCTGGTGGTCGCAACCCGATGGGACTGAACACTTTTAGTCGAGATCCTTACCGTCGAGTCGGTCGAGATATTGATCTGAGCGACGCCAGTTCCACCATCGTGGTGAAAATGGACTATGCCCGGCGTTGGACCGCACAGGCCATCCAAGAGAAGCGCAACCTGATGGAGCAGCGCATCCTCAAATTGATGGATTTGCGCGAGCAACTCATGGAGGAGAAAAACGAAATTCTCGTGCAGTCCATTGGTGGGACAGTAAGCTCGATCCCGGACCTCCCGGACCCCGGTCAGTTCCACCGGGGGCTTCATTTGGCGCGAATCGTCGAAACGCTGGATAGCGTTTTTTACGTCAAAACGGATGGGGTGCCGGATCTCAACTCCGTCAATCTCGGGACGGGATCGGAGCCTACGGGCCTTTCCATGTACGACACCCTGTTCCCCGATGACCCCGACGACGACATCTTTTCGACTGCATAGAAAGCCTATACCCCCGCGTACTTGAGGCCATGAGTTTCGACTTTCAACTGGGATGGGCATGTCGCCATCTGACTATCGAGGAGGTAACTCCCCTCGGAAGTGACAGGAGGAGTCTGCAAACTCGCCAACCCATCTCTTCAGCCAATCAGGTGCGGATTACGGCCAACAACAACGTCAACATCCCTCGTGAGGGGCGGTTTTCGGCCGCATCGTTGAGTTCTTCCTCATCTGGCCCCTACAACATCAACAAGTGCGCCACGACCATCACCATTGGGAACCGCACGCAGACGTTGGAGAATTACGCGCTTCCCATCGGTTTGCGGGTGCCCGCTGACCGAATCGTGACTCTGCTGACTTCGGCGTTTCGTGCAAACGGGGTCTCCATCCTTGTTGAAAGCCGGAACGGGGTCCTGGTGTTCACGGACGAGTCCGAACTCGGGCCTTCTTCACAGCTTCAAGTGCGCGGAGAAGCCGCGAAATCCTTGGGACTCACGTTTCAAACCAGAGCGCGAGGACGCAAGGTCTACCCGGCATGGGGGATGGCAGAGAAAGCAACCGTCACCAACTTGGTGAACATCGCAGATCTCAAAGTCGTCACGGTTCGCTTCCCTCAATTCGTCGAGCCCATCAAAGGCAACCCTGTCTTCAAGGTTTCGTATGTCACATACCTCCAACGGTGCCGTCGCTGTCGGGGGACTGGGATCGAAAATGACATTCGCTTGGCGACGAGCGGGGAGCCTCTCGTCGTTCGCAACGAAGACCTGCTCAACCAAGCTGCCCTCAAAATGGTCATCACTCGGAAAGGGTCCAACCCCTTCCACCCCAACATTGGATCGACGATCCTCGACCGAATCGGGTTCAAAGCCGTCGGCGCCGTGCAGATGTCGATCAACGAGGATGTCACTCGGGCCGTCACCTTTTTCCAACGCCTTCAGACGGTTCAGTCCAAGGTTCAGGAGCTTTCTCTCAAGGAGAGGCTGTACGCCATCTTGTCCGTGACCACCAATCCGGCCGTGGATGATCCGACGGTTTTCCAGACCAACATCATTGCCCAGAACGCATCGGGCGAGCCTGTGTTCATCAGTACCGTTTTCGCGGCTCCGGGAGCAGCGGCTCTTGTCGGAACCAACGGTCTTTCTCTGGGGCTTGCACCACTCGGGATTCCAGGGTTTTAGCGTATGGCTTCCACACCAAAAGTATACGGACCCGACGGCGTACTCCGCGAGATCACGGTGTACTCGACGACGATCCCCAACCAGTTCTACAAAGGGGTGATCGACAACGACACCGTGGACTTGGAGATCAGTATTCGTGGAGGCGCGTTCGTCTCGGACCCTGACTTCATCGTCTTTGAAGGCACCACGTTCCAAATCCCCAATGCGGTTGCGTTCCCGGATGGCCTCGATTTGGCTGCCGGTCAGAACGTCATTCGTGTCCGGGCAATCTCCTTTTCCGGCGCTGTGTCGAACTCGGCCGAGATTCGGGCCACCCTGGTTCAAGAGTCGGACATCGGAACGATTGCTTCTACCCCGACCAACATCTCCATTGAGAGGTTTGATCAGTCCGTCGAAATGCGGGCCGAAGGGATCGACGATCCTAACTTCCGTGGCATGAACTTCTACGCCTCCCAGTTCAGTGGGGGAGGGGCGACAGGGTATCAGCGCGTCAACATCAATGTGGTGGCGGATGCGGACCCTGAGTTTGATGCGGCCCCACTTGCGTCGTTCCAGTCGGACAACACGATTGCGCGAAACCCTGATGGCTCCGTGGCGGCGGATCCGTTGTATGTGCAGATCGAAGAAACCCAGACCAAGGGTGGAGACACCATTGAACGTCTGGAAGATGTCACTTTGACGCCCGCGCTAGCGGCAGCCATCACGGAGAACGAGCAGGCCAACCTTCTCAAGACGGATTACGTCAAACGATTTGAGGTGCCAGAAGGCACGACGAGCATTCGTAGCTCGTACCTTTTGGAGACGTTGGTTGAGCGCCGCTTCTACTTGTTCCGACACAACCGTCAGGCGGGGCAGAACAACACTCCGGCTACCGTTCCCATTGGCGCGTTCGCTAGCCTCCCGGCAGAGGCTCCGCTTTTCTACGTCGTGCGGTCGGTGTTCTACGATGCTGAGAACCAGACTGAGGTGGAGTCCCCGAACTCCATTGAGGTAGTGGGCTCTCCGGTTGTCGTGACCTTGGCTGTGGGCGCGTTCCCAACCGTCTCGCAGCTTCAGATTCAACAGAACGCAATCTCCGACATCATGCGGACGACCCCGGAGATTGCTCTCCAACCGGGTGCCGTCATCCGGGACGTGTTCGTTGATCCTTTCTCCAATGAAGCGGTGCGTCTCCGTTTCTTGGTGGACTTCCTTCACCGTTCCCAGTCCTTCGACACACTTTTGGCGATTGACGGTGTGACCGCGAACGGGAACCCCGTACCTGTCACCCAGTCTGCATACAAGACGGCGCTTCAAGCAGCGTTCCAGCTATCCCGCCCGGAAGATGTCCAGTTCGTCATCGACCAGTCGTTCGATCAACTTGCCGCTCGCAACGGTGACAAACGGAAGTCTGGGAAAAAGGCTCGGGGCATCGAGACGTTCTTTACACGAACGACGCCCACTCGGACATTCACGATCAACCTTGGAACCCAGGTTGCCAGTGGGAGCACTGTTTTCCTGACCGCACAGGATGCTCAGATCCCACTGGAGAACGCGGCAGCTTTCTTCAATCCGACCACGGGGCTGTATTCGATTGATGTAATCATCGAAGCCCAGACGGCCGGCACCATCGGAAACGTGAGTCGAGGGCAGATCAACACCCTCGTGAGCAACGTCCCAGGGCTGTCTGTCACCAACCAGAACCGCACTTTCGGTGGGGAGAACACCGAGACGAACCTGCAACTGGCAACCCGCTCCAGAGGATCCCTCTCGTCGGTGGATACCGGCACTGAGCAAGGGATTCGTCAAGATGCGGCGGACCAGCCGGGCGTTGAGGAAGCAGTTGTTGTCGAAGCCGGCAGCCCTCTGATGCAGCGGGACTTTGATCCAACGAACTCGGTGCATGTCGGAGGCAAAGCCGATGTTTGGATTCGGGGGACCGCAGAAGCCACCGTCACCGACACATTTGCGTTCGTTTTCCAAGAAGCCTTCGACATTCAATTCCAGATCATTGGGAATCCTCTACAACAGATTTTCCGATCACTTGATCCGTCACTTTCGGTGGAGAACCCCATCGCGGGGATGTTGAACTTCCCCTCCCTGGGGCTTGGTCTCCGAAATGCCTCGTCCGGCGCCTTCTTCAACTTGAATGGGGTTGTGATTCTGGATTACCGCACGATCCAACTTTCTGCCGCCCAGCCTCCCGTGGCTATGGGCGATGTGGTGTTGGGGGACTACACCTACACGATCAGTCGTGATTTTGTTCTTCCGCGACAGCCGGTAGGGACAGTGTTGTCTGTTGTCGGACAAGTTTCTGGACAACTGAGTGCGGAGTCTGTGGAACTGTTCCGCGTATCGGATCCCCTTGAGCTTGGACGCAGTGCTCAAGCTGGAGCGTTCATTCGCATTACGCCCGTCGATGGAGTTCCGTCGGGGAGTTTGATTCCCGTTACGGGGGAGCCGCACACCATCATCGGTGAGTTCGACGAGACTTTGAACAACTTGGGGGTCAGCACGCTCACCATCCAGGTATTCAACAGCACTCGGACTATCGAGTACCGGGGTCCGACCGATCCCAGCGGGATCAGCGATTACACGATCATCCCGGGGGACCAAACCATCGCAACCGCGATTCGACGAATCCCTGGTGGGAACATCACGTCGGGTCAAATCCTCTCTATCGACTACTCCTACAACGAGAACTTCGTTGTCACGTACACGACCAATCTTGTTGTTGTGACCGTTCAGAACGCCCTCGTCCAGATGAAGGGTGTCACCTACGACATTCTGACCAAGGAAGCGGTCGCAACCCCGTTGGACATCTCGGCTACGGTGCTCAAACAAACGGGCGTGCAAACCAACCAAGTTCAGCGATCCGTGCAGACCAATTTGGAGTCCTTTTTGCGAGGGCTCCCGATGGGATCGTCTGTGCGGCAGTCAGACATCATCGGGGTCATCGAAAACACCTCCGGTGTTTCTTTCGTCGAAGTCCCCCTCACCAATCTGGCACGCGACGCAGGCACCACCATCATCCGCGAACCCTTGACGACAACACAGAAAGGGGATGTTTCCATCCTCCTTGGGACAGCCGAAGTCCCGTACTCCTCCTCGACCGTCAATGTGTGGCTGATTGAGGACGAGTTGAACTCCTCTACCTCAACAGGAGGAGGCGCTCCTAACGAGTACCGTGCTGTCTACCAAGACGAGAAGGCGATGACCCTGCAACTTGCAGACCCGGTGTCTTTGCAGTCGGCTCCGGGCAAGGCATACATCATTGGCGATGAAGGGCTCAACATCCCTGGGTTCTCGGATGATGAGACACTCAGCGTTCAGTTCCCAAGAGCAACAACTGTGGAACTGGCAGTGGAGCGTCAGAAGATCACGCAGAACCGCATCCTGGTGTCGTTGTCCCTGGACACCAATCCTCTGGCCCACGATTACACGGTAACGTACCTCGTTTCTTCAGCCAACGAAGGCCCCCGCAACATCACGGGGTATGTCCTTGAGTATTTCACGCTCGGTGATCTCGTCCTGACGATTACGGAGGAAGGCTAATGTCGAAAGACAAAGAGCCCAAAAAGCCATACCTCCCAGATTCCATTCAACAGAATCCGGCGCCGGTGCCCTTGCGAGGGCAAGACACCTCTACGACGAAACAAAACATCGTAGACAAGATTCTGACGACGTTCCGCCAGGTGCTTGCGTCCAACTACGTTGCTCAGATCCCCGGCCCCTACTACTACCTCCAGTTCCAAGCCGCTGCCGAAACGATGGCAGACATCCAGATTCTTCTGACCGAGGTTTCTGTCGATTCGGATGTGGATTTCACGAGGCCGGAGTTCCTTTGGCAGATGATCGGGACACTCGTTTTCCCGGATGTCTCCGATGACCGGTTCCCAATCATCGACGGAGACCTGACGTTCCGTTGTTTTTTGAAGCGCATGATCGAGTTGTTGCTTCAAGGCGCGACGCTGGAGACCCAGGAGGAAGGGCTTGAGCTTCTGACCGAGGCCCAGGTCATCGTGCTGGAGAAGGTAGCTTTCCAATACGATCCCAACACGGCCTGGGGTTTCAACGACCAGCATACGTTTGAGATCAACATCCTTGACAAGACAACCTGGACCGACCCAGAGACCGGCGAACTCATCGAGGGGGACTACGGTACAGGGTTCCCTTTCGACCCTATCCTTCTCCAGTTCAACAACAAGTTGATCCTGCGGGCACTGAAGCCGGCGAAAGCCCTGTACGACTACCGGCATCTGTTCAAGGACAACTTCGGTCAACTGTTTGCCGATTCGCCGTTCCTTGAGTTAGAGCCTTGGTACTACGAGGACTTTCGCAAGTTCTGCGCTGGCATGAAAGAGATCCAAAGCAGTGCTGGGGAGACCCTCGCCGCGCCGGACCTCATCTGGTTCACCGATGTCACCGTGGATTTCCGTTCCCTGTGTCCTGGCACGATGCTGGAGATCTTTGACGGACCCAACACATCACCGACGAATGGTGGCAACGACCCCTATCGTCTGGGGATCCACCGGGTTGTCGCTGTGTTTCGGATGCCAGCCGGCGCGGATGCAACCCCGAGGGCATATACGACAAGTCCGACGGGGCTTTCGGGACAAGTGACTATTGGGGAAGACGGCAAATTGGATGATCCAAACCAGGATTTCTCCAATGCCGTCGAAGGCGAAGTTCTCACAATGACGGCGGGCCCCAACGCTGGCAGCTATCGCCTAGATGTCCTGTTGGGGGCCAACGGAGGGCCAATCTCCCAAGTTCCGGCAGGTTCGGGGGTCACGGGTGTGCAAGTCGCGCCCTGTCTTCTTCAACTGGGGAGCCGGATGATCCAGCCAACTACAGGGCAGTCCTACCGGGTTTCGGTGGAGCGCCTGGGAATTCGGGTGCCGTTCACGGTGCTTGGAGAGGACGTATCAGCCCAATTCTACCTCTGATTCGGTGGCGGGCCTATAGGTCGTCCAAGAGTAGAACCGCCGAATTCTCGGCCGAGGAACGGAAATGACCGCTCTTATTCAAAGCCTCGTAAACGGCGTCGATCCGGTCGTCGGACAAAGCCGCAACGATCTTCGGGCGGGCGATCTCATCCAACTGAACCATGTCGGTGCTCCGGCCACCAACTACGCATGGTCAATCGCATTTGCGCCGGAGGCCAAAGATGGCACTCCGTCGGCCGCTGTCCTGGCTGGAAACATCGCCGGACCTGGCCCAATCACGTTCATCGTAGACAACGAGGGCCCGTATCTCATCCGTCTCGTCGTTGATGTCGGCCTTCCGACGTTCGACGAGCAGTACGTCCGGCTTCGGTATGAGACGATTTTCGGCGACCTGAAGCTCGTTGCAGCCGGCGAACGGCGTGATGGCACCGGGATCATTCCTGTAGATGTCTCCGCCGAGGGCTGGGCCAACGACCAGAACTTCAACCTTCAACAGCTTCTTTGTCTGATCCAGCATTCGGCATCGAGCGGTCGCATCATCTACGTCGATGCCAACCGTGGCAAAGACTCCAACGACGTACCCAACGATCCAGCCATCGCCGAGGGATTTGCCGACTTCTCCACGGTTGGTGCCGCCATCCTTGCGGCCCAGAGCAATGTCACTTTCAACGGTGGGATGCCTCCGACCTCCGTGCAGCCGATGATCGTAGCCGTCCGGCCCGGACGCTACATCGAGGACATCACTTTCGCTCCTTATGTCCATGTCATCGGATGGCCGCAGACGGGAAGCGCAGGGATTCACCCCGACGCCGACCGCTCCGTGATTCTTCGTTGTGCCAACGTCGCCGGAGCTACCCACACGGCCTCCCTTCCCAA
>Ga0307379_10005214_pt1:7500-18230 | contig 18230 bp, 8 predicted proteins | sample UN2MG_FD_202237 | JGI IMG/M metagenome (GOLD analysis project Ga0307379, IMG submission 202237) | Soil microbial communities from Risofladan, Vaasa, Finland - UN-2 | ecosystem: Environmental > Terrestrial > Soil > Coastal area > Acid sulfate soil | place: Finland: Risofladan, Vaasa... | reverse complement strand
CGCTCGAAGAGTTCAAACGTTGCGGTGGTGAAGTCGCCGGTCGTCTCGGCCGAGGTCACGACGGCGCCGCAGGGCAATCCGGCGTTGAAGGCGACCGCCGCCTCGAGCGTCCGGATCCGGGTCACGATGGCCCCGTTCTCGGCGATGCTGGGCAGGGCGAAGTAGCCGGCGGCCGCCTCGACGTCGCCGCCGGCGAGGGCCTCGGCCCAATCGCTTATCACGGCGACGTCCGCGGGGTCCGCGCCGGATACATCCGGCGCCGGCGCCTCGGCTGCTGCTGGCTGATCGGTGGTTGCCGGGCCGTCGTCGCTGCCGCAGCCGATTACCGGCAGAGCAGCAAATAGCGCAAGAAGTCCGAGCGACCCCTTGAAAAGTCTGCTCCGATGAGCGAACATACGTTCGTTCCTACTGATGACCATCGGCTGCTTGCTCATTCCCCGCTTTTCCCTGATTGCCGCAATTGGCGATCGCAGAGAGATGTTGACAGAGCCCGCGGCCCTGGCCCCTGAGCCCGGCGGCGAGCAACTGATTGGCGAGGTCAGCGGCGCCGCCGAGGCGTTCGGTGTGCGCCCGGCGATGGCGCTCTCAGAGGCGCTCGCGCGCTGTCCGCGGTTGATGTTGATCGCTCCAGACCCGGGCCGGGCGGAGTTGCTGTGGGAGCGTTCGTTGCGCCGGCTCGAGGGGATCGGGGCCGAGGTCGAAACGTCGTCCCGCCCGGGAGAGGTCTTCTTCGCCGTCGGCGGCCTCCTCGGCCTCTGGGGTCCACACCCTGAGAACGTGCTCGGCAAGGCGCTTGGATCAATCGGCACTCCGGCTCGGGCCGGCGGTGGCCCGACTCGCTTCTGCGCCTACGCGGTCGCCGGCGCTGCACGAGCCCGGCGGCGGCCGATCGTGGTCTCCCCGGCGATGACCCGCAGCTTTCTGGAGCCCTTGCCGGTCACCTTGCTGCGGGGAAGGTTGCCCGGAGATGAGGGCGAGGCCGGACGCCTGGTCGAGTCGCTGGAGCGCCTCGGGGTCGCCACCCTCGGTGATCTCGCCGGCCTGCCGCGGGTGGCGATCGCGGATCGCTTTGGCCGGCTCGGGCTGCGAGCTCACAGCCTCGCCTCCGGCGCTGACTCCCCCTTGCGCCCACGCCGGCCCCACGAGGAGCTGTTGCAGGCGCTGAGCCTGCCGGAGGCCGCCTATGGGACCCAGCTCGACCGCGCCCTGGAGCTCCTGATCGAGCGCCTCGTTGCCGATCCGCTCCGTCGCGGCCGGACGATCCGCTCGCTCCGGCTCGAGGCGGAGTTGGCGGGCGGAGGGAGTTGGCGGGCGGAGGCGCCGATGCGCAGTGCCACCGCGTCGGCGGAGCGCCTGCGGCTGGTCCTGGGTCCGAAGCTTGCGGCGCTCCCGGCCCCGGCCTCGGTGCTTGCGATCAGGGTGATCGAGCTCGGGCCGGAGGGCAACGATCAGCCGACCCTCGGCCAGGACGAGTGCGAGCGCCGCCGTGAGTTGCTCTCCGAGGCCGTGCGCCAGGCTCGTGCCGCGGCCGGTCGCGATGCGATGTTGAGAGTGGTTGACGTCGAGTCCGAATCCCGGATTCCGGAGCGACGGGCGATGCTCGTGCCGCACACCCCGTGAACGCGCCGCCGCCGTCGGGCTTCGCGCTCTATCGCCCGCGGGCGGTGGAGGTGGTGGTCAAGGAGGGGGTGCCCGCGCTGGTCGGGCAGCGTCGCCTCGGGGTCGAGGCGATCCGTGAGGAGTGGCTGGTCGAGGACCGCTGGTGGACCTACTCCCCCCTCCGCCGCCACTACTTCGAACTCGTGCTCGAGAGTGGCCGCTGCGTGACGATCTTCCGCGACATCGCCGAGGGAGGCTGGTTCGAGCAGTGAGGTACGTCGAGCTGCATGCGCATTCGGCGTTCTCGTTCTTGGATGGGGCTTCGCTTCCGGAGGAGATGGCCGTCGCCGCCGCCGAGCTTGGGCATGAGGCGATTGCGCTCACCGATCACGACGGAATCTGGGGCTCGATGGAGTTTGCCCAGGCCTGTCGCGGCCTCGGCGTGCGATCGATCACCGGGGCCGAGCTGACCGTCGCCGCCCCGGGCTCCCCCCTCCCCTCCGAGCCCCATCGCGGCAACTGCCCACCCGGTTGCTTCCATCTGACCCTCCTGGTCGAGAACGCGCGGGGATATCGCAGCCTCTGCCGGCTTCTGACCATTGCCCATGCCCACACCCGCAACTGGAGCGGTCGCGACGATGCCCCCGCATCGCGCCGCCATGAGCTGATCCACCCCGCCCTGCCGTTCGCCGAGCTCGAGCGTTACGCGGAGGGCCTCGTCTGTCTCTCCGGCTGCGCTCGTGACGGCGCTCTCGCCGGCCGCTTGCGTCGTAATGAGGGAAAAGCGGCCGAGCAACTGGGCCGGTTGCTGGTCGGGATCTTCGGTCCCGACCACTTCCGGGTTGAGCTGCAGCGGCCGCTGTGGCAGGGCGATCGGACCCGCAACCGGAGGCTGGCTGAACTCGCCGCCTCGCTCGGCGTTCCCGTCGTCGCCACCGGCAACGCCCACTACCACCACCGTCGCCGGGCGGCGCTGCAGGACGCCCTCGTCGCCACCAGGCTGCGTGGCACGCTGGAGTCGACGGAGCCCGCCAGGCGGGGAAACGGGTCTGCCTTTCTGACCACCGGCAAGCGGATGGCGGAGCGCTTCAGAGACCATCCCGAGGCGGTCGCCGAGACCGGTCGCCTCGCCGCCCGCTTGCGCTTCGATCTCACACGCGACCTCGGCTACCGCTACCCCGGCTCGGAGGACCCCGGCGCCGATCGCAAGCTGGCTGAGCTCTGCGCGGCCCGCTTCGACGAGCGCTACGCGGACACTCCCGAGCGGGCCGAGGCCGAGCGGCGATTGGCTGAGGAGTTGCGAGTGATCTCCAAGCTCGAGCTCGCCGGGTTCTTTCTCCTGCACCGCGACCTGCTCGAACTGGCCCGTGAGGTTGCGGTCGAGGTTCGCGGACCCTCCGCGGCCCGGGCTCTGCTGCCGCCCGGGCGGGGTCGCGGTTCCTCCGTCAGCTCGATCGTTTGTTATCTGACGGGCCTCTCGCACGTCGATCCGGTCAAGGCCGGGCTCTTTCTCGGGCGTTTCCTCAACGACGAGATCACCGAGGCGCCTGATATCGACCTCGACTTCCCCCGCGACGTGCGCGAGGTCCTGATCCCCCGCATCCACGAGCGATACGGCGCCGAGCGCTCGGCGCTGGTCGCCGCCTTCCCCACTTACAGGTCGAGGGGATCGGTCAGGGATCTCGGCGCAGCGCTGGGCCTGCCGCAGGGCGAGATCGAGCGGGTGGCGCGCTCGGTCGACGTCTATGGGCATCTCGGCGGTCCCGGTATGCCTGCATCCGCTTCGCGAAGTCGCCCAGGGGCGCCCTCAGCGGAGGACATGCCGGGCGTATGTGCGGAAATTGGTGAGGCGATCGGTGAGGCGCGGGCCCGCTCCGAGCGCTGGCGGGCGCTTGTCGCGCTGGCTGTGGAGGCGAGGCGCCTGCCCCGCCATGCCTCTCAGCATCCGGGTGGGATGGTGCTCTCAACCAGACCCCTGATCGACCTCTGCCCGGTCGTCCCGGCGGCGATGGAGGGACGGCTGATCGCCCAGTGGGACAAGGACTCCTGCGCTGATGCCGGCTTCCTGAAGATCGACCTCCTTGGCCTCGGGATGCTTTCCGCGGTGGAGCGGGCAGTCGATGAGATCGCCCGCTCGCGCGGTGAACACGTAGACCTCTCGCGGATTCCGCTCGACGACAAGCGGGTCTACGAATCGATCCAGAAGGCGGAGACGACCGGGGTCTTCCAGATCGAGAGCAGGGCGCAAATGCAGATGTTGCCCCGCTCGCTACCCGAGAACATCGAGGATCTGACCGTGCAGGTCGCGCTCGTCCGCCCCGGTCCGATTCAGGGCGGCGCCGTCAACCCCTACCTCGAGCGCAAGAAGCGCCTCCGCGAGGATCCGGACTTCGAGGTCCCCTACGAACATCCCTCGCTGGAGCCGATCCTCTCCGACACGCTCGGGGCGATCGTCTTCCAGGACCAGGTGATCCAGGTGGCAATGGCGCTCTCCGGATTCAGCGCCGGCGAGGCCGAGGGACTGCGGCGGGCGATGAGCCGCAAACGCTCGGAGGAGGCCCTGAATGCTTATCGGGGGAGGTTTGTCGAGGGGGCGATCGCCAGGGGCGTCGAGCAGGAGGTCGCGGACCGCGTCTACGAGCAGATCAAGGGTTTCTCCGGCTTCGGCTTCCCGAAGTCGCATGCGACCGCCTTCGGCCTCCTCGCCTATCAGTCGACCTGGCTGCGGGTCCACTACGGCCCCGAGTTTCTCTGCGCCCTGCTGAATGAGCAGCCGATGGGCTTCTACCCGCCCGACGCGCTCGTCCACGAGGCGCAGCGGCGCGGGATTCCGGTGCTCGGTCCGGATGTGAACCGGAGCGAGGTGCTCTGCAGGACCGAAGCGCGAGTCCCCGGTGATGACGGCGGCGAGGGGCCGGCGGTCCGGGTCGGGCTGGGATACGTTGCCGGATTACAGCGGGCGGATGCGGAGGCCGTCGTCCGCGGCAGGGACGAGGGCGGGACCGGCATCTATGCGGATCTCACCGACCTGGCCACCCGGTCGGGGACCAGCCGCGACGGGCTCGAGAAGCTCGCGCGCTCCGATGCGTGTACCGGACTGGCCGGCGAGCTCACGGGCTCCGACTCCAGCCGGCGGCAGGATCTCTGGTCGCTGGGGGTTGCCCGCGGGGCGAAGCGCTCCAGGTCGGGCGAGCAGCTCCCGCTGCCCCTACCGCTGCCGGAGGCCCCCTCCCTGAATCAGCAGTCACCCTGGGAGCGGGTCACCGCCGACTACGCGTCGACGGGAATGTCGTTGGCCATGCATCCGCTCGCCCTGATGCGGCCCGAGCTTGATCCGGCGACGGTAGGCAGCGCTGATCTCGCTCGGATCGCGGATGGCTCGGCGGTTCTGATCGCCGGTATGACCGTTGCCAGGCAGCGGCCCGCGACCGCGAACGGGGTCGTCTTCATGCTCTTGGAGGACGAGCGGGGAATGATCAATGTGGTCATCCTGCCGCCCGTCTATGAGCGCCACCGCCTGACGATCCGGGCGGCCGGCTTCGTCTCGATCGCCGGCCGACTGGAGCGTCGCGACGGAGTCGTCAACGTCGTCGCCGAGAACATCCACGAACTCGAGCGCCCCGACCTTCCACTCGCGGACGTGCGCGCGATCGAGCCCGGCGGCGGCGGTGATGCCGCCCGCCAGATCGCTGACCTCGGTGCCGTCTTGCCCGCCGCCCACAGCTTCGGCAGGCGAGGCCGATGAGCCCCCATCGAGTTGGCCCGGCTGAGCGAAAACCGCTCTTTGCGGGGTCGGCAGGCGTGGCCTGCATGATCCGTTGCAGCGAACGTCTGTACGTCCGAAGCCGACCGTAGCGTGGCCGTCAACATGAACGGAGCAAAGATGAGACTGATCGATCGAATCGCTGACCGGGTGGACCTCACCCTCGACCTCCTCACCCTCGGCGAATACGGACTCGAGCGACTCGAGGGCGATGGGCTTTGTGAGATGACGACTTCCGCGCGCGACGCCGGTTGTGAAGGGGGCGGTCGCAGTGGCCGCCGGGAGGCCCTTCCGCCGGCTCGCATCCGCGGCCTCCAGGCAGTGGGCCACGCGCCCTCGCCTCAGCCCGCGGGCTGAGGCGAGTCGGCGCTGCCGGCGTCGACCGCGGCAATCATGCTCCGGCCTGCCCGCAGGGTCCGGTCGACGCCATCGGGGACGACGTTGTCGTAGGTGTCGGTTGGCCAGTGCAGGTCGGGAATGAACCCGTCTTGGACCGAGAGCGTCAGCGCCCGGCCACCGGCAGCGAGAACCGGGCTCGTGTCCCAGGTAAGACCCGCGGGTGCATCCTCGGGCTCGAGCCGGAGGTCGGCATCGGCATCGGCGACCCGTTGGGCCGTGGCGATCAGACCCGGGTCCGCGTCCCACTTCGCCAGCACCCCTTCCTTACGGAGGAACTTGACCGGGCCGGGGCCGCCGACGTTGTCGAAGTTGAGAAACAGCCAGCCGTCCGTGTCGTGATCGGCCAGGAAGGCCTGGGCCCCCAGGGTCCCGGATTCCTCGCAGCCGCTCATCAGGAGCATCAGGCGGGTTGAGGCCAGCGGCTGAGCGGCAACCTCGCCGGCGAGCACGGACGCGACGGCGCAGCCGGAAGCGTTGTCGTTGGCCCCCGGCACATCCTCGCCGCGGAGCTCTCGCTCGAGCAGCAGCAGCAGCCCGGCAGCCAGGAAGGAGCGCACCGCGCCAAGTGATCGACGACCCGCCCGGCTGCCCCCGAGTAGCGGCTCGCCGATCGCCTGGGCGATGCCCGCAACACCCTGCAGCGCGATCCAGTAGCCGAGAAGCCGGGCAGCGCGGGGGTGGAACATCAGCCCCGAACGGGAGGTATCGAGATGACACATCAGGCAGAGCGTTCTCTCGGCCCTGGCGCCGTCGGCGGGCTCGATCGTCGCAACCACGTTCGTGCTCTGCTTGCGGGCCAGCAGTCTCGACGCGGCGGGGAACTTCAGGCTCGACTCGCCGACCAGGAGGGCGCCGGAGAGCAGCGCCAGGGACGAGCGCAGGCGCCGGCGCCGGGTCGGGAGCAGCGAAGGCAGGACAGCTGCCGCCTGGATCAGGCCGTAGGGGGTGCCGAAGCTGGCGTAGCCCTCGAACGGCTCGATCTCTGCGTCGACCCCGTTGCGCGCAAGTTCGTCGCGCATCAACTGGGCGGCCAGGCGTTCACCCCTTTCTGTGGGTCGCCGGGGACCGATCTCGTTCGCCAGCAGGTCGATCAGCGACATCGCCCGATCGAGGGCCCCACCGGCGCTGCCTCTGTCGGTTGCCTGCTTCACGATGATCCGATCGTAGAGGCGTAGGCGCGCGTCCGCACGGTGGCGGGGACGACTCCAGCGGAGCGGCGGAGGGCGCGCAGCCCGCGGCGGCGTGGGAGGATTGCGTTGCAGGTCGATCGATGAGCACTGGCGGTCCGAGAACTCTTGCCTGGGCGCTGAGCGTCGGCGTCGTGCTGGCCGACTCCTCGATCGTAACCCTGGCACTGCCCGAGGTCCTCCGCGAGTACGACACCAGCGTCTTCGGAGTCAGCTGGGTGCTGACCGCTTACAACGTGGTGCTGGCCGCCCTGATCATCCCCGCTGCACGCCTGGCGCGAGTCCGGCCAGAGCGGCTCTGGGGCGGCGGCTTGCTCGTCTTCTCGTCCGCGTCCCTCGCCTGCGCGCTGTCCCCGGATGTGGGACTGCTGATCGCGGCGCGATGCGCGCAGGCTGTGGGCGGCGCCGCCACGCTGGCCGGCGCGATCGAGTTGCTGGCCCGTGATCGGGGCTCGCACCGTGCGGCCGCCAAGCTCTGGGGCGCCGCGGGGACCGTTGGCCTCGCGATCGGGCCCGCGCTGGGCGGCGTCCTGACTGAGCTTTTCAGCTGGCAGGCGATCTTTCTCCTTCAGACACCCCTGGTCTTCCTCCTCTTCGCCGCGCGCAGTCCCGCCGGCCCGCCCGAGGCGGGCGGTGACGGCGAGCCCGACCGCCGGCCGGAGATCGCGCTCGGCCTGCTCTCGGCGGGACTGACGGGAGCCCTGTTCCTTCTCGTCGTGCTGCTCACGGAGGGCTGGGGCCTCTCGCCGATCGAGGCAGCGGCCGTTGTCAGCTTGATGCCATTGTCGGCCTTGGTCGCGGGCCGGATTCCGTTGCGGCCGCACACATCAGGCCCCCTGGCTATCGCCGGCGCGATCGCGATCGCCGGAGGGCTCGCCGCGCTCGGGCTGCTGCCCGGCGCCTCGGCGGATCTGACGGTGGCGCCTCAGATCCTCGTTGGCGCCGGCCTGGCTCTGACTCTGCCGGTCCTCACCGCTGCCGCGCTCGGCGGGCGCGACCCGGACGGAGCCAGGGCGGCCGAGACACTGGCCGCGCGGCACGCGGGGATCGTCGCCGGAATCTTGTTGCTGACGCCGATCCTGAGCCTGCAGATCGACGCGCAGCACGATGCCGGCCGGGATGCGAGCACGGCGTTGTTGCTCGACTCGTCGCTGCCCCCGCAGACGAAGATCGAGATCGGCGCAGGCGTTGCCGCTCAGATCAGTACCGCCGAGGGGCAGCTTCCCGAACTGCGACCGACGTTTGCGGCGCTCGAAGCCGACGCCGACGCCGAGGACCGTCCTGCCCTGAGGGCGCTCGAGGCTGGGATCGACGATCAGCTCGAGCGCGCCGCCACGCATGCCTTCAGCCTGCCGCTCCTCGGCGCGGCGCTGTTCGCGGCGCTCGCCCTGATCCCGATGCACCATCTCAGGAGACGCGAGCTGTGAGCGACACCCGTCTTCCGATCTACGTGGCCATCGGCGCCTCGCTGGGGGTGATCCTCGCCTACCTGATCGCCGGCGGCGGCTCCTACAAGCCGCTCGCCGCCGCCGATCCCTGCCAGCCGCGATCAGTAGAGGTGCTGGTCGAGCGCGGGGTCTTCGAAGCGATCGCGCTCTCAGCCCTCGACGGCGCTGCCTGCGAGCTTCAGGTGAGCCGGGAGGAGCTCACAGCAGCCCTGGCAGACCCCGATTCGCTCGCGGCCTTCGCCGAGCAGCAGTCCCTCGACGAGACCGAGGTCGTCGATGCGATTCGAGCCGGGCTGGTACGCGCCGTCGACGATGCCGAACTCGACGGGCGCCTGTCGGGGACGGTCGCCTCGCTGGCTCGCCTGATTGCCGAGAACGCCCCCGTACCGGTCGTCATCGATCTCTTCCAAGCGCTTCCCGGGGATCCCACGGTGGCGGAGGTGATCGCCGCGCTCGGGGATCTCGGCCTCGGCGTCCAGGACCTTGGTGATCTCGGCCTCGAGAATCTGCAAGAGCTCGGCGATGAGCTCGAAAAGCTGATCCCCGACGATCTCGAGGGTCTCCTGCCGGAGCAGCTGCCGAACATCGATCCGGGGGAACTCCGCGACCGGCTCCCCGAGGACCTCGGCCTTCCCGGCGTCGAGGACCTTGACCAGCTCCGCGATCGGCTCGAGGAGGAACTGCAAGGCGGCAACTGACGGCCTCCAGCCCCGGCATCAGGGCACAAAAAGAGCCGCCCGGCGGAGACCGGACGGCTCGAAGGAAGATTGGCGGCGACCTACTCTCCCAGGCAGTTTCCCACCAAGTACCATCGGCGCTGAGGGGCTTAACGGCTCTGTTCGGAATGGGAAGAGGTGTATCCCCCTCGCTATTGCCACCAAATTAGGTGGGACCGCGAAGGCCCGTACGGCGCCTGGGGAGCGGCGCACGAGGCCCCGCCGTAGCTCGGCGAGGCTTGAAAACTGCACGCAGGCCAATGCGGGTAATAGCAAAAATACGTCAAGCCCTCGACCCATTAGTACCGGTCGGCTGAGTGCATCACTGCACTTACACCGCCGGCCTATCAACCTGGTGTTCTTCCAGGGGTCTTACTTCCTCAAGGGAATGGGAGAGTTCATCTCGAGGTCGGCTTCCCGCTTAGATGCCTTCAGCGGTTATCCGATCCGCGCGTAGCTAATCTGCAGTGCCCTTGGCAGGACAACAGATACACCAGCGGCGCGTTCATCCCGGTCCTCTCGTACTAAGGATGACTCCTCTCAACTCTCCAACGCCCATGGCAGATAGGGACCGAACTGTCTCACGACGTTCTGAACCCAGCTCGCGTACCGCTTTAATGGGCGAACAGCCCAACCCTTGGGACCTACTCCAGCCCCAGGATGCGACGAGCCGACATCGAGGTGCCAAACCGAGCCGTCGATGTGGACTCTTGGGCTCGATTAGCCTGTTATCCCCGGAGTACCTTTTATCCGTTGAGCGACAGCAATTCCACTTTCCACTGCCGGATCACTAACCCCAACTTTCGTTCCTGCTCGACCTGTCGGTCTCGCAGTCAAGCTCCCTTGTTGCGTTTACACTCTACGCACGATTTCCGACCGTGCTGAGGGAACCTTTGGGCGCCTCCGTTACATTTTAGGAGGCGACCGCCCCAGTCAAACTGCCCACCTGACACTGTTCACCGCCCGGATCACGGAACGGTGTTAGAAGCCCAGAATCCCAAGGGTGGTATCTCAAGGTTGGCTCCCTGGCAACCGAAGTCGCCAGTTCGTAGCCTCCCACCTATCCTGAGCGAGAAGTCCCAGACTCCAATATCAAGTTGCAGTAAAGGTTCACGGGGTCTTTCCGTCTAGCCATGGGTACTCGGTATCTTCACCGAGACTCTAATTTCACCGAGCCCCTCGTTGAGACAGCGTCCAACTCGTTGCGCCATTCGTGCAGGTCGGAACTTACCCGACAAGGAATTTCGCTACCTTAGGACCGTTATAGTTACGGCCGCCGTTTACCGGGGCTTAGTTTCACAGCTTCGCGCCTAAGCGCTAACCGCTCCACGTAACCTTCCGGCACCGGGCAGGCGTCAGCCCCTATACATCGTCTTACGACTTAGCAGAGGCCTGTGTTTTTGGTAAACAGTCGGTTGGACCAATTCACTGCGGCCCCCTCGGGCTCCACGAGCAAGTCGCTTCACCCTACCGGGGCGTCCCTTCTCCCGAAGTTACGGGACGATTTTGCCGAGTTCCTTAACGAGGGTTAGCTCGCTCACCTTACTATTTTCTAGTAGTCCACCTGTGTTGGTTCTCGGTACGGGCACGAGCAATCTGCCTAGAGGCTTTTCTAGGG
>Ga0307379_10005214_pt1:0-2500 | contig 18230 bp, 8 predicted proteins | sample UN2MG_FD_202237 | JGI IMG/M metagenome (GOLD analysis project Ga0307379, IMG submission 202237) | Soil microbial communities from Risofladan, Vaasa, Finland - UN-2 | ecosystem: Environmental > Terrestrial > Soil > Coastal area > Acid sulfate soil | place: Finland: Risofladan, Vaasa... | reverse complement strand
TCGAGCTGGCCCGCGGGCAGTACATCGACGGCGCCGAGAGCAAGTCGGCGCGCCTGGGCCTGGAGATCCGCCATCGGGCCAATGCTAGACTCAGGCCCCGGCTGAAGGGGCGCGAGCACGGGTCGGAAGGCTCCCCAGCCCCAGTCTGCCGTCCGTATCCAAGCGGCCATCGCCGGGCGCTATGGCCGCGAGCATTCCCGGCCGGCGACTCGACACCGCACTGAGATGACGACTACCAGTGAACAAGACGGCGGCGACAGCAGCGCCGAAGAAGAGCCGACCGATCGTCAGCTCGATGACCTGCGCAGGGCCGAGAAGCAGCGAGGCAAGCAGGAGCGCAAGGGAGCTCGTCGCGAGCGGCGTGATTCCCGCCCGCGACTGAAGAAGATCCGCGTCGCACTGGTCTTTGCCGGCCTCGGCCTGCTGGCGCTGGTCAGCGCCGTCTTCGGGGTGCTGATGGCCGTTGCCCAGGACTTGCCGGACCTCGAGGCCCGCGCCCAGTACGACCGGGCCGAGAACTCGGTCGTGGTCGACAGCCAGGGCCAGGCGCTGGCGACGCTGACCGGCAACGAGAGGCGGATCCTGCTCGAGTCAAAGGAGATCGGCCTGCCGATCAAGGACGCGGTCGTCTCGATCGAGGACGAGCGCTTCTACGAGCATCGCGGGATCGACTACCTCGCCCTCGCCCGCGCGCTGCGCGAGGACATCCTCGCCGGCGGCGCCGTTCAGGGCGGCTCGACGATTACCCAGCAGTTCGTCAAGAACGCGCTCACCGCCCAGCAGGACCGGACCGTGCTGCAGAAGCTCAAGGAGTCGGCGCTCGCCTACCAGATCGAACGCCAGTGGTCGAAGGACAAGATCCTGACCAACTACCTGAACAACATCTACTTCGGCCAGGGCGCCTACGGAATAGAGGCCGCGGCGCGGACCTATTTCGGGGCCAACCATCCCGGCTGTGGACCGCCGGGCGATCGCTGTGCTTCGCAGTTGCGAGTCGAGGAGGCGGCGATGCTGGCCGGGATGATCTCCTCCCCGACCGCCTACGACCCGAAGGTTCACCAGGAAGCCGCGGTTGATCGCCGCAACATCGTCCTCGACAAGATGCAGGAAACCGGGCGCCTCGAGCTGAGCGAAACGGATCTGGGTGATCTCAAGGATCTCTCGGGTCCGAGCATCAGTCAGATCCAACCGCCGCAGGAAGAATCGGAAGCTCCCTACTTCACGGACTGGCTGCGCCAACAGTTGGTCGACAAGTACGGCGCCGGTGAGACCTTCGGCGGCGGGCTCGAGGTCAAATCGACGCTCAACCTCGAACTCCAAACCGAGGTCCAAGCCGCCGTCGACTCGAGGATCAGTGGCCTCGGCCCGAGCTCGGCGGTCGTCGTGATCGAGAACGGCACCGGGGAGGTCCGGGCGATGGTCGGCGGCACCGATTTCAATCAGAGCCCCTTCAACCTCGCGACAAACGGGCTCCGCCAACCGGGATCGTCGTTCAAGCCGTTCACCCTGGTGACGGCGCTGGCCAACGGGGTCAGCCCGGACACCGTCTATCCGTCGGGGCCGAAGGAATTGCCCTTTGTCAATGAGGTGCGGAAGAAGAACGGCAAGGTGAAGGAGGTCAACGAGCTGTTCAAGGTCAAGAACTACGGTGACAACTACCTCGGCTCGGCCTCGGTCGCCACAGCCACGACCTACTCCGACAACTCCGTCTACGCGGAGCTCGGGCTGGATGTCGGCACCGACAAGATCGCCGAGACGGCCCAGAAGCTCGGGATTCACACCAAGGTTCCCGACAACCCGGCGATGATCCTCGGCGGGCTCAAGCGGGGCGTCACCCCACTCGAGATGGCCTTCGCCTACTCGACCCTGGCCAATGGGGGCACGCAGGTCAGCGGCACGATGGCCAGCCGCGGCAACGGTCAGGGGCCGGTTGCGATCGAGAGAGTGACCGCGCACGGCGACGATGTCAAGGATGACCTCGGAGCGAGCGGCCTGAACGAGAAGGTCGAGAAGGAGATCGTCGACCAGGGGGTCGCCGATCAAGCCGTCGAGATTCTCCATACGGTCGTCACCAGCGGCACGGGCAAGCGCGCGTTGGTCGGCGACGATTACATCTGGGGCAAGACCGGGACGACCGATGACAACGCCGACGCCTGGTTCGTCGGCGCCAATGAGGAGGTCACCGTCGCAGTCTGGGTCGGCTATGCCGAGGGCGCGACTCCGATGCTGACCGAGTTCGGGGGCCTACCGGTTGACGGCGGCACGATCCCGGCACTGATCTTCAACGACGTGATCACTGCCTACGACGAGCTCGGCGCCGCGAAGGCCGCGGCTGAGGCCGCCGATGAGACTACCGCCACGACGACGACCACGACCCCGCCGGCCGAGTCGGTGCCCGCCGAGCCACCGGTCGAGGAGGTGCCGGCTCCGGCCGAGCAGACCCCCGCCCCATCACCGCCCGCCGGCGAGGGTAACGGCGGCGCCGTCGAGGGCGGCGCCA
>Ga0307379_10005213_pt1 | contig 18235 bp, 13 predicted proteins | sample UN2MG_FD_202237 | JGI IMG/M metagenome (GOLD analysis project Ga0307379, IMG submission 202237) | Soil microbial communities from Risofladan, Vaasa, Finland - UN-2 | ecosystem: Environmental > Terrestrial > Soil > Coastal area > Acid sulfate soil | place: Finland: Risofladan, Vaasa | collected... | reverse complement strand
TTTTTCGCATCAAACGCGCACATCCGCCCCTTTATAGAGAGGCTTCTTTTTTATAGAAGCCCGAATAGAAGGAAACGGTAAATGGTAATTAGTAATTGTTTATTCGTAATTGGCTGCGTAATGCCCGCAATACGAATTCTTACGTACGAAATTATAACCTTTTTATGCAAAACAAAGCCAATTTTCGAAAAAGTCAAATGAACGTAACTAAATTATTAACAAGGGATTATGAAATAAGGACACTTGGTCAACGCGGGAAAAACAAAGCCAATTCAAAGCCAAACAAAGCCAATTTGCAAAATGCCCAAATGAACGTAAATAAAGTATCAACAAGGGATTATGACAATATATTAAATTGGGTAATTTATGAAAACAAAGCCAATTTTAACCCAAAACAAACCCAAACAAAGCCAATTTTATCGCGTCGTAGCCTCTGGCGAAGACGGATCAAACCCAATTTATCGCGGCGTAGCCTCTGGCGAAGACGGATTCAACCCAATTTATCGCGGCGTAGCCTCTGGCGAAGACGGATTCAACCGGCGTACGATTTGTTTACAAATAAAATCCTTGCATTTGTGGCAGCCGCAGGAGATAATAAGGACCGAATATCAATTGAGAATTTCAGAAAATCAATAGTAAATAGTCGAAGGAGGTTTAGAAATGAATGAAAACCAAACCAAAGAAACCAGTCTCGTTGATACTACCGATTGTCTCGAAGCCGTTGGCGTCTTCAGGGGATGGAAAAACTTCTTATTTATAGTTACATTTGTGTGCCTTTTGCTGCTGCAGGCGTCCTTTTGGGCCGTACAAACCGGCTATGTCAAACCCGCCTGCGACGCACCGGCTGTCGATGCCAAAGATTCAGCGACAATTAAAGCCGCTGCTGAGAAAGTAGCAGTCGATCCTAACCAGCCGGCAAAAGCAGCTCCAAAGCAATCAATATGCTCTCTCTTCAAGATAACATTCGATTGTTTGACCTGGCTCATCCGATTTGTTGACTTTGTGCTTATCCTGACGGCCATACTCTACTGCCTGACAATGCTCTTTATCTTAAAGGTCTCGCTGCTTGGCCGGCTCGGCGGAATAAACCATATCGCCAGGGCATTTTTCCTCTCCCTTGCCTTTGTTGTTCTGCTGATGCCGTGGCAGAAGTTCTTTGGCTGCGTAGTGGCCGGAGCAATGTACACGCCTTCCGAATTACAGAGCGCTTGTGCCAAAGCTGAGGGCTGCAATATATTCGCCACAATCCTTCACTATTTGCGGTTCACCGGCTACTGGCTATTGGTACTGCTGCTGCTTATCTTCTCGCAAATCCGCAGTGGTCGTTGGGCAAAGGCCACCCTTCGTCGTCTGGAGGTTATATAAAAAGAATGGCCAAAGGCAGGCTCGGCTTTATCGCTGCGGCCGTCTGACTGTTTGTGGTCATATAAAATTCAGGCGAGCCCAACCGAGCCGAAAGCAGCCCAAGAACGTAAATCAGATGGATATCGGCCTTAGTGTGATTGAGCATAATTTGTGAGTACTCGTAAATTTTCGGGCGGCGTGTTACGAGTAACTTCACAACCGGCACCAACAATAAAATTGCTGCCCGCCTCTTTATGGCATTGCTCTACTGCTTGATGTATTTGCTCTGGCGTACTATCCTGCAGGACCGAAACCGGGTCGATATTGCCGCATATAATCTGGGTCTGCCCCACTTTTTCCCGGGCCTCCGATACCGGAACAAGATAGTCCAAATCGACTATTTCACAGCCCAGACGCCCAATGCCTTCAAGAATGTCCCGGGTGTTGCCGCAAATGTGCAGCCGTACAGCAGCCCCAAGTTTGTGGACGCCATCTATCAGCTTCTTTTCGTAAGGCCAGACAAATTCCTCATACAACTGGGGACCAACAAGAGAAGCAGCGGCATCCCCCATGCCCATTACATCCACACCTGCCTCAATCTGGAACTTTGCAAAGTTAAGTTCCATTTCATTTACAAATCCGAACAGGTCATGAATAAAGCCTGGATCATCATAGAAATCCATCATTATAGTGTTGATGCCGCGCAGATCGGCACCTTCAGCACAAGGGCCTTCAATCCAGCCCTCGATAATTTTATCGTTACCTATTCTGTCCTTTAAAAGTGCAACGCCTTCTACCCTATCCTGCATTCGGCCGCCACTAAGAACATCAGGTATTTTCAAAGAGGCAAGCTTGGTTTTATCAGCAAGCAGTGCATTATGATTATCAATAGCCGGCGGGGAATCCTCTGAATAGATAATTGAGGCCCCACAATCTGCTGCTTCCCGGGCAGGGTCGGATATAACAGAAACATGGTCGAAATCGAAATCCTCCGCCACTTTCAATTGGCCCTCGACCAATACCCTGTGGTCGGTTGCGTACTCATTGTATTTTTTGCCTATACTGTCACAGGCAAGTTGCATGGTAATCGGCATAAGAGGCAAATGGTCTATCTGCCCGCCTTTGAAAAGAGTAAAGATTCGTTCTCGACTGGTTTTATTTTTTTCATTCATGTTTTTCTAACCAATATGCGTGTCATTATAGAACCAACGCGGTCAATATTTGCACAAAAAAAGGTGCTAATTCCAACTTGGTTTTCATATTTCCGACTCTTATTCAATCACATTGTACTTAGCCTCTGTTTACCAGATCCTTCTGCTCGTCGCCGCTGCGTGCCAAATCCACGCCGTCTGCCCGCAACGCTTTCTGCAAATCGGCAACTTTCAACTCACGGGGCGTACAGCTTTTCTTAGCCGACATTGCCGCTGCCAGACCTGCTGCGTGACCGGTTGCCACGCAATTTCCCATACTCTTACCCGCGGAGGCCGCTACATGCGTAGCCGAGATGCAACGTCCAGCCATCAGCAGGCCGTCCAGCTTGTGGGGGATAATTGCCCTGTAGGGGACATCGTGGATCTTCATCTTGGAGAGTCGGACGAAGCCGATATCGAGAAAGCCACTCCGCCAGGCGATGACGTCGTCGAATTTTCTGCCGATCAGCGCATCCTGCTCAGTCAAGACGTATGGCCCCTTCACGCGGCGTGTCTCACGAACACCAATCTGAGTACCCGTGCCAATTAGCTCGATGTTTTTGAGTTCATCACCGCCGAACTCGCGCATGGCCTGGACCATCTGGAGGACCTGTCGTCGACTCTGACACTCGGCCTGTGTGCGCTGCACCGGGTCCGTAGCATCGAACTGGCCCAGGTCCCTTGTCCCAGCGTGGTTGATATAAAAGCTATGGCCATTTGAGACCTTACCAAGACCCCATCCGTTTGGAATAAGCGGATACTTCTTTTTTGCCTTGCGGGCGATGTCCCTTATGTTTGCCTTGCGAACCTGCTCTCTGGTGACGTTCGTCAAATTCAGGCACAGCGTCATCGGAGAGAGGTTACCCAGTTCCTTCATCGTCTCGGCGCCGGCGTAATAAGCCACGTCCGCATCGCCGGTGCAATCCACTATGGCCTTTGCGTTGATAACGGCCGGTCCTCGCTTCGTTGCAACTACCACGCCTGTAATTCGGCCACCGTCCACCACGGCGTCAATCGCCCGCGTGTGGACCAGGTATTTGCAGCCCACCTGATCCAGGGCGTCGAGCACCGCAACCTTCAGGTAATCAACATTGCACCACAACTGGTGCTGACCGACCCTGACGGCCTGGTCACCATAGACCCGGAGCTTCTCAAGGACCAGCTCGTGCATTTTCGAGCGCGGTTTGCTGCCGGGCCGCATCTGGTTTATTGGCATCCCTAAGCACCAGGCAGCAACTCCCCCGAAAAAGGCGTGGTGCTCAATCAGTAATGTCTTGGCCCCGTATCCGGCCGCGCCCAAGGCTGCACCGATACCTGCCGGGCCGCCACCTACAACCAGTACATCCGGTTTGTATGGAATACCAGCCTGCTTGCGTATTTTCAGGGTACTTTGAGCAGAAGCTGAACGCGTCAGCTTACTCACAGCACCTGCGCCCACGACCGCCGCACCGGCCGCCGTCAGAAATCTTCTGCGATTAACTTGCCGCTTGTGATTCATAGTACGTTCCTCCTTTTCTTTCAATTAAGACCTTTGCCGTGGCTTAGTTTTAGTTGCACCGGCGCGGCATTGAGAGCGCGAATAGTCAGAGCCCTTCCACCTGCGGGATTTACCACCGTAATCGTTCGTTTCTGCCCCGGTACCATGTCGAAGAAATTGTCCTCAAACACAGCTCCCGTAACGCCTTCCATCTCAAGTGTGACCGTTCGGGCAAAGACGTTCGTTGTTATTTCTATTTTGTCACCGACGGTGCGAACAGTCAGCTTGGCCTTCGGCAGATGCAAGTACCTCTCGCCTGTGAGCAAATACGTTGCGTCCCCTGCACCGAACGTGGCGTGAAGGAACTCGTTGCGCAGGTAAATCGGTCCCATGTCTGTTGTTACTAAGCATCGTTTTGCCTGGCCTGGCCCGATTTCCACCTGCGCTTGTAATTGGCCGCGTGATTTTCCATCGAACCGCAAGCGGTGTACCTCCAACTTGCCTGATATGGGCTCCGGTGAGTCATTAACCACCCATACGGCGATTGCGTCTTTAGTGCGCTCGAAGGAAATCAGAATCGGTTCATATGCACGGCGGAGGAGATAAAAGGGAATTTTGGGTTCGAGGTAATAATCGATAACACTCCAGTATATGATGGGCCAAGAGTCATTGAGGCGCCAAATCATATTGCCCCAGCACCGCCGGTTGCCATCGGGCGCACCATCCGGTACGCCCCGCCGCTCGCGCTCCACCCGGTCGCGCAGGTATTCACCGTGCGCCATGCCGAGAACACGAATGAGCTCTTCTGCGTTCGATGGGTCACAATATTCACCGACCCGGCCGACTTTATCCCAAGAGCCTCCTACTGAGCGATACTGCCACATCGGGGGCCAGGCCGCCCGGCCTGGCGTGCGTATTGCCGGGCTATATCCTTGAGGCCAAAGGTCTTCATCGCTAAGAAACAACTTCATGCTGGATAGCGAGGGTGCACTTGCCCGTCCAACCTCTGAGGCATAGAGCGGTACCGATGCATCAGGACAGAATTTGAGTGTTGTGTAATCGTGCCAGTCACCTTCGAGCGGCCAATTCGGGACTTTCCCGCCGTAGGGTGAACTGGGGTGGAACAGACGATCAGGATCCAGCTTCGCGCAGGCCTGCGGCATAATCTTGTGGAACAATTCCAGCCCGATTGTCGGATTATCGCCCCGCCCAAAATTCCATCCCATGTGATTTTCGTTACCGCCTGCCCAAAGCAAAATGCAGGGATGATTACGCAGCATGCGAATCATACCTTCGATTTCCAGGCGACAGTTCTCGTCGAATTCCGGCTCGCCGCTGGGGTGCATGTTGTATCCGAACATAAAGTCCTGCCAGATAAAAATACCCCGCTTATCACACTCGTCGTAAAACCGGCGTGGTGGTATATGTCCCTCACCCCAGATGCGAAGCACGTTCATCCGTCCGTGCTCAAGCAGGTCGAGCAGCCGTTCCGCCCGCTCACTGTCCCAGCAGTGCGTCATACCTTCCAGTGGCGCCCAGCACGCACCCCGCATAAAGATTGGCTGGCCGTTTACATCGAATCGAAAACGTTTCTGGCCTGTTTGTGGGTCTTTCAAAACCGGCCGAACATCCCGTATACCGAAACTCACGCTGCGACTATCCAGTCGTCCCTTTTTGTTTTTGAGAGTGACTTCAATCTGGTAGAGATTCTGTCGGCCGTGCGTTCTCGGCCACCACAATTTCGGATTCTTCACCGCCACCCTGAAATCCAATCCGTTGACAGAGTTCCTGGTTTCCCCACCTCCAATCTCTTTTCCAGCAGGGTCTTTCAACAGCCAATGGACTTGAGCATCTGCCCCACCTATTTTGATACTCAACTGCAGTTTGGCGCTTTTGAAATTTTTTGAAAGCTTCGGTCGTACCCAAACATCCTCTATCCAGGACTGACCCGGTACATCAAGCACCACGTCACGAAAGACACCCACCTTCACGGCATGAGGCCGCGCGCCAAGATACGAGCTAAAGTCACCGTGTGATTTCCTGAGCCACTTGTACTTGCCAAGGCTTTTATAGCGCTGCGGCCGTTTCACCTGATTGATGAAACGCAACGGCGACGAAAAGACAATCAAAAGGACATTATCCCGGCCGGCAGGGCCAAGCTGTTCCCGCACGTCGACTGCGTATTCACGGTACATATTATTGAAATAGCCGATTTTCCTGCCGTTGAGGTAAACCGTCGCCAGCGTATCAAGCCCCTCAAAACGCAGAAATACTGGTCCTTCACCCCTGGTGGGACTGGCAAATCTACACGCATAAACCCAATCCTGTTCTCCCACCCACGCAGAATCAGCAGCGTTCTTACCAACGTGCGGATCGGATATCTTGCCGTGCTGAAACAGTATATCATGGACTTGTGCCGGCATTCGCACACGCAGCCAGGTATTATCCGGCGACGTTGCCGCACGTGTCAGCGCAGCCACATCGGGCTCGTCAGTATCAAGCTGCTTGATGTGCCAGTTTTCTGATAGAATAATTGTAGTCCTGTGGCTTCCCCAAACACACGAGGCCAAAATTAACAGCACAACCATGAACGCTGGTATCACACGCTTGCTATGCTTATAAACCACTCTTTCAATGTACGCATCGTCAAATGTAACAGTGTTATTTTTCAAAGCCAACAGTGCCATTGTTTCTACGACCTGCCTTCTTTTCCGTGTCTGAATTTTCCCCGCCGGCTATCACTTCTGTCTGTTTGGTCAGGCGAGTCTGTTTCAGACGGTTGAAAATTCTGTGGTTCTCTCCATACACATATATTAGATACTATCTCCTCATCCATCGCAATGTTGCTGCCTTCGCACTCAATTACATAGGTTGGGTATCTTTGATGTAACGTAACAACTGTTCCCGGCCTTATACAAAGACTGTCCATTTTGTGAAGCTGCTGGTCGCTTTTGCTATTAATATAGGCAACCCGTGCGGACTGCCCTACCGCTAATTCGACTAACGGAATGACAGAGCTCTGCGCTGTTCTTGAAGACTGCCTGCAGCATTGGCCCTGTGGAATGGGCATTCCGTGGGGACATGCCCTGGGATGGCCGAGCAATATACAGATACTGTCCACCAGTTCGGGATTAACCATATGTTCAAACTCACAGGCACCTGATTCATAATCTCCGCCAAGGACATCGTGGAGCAATCTTTCGGCGAGCCTGTGGGCACGGATTAATTTCTGTGCATAATCCTGGCCATTCTTTGTAAGGGTGATTTTATTGCCCTGTTGTGTTAATTCTACCAAACCTTCCGATACGAGTTCATCAATAATATCAACATCATAACCCGGATCCATGTTGGTCTTTAACACATCCACCGAATCCGTTCCCTCTTCTTTCATGTACCACAACTGCTCGAGATGCTCATCTCTTTCTCTCTTTTTGCTCATAGGACCCATCTCCCAATAGTGAAAACCAAGATCCAATTTAAGATACCCGCCAGAATAAAGGACGACGTATTTATAGCCGCAGCCATGGCCAGCCCGGTCTTTACCCCCATCTGCTTACACATTGCTACAACATTGGCAAAACAGGGGACAAACATCGTTGTGATAACCACAGTTACAATACACTGTATATAATTAAGCTCTCCGGCATCCACCATTCTTAACGTTAAGCCCGCAGCCGCTTCATGTCTGGCAATTGCAAGGATAAGCACATCCACGATATCACGTGGCAGACCAAGCCAGCCTTCCACAATCGGGCTCATTAGAGTTTTTGTCAGGTCGAGGGCACCCGTCTTGTCAAATAAAAACAATGCTGCCGCCGCAATGATAAAAATAGGGATGGCTTCCTTCAAAAACCAATACAAGCGGTAACAGGTTTTCCTGGCTATGGCTTTTGGGCTCGGAATCCGAATGGCGGGCAGCTCCTGCAAAAAAAAGCTTTTCTCTTCTTCTTTTATAATCTTATTAAGGGCCAGGCCGGCGCATAACTCAATAATGACCAGCGCTCCATAACCAATCATAAAGGCCTTAAATCCAATCCTTCCAAATATAGCCATATCAACGCCCATCTGTGCAGAGCAGGGTAAGGCAAAGGCAATTAAATAAACGGCTATAAACTTCTCTTTTTTGGACCGCAATCCCTTTGTGGTAAGTGTTGCCATGGTCTTGCATCCAAAGCCCAGGACGAGCGGCATAATGGCTTTTCCGGTCAAACCAATCTTCTCAAATATCCTTTTGGTTAGAACGCAAAGATTCGGTATATAACCTATGTCTTCGAGAAAACCAAACATGAGAAAGAACACAGAAAGTATAGGAAGTATTGTTACTATAGCGTTAAACAAACCGAGGGTCAAAATGCCGTAATCACCAACAAGAAATTCATTCCAGAAACCGGACGGCAAAAGTTTGGTTATATACTCTACAGTAGGGTCAAGTAATGCAGCACTGAGTATTGAATCCAAAAAACCGGCAACATGGGTCACAAGTAAATATGTCGTTACCAGGAAGAAAGCTAATATCGGGAGTCCAAATATTGGATGCCGGCTCAACCGGCCAAATACCTTGGAGAACTCTCCCTGCGTTATCTTCTGCTTTCTGGTTGTACGTTCAACCGTCTCGGCCACCCACTGACTTCGTCTCTTGTTTATGGCTCGGCCGAAGTTTCCTCTGAATTTCCTCCTGACTCTATTGACCTCTTTCTGTACCTTAGCTACTTTTTCCCGGCCGTATTTCTCTCTTAGATAATCCATCAGGAACGGATCAGAGAGCAACAATAGAATCGCTGCCTTTCTCTTGAAACTCATTTTCTCCGGCAGCTCAGAGACGATAGCCGATATTCCATCATCTATGATTTCGCCATACCGCAGAGACCACTTTCCTCTGCGTGCCCTGCCTATGGCATCCTTTAGCTCTTTTATGCTTAAGCCATTTCCGGTTACCGACTCCACGACAGGGATGCCTAAAATACGAGACAATCCGTTGGAATCAACCAATACCCCCCTTCTTGCAGTCTCATCTACCGCATTGAGCGATATAACCATGGGTATCCCCAATTCCAGGAGGTCCGCAGTAAGGGTTAATGATTGCTTAAATTGGTTGGCGTCGATGCACTGGATGATTACATCCGGGGCCTCTTTGAATATCATATCCCGGACTATCAGTTCCTCTTCGGAGTGAATGTAAAGACAGTGAAGGCCTGGGGTATCAATGACCTGGCATGGTTCGCCGCCAATCTCACATCTGCTTCTTTTCATCTCTACAGTAGTGAGTGGATAGTTGGCAACTAACGTGTATTCGCCCGTCAGATTATTGAATACCTGGCTCTTGCCGGTATTCGGGAGCCCAACGATAGCGATTCTCTTTACCGGGCGGGAGCTGCTCGAATTATCTTTTTTTGCCTTCCCTTTTTCGCCCACGAGGCTCTCCAGGAACAGTTGACTGTTATTTTCAACCTCATTTTAGGAAATGAGACAATAGTCCAGAATCCTTGTCAACAGTTTTCTGGACACTGTTCGCTGGAAATCTGCGCATGCAACCGCGCTGAGTTGAGACGAAATGGGCCTGGAGCGTTGGTCGTTCAAAATCGACTAAAATGGTGCAAGGCAAACGAGGAACCTGGCAAAGCAATGTCAGGTAATAAGATTATCCTTAGAAAAAGGCGCGGAGCTGCGATGCAAGCTTGAGACTGTGTCTGCTCCGTTTCGTTACGGGCCTTCTCCGGCTCGCACCGAGCGTCGGCGAGACCACGTTTCTTCTCGATGATGCGCATGTTCTCACATACCTCGTACACGACCTTCCGTGTCACCCCCACGGTACGAGTAAGAATCAACTGCATCTCGGGATTAACACCTGAATGTTCAATCCCATGAGGAATTATCTCTTATTCTTCGATTTTAAGTACTGCCGACGGACACGCCCGCTGGAGCGAGCCGCCTCGCTACGTATGTCGTGCAAGGCCTTCTGGAACATCTTGAGCTCATTCTTGGTGGCCTTATTGTTGGCATTCAATGTTTGCATCTCGTTGTCGAGGCGTGTCTTCGCATCTATCAGCTCCCGATTCGCAGCCTGCTGCTCCTCAAGCTGAAGGCACAGATGGGCCACCCGTTTATCGGCACTCGTAAGTTTCTTTCGGAGGTCTTTGGTTATCTTATCGAGCTCTGCATACAGGCGGTTCATATCTGTGATCCTGTCCTTGAGGTTCATCACCTGGGCCTCAAAGGCCACCTTCTCGCCTTCGAGTCTCTGGGCATGCGTCTTGAGAGAGGTCACCTCCTGGGCAAGCGAGTTACGCTCCCCAGTCACTTTCTCAAGCTGTGGCTGGGTATTGGCGAGCAAGTTGGCATACTTGTTTCGCTCTTCCTCAGCAAATATGACGTCCTCGCGTAACTGGTCTACCAAGGCAGCCTGTGGTTGAAGCATCTTGACCTGCTCCTCTAACTGGGCGCGGTCAGCCAACTCTTCGGACAGCTGATTCTGAGCCGCCTCAAGTTCATCTTCCATGACCTCTTTCAACTTAAATGCTGTCTCAACCTGTTCTTCAAGACCTTTGACAATAGAGATGATACTGGACCTCTCCCTGGAAACATCCGCGTAGTCATCCATTTTGTTTCTGCTGCTATCCATGACACTGCTAACTTGCATCATTATCAGCTCATCAGCTGACTCTTCAATCGACTCCAAAAGGGGTATGATTGGTAAGTCCAGGTTGACTCTTCTCTTTCTCGTACTCGGGTTTTTTCTCTGTCCACTTGTCTTTTGTTTCCGACTTTTTGGCATCAGACTATCTCCTTAATTTATTGTCAACAAGGGTTTCAAAAGGCGCCGCTGTTTATCAAAGACCATAAGTCAATGTCACAAGACGCACCTTCTATTACCCTTAATCCTAATTTCCTCGGGCCTGGTTTAGAAACTCCAAAACCGTACCCGTAACTTGTAATCGAATACTTGTACCGACACAGATATTCCATTTCCCAATTATATGGACACGACCTTAACATACTAAAAGTTCCTCCTTCCACCATTCACGCCATCGTGCAGTTACACGTTGAAGTGACTTCTCATCTTTTGGAAAGGATTGACTCATCTTCTCACCCGTGATTGCCTGCAGGGCATTCAGAATAGCCTTACTGATAGCCTTATCAGGGTCATTGAGGTGCTCAATAAGGGACCAGACCACTTGCCGAGAACCGAGATTACCCATCGCCTCGGCTGCCGCCCGACGGACCGAAGGACTGCTATCATCCAAAAGAGGCAACAGCTTTACAGCAAATTCCTCTTGACCAAGCCAGCCGATGCATGTTGCCGCTCTCCGCCGGACCTCTTCGGCCTCATCGGAAAACATAGTCAACAGTACAACAGAACCGTCTTCTTTAGCCAGATAGTACAAACCCCATACGGCAGCCAGTCGGACCGGAGCAGCAGGATCAGTCAAAGCGTGTGCAATTACAGGCAGCCCCTTCTTCATCTCCAGTTTCGTCAGGGACCTGATGCACTCCTGCCGCACCTGTGGCGAAGGTTCTCGCGTCATCTGACAGGCAAGAGTCCTGACTGACAACGGATGGCGGATGCCAGCCAATGTTTTAGCCGCATGTACGCGAATGGCGACATCCCGACTCACAATATCAGAAAGAGTCTGCGTGAAGATTATCCTCTCGGGCTCGCTTTGGAAACCACTCGATTGCACTTCATCCAGCACTACATTAGAAGATCTCGATGCATCAGAGCCTGTGATGAGCAACCATGACTCACGCCCTTTTCTCCTCTTCTTAGCCGGACGAGCAGCAGTTGCTACCGCCGAAGATTTGGCCTTGATTTTAGCTACCTGTTTTGTGTGAGCTTTTGACTGTCTCTGCGGTTCAGCCTTAAGCTTAGCTCCTGTTTTATCGCCGCTTTTTCCCTTTGCACCGGCTTCAGACCTGTGCTTTACGGTAGTTTCTTTGGCCTTAGCATCAGCTCTAACCAGCACTGAAGTTCCAAGCACCTCACCGATTTCCGAAAGTTTCGATTTGTCGCGCCTCATTGTCTTGCACTCCCTTTAATTTGACACCATAATTTGCGTTTCGATGTCCATATCAACCACCTTTGTCAAACACCCTTATATTTTGTCCTGAACGACTCCCTTTTTCTTAAAATCCTGCGCCCCCATGATATACGCTAAGGACTCAGGATAAAGAACCGCTTGAGACATTGGTCTAACAAGGCTATCGCCTTAGCGATTCTACCTTGGCAACCGGTGGCTGAGACTTTTGCGCTTAAATTTCAACGTTTGTCTTTACGCCAGCTTTGGATATCGGGCGATTTTGGGGGTGGCTTGAGTTCTTCCTTTTTTCCATCTTCTTTTTTTTCCTCATTTTCCTCATCTTTGTCTTTTTTCCTGTGTGTTGCTTTCTTCCTCAAGTCAGGCACACCCTATCGCTCATGAGAGGCGCTCAATATCCATTCCTTACTTGTTTACTACAGATATTATCGGGAGAAAGGGCCTCCCCGCTAAGACAAACAGGTATTTTGCAATTTGAACAGCAAACCGGAATGTATTACAAAATGAATTGAAGGCAAAATGATATCGGACAATGCGCCCAACATTTAAGATATCCAGCTTACATTTGCCTAAATACGTAGGGGCGGTTCGCGAACCGCCCGTACCGCTGTTATGCAAATCCTTCTCTCCTTTTTTTAAGAACAATGACTCTTTCGGTCGACAATATCTTTGGTAAATGGAATAACGAACAGATAATGGGATGAAACAAAAGAACCTACCATCCAGAGAAAGACAGAAAAAGATGAGTGTGGGCAGCCATCGTCAACGTTCAAGTACGGTTGATGCACTTTTAACGGGTGCAATAGCCAAGGTCAAGACAGAAGCCGACGCGGCGATAGCCAAGGCCAAGGCTGAAACCGACGAGGTGATAACCAAACTCAAGATTGAAACCAAAGAAAAGGCAAGGGCGCTCACGGCTCGACTGAGCTCGCCGAAGTCCGGTACCACAGCCAAAGTCAAACCTTCAAGCAAAGTTGGGGCACTTTTCTTAGAGGCAATAGCCAAACAAAAAGCAAAGTCAGAAGCTGAAATCGCCAAGGCTATAGCCAGGGTCCAGGCCGAAGCCGAAGCAAAGGCAAATACAGACACCGATACGAAAAACAGGCTTAAGACTCAAGTCAAAAAGACGCCAGCCAAACCAAAGACAAAATCAGAAGCTAAAACCACCAAGGCTACAGCCAAGGTCAAGACCATAGACAAAGAAAAGGCAAAGACATACACCAACAAGACATCCATAGTTAAACCTTCAAGCATAGTCGAGGCACTGTTCTCAAAGGCAGTAGCCAAACAAAAAGCCAAATCAGAAGCTGAAACTGCCAAGGCGATAGCCAAAGCCAAGGCCGAAGCCAAAGAAAAGGCAAAGACAAAAACCGATACGACAGACAAAGTCAAACCTTCCAGCAAAGTGGAGTCACTTTTGTTGGATGCAGTTACCAAACAAAAAGCAAAGTCAGAAGCTGAAATTGCTGAGGCCATAGCCAAGGTCAAGGCTGAAACAGAAGAGGCATTAGCCAAACAAAAAGCAAAATCAGAAGCCGAAACCGCTGAGGCCATAACCAAGGTCAAGGCTGAAACAGAAGAGGCATTAGCCAAACAAAAAGCAAAGTCAGAAGCTGAAACCGCTGAGGCCATAACCAGGGTAAAGGCTGAAACCGAAGAAAAGCCAAGGGCATACACCGATACGATAACCGAGGTCAAGACCGAAGCCGAAGAAACGACAGCCGAACAAAAGGCAAAGTCAGGGGCTGAAGCTGAAGAAGAACCAAGCGCGTACACCGATGCGACAGCCAGAGTCAAGGCTGAAGTCAAAGAGGCAAGAGCTGAACAAAAGAGAAAATCAGAAGCTGAAGCTTCCGAAGCAATAGCCAGGGTCAAGGCTGAAGCTATCGAAGCGATAGCCAAAGTTCAGGCTAAAGCCGAAGAAGAGGCAGCTGTATACACCGTTACGATAGCTAAAGTCAAATCTGGAGAAAAATCGGCGACTATGGTTGGGAGTAAAGACCAACCGATTTGCGAAACCCAAAGAATACCACAGTCGCTGACAGTACTGCCGGACGAGTACTTCCTCACAGATTCGGGAAGCCCATTGTTCGGCTTATTGCAAAATGAGAACATATCATTAAACGCAAAAGACATTATGCAAAAAGAGCTTGTTTGGGGAAGTGCTGATGATAGCGTCCGGCAAACTTTTACAAAAATGCAGCAATACAATGCAGGCTATGTGTTGGTAGGTCACGATGGAGTACTGGAAGGCATTGTATCAAAGTCTGATATAACAGGCGCGACCAGTCCCTACCTGCAACCTGCATTCGCCAGACGGCGTGAGTTTTTGGACGATGCCACACTTCAAATAAGAATCAGATGGATAATGAGCAGGCCCGTTTACATCATAAGCCCTCAGACGTCGCTTGAGGTTATAATGAAACATATGTGCCAGTTTCGCAGGCTGTGTTTGCCTGTGGTAAATCAACAGAGCAAAGTGCTGGGTTTAGTAACGCAAGCCAATATCCTCCAGGCATTACTACAACTTCAGAGCAGTCCAGGCGTCTCTGTCTCAGGCGATGTGGCACAGGTGAAACCTGCATCCGGATATCCCCCTCACGACAGTACGACTCAAGCCTCGAGAACAATGGAAACTTCTCCCGTATATTCCCAATAGTGAACCGCAGAGGTTTTTATATTCCTTTGCTGCTTAAGCTCGACCTGCCGTCTCCTTTCGTCGGAAGTCCGTCATAGCCAAAACCAAAAAGTTTAACCCTGCCGGGACATGGCTTCCCGGCAGGGTTATATCGAAATAGCACCTAAGTACAAGGAGTCAGTTTCCGATTTTTAAAGTTCCAAATGCAGCCCGGTTACTATCTGATGAGGGTAGTCAATTCTTTAAGCATGTCATTGGCAATCCTGATGGTCCTTGCGTTAGCTTGGTAACCGTTTTGAGCTTCAATCATAGAAACAAACAGGTTTGCCACATCGGCATTGGATCTCTCCAGTGACGAACCATGAATCGTGCCCGCACCACCGACCAGGCCCTGGGTACCCACCGCAATACCAGAGTTGACCGATGGAGTAAAGTAACCATTGCCTACGCTTTCCATACCTGATGGGTTACTGAATAACGCCAGTTGAACAGCAGCAAGATTCTTCTTAAGACCGTTGGTGAAAGCACCAATAATATAACCTTCATTACTGACCGAGACGGAGCTAAGGTCGCCTGTCGTATAGCCGTTTTGCTCTTTCGCTACCGCCGTAGATGCTTTTGCGAATTGCGTTAAGCCATCGAACAGGCCCTGGGTACCCATATCTACCGCAATGGTTTGTGGGTTTGCGGTATCGTGAGCAAACGTCACTGTAAACTGGGCTGTATCGCCGACATCTAAACCGGCGAAAGAACCATCACTGCCGTTAAATTTTATGTCTTTAATTCTCCGATTGTCGAAAGTCAGCTCATTGATATTACCGCTAATTGAGGTCAGGACCAAATCCCAGAGATTGCTGTTGGTACCTGTTCGCGTGAAAGCACCTGAAAGAACGTGCTCGCCGCCCTGAGAGTCGTAGACTATAATAGTAAAACTTTTGACCTGGGCGCCCCCGACAGTAGCTACTTCAAAGTACGCCGGCATTGTCAGAGTGGTGTCATCACCAGTATCCGAGTACGCCAGTTTCAGGTCGGCTTCACTGTAGCCGGCGGTGGTATCGGTTATTACTAATCTGCCGTTGACTATAGACGCCGTCGCGTTGCCGCCAAGAACACCCTGTACAGCCCGGCCTGCTGTCGTCTCCGCAACAGTTCCCGTGCCGGTCAGTCCTGTGTCATCTATCGTTATGAGGTTAACATCCTGGCCAGCTAAAGTTCCCTCAAACGTAATGGTAACAGCAGCTGTATTACACGGACCACCGACACAACTTACATTACCAGACCCAATGGTTGATAAAGCTTCCAGGGCAGTTTCAACCTCGGCAGCGGTGGCATCATAGTCAATGGCCGCGGTCGTTTGCCCTCCATAGGTAAGCGTAAATGTTTCACCGGCGCCGCAGCCACTAATCGTAAGTGTCTGAATTTCATCTACCGCTGTGGTACCTTCATCGGTGTTCAAGTGCGTCAGCAGGTCATTTATTGTGGTGGTTGCATCAACATCGAACGTCAAATCAGTAGTCGGACTGGCGCCTAAAGCAATACCATCCGGCTTATAACCGGAGATTGTAATCGTGCCGTTCCCGCTAAACGTTCCGCTGAATTGGTCAAGCTGGGAGAATAGTGTGCTTCCGGTAGCGTTGGCACCACTGCTGGTATAAATTATATCCGATCTCAGCTTGTTTATTTGTGTTGTCTCATGCACTGCATCGGCACTCAGGTTGCCTGATACCTTTATTTCGGACGTACCACTTGCCTGCATTGCCACATCGAAAGGAACCTTAATATTGCTGTTACCGGGTGTCTGAAAATTGTCACTTTCGCCCACCGTACCTGTACGCTGAACAAGATAGCCCGTAGAAGGGTCGACTAAATTCGAGCTTGAGTCAACGGCGAACGCACCCGCACGGGTGTAAACGTTTTGTAAGCCGTCACTCAGCACAAAATAGCCTTCTCCTTCTACCGCCAAATCCAGTGGACTATTCGTGTGTACGAGATTACCCTGAGACGTATCCGGGGTTATACCGGCTACCTGGACACCGCTGCCTATCTGCTGAGGGTTGACACCGCCGATCGTACTGGTTGGTTGCGACGCTCTCTTGAGTATTTGGGACAACAGCTCCGAGAAAATAACGTTGCTGCTCTTAAAACCGATAGTATTGATATTGGCCAGATTATTTCCAGCCACATCGAGCATTCTTTGATGGGCTTGTAAGCCCGTAACTCCTGCCATCAATGCGAAACTCATGTTTATTTCTCCTTATCTTTATCCACTACATTTTTACAAAGACCTTTTTATACCGTTCAGAGGAAAAGCAATTAGTGTGCCACATAAAAATTGTTTTTGGTTTTTCCGGCATGTAACCCCCTGCTGCCAAAGCTTTTAAGAAACTTGAAAAGAAATTTCCAACGGCCCTTTCCTCTCCGTTCCAGCTCCGCCGGTAAGGACAAATCTTCCCGAATGCCGGAAAATTTTGCCGCCGTCAACACTCAGCACAGCCTTAATCGGCAATCAGCACGCCAAATTAAGAAGCTCCAACAAAATGAATTTAATTGCTTCCAGCATATTGCGGGTCTTCTCAAACAAAGTCGTGTACGTTCCCCGGACATTCGGCTGACACGTTTTTGTAATCCTGCCCCCCAAACGCAAAAAGTCGCGTTTGGGAACGCCTTGACATGCACACTGGATTCATATAAACTTCTCACACTATCCTAATGCAAAGGGTGTCATTAGAAAAATCTAAACCGTATTACTGAAAGGAAAAGCCATGGTCACAAGAATTATGTTCGTGAAACTGTCGTGCCTGGTATTTGCCATCCTGTTTTCAGGCTGTGAACCAACGCAGCGGCCGGTGGACATCGTCACGGAACCGTACATGCTTGATACCGGGCTGCTTTCCCGGTCGATTTCTTTCGAGAACCCAACCGGTTCGCCGGGGGAAGGCGGCAAAACAGCCAGCAAGCTGGGTGTGGGAAGAAAGGGCAAGCCGACCATTACATTGAAAGCCAGCCAAACCGTGCAGCTTTGCGACATCAAGGGCACAGGAACCATTCGGCACATCTGGATGACCACCAGTAATAATCCGGCCAATCTGCGAAGTCTTGTATTCCGCGCCTGGTGGGATGGCCAGGAACATCCCAGTATTGAATGTCCTATTGGGGACCTCATGGGCTTTGCACATGGCAAGGTGATGCCGTATGATTCGGCCGTACACTCGCTGGGTAAAAACGCGGGCATGAATATTTGGCTGCCGATGCCGTTTGTTAAGCGGGCAAAGATAACGCTGTCAAATGAAGGCAAGGAAAATGTGCCGTTGTTTTACCAGATTGACTACACGACGAGTGATAAGCATCCGGGCGATGTCGGCCGACTGCACGTGCTGTTTAGAAGAGAAAATCCAACGACCGAGAAGCAAGACTTTGTGATGCTGCCGCAGCGAAAGAACAAGGGCCGCTTCATAGGAGCGATCATCGGTATACGGAATATGCACCCCGGCCAGTGGTGGGGCGAAGGCGAAATCAAGATTTATATGGACGGCGACAAGGACTTCCCTACCAT
>Ga0307379_10005212_pt1 | contig 18236 bp, 12 predicted proteins | sample UN2MG_FD_202237 | JGI IMG/M metagenome (GOLD analysis project Ga0307379, IMG submission 202237) | Soil microbial communities from Risofladan, Vaasa, Finland - UN-2 | ecosystem: Environmental > Terrestrial > Soil > Coastal area > Acid sulfate soil | place: Finland: Risofladan, Vaasa | collected... | reverse complement strand
CGGTACGCGACGACATCACCGGTACCTGGGTGGCGGGCTGGATAGACCCCGATAACTTCTCCGGGGCCACCGCTACCGGGCAGTAGCCCCCAGACCGACCCGCTTGTTGGACCTGCACCAGGATGCGGTTCGAGCATGCAAGCCTGCGAAAACGCAAGCCGGCTCGGGCGCCGACGCACGACGCCCGGCCGAGGACAGCGATGCGCGCCCCGGCGCAACGCTCCGAACGCCGCTGCCTCAACCCACAAGCACGCAAAACGCCGCTGCACCAAGCCGTCTCGACCTGCATAGTCGCGCAGGCGGGCCGCCGTGAGGAAAGCCCCCAGACGCCGTTGCCCCTTGACGCCGGATGCACCATACCGGCATCATGGCCATCCCCCTCGGGCTCGCATCCCCGCGCGGCCCGCAGGACAGACCTGGCTCTTGGAACGCGGCCGGGGTACCAGCCGTGGTTCCTGCGGAGATGCAAAGCATGAACGACAGCGACCGTCTTCGGCGAATCGGCGTCATGAGCGGCGGCGGCGACTGCCCCGGACTCAACGCGGTCATCCGGGCGGTGACCAAGACGGCCATCAGCGACCACGCCCTGGAGGTCTACGGCATCGAGGACGGGTTTCTGGGCCTGATCGAGAACCGCATCCGGCCGCTCTCCTATGCCGACGTCTCCAACATCCTCAACCTGGGAGGCACCATCCTCGGGGCCAGCAACAGGGCTGACCCAGCCAACTTCTGCGTGGGTGAGGACGCAGACGGCAAGCCGATCTGCAAGGACGTCTCCGATCGAGTGATCGAGTACGTCAGCTCCCGTCGTCTCGACGCCATCGTCTGCATCGGCGGCGACGGGACGATGACGGCGGCCGCCAAACTTGCCCTGCGCGGCCTCCACTTTGTCGGGGCGCCCAAGACGATCGACAATGACCTGATGCACACGGAGGTCACCTTCGGGTTCCACACGGCCGTCGAGACCGCCACGGAGGCCCTGGACCGCATCCGCACCACCGCCGCCAGCCACAGCCGCGTGATGCTCGTCGAGCTGATGGGCCGCAACGCCGGTTGGCTCACCCTCTACGCCGGTATCGCCGCCGGCGCGGACCTCATTCTCATTCCCGAGATCCCCTTCTCCCTCGACGCCATCATCGAACAGTGCCTGGCTCGCAGCCGAAAGGGCAAAGCCTACACCCTGATCGCCGTGGCCGAAGGCGCCGCCCCCATCGGCGGCGAGGTGGTCGTCGATCGCGTGGTTCGCGATTCGCCCGACCCGATTCGCCTCGGCGGCATCAGCCAGGTGCTGTGCGAGCAGATCGGACATAGCACCCACCTGGAGTGTCGGGCCACGATCCTGGGCCACGTCCAGCGCGGCGGAACACCCTGTCCCTACGATCGCGTGCTGGGAACGCAGTTCGGCCATCAGGCGGTCAAGCTGCTGATGGCCGGTCAATACGACTGCCTGGTCGTCATGCAGAACGGAAGACTCACCAGCGTGCCGCTCGCCGAGGTGGCCGGAAAACAGCGCACCGTGCCGCCGGATCACCCGTTGATCGCGGCCGCCCGGGCCACCGGAAGCTGCTTCGGCGACGAAGGTGCCGCTTAGCTCACCTCGACCGTGCGGCCTATCCGTCGCCATGACGGCGGGCAAGCCACTCGGTTTTTGCGAAACGACCTCCACCCCGGTGCCGATACCTTAACAGATTGCGGACGGTCCGCGCCCTGTGGCGAACAAACGCTAACTTCTTGAAGGGCCGTGACTTAGAAGTGGCCTCCTTTGACTTACCACGCCGCGCCTCATAGGATTGGGTGCGATAAGCACGGGCCTACGCCTCGGGGTTTGCGTTGAGCGAGAAGCAGGAGCCTGATCGCGAGTCCTGGAATCGCTGTGCACATTGCGAGGTGGGCCCGGAAGGCTGTGGACAAAATGAACCGCCACTGGGCCGCTAAAGGAGTGCGGTGATGCAAGACACCAAGGACCTCAAGGATCTGATCCAGAGCAGCCTCGATCCCCAGAAGTTCCGCGAGCACCACTGGGAGGGGAGCTTCTGGGACTATCTCAGGATGGTGCAGGACAGGCCGACCATCGCCCGCAACGCTTTCCAGCGCATCTACGACATGGTCCAGCACTTCGGGACCGACCGCTACACCTTGCTGCGCGAGGACTTCGTCAGCTACAAGTTCTTCGCCGACCCCATCGACCACGGGGCCGACGCCATTTTCGGACTCGACTCGGCCCTGATGAACCTGGTGGATTTCTTCAAGTCCGCCGCCCACGCCTACGGCACCGAGCGGCGCATCCTGCTGCTCCACGGCCCGGTGGGCTCCAGCAAGAGCACCATCGTTCGGCTGCTCAAGAAGGGCCTGGAGTACTACTCCAAGCTGGACGAGGGAGCCGTCTACACCTTCAGTTGGAAGGTCGCCGACAAGGACGGCCTCGAGCACGTCCATCCCTGTCCCATGCACGAGGACCCGCTCAAGCTCATCCCGGCGAGCGTCCGCGGAAAGGTGCTGGCCGAGATCAACGCCAACCTCCAGGAAGGCACACAGCTCCGCATCGAAGGTGAGCTCGACCCCTTCTGCCGCAAGATGTTCGAGGACCTCCTCCTGCAGTACGACGGCGACTGGGCCAAGGTCATGGAACACATCACCGTCCGGCGGTTGATCCTCAGCGAGAAGGACCGCCGCGGCATCGGCACCTTCCAGCCCAAGGACGAGAAGAACCAGGACTCCACCGAACTCACCGGCGACATCAACTACCGCAAGATCGCCGAGTACGGAACCGACAGCGACCCGCGGGCATTCAACTTCGACGGCGAACTCAACATCGCCAACCGCGGGCTGGTCGAGTTCATCGAGGTGCTCAAGCTGGACGTGGCCTTCCTCTACGACCTGCTCGGGGCCTCGCAGGAGCACGTCATCAAGCCCAAGAAGTTCGCCCAGACCGACATCGACGAGGTCATCATCGGACACACCAACGAGCCCGAGTACAGGAAGCTCCAGTCCAACGAGCTGATGGAGGCCTTCCGTGACCGCACTATGAAGATCGACGTGCCCTACAACATCCGCCTCGAGGACGAGATCAAGATCTACGAGAAGGACTTCAACACGGACCGCATCCGCGGCATCCACATCGCCCCGCACACCATCGAGACCGCCGCCATGTGGGCCATCCTCACCCGGCTCGAGGAACCCAAGAAGGCCGGCCTGACCCTCATGCAGAAGCTCAAACTCTACAACGGAAAGAGCATCCCCAACTTCACCGAGGACAGCGTCCGCGAGCTGCGCCAGGAGGCGCCCCGCGAGGGCATGCACGGCATCAGCCCCCGATACATCCAGGACAAGGTCTCCAACTCTCTGGTCTCCGACCAGGCCCTGCAGGAGAAGTGCATCAACCCCTTCATGGTCATGAACGAACTGGAATCCGGCCTGGATCACCACAGCCTGATCAACGACGAGGAGACCAAGAAACGCTACAAGGAGCTGCTCGGCCTGGTCCGCGAGGAGTACGAGGACATCCTCAAGAGCGAGGTCCAGCGGGCCATCAGCGCCGACGAGGACGCCATCCAGCGGCTGTGCAGCAACTACATCGAGAACGTCCGGGCCTACACCCAGCACGAGAAGGTCCGCAACAAGTACACCGGCAAGGACGAGGAGCCGGACGAGCGGCTCATGCGCTCCATCGAGGAGAAGATCGACATCCCCGAGTCGCGCAAGGACGACTTCCGCCAGGAGATCATGAACTACATCGGGGCCCTGTCCCTGGACGGCAAGAAGTTCGAGTACACCACCAACGCCCGGCTGCACAAGGCCCTCGAGCTCAAGCTCTTCGAGGACCAGCGCGACACCATCAAGCTCAAGAACGTCGTCTCCGGCGTCGTGGACGACGAAACCCAGGCCAAGATCGACGTGGTCAAGCAACGGCTGATCAAGTACTTCGGCTACAACGACGTCAGCGCCACCGACGTGCTCAACTACGTGGCCAGCATCTTCGCCAGGGGCGACACGAAGCAAGGAGAGTAGGAAAGAGAGGCAAGAGGCACCAGGGCGCAGGGTGGGTGGAGTCGGCCGCAAGCGGACGCAACCCACCTTCCGTCGACTGCAGAGAGACGCAGTGGTGGGTTTCGCTACGCTCTGACCACCCTGCATCTTGTCGTCGCGGTGGCACAATGAAGATTCGTAAGGACCATCAACGATTCCGCCAGATCGTCAAGGGCAAGATCCGCGACGATCTGCGCAAGTTCCTGACCCGGGGCGAGCTGCTGGGCCGCGAGGGCAAGAACCTCATCAGCATCCCCGTGCGCGGGATCGACATCCCCACCTTCCGGTACGGCGACAACAGCGACGCCGGCGTCGGCACCGGTGACGGCAAGCCCGGCGACACCGTGGACGGCGAGGGCGACGGGATCGGCCCCGGCGGCACCCAGGAGGGACAGCACATCCTCGAGGTCGAGGTCAGCCTCGACGAGCTGGCCGACATCCTCGGCCAGGAACTGCAACTGCCCCGCATCCAACCCCGCGGCAAGCATCGCCTCACCAGCGAGCGGGATCGCTACAGCGGCATCCGCCAGTCCGGCCCCGAGTCCCTGCGGCACTTCCGGCGGACCTTCCGACGGGCCCTGCGCCGCCAGATCATGAGCGGGGCCTACGACCCGGAGCGCCCCCGCATCGTCTTCGAGCGCCGCGACAAGGTTTACCGCAGTTGGAAGACGGTCCTCAGCCCGCAGTCCAACGCGGTCATCGTCTACATGATGGACGTCTCCGGCTCCATGGGTGACGAGCAGAAGGAGCTGGTCCGCCTGGAGGCCTTCTGGATCGACGCCTGGCTCCGGCGGAACTACCAGGGTATCGAGTCGCGCTACATCGTCCACGACGTCCGGGCCGCCGAGGTCGATCGCGAGACCTTCTACCACCTCCGCGAAGACGGCGGAACGCGCATCAGCAGCGCCTTCCGCTGTGCCCGCGAGCTGCTCGACCAGCACTATCCCGCCCAGGAGTGGAACGTCTACCTCTTCCACTTCTCCGACGGCGACAACAGCTCCGAGTCCGACTCGCGGGAGTGCTGCAAGATCCTCAGCGAGCACCTGCTGCCCAACTGCAACATGTTCGGCTACTGCCAGGTGGCCAGCGCCTACGGCAGCGGAAACTTCATCAACGTACTGCACGAGCACCTGTCCAACCAGGAGGACATGATCACCTCGCGGGTCAACAACAAGGACGACATATACGACAGCATCAAGGCCTTCTTCAGCAAGGGAAAGTGACCCGGTCCAGCCGCCATGCCCACTGAACCAGCCAAACAGATCGCCGAATGGGCCGAACGCATCGCAGAACACGCCCGCGCCGAAGGGCTGGACTTCTACGACACCCTCTTCGAGGTGCTCGACTACGACCAGATCACCCAGGTGGCCGCCTACGGAGGCTTCCCCCAGCGCTATCCCTACTGGCGCTTCGGCATGGAGTACGAGCGGCTCCGCAAGCAGCACGCCTACGGGCTGGGCAAGATCTACGAGATGGTCATCAACAACGACCCCTGCTACGCCTATCTGCTCAGCGACAACGCCCTGGTGGACACCAAGACGGTCATCGCCCACGTCTACGCCCACTGCGATTTCTTCAAGAACAACGTCTGGTTCAGCCGCACCAACCGCCGCATGATGGACGAGATGGCCAACCACGCCACCCGCATCCGGCGCTACGTCGAACGATACGGCATCGACGAGGTCGAGCGCTTCATCGACACCTGTCAGTCCCTGGAGAACCTCATCGACCCCCACTCCCCCTTCATGCGCCGCAGGCCCCCGCGGAACGCCCCGCGCCCCGACAAGCGGGAGAAGCCCCAGGTGACCCGCTACCCGGCCAAGGCCTACATGGACCGCTACATCAACCCGGCCCGCCGCCTGGCCGAAGAGGAACGCAAGATGCGCGAGGCCGCCGAGCGGTCCGTCGGCAAGGCGCCCGCGTCGCCACAGCGCGACGTCATGCTCTTCCTGCTGGAACGCGCCCCCCTCGAGGACTGGCAAGCCGACATCCTGGCCATCGTCCGCGAGGAGGCCTACTACTTCGCCCCCCAGGGGCAGACCAAGATCATGAACGAGGGCTGGGCCGTCTACTGGCACTCCACCATCATGACCAACTACTGCCTCGAGGCCTCCGAACTGATCACCTACTGCGAGCACCACGCCGGCACCCTCGCCACCTCGCCCGGCCGGTTGAACCCCTACAAGCTCGGCGTCGAGCTGTTACGCGACATCGAGCGCCGCTGGAACACCGGCCGATACGGCGTCGAGTACGACAGCTGCGACAACATGGAGCAGCGCCGCAAATGGGGCAAGGACAAGGAGCTCCCGGGCCGCGTCGTCGGCCTCGGCTCACCCGGGCGCCAGAAGATCTTCCAGGTCCGCAGAATCTACAACGACGTCACCTTCCTCGACGAGTTCCTCACCCCCGAGTTCGTCGAGGACCAGAAGCTCTACCACTACCGCTACGACCCGGCCAGCGGGCGAATGGTCGTGGTCAGCCGCGACTTCGACCGCATCAAGGAGCAGATGCTCTTCATGCTCACCAACCACGCCCAGCCCTACATCTACGTGCTGGACGGAAACTACCGCAACCGCGGCGAACTCTACCTCGGCCACCGCCACGTCGGCGTGGACCTGGACATCAAGTTCGCCACCGAGACCCTCAAGGCCCTGCAGGCCGTCTGGGGCCGCCCCGTCCACATCCACACCGTCATCGACGACGCACCCATGCTCTTCTCCTACGACGGGAAGCAGTCCACCCAGCAGCACGTGGACGACTCCATCGACCAACCCGCCAACATTCTGGACGAGTAGCCGCCGGCAGTCGGCCCCGGTCAGCGCGTGTGGCACCAAGCCTCAGTCGCACCGTTTCCGTGTGGCAACGGCCCTTGGCCGTATCGGGCGCGTTTCACCCGCCGATATGACTCAATGCTTGCTTGTCGCCGACCCGTCAGCGCGCCAGCCGCAACGCGGCCTTCTCACCGCCTCGACGATCCGCCCGGGTCCGACCGCCTCGCGCGGTGTGCCCGTTCCCGGCCCACTTCCTCATCCGTCCGGCTTGCGTCGAGAACTCCCGGCCGAACCGCACGCCCAAAAACGCCGCGTACAGCGCGTCGAGAACCGCGCTGCAACGCACCACGTGCATCAGGCGCTCCTCCAGCCGCACACGCGGGTCCGGCTCGTCGGCATCCGGGACCTTCAGGCCACCAACCTGCCACTTGGCCGCGTCGAGTGTGAAGACGTACTCGTCCGCGCCCACCCACAGGGTCAATCCGGCCCGCGTCGGCTGCTTCCCGGTGCGCAGCGCCGCCCGGGCCTCCGGCGCGTCCGCCGGGCTGTCCGCGTAGATGACGTCCCGCCCGGTCAACTGAAAGTCGCAATCGAGCTTCAGCATCTTGTCCATCACCACCTCGACGTCGCCCGGCAGGTTGTGCCGGCCGTCGGAGCCGATCGGCACCGCACCCTCCCTCGTATCGCCCTCGTGCCACAGCCAGGTCAGGAACTCCCGCCCCAGAAAGCTGCGGTCGGCCGCATCGACCGGCCCCTGCCCGTTGCCCTCGCCGACCGGCGGATCGGCCAGGTGGAACGGAACGGCGTCCTCGTACGCCCGGTGGCAACCCGTCTCCTCGCTGATCCGCGCAGCCACCTCGGGCGCATTCATGGGCACCAGCTTGGCCCCGAACGTCTCGGCGAACAGCAGCAGCAGCTTGTCCTGGGCCGTAGCGCTCAGCGAGCCGAAGTAGACCGCACGACCCTCCGGATCGAAGACCATCGGATAGGCCGCCATTCGTCGGAACGCTCCGGCGCGGCTTTCCTTCTCCGCTCGCGCCTCGGCCGCCTCCCGGGCCTGACGGACCTCCTCCCTATTGAGCGATTGCTTGCCCGAGGCATCAAGCGCGGCCGCCTCCTCCATTTTCTGGTAGCTGCGTACCACGTTGGGCGGCGCGGCCGTCCGATCTAGCCGCATGGCCACGTGCAGGAACCGGCCGACGCAGACCTTCGACTCTTCGATCCGCGTATCGAACAGATGCGTCGGTGCGATCCAGCCGGTCTCGATCCCGTCGGAAGACGCCGAGTGCGCCGCACCGAAGGCGTGTTCCCCCAGTTTCTCGATCACCGACTTGTCGACCGTCTTGGGATGCGGCCCGCTCACGTGATACCGCTGAAACGAAACGCTCCCCGATGCGAATCCCATGACCGCCCTCCTCAATGATGGCGCATCACCTGAAGGCTGGACGCGCCGACTGGACTGGTTCATCCGGCAACCCACGGCAAGCTACCAAGCCGAGTCGCAGCGTCAAAGGCGGATTCTTCGCGCCCCAGGGTGAGTTGTTTGTCCACCCGGCGTTAAGATAAGCCACTCCCTTAGGATGACGACCACCCCCGCAAGCAAATCACAGACCTCAAAAAACTCCGCCGCAGGCCCACGCGACGCTCGACCGCCCGGCAGGCGGTCGTTGACAGTCGCCCGTTCAGCGAACAAAGTGTCGCCGCGGTCTGGGCGACGCAGCCTGTGGAGAGAAGAACCTCAGCATGTGGACCAACACGCTTGCCACTGTGCCGGCGATTCTCGCGTCGGGCGCCGGAGCCGAACCCGCCGCCGAGCACTCGGGCATGCCCACCGAGATCGCCGTCATCACGCTGCTCGTCGTGGCCTCGGCCGTCGCCATGCTGGTCCGCCGGATCAAGCTGCCCTATACCATCGCACTCGTCGTGGCCGGACTGGCCATGGGAGCGGCCCGGGGCCTGCTCCCCGAGTCGGTCCTCTCGCTGCACCTCTCCGAAGACCTGCTCATGGCCGTGCTGCTGCCGGCCCTGCTCTTCGAGGCCGCCTTCCACGTCAACCTGACCGATTTCAAGGCCAACGTACGGGCCATCCTCCTGCTGGCCCTGCCCGGAGTCGCCCTGGGTATCGCACTGGCCGGCGGAGCGTTCGCCGTCGTGCTGCCCTGGTTTGACTTACAGGTCTCGCTGCTGATCGCCTGTCTCATCGGCTCGATGCTGGCCGCCACCGATCCGGTCAGCGTGATCGCTTTGTTCAAGGAGCTGGGTGCGCCCAAGCGCCTGGCCCTGATCATGGAGGGCGAAAGCCTGCTCAACGACGGTGTGGCCGTCGTCGCTTTCTCGGCACTGGCCGCCGCCGCAGGCTACGGGCCCAACGCCGGCCAGGTCGACGCCGCGTGGGTGGTCCGGTTCCTGCTCCTGGAGATCGGCGGCGGGCTGGTGATCGGCCTGGCCCTGGGGGCGCTCGTCTCCTGGGTGCTCTCCCTGACAGAAGACCATCTGGTCGAGATCACCCTGACCACCGTGCTGGCTTACGGCGCGTATCTCCTGGCGTTCAAGGTCCACGCCTCGGGCGTGATCGCCGTCGTGGCAGCCGGCATGATGTGCGGGAACTTCGGCTCCAAGCACGGCATGTCGCCCGCCACCCGGCTGGCCGTCGTGTCGTTCTGGGAGTACGCGACCTTCGCCGTCAACTCGATCGTCTTCCTGCTGATCGGCATGGAGATCGAGCTGTCGCGCCTGACGGCCGTGCTGCCGGCGGCCGCCGTCGTCTTCCTGATCCTCACCGTCGTGCGGGCCGGCGTGATCTGGTCCGTGGCCCCACTGGCCGAACGATGGGAGGGTGCGTTCGGTCGCGGCTGGCGACCGGTCCTGACCTGGGGCGGCCTGCGCGGCGGAATCTCGATGGTCCTGGCCTTGTGGGTGGTCCAGGCCGGCATCGCCCGGGGCCGCGAGATTCGCGACCTGGTCTTCGCCACCGTGCTGATCATCCTACTGCTTCAGGGGACCACGATCGGGCCGCTGCTCAGACGCCTGGGGCTGGTCTTCACCTCTCATGAGTACCAGCGCGCCGCCGCCCTGCGAGCCCGGATGAAGGCCGTCAAGGCCGCCCTCAAGGACCTCGACCGCCGCGTTGCCGAGGCCTCCATCTCCACGTCGGCCTACCGGGAGTTGCGCGAGCAGTACGCCGGGCGCCAGGGCCAGATCGAGGAGGCCCTGGAAGCCCTCGCTCCGTCGGAAGAGATCCTCGATCGCGAGATCGACACGCTGCGCCGGAACCTGGCCCTGGTCGAGAAGGACGCCATCCGCTCCGCCTTCGCCAAGGGCACCATCGGCGAACAGACCATGCGCGACCTCCTGGTCAGGATCGACACCGACACCGAGCAGCCCCACTCCCAGCCCCCCCACTCCGACCCGCGCGATTCCGAACCGCGCCCGTGAGGGAGCGGACAGTTGTAGGACGGGTGAAGCGAAGCCCAACCCACCGCGGTGCTTTCCGGGTAAGCGCTCTTCAGATAAGAAAAGAGACGCACGGGATGGCGTTTTCTCACCCCGTGCGCCCAAGACTGCTTGACTCACCGCCGAGCGCGGCCGGTCACTAACTCCCGCTGAAGCTCTCCGCCATAGCCGCGTAGTCCTCCAGGTCCACGTCCCCGTCGTTCGGATTCACGTCGGCGTACTCCCACGCGTCTGCCCCGCACAGCGGCGGAGCGACGGTCACGTCAGGACCGGCCAGGCACGCGTCGAACATAGCGTAATCGTCCAGGTCCACGGCCCCGTTGTCGTCGAGGTCACCGGCGATCAGAGGCATGACCGTGGTCTTCTTGCAACTGAAATCACCCAGGCCCGTCTGAACCCCCGCCTGGTTCTTGGCCTTCGCGCGCCAGCAATAGTTCGTGTTGCCCGTCAGACCCCAGATCGTCATCGTGCCCCACTCCGCCGCCGTCAACCACACCTCGGTGTCCGAGGGATCGCCCGACGCATCGACCCACTTGTACTCCCAAATGGCGTCGTCCGGGAACGCACCCGCACAGTACAGGGCGAACACGGTGTGCGCGGGGTTGCCGGCCGCGTCCACGTCCGCGTCCATTCTCGAGACGGAGATGTTGCCCAGAACCGGGGCCCCCGGCACGTTCGCCGGCGTGTACGCCGTCGCCGGGCTGCTGTACGCCGTCTCGTTCAAAGCCGCGTCACGGGCCCGCACCTTGTACGTGTACGAACTGTCCGGGTCCAGGCCCTCGTCCGAGTGCTCGTTGGACAACTGCCAACCGCTGCTGTCGCCGCCGCCACCGCCGGATGTGCTCAACTCGAACTGATACTCCACCGGCGGCGAGCCCAGGTCCGTCGCCTCCGTGGCGATCATCGCGATCCCCATGGGCACGCTCATCGGCGGCGAGGAGAAGCTCATCGGATCCGGCGTGGGCGCGGTCACGTCCACAGGCCCGTCGACGTTCAGCGTGTAGTCCCCCGTGGCGCCGGAGTGGCCGGCCAAGCGGATCAGATACGTCTCGCCCACGGTCACCGCGGCCAGCGCCTGCGACTGCGCCGAACCGACGCCACAGGTGTCGGCGTCATCGTTGCAGTCCAGCTCCACGCCGGTGCCCGGACACTCCGTGTGGATCGACACCACCGTGTCGTAGGTCGAGCCGCAGGTGTCCACCCGTAGCGTGCCCGACTCCGGGGCACGGTAGCTGTACCAGAGGTCGGGCGACGCGGACGAGTCACCGCAAGTGGCCGACCCGTCGTTCGTCGCCATCGACGTGAAGCCCGAGTAGCTCGAGTTGCCGCAGAACACGGCCCGGTCACAGTCGTCACCCCGCGCCCCGGACGGAGGGAAGGGCCATAACATCACCGCCGTCTGGTGCACTTGGGCCGGCCCGGAAGCATTCGGCACTTGCGCCCAGGCGATGATCTTGATGTCGCTCTGGTTGTTCCAGCTCGCCGTGTCGAAGGTGAACGTACGGAAGATGTTCTCGCACCCTCCAGGCGTGAGAGTGATGTCCTCGGTCGCGGCCGCCTGCTTGAACGTGTTGTGTGGATAATGCGTGGACGCAGCGGGCCAGTCATCCAGCACTTGGGTGATGTAGATCCGCATAGTCTTGGTCGAGCCGCCCGGTTCGATGCACGCCGTGCACGTGATCTCGTACGTCTGCCCGCTGACCTGGTCGCCGAAGAGTTCGATCGTCACGTCCGTGGACACGGCCAGCCGGGCAAGATACGTGTTGCGGTAGTTGGTGTAGGCCGAACTGGTGCTCCCGGCGCCGATCACACTGGTGATGCCGTCGAAATAGACTGTCGGCGTACCCGTAATGCTGTAGAAGCCGTATCGAGCATTGCCCCAGGACGTCGAATAGGAGTCACCCACGTGGTACTGCACCGATGTGAACGTGTCCGGGTCGATGGCTCCACCGGGACCGTAGTTGCCCAGCATCTGCTCCAACGCCTGACCGGCGTACAGGCAGTAGCCTCAGCCCTCGCCCGTGAACAACTCGGACACCACCAGCCGATCAGCACCCGAGGCGCTAAGCGGAAAAACGGCCGCAACCACGATGGCGGCCACCGTCCAGCCTATCCACGCGTTGGCGTTTGCAGGGATCATCCAGTGCTTCATTTCCAGCTCCTTCTGCCTGTACAGCCGTCGAGCAGACGCCATCGGCCTGGCGCACAGGTCTCGCCAGCCTGGCTCACTCCACCTTCCGAAACTGCGGTTCCTACAGACTCAAGGGTATCTTCATGCATTTGGGGAATCAATAGATTTCCGGCCCCAAAGCTCGGGAGAGCAAACACCGGTTGCAGGTTCGCGTGCAGGATCGAGTCGACGGACGGGCCCCGGCGTCCCTGGAGTGACACGGCCCCGAGCGAATATCCAGACTTCAACAGTCCCCTTTTATCGACCAGACCGCCCGCCGCACGTCCCCGTGACCGCCCAAAAACGCAGCAGGAATGCAGATCAAGCCCTACTTGCATCCCTCCGCCATCCGAGACCGTACGGCATCGAGCCGCAGAACAGCCCGCACGGCGAACTTTCCGACCGCGCCGCCTAGCTCGTCAGGTGCTCCAGCAACTCCGGCACCGAGACGCGCGCGAACGTCGTGGCCGAGTCCGACATCGCGTACGGAATGATGAGCTGGTCGTTGTGGATCAGCGCCCCGCACGAGTAGACCACGTTCGGAACGTAGCCCTCCCGCTCCTCCGCGTTGGGCATGATCAGAGGCTCGCGCAGTTGGCCGATCACGCGCGAGGGGTCCTCCAGGTCCAGCAGCGTCACCCCGATGCAGTACCGCCGCATCGGCCCCACGCCGTGCGTCAGCATCAGCCAGCCTGCCGGAGTCTCCAACGGCGAGCCGCAGTTGCCGATCTGCACGAACTCCCAGGGGAACTTCGGCTGCTGGAGCAACTCCGCCTCGTTCCAGAACCTGATGTTCGTCGACTTCATCAGGTACAGGTTCTCACCGTCGATCCGACCGATGATCACGTACCAGCCGTCGAACTTCCGGGGGAACAGCGCCAGCCCCTTGTTCTGCACGTATCGGCCGTTCAGCGTGGTGATCCTGAACTCGCGGAAGTCCGGCGTCTGCAACAACTGCGGCAACACCCGGAACCCGTTGTAGGCCGTGTACGTGCCGTAGTACATCACCTCGCCGCCGTCCTCCACCAGCCGCACGAACCGGGCGTCCTCGATTCCCCGGCTCTCGTTCTCCGACGTCGGGAAGATGACCACCTCGCTCGTCGTGCAGTCCGGCGGAAACGTGAGCTGGTAGTTGGAGCGGGCCAGCCAGCGCATGTTGTCGGCCGCCTCCTGGAACTCGGTGCTCTCGCTCTGTCCCTCGGCCGAGTCGTAGATGGCCTTGACCAGCTCGCTGAACGTGAACTCCTCGCCCAGCCGATCCAGCACCGTCTGGGCCGCGTCGTTGTAGCCCGCCATCTCGATCAGCTTCAGGAAGAACGTCTCCTTCGCGTACGTGCGGTCCTTCACCTTCCGGGCCCGCTCGACGTAGCGGCTCATGGGGTCGAACGTGATCTCACCGCCCGCGTCGATCACACCGGTCCGAAAGACGATCGACGAAACGTGCCCCTCCCCGGTCGCCCGCAGGCTCATCACGAACCTCGTCCAATCCTCCGGCAGTCCGGTCTGGTCCGGATGCGGCACGATCGACGGGTTGAACAGGGCCGCCGACTCGATCGAGTACTCCATCGTGAAGTACGACCCGATCAGCATGCGGCGCTCGCGCGAGATTTCCGGCCCGCCGTCCAGGCAATCGGCCACCTGCCGGAACTGCTCCTCGAACACGTCGCCGATGTCCTTGTGCCGCGTGGCGAAGTCGACCAGGACCTGGGCCAGCAGCGAATGGACCGCCTCTTCCGGCACCTTCAGCAGCCGCTCGATGATCCGCTTGACGCGATCCTCGTCGCCCGGCAGGAACGGGCGCGTGATGACCCGCTTGTCATCGGAGATGAACTTCTCCGGCATTCGCACGACGCTGAGCACGGGCAGGGGCATGACCTCTGGCGCTCCTCTCGGACCTGGACGGAACGTGACAATCCGCCCGCATTATAGAACGTAGGCTGGGTGAAGCGAAGCCAAACCCACCAGTGCCTCGCTAGTGCCTAGATGATCTCCGCCTCCTTGCGCTGCACCCACCCGTCCTTGCCGTCGGCCAGTTGAATGTGCAGCCAGGCGCCGCGCTCTTCCACCACTTCGAACTCGACCCCCTCGGCCAGCGTTTCTTCAAACTGCGGTGCGTAGTCCAACCCGTTGCCCTTGCGCACGACGACGTCGGGAGTGGTGATGACCCCGTCCTGATGCGTGGCCGAGTGCCGCAGCTCCACACCGACCGACACCCCCAGCGCCAACCAGAGCACCAGGCAGACCGCCGCGGGGTATCCCCACCTGATCCGCCCGATCAGCGTTCGGCCGATCAGCAACAGCCAGAACAGCACGTACGTCGCCAACCCCAGCCGGAATCGCAAGCTCAACGGTGTGCCGTAGTGCCAGAAGAAGACCGTCCGGGTCGCCGCCCGCTCGCCGCTTTCACGTATGTCGCATTGGCAAAGCAAGCGGGCATAGGCCAGGTTCTCCTGCAGGCGCGTGTCTTGCGGCATGAACGCGGCGGCCCGCAGGTAGTTCGCGATGGCCGGTCCAATTCTGCCCGACTTCAGGTGGGCGTTGCCCAGGTTGTAGTACAGCCGCCCGTTTTCCACGCCGGCATCGACGATCTGCTGAAACTTGGCCGCCGCCTCCGCGAACGCGGCAGCAGCCTCCCCGGGCGATTGCTTCGCCAGCGCCGTCCCCCGGTCGAATGCCCTCAACCCGTCGTTCAACAGCCCGACCGATTCCTGCCTGGACAACTCGGCCGCAAAGACGCTGCCCGTCGACGGCGGAACCGACAGGACCAGCAGAACGGCGATCACCGCGCCCGCGATCCGCATCAGAACCGCTCCCTCTCCAGTTCCCTGATGCAGCGCTCGGCCTGGGTCGCCAGGTCGGCCGGCACGTCGGTGTTGGTGCCGGCGTATTGCAGTCCCTCGCAGCGCTCGAGGAGGGCCTCGGCCGCCTGCACGCGTTTGGCCCCCACGCCGCGCTGAGTAAGCCTCTCAACCGCCTCGGTCCGCGTCAGCCCACCGGGCGCGTTGCACCGGTCGGCCACATATCCGATCACGGCCGTCGCGATCTGCGAGGCTGAGTTGGCGTGATCGGCCTGTCGCGCCGCCGTTCGGATCGCCGCCAGCGCCGTCGAGCAGGCCTTGCGACGCCGTACGTAGCCGCGATCGTACCGCACGCGATCGCTGTGCCGCCGGATCAGGGTGCAGGCGACGAACGCCAACGGTGAAGCCGTCAGCAGCGCCGCCGTCCCCCATCCCGGCGCGAACGCCTGCTGGGCCAGCACCTCGTCCATGTCCGCATAGTTGGCGCGGATGCCCGCGGCCGTCTGGGTCAGCCGCGTTGCACCCGTTCGCGTCCCGTTCTCCGCCTCCGCGTACTGAGCCAGCAACACTTCCTCCGACGCCGTCACCTCGATCGGAATCGGATCGCTCCACCGCGTCACGTACTCCTCACTCTGCGGGTCGAAGTACACGAACGGGATCGCGGGGATCTCGTCCACGTCGGCGTGCTTGGCCGCGATCTTCACCGTGAATTGCTTCCGATCGCCCTGAATGCTGCCCGCGATGCTCGTCTCGGGCACCCGGAAGCCGGACGTCAGCTCCTCCATCTGGGCCAGCGGCGGCGGGCCCACTCGGTCCAGCACACCTCGCCCGCTGATGGTCAGTGTCAGATCAATCGGCTCGCGCACCCGCACGTCGGTCGGGCTGGCCGTCGCCGCGAAGTCGTACCGCCCGACCGCCCCATTGAACAGTCGTGGTCGATTCTCGGTCGGAACCGCCTTGACGGTGATGATCGACTCTCCCAGTGAAACCGTAATCGGGCGCGCCTTGGCAACTGTGTAGACCGGGCGCCCGGTGATGAAGTCGCGCCGCGGCCGGCCGAACAGGTCACGCTCCACGTCCGTCCGGACCGGATACGACACCACCACGTTCAGCTCGCCGACGTCCAGCGGCCCCGTCCGGGTGGGGACGAAGTCGGCCAGCGGCAGCAGATAGACGAAATAGGCCCGAGGCGTGCCCTCGGAATCCTCGCGCACGTCTTCCCGGTACTGCCACCGTAGCAGACCGTTCTGCAGCTGCACCAGCGTCTCTCGGAAGACGCCCAGCTCACTGACGCTGAACTGCACGCGCGACAGCATGTCCTGAGCGTCCAACCGCACGTTGCGGTCCCGGTACGGCCGCACCCAGACTTCCAGGTTCACGTCCAGCGCTTCACCCAGGTAGATCGAATCCCGGCTGGCGGCCAGTTCAAGGAAGGCAAGGTCCAGGTCATCCATGTCCGACGCGACTACCGAGATAAGCGCCGGTGCCGTGCTGAGGACCTTCCCGTCCACTCGAACCGGGATCGCCGGGATCTGGATCGTGCCCGGCTGCCTGGGAATGATCGTGTACGAATAGGTGACCGTCGTCTGCCGGGTCATCCGTCCGTTGACCCACGACATGCTTTCGTTGGTACCGCTTCGCCCGCCGCGCACGGTGGCGCCCGCGATCTCGGGAAACTGCGGTGCATCGTGCCCTCCGGCGTTGATGATCTGGATCTGCACCGTGATCGGCTCGCCCACGTAGGCCTCACGCGTCGAGACCTCCAGGGCCACGTCACCGGCCCGGGCGCTCGCACAGGTCGTCGCCGCCGCCAACGCAACCAGGATGTACGCCGTTCTCCGCACGATCACCAGTCCTTCACCACCGGAACACGCCGCTCCCGGATTCGCATGGCCTTCTCCTCGCGGCGCTCTTTCTCCTTGTCGCGAACGGCCTGCAGGACCGCCTCGGCCTCCTGAGGTGTCATCTCCTGCTCCTGCGGTTCGTCGGGCTGAGGACGCGGCTGCTGTTCGTCGCCCTCCTTCGGCTCATCCGGCTGTGGTTGTTCCTGCTGCTGTTGGTCGGGCTGCTGCTGATCCTGTTCCTGCTGGTCCTGATCCTGCTGCTGTTGCTGCTGCTGCTGGTCGTCCTGGTTCTCCTGATCCTGTTGTTCATCTTGCTGCTGCTGTTGCTGTTGTTGTTGCTGCTGCTGCTGTTTCATTTCCTCCAGCAGATCAACCAGCCGCTGCGCCCGTTCGATGTTCTCGCGGGCGGCTTTGTCGATCGGGTCATCCGCTCCCACTTCGCCGTCGGCCTCCAGGGCGTGCCGATAATGCCGGATGGCCGATCCCAGTTTCTCCGCCGCCTGCTGCAGATTCGGCTGCCCACCGGCGCCCGGCGCCGCCGTCGGCATCACCGATGCCAACTCCCCCAGCACGGACGCATAGTCGCAGTTGCCCCAGTTGAACCGTGCCCGCCGGCTCAGCTCGGGATCGGGCGAAAGGGCCGCCTGGGCCAGCAGGTTGGCCGCCGGCTCGTACTGCTCCAGCTTGTAGTGGGCCGCAGCGCGATTGTAATCCAGTTCCGGGGATTCGCCCAACGCGCGAGCCGCAGCCTCGTATCCCGCCAGGGCCTCGTCGTAGCGACCTTGCGCGAACGCCTCGTTGGCCGCCACAACCGCCTCATAGCCGGCGTCTTGCTCCTGCTCCGCCGACACTGGAGCAACCGCCGACAACAACACGCCCAGGACAATCGCCCTGAACTCGTTCTGGAACCCGGGCGAGCGCCCGGCGCTATTCCCTCTCACCCCAATGGGGCTTGGCTGGAAGCCAACCGTTTGCTCAACTCGGCTCGGTCGTCTCATGTCTTCTTCACACGCTATCTACGCAGCTACTCGCACCTGAGCCCGCGCAACACCCGCTCTACGGTTCGTCATTGTAGCGTTTCAGAGCAAGTGAGACAGTCGGGCGTTCTGGTATAGTGACGGTTTCGGGGGTGCCTTGAGGGGGGAACCGGAGTTCCCAGGTTCCCCCCTCAAAC
>Ga0307379_10005211_pt1 | contig 18238 bp, 13 predicted proteins | sample UN2MG_FD_202237 | JGI IMG/M metagenome (GOLD analysis project Ga0307379, IMG submission 202237) | Soil microbial communities from Risofladan, Vaasa, Finland - UN-2 | ecosystem: Environmental > Terrestrial > Soil > Coastal area > Acid sulfate soil | place: Finland: Risofladan, Vaasa | collected... | reverse complement strand
TCCCCCACTCCCGATGTACATCGGGAATGGGGCACCCGCACTGGCGGGCAAGCCGCCAGTGGCACCCGGCGAGGGAACGGGGCAACAAGGCAACGAGGCAACGAGGCAACGATGGGGGCGGGGTCAGGAGGTGGGCGGGTCAGGTGGTGGTTACTATGGCCAGGGTGGCTCGGTTCCATTCGAGGGAGACGGCGGTGGGGCTGAAGAGGGAGAAGCGGACGGGCTCGGCGGGCGTGATGAGGCCGCTCTCTACGGCCTGGGTGACGTCGATGCAGAGCGTCTCGCGAGATTCGGTGCCGTTGGCCGACCGCCGGATGGCGCCGGCGTACTCGGGGGCGTTCTCGCCCGGGTCGGTTGCGGTAGCGGGCAGGTTGAAATAGGCCCTGAGCAGGACGCCGTCGGCCGGGCGGCCGTGGTACCCGGCGCCGAAGAGGCGAAGCTGGGCGTTCCTGAGGTTTTCCTTGTCAAACGTGCCGGTGACGCGCTTGGGCTCACTTCTGTAATGGGCGGTGAAACGCTGGGGCTCGCTTGCGCGTTCACTTGTGACGCGCTGGGGGTCGCTATTGCTTTCACTTGTGACGCGCTGGGGCTCATTCGCGATGTCAGCGGTGAGACCTTGGGAGGGGCTGCCATGTTGGGTGGTTACTCGGCCGCCGGCGAATGAGGCGTTGCAGATGCTCAGCGACTGCTCGCCGGCCATGTCGATCTGCATGAGGTGGCTGACGGCCTCGACGTCGTCTCCGTGCTCGCCGAGGAGGATCTGGAGCTTGATGAGAGCGGCCTCGGTGGTCATGTCCAGACCGGAGATCACGCCCTGATCGAGCAGGCCGGCGCCGGCCTGATAACGGCCGAGTTCGACGCTGCCGCTGAGGCATTGGGTTGCGGCGACGATGGGCTTGCCGGCGGCGATGGCGTCGCCGAGGACGGCCAGGAGGTCGGGGTTCGAAGGGGCGTTACCCAGGCCGTAGGTCTCGAGAATGACGCCCTTGACCTGGGGCTGGCGGAGGACGGCGTGGAGGACGGCGGGGTCGAGGTCGGGGGTGATGCGGATGGTGATGACGCCGTGTTCGAGTGCGTCGCGGACGCGGAAGCTTCCGCTGGGGCGTCTGATGCGTTTGGTGAATATGTCGATGCGGTCGCCGGCTTCGCCGAGGGGCGGATAGTTGGGCGAGACGAAGGCGTCGTAGCTGCGGGCGTTGATCTTGGTGGTCCGGCAGCCGCGGAAGAGGTGGGTCCGCAAGAAGAGGCAGACCTCTGGCACGCAGGGGAGGCCGGCGGCGCTGCCGGCGGCGATGGTCAGGGCGCTGACGAAGTTCTGCAGGGCGTCGGTGCGCGGGGCGGTGATGGGCAGGAGCGAGCCGGTGACGACGACGGGCTTGGCCAGGTTCCGCAGCATGAAGCCGAGGGCGGTGGCGGTGTAGGCCATGGTGTCGGTGCCGTGCAGGACGACGAAGCCGCGGGCGTGGTTGTAGTGGTCCCGGATGAGGTGGGCGATCTCGATCCACTCTCGACTGGAGACGTCGGAGGAGTCGCGGGGCGTGCCGATGGAGATGGCCCGGACGGGGAATCCGAGGCGGTCTAGCTGGGGCGCCCATTGGACGAGATCGGCCCAGGAGCCGGGGACGAGGGGGCTTCGGGGGTCCTCGGGGTACTTGGGGACCATGCCGATGGTGCCGCCGGCGTAGATGACCAGGACAGGCTGTAGCATATCGTCGGGCTCGGGCGTTCCGGTTAGTCGCGTTTCGCGGTTGTCGGTCGGGGCAGGTCGGTCGGGGCAGGCCCTGCCCGGTGGGGCAAAAGGCCCCGTGGACAGATATTAGCAGGAGGTCGGGGTCGCGGCCACGGTGCGGTCAAGTCAGGTGGTGGGTTGCGCTTCGCTCCACCCACCTACGGCTCTCGCAGAGGACGGGGGGCCGCTCCCTGATCCCGACGTACGTCGGGACGGTACTGAAAGTCTCCACCTGCCCTACGCCTGATTCGTGCGTCCGTGTGGGCGCGGGCCTAGCGGTGGCCGCTCCCTGATCCCGAGGCTCGGGACGGTACTGATCCGTCCGTCGGCGCGAGGGGGTGGATCAGTCGTTGTCGTTGTCGTTCTGGTCTTCGTCCTGCCAGTCCAGGGCCCGATCGGCCAGGATCTCGCTGACCTGGCCGCCGAGACCCTGGGTCAGGCCCTTCTGGAAGTTCAGCGCGGCCTTGTCACAGCGCATGACGAAGGCCGGCAGAAGGCCGGTCATGCCGATGAGCATGAGCCAGCGGACGATCCGCGACGCGCCCGATTGCCCGTTCATCGTTATCGCCTCCTCGCCTGTTCTGTTTGTGGGGACAGGTAATGCTATGCCCCCTGGGAACTGGATTTCCATTCGGCCCGGCCGAACTGCCCGCGAGTCATTGGGCGGGTGTTGGCCGGTCGGGCCGGCAAAATGCTGAAACGCAGCGACGTGGGCGCCCGGGTGCGGGGTGCGTCCTTTCCGACTTCCGGGCGTGGGCACGGGGTGACCGGTGGCCGCTCCCTCATCCCGAGAATCGGGACGGTACTGATCCGGGCGTCCTGTGCCGCCCTTGCTGTGGGAATAATGGCCGCCCCAAGTGTCCCCTCATATAGCAGGCGGGGGCGGTGTGTTTCGCAGGCGGATAGGCGGGGGCGGGCGTCGGGGCTGGTGGCGCGTTTGCGAGCGTCAGCCCGAGGACGGCGTGGGAATCACGGGATTGCTGGAATGGTCAGGCGTGGAGCCGGCGGTGTATGGCCGGCCAGCGGAGGACGAACAGTCCGACGCTGAAGAGCACCAGGGCGTTTGTGCCCGGCTCGGGGACCGTGTGGCGGGTCAAGAGCTCGTCTTCGATCGACGGGTCGCTGTCGGTGGGGCCGGGTGGGTCATTCCGGATGTTGTCCGGGCCGAAGGGCGGCTGGTGGTTGCGAAGTTCGAAGAACGGTCCGTGGTTCTGGTGGCCGGGTGTGTCGTCCCACAGCGATGGCGGGATCATGTGGTCGCCCGGCGGTGTGGCGTGGTGGCCGAAGGGGATGACGGACAGGTCGGCGTGGTTGGCGTGTGCGGGCATGGCGTTGAAGGGACCCGCGGCAGGGGCCGGATTATGGAATCCGGGTCCGCTCGATGTTTGGGTGGTGTCGTTGGAATCAACCGGTGCGGCGGCGACGGGTGCCCAGCCCCACAGGGCCAGAAGGACGGACCCCCATACGAGCCATCGGTGCGTTCGTACCGGCAATGTCGCTGTCATGACAGGCTCCCGAGGCACCAGCGGACTTTCCGAAGGTGCGCGACCTCGCGGTCCCTCCACACAGCGAGGCTTCTTCGTAGGACATACGATATCGCCGGGCGAATTGTAAAAGCACGTGGCTGACGGTCTTATAAAACGCGGATAGAGGCGGGGTTGCGTTGATTCGGGCGACGGCTTCGGCGTACGATTGGGGTTGGCCCCAGGCGGAGCTTGGGGCCGGTAACCGATTGGGGTGTCACTGGGTCCAGGAGCGGGTTATGAAGCCACTTGCGTACGGACTGTCGGTCATCGGGCTGGTGGCTTTGGGTACTGGATGTCACGAGGCGCAACCGGAGGTTTCGGACGGTCTGGTGGTTCAGAAGGCCGCTGCGCCGGTTCAACCTGCGGATCGGTCCGTCAGTCCGCCGAACGCGTACCGGCGGGGGCTGACCCGGGAGGCAATGCGCGGTCTGCTTTACGATACGGGTCGGGTGGTGATCGACGTTGAAGCGGCGGGCAAGATCGTGGCGGGCGAAGACGCGCAACAGGCGCGGGTGGCGTTCGAGAGCGGGCAGGAGTTGCTGGGGCGGAATGCGATCATCGAGGCGGTCAAGGCGCATACCAAGGCGGTGCTGCTGGACCCGGATGAAGCGGAATACTACGAGGGCCTGGGCACGGCTTTGCTGGTCAAGCGGAAGATGCGCGAGGCGGAAGCGGCGTTCCGGACGGCGCTGGACCTAGCACCCGGTTCGGTCAGCGCGCGGTTCAACCTGGCCGACGCGCTGAACCGGCAGGGTCGTCTGGATGAGGGGATGGGCGAGTTGCGGCGGGTGCTGGCGCTTGATCCGGGCCACGCGGAGGCGCACGGGCGTCTGGCGATCGGGCTGTATTACGCCGGTCGCGGTGACGAGGCGTGGGAGCACGTGCAACAGGCCGAAGCGCTGGGGCATGCGGTTCCGCCGCAGTTTCGGGCGTTGCTTGCGGGCGAGGACATTCGGGCCGAGGTTCGGCAGGGGCTGCGGGCGGGGACGCTGAAGATCGGGCCGCAGACTCGCGTGGACCTGGGCAACGCGGGGCCGGGCAATGAGACGTCGATCGCGTCTTTCAACTACGACCCGATGGAAACGGTGGCGACGTGGAACGACTACCGACTGGGGTCGGCGCGCATGGGGGTTTCGTTGAGCCAGGACGGCGGGCAGACGTGGAACGATTTTCTGGTGCGTCCGCCGGTCGCCTACCAGGCGGCGACCGAAGGCGATCCGATGACGGCGTTCGACAACCGGACGGGGGCGTTGTGGGTGGGGGCGATCTCGTTTGCGAGTAACGGGGGTGTCTTCGTCGCCCGGAAGAACGCCGGGGAGAGCACGTTTCAACCGGTGGTCATGGCCGAGGTGACCGGGAGCGCGGACAAGTGCTGGATGGCGGCCGGCAGGGACCACACCGGTCCGGACAGCACGCGGGTGTACATCGCGTACAACCAGGGGCTGCTGATCTCGACCGACATGGGTGACACGTGGAACGGGCCGACCTACCTGGACACGGGGCTGGGGTTCCTGCCGCGGATCGGGCCGAACGGCGAACTCTATATCGTGTATTGGGACTGGAGCGGGGCGAGCAACCGGATCGAGCTGATCCGGAGCTACGACGGCGGGAGCACGCTGAGCGGCGGTCTACTGGTGGCCACGCGGATGGACGTGTGGGGGGTGGAGGGGTCGCGGTTTCCCGGTCGTTTCCGGGCGGCGCCGCTGGCGCACCTGGGGATCGATCCGAACAAGGGCACGCTGTATTGCGTGTACTTCGACACGACGAACATGGTGGGCGGCAACAGCAACGTCGATCTGTACTTCACCAAATCGACGAACCAGGGGACGAGCTGGACGACGCCGGTGATCATCAATACGGACGGGCTGACACCGGGCGACCAGTTTTTCCCTTGGATCGAGGTGGACCCGACGGGGCGGCTGCACCTGCTGTTCTTCGACACGCGGTCGGTGGTGCAGGACGATGATCCGACGGATACCGACCCGCACGCGTACATCGAAGCCTATTACTCGTACAGCGATAACGGGGGCAGCAGTTGGACGGAGATCGTGCTGACGGACTCGGCGTTCGACGCGGCGGACGACGGGTTCGGGGGCCAGTTCATTGGGGATTACCTGGGTATCGGCATCGGTGGGCGGCGGACCTATCCCGCCTACCTGACGACGGATCGCGGGACGGCGGACGTGTTCGTCCACGCGATCGTGGACGTGGTGCCCGGTGACATCAACGAGGACGGGGCCGTGGACCTGGGGGACTACACCGACTTCGACGGTTGCCTGACGGGGCCGGGCGGCGGGATTCCGCCCGACTGCGAGGGGGCCGACCTGGACGGCGACCTGGACGTGGACGTTGACGACTTCGCCGAGTTTGCCATCAGGTTCTTGGAGTAGGCGCGTGTCGGGCGCGGGGCTGCCCGGAATCCCCCATCGGCGATGGGAAGGGGAACTCGGACGTCGGGCGACTCTCAGGACCGGTATCGGGTCATTGCCGTTGGGTCATCGACGTGGGCGCGAGCGGGTTGACGCTCACGATCCTTTTGCGGGGTGGGGCCCTTCGGCGGGCGTGCGGGCGACGGACGGCTCGGTACGGAGGTCGCCGACCTGCCCGGGGTCGACGCTCTGGAGGAAGTAACGCTCGCGGCATTCGGGACAGAATCCGCTGGTGAACTGGACCTCGGAGTGGTCGGTGATGTACTCCTCGATGCGGACCCATTCATCCTCCGAGCGGACCTTGCGGCAGAAGCTGCAGATGACGACGAAGCCCTCGAGGTAGCGGATTCGGGCCAGGACCCGGTCGGTCCAGAAGAGCGTGCCGGCCCCCAGGATGAAGACCAAGACAGATTCGATGAGGCTTTCCGACCAGTTGACCGGAGTGCGGGGCACGCCAAAGAGGTGATGGGGCAGGTCGAGGCATTCGTCGAGCCAGAGCAGGGCCACGATCAGGCCGAAACCGATTCCCTGGAAGACGAGGATGCCATGTGTGAACGTGCGACCGGCGGTGTGTGCGCCATTCTGCGTCTTCATGACCTGTCCTCCCGCGCCGCGGGAGCAGGCGGCCCGTCGACGTCGCGGACCGGTCGCCCAACCCCCCGGAAGAAGTGCTACCGCTAAGCGGCACATGCCCGGGTGAACGCCCGGGCGCATTCAACATACCAAAGAAGCTTCAGCAATGCCAACAAGTCGAGGGCATGGGCGTGCGGGGCGGTCGGGGCGAGGGCGTCGGCGCAGGGAGCGGGTTTGCGTTGCACGGTGCTCTGGTGTCGGGCGGCGATTGGACGCGGACGTGCGAGCTGGCTCGAAGGACGTGAGGCGGGGCGGGCGGGGGCTATTCGATGTAGCCGAGTGCGCGGAGGCGTTCGCGGATGGCTCGAATCTCGCCGTCGGAGTAGCCCTGTTTGTCGGGCTTGAGCTTGCCGCCGGCGGCCAGGTCGCGCAGGACGTGGACGGCGAACTCGGTGACACTGCCGAAGCCGGTGCCTTCGGTGAGATCGGCGAGGTTGTCGTAGAGCTCGGCGGGGATCTTGAGGGTTACGTTTGGCCGAGGGCTGGGTTGCCTGGTCTTACCGGTTTTGTTGGTCTTCTTGGTGGCCACGGGCGTCTCGCTTTGCACTCCAATCGGAGGGTAGCGGGGGTGGAGTTGGTGTCAAGGGTGGGATCGGTGATCTGTCGGGACGCGGATCACGCCGGGCGGGCAAAAGAACGAGGAGGGCACCGGTGTGGCACAAGGGAGGTTGGCGGCGGTGCTCGGGGCGCGGGTCCTGCGGGAGGTCGATCACCGGATCGGGCTTACCCGGAGTCTGGCAGACTGCATGGGCGATGCACGCGACCCGGCCAAGATCATGCACGAGCTTCGCCCCTGCCGGGCGATCGCAGCTTCGGGATCGCCATGGGCTACGAGAACCTGAGGGCTTCCTGTCAAGGGCAGGTCTCGCTCACCGAGCTGTTCAGGTCGGGGATCAGCTTGTCCAGGGAGCGGGGTTGGCGAACGTGATCAATCCACTTCGCCGGCACGTGCATCAAGGAGCTGACGTTCTTCCGGGGCGACAGAATCTCCGGTTCGAACCGGCTCATCTCGTTCCTGCACGCCGGGTGGCCCGGGCCGCTTGTCCGCCCGTGGCCAGAACCGTCGTGCAGGCAGACACACTGGCAGGCGAACTGCCATTGGCACGCCGCCCGGGGTCGATGCGCGACCACTCGGCATCGTTCACGCCTTCATAGGCCGCCAGCGGGGCCGCTGCGGGTGCCTGACACTTCAGGCGGGGCCACACAGTTGAAAGTCCGCGGAGCGGACGAGGGAATATAGCCCAGGGCGATGCGAAGCGAGCCCTGGGTCGGCAGTGCCGATACGAAGGGGAGCCCCTGGAAGGGGCGGCGGAAGCGCTGATTCGTAGGCGTCTATCCCGGAAGCGTTTCCGTCGCCCCTCCGGGGCTCTATTCCAAACACCACGCCCGATTTCCCAGGGCTTGCGCCCTGGGCTGCATTCCGCCACCCCCTTTGGGGGTTCAGCTAATCGTCCATCCTTACCCCACCTAAACCGTCATGCACCCGGCCGCTGCCGCCAATCCGGCGCGCCCTTGACTGCGGGCCGGGAGCCTGTACGGTGGGGTGGCGCCGGCGCGGGCCGCGGCATAGACAGGTACGAACGCAAGAGGCAGAAAGTAACATGCCTACAGAGGCCGAGACACACGAAGAGCGCGGCGGAGAGGGAGGAAGGGCATCTCGTAAGGACCCGGAGGGGGGCCCCCAGGAGAGCCTTGTTGAGAAATACGTTGCTCGCCTAAAGAACCGCCCGTTCGTGGCTGTTCTGATCGTGCTCGGCTTGTCGGTGATAGCAATCGCTCAATTCACTGGCGCGATGCAAAAGCTTCTGGGGCTGCTGCCCTCTCGCAAAGCACAGCTTCCGGACTTGGTGATCTATAAAGTGGACTTAGAGAACTCAAAAGTCCATATTGCCAATCGTGGAAAAACGCCTGTATCGACTGATAAACTCCTGCTTGCGTGGAGTGAGGGCCCGTACAAGAAACCTGAATGGAATTATGCAACAAATGTGGGTCACGCCGAGTACATTGCTCACCGTCAGATCGAACCGGGCGAGGGTGTGCCGGTCACAATCGAGATGTTGAGCGAAGCGGATGAAGACACAGAGTTTATGATCGACGCGGGAGAGATGGTCGAGGAAAGTGATGAAGTTAACAACTGTGTCAACGCAGCAGCCGAGATAGTACCATGCCGCCGTTCGTTGGGGCGCGAATTGCGTGACATGCTCATGGAAGGCGACGGTCCCGAGTGATTACTGCCATGGATCGGCCTGACCATTCGTTGGACCCAAGCGGAATCGGCGGTCCGACTCCGATCTTGAAATTAACGTGCATGGCCGGCAGTCCCGACGGGTGAACTCAGGCGTTCCGGGTGTCCGTGGGCCTCTCTTACCGAGCTGTCCAGGTCGAGGATCAGGTTGGCCAGGGAGCGGTCCTGGCGAGCGCGATCAATCGACTTCCGCGGTACGTCCATCAAGGACTTCAGGGTCTTTTGGGTCGTGAGAATCTTCGGCGCGAAGCGGCTCATGTGAGAGTCCCCCACCCCCGATGTACAGCGGGGATGGGGCACCCGCTGCGGCATGGTGTGAAAGCATGCCACCCGCCGGGTCGATCCGTCCCCCCACCCTTGCTCCGCAAGGATGGGGCACCCGCCTTTACCATCCGCCATCGAATCGAGGGAATGTCACAAATGTGGTAGAGGCATAGTGGAGGCAGGTGAATCACCTGCCGTACCACACTTTACCATCGGCCATCGAGTCGAGGGAATGTCACAGATGTGGTAGCGGCATGGTGGAGGCAGGTGAATCACCTGCCCTACCGCTCTGGGTGGGTTACTCGACGGTTACGCTTTTGGCGAGGTTTCTGGGTTTGTCTACGTTGCAGCCTCGGAGGACGGCGGCGTGGTAGGCGATGAGTTGCAGGGGGACGACGGTGAGGAGGGGCTGCAGCGGTTCGGGAACGTCGGGGACGTAGAAGGTGTGGCGGGCAAGGTTCTGGATGTCTTGGTTGCCCTCGGTGGCGATGGCGATGACGTGGCCGCCGCGGGCGCGGACCTCCTCGATGTTGCCGACGATCTTCTCGTATTGCCGCCCGTCCGTGGCGATGATCACGACGGGCATGCCTTCACTGATCAGGGCGATGGGGCCGTGCTTCATCTCGGCGGCGGGCAGACCCTCGGCGTGGATGTAGCTGATCTCCTTGAGCTTGAGGGCGCCTTCCAGGGCGGCCGGGTAGTTGTATCCGCGACCGAGGTAGAGCCAGTTGTCGCGGTGGACGTATGCCTCGGCGATGACCTTGGCCCGGTCGGCCTGTTCGAGGACGGCGGCGATGCGTTTGGGCATGCCCATGAGTCCCTCGAGGAACTCGGCGGTGGCGGCCTGGGAAAGATGTCGCCGCCGCCCGATGTATGCGGCGATGAGGCAGAGGACGGTCAACTGGCCGAGGAAGGCTTTGGTGCTGGCCACGCCGATCTCGGGGCCGACGTGCAGATAGACGCCGTGATCGGTGTCGCGAGCGATGGTGGAGCCGACGACGTTGACCACGCCGAGGGAGAGTGCCCCGCGTTCCCTGGCTTCGCGCAGGGCGGCCAGGGTGTCGGCGGTCTCTCCACTCTGACTGATGGCGATGACAATGGTGCCGTCATCGATAATGGGGTTGCGGTAGCGGAATTCGCTGGCGTACTCGGTCTCGGTGGGGATGCGGGCGAGGTCCTCGAAGAGGTACTCCCCCACCAGGCCGGCGTGCCAGGCCGTTCCGCAGGCGGTGAGGATGAAGCGTTTGGCGCGGATGAGCTCTCGGGCGCAGTCGGTGAGCCCGCCGAGGCGGACGTCGGCCTGCTTGATGTCGATCCGCCCGCGCATGCAGTCCTCCATAGCTTTGGGCTGCTCGAAGATCTCCTTGAGCATGAAGTGCTGGTAGCCGGACCGCTCGATCTCCTCGAGGGACCACTCGACCTCGGAGAGTTCCTTGACCACGGGGACGGCATCGAGCGTAGTGGTTCGGAAGCCCTCGGGTGTGGCGCGGGTCATCTCGTTGTCCGAGAGGTACACGACCTGCTTGGTGTGGCCGATGATGGCCGCGGCGTCTGAGGCGACGAGGTACTCACCGTCACCCACGCCGATGATGAGGGGGCTTCCCTTGCGAGCGGCGACGAGAACGTCGGGTTCTTCGGAGCACAAGACGGCGATGCCGTAGGTTCCCTGGACCTCGTGCAGGGCGTCTCGGACGGCCTGCTCGAGGTCGCCGTCGTAGAACTTTCCGATCAACTGGGCGAGGACTTCGGTGTCGGTCTCGCTGACGAAGGGCACGCCCTCGTGTTCGAGGTAGCGGCGCAAGGCGTGGCAATTCTCGATGATGCCGTTGTGGATCACGGCGATTCGGCCGGAGGCGTCGCAATGCGGATGGGCGTTGATGTCCGTCGGCGCGCCGTGTGTAGCCCATCGGGTGTGGGCAATGGCGATGGTGCTGGTGCGGAGTCGCGGATCGAGTCGGGCTACGGCGGCCTCCATCACGCGGACGCGGCCGGCGGCCTTCTCGACGAGGAGCCGACCATCGATGACGGTGGCGACACCGGCGGAGTCGTATCCGCGGTACTCGAGCCGCTTCAAAGCCTCGATGACGATGGGCAGCGCCTGGCGACGTCCGACGTATCCGACGATCCCACACACACCCGCACCTCCCAGCCGGCTGGTGTCCCGGGGGCATTATCGGCCGCAAGCTCGACCGAATCCACGCGCCACTCTAACCAGACGACCGGGGGTGTCGATAGTTCGCGCCGGGTGGGCGGGCCTGGCGACGCCAGAAGGCGAGTTTGGGTGCGGAGGGTGCGGCGTGTGGGAAGCCCGCAGGTCCCGTTTGGCGGGCCGGGGGGCTCCCGGCGTGGCCGGGGCTGCTGAAGCGAAGGGGCATGGGGCGCCGCAGTCAGGTGCGAAAACGGATATCGGACGGCCACGATCACCGAGCCTCACGGTCCGAGGTGGGAAACCGGCAACAATGTCCGCGTGGCGTGCGGGGAAAGAACGTGCGGGCTGTGTCTTGCTGGCGGAACAGGCATGGACTATACTGGAAGAAGACGCATGTGGTCGTACCCTCAAGCCAGGGATGCGACGCAGGATGTCGCAGGCTTTCGCTCGTCGTCCTCAATCCGCCCAATCCCGCAAGGGCGGCCTCCCAAAACCCGGTCCAAGTGGCCGGGTATCTTTATGCGCGGCGAGTTGGGCTAATGATCAGCGTTGCGAGCGCTCAGATCGGGTGACGCGGACGGTCGTGCGGGGCTACCGGCGAATCGGCTGGGGGCGAACGGCACTTCGAGAAGCTATGGGTGCGATCGTCGCCGGAGCGGATCACTGCACAATGAGCACCTTGCCGACCTGTCCCTGGGAACTGGGGGCATCGGGATCGGTGATGATTCCGGGGTCGGTGTAGACGGCGGGCTGAATCCTGATGCGGCGCTCGTCGGGCTTGCCGGTCAAATGGACTTCCATGAGCCGCCCAAAACGGATGTTGGTGATGGTGTAGACCGAGTTTGAGCCGGTGTCGACGAGTTGACTATGCACGAAGAAGCCGACCACATCGCCGACGCGGGTCTCGACGGCATCCTCCATACCAACCTGCATGCCCGGGTTTCCGGTGACGTCGTGGGTGATTGGGTTCCCGTCGTCATCGAAGAACCGGACCTCCGACGTACCGATCTCCTGGGCAAGCTGTTCGGCGGTGACGCCGTAGAGGATCTGCCCCTGGACGCCGGGCACGCCCATGTTGCCGATGCCGATGTTGAGGATGCCGAAGTTTCCGGCGCCGTCACCACCTTCGTCGTCCTTGTAGGGAAAGAGGCGGATCTCACGCACGCTGTCGGGGAACTCCCTGACGAGGGCAAGGTCGTCGTCGTATTCGAACTGGTCAGGGCCATTGACGAGCTGATCCTCGTACTCATCGACGTAGATGGTGAAGGGGATCAGGGGGCCGGGGCCGGACGAAGGCGGGGCGTAGCCGACGAAGTGATCGTCGAAGGCGGCGACGGCGGAGGCGGTCACGTCGCTGTGCATTGCTCCGAGAACAGGGGCGAAGAAGTGGGCGACGGGTCCGTTGGCGCTGGCCTGGGTGAGCCGGGCGGTGACCTGGACGGCATTGACGCCCCCGCCGACGGCAAGCGGCGCGGTGGGATTGGCAAAGTCAAACAGGCCGACGACGACGTCGCCGTCCTGTAAGACGGGGGCGAGGTTGTTGGCCGAATTCTGGGCCGCTATGTTCACGGCCAGGGCCGCGACCGCATCCGCCATTTCCTGCAGCGAGTCTTCGTCCTGCTCGCCCTGGTCGTATATGATCTGTCGATCATCGGCCAGCGAGAGCGCGCCGGACAGGGCCGCGGCATCGGCGGTTCGTTGCAGCTCGGCCTTGGCAAGGTAGAGGTGGCCGACATCGACGGACAGGGCCGCGAATCCGAGCAATACGACGACCATGACGGCGAACATGACGGCCACGGCACCGCGGCGTCGCGCGGCAAGGTTGTTTCCAGAGTTGGCTTGCATTCCGCTGTCCTCCGCAGGGCCCTGGCGAGGGGCCGTGTCATCCGCCATGCGATGCGATACGGCACGCGTAGTCATTGGACGCCGTGCTCGCGAAGTTCGACCTTTCCCGGCAATGCAAGTATCCATTTCCCGACCATGCAAAGACAAGCTGCCTATTCTTCCATTTTGCGTTGGGTGCACGTCGGGCCGGTGTCACGCATGGCGGAGGTGTTCTTCTCGGACCGGAGAAAGAAAGAAGTTTGCCCTCCAGAGGAATGAGCCTCGTGGGAGGAGCGATCGGACTGATGAGGGGGCCAGTCAGGAGCGATCCGGACGCTGAGATCGCGCGGCGACGGCCGTCCGGCACGGCCACTCGGCGGATCGGTTTGACCAGAACGGCGCTGCACCGGGCGTTTGCCCGGGTCATGGCCGGCGAGGACTACCGCACAATGAGGACCTTGCCGACCTGTCCCTCGGAACTGGGCGCATCGGGATCGGTGATGACTCCGGGATCGGTATAGACGGCGGGCTGAATCCTGATCCGACGTTGGTCGGGCGCGCCGGTCAAATGGACTTCCATGAGCCGCCCAAAACGGATGTTGACGATGGTGTAGACCGAGTTTGAGCCGGTATCGACGAGTTGATTGTGAATGAAGAAGCCGACGACGTCACCCACGCGGGCCTCGACGGCGTCCGCCATGCCGACCTGCATGCCGGGGTTGCCGGTGATCTCGTAGGTGAGCGGGTTCCCGTTGTCATCATAGAACTGGATGTCTGACGTACCGATCTCCTGGGCAAGCTGTTCGGCGGTGACGCCGTAGAGGATCTGCCCCTCAACGCCGGGCACGCCCAGGTTGCCGATTCCGATGTTAAGCACGCCGAAGTTTCCGGCGCCGTCGCCACCTTCCTCGTCGGCATAGGGATAGAGGCGGATCTCGCGCACGGTGTCAGGGAACTCCCTGACGACCGCAAGGTCGTTGTCGTATTCGAACTCGTCAGGCCCGGAGACGAGCTGCTCCTCGTACTCGTCCACGTAGATGGTGAAGGGGATCAGTGGGCCGGTGCCGGACGAGGGCGGGGCGTAGCCCACAAAGTGATCGTCGAAGGCGGCGACGGCAGTAGCGGTCACGTCGCTGTGCATTGCTCCGATGACAGGCGCAAAGAAGTGTGCGACGGGTCCGTTGGCGCTGGCCTGGGTGAGCCTGGCGGTGACCTGGACAGCATTGACGTATCCGGTCGTGTCAAGGGGGGCGGTGGGATTGGTGAAGTCGAACTCACCGACAACGACGTCACCGTTCTGCAGTATGGGATCGACGTTGTTGGCCGAGTTGAGGGCTGCAATAGTGACGGCCTGACCGGCGGCCGCTAGAGCCATTTCCTGCAGTTGTGCTTCGCTCTGCTCGCCCTCGTCGTACATGATCTGGCGATCATCGGCCAGCGAGAGGGCGCCGGAGAGGGCCGCGGCATCGGCGGTTCGTTGCAGTTCGGCCTTGGCGAGATAGAGGTGGCCGACGTCGACGGACAGGGCCGCGAATCCGAGCAATACGACGATCATGACGGCGAACATGACGGCCACCGCCCCGCGGCGTCGCGTGGCAAGATTGTGTGGGTATCCTGTCTGCATCTTCTTTTCCTCCTGAGGGCCCTCGCTACGGGCCAGGACTTCCAGAATGTGACTCAGCGTCCTGCGCACAGTTGGTGAACGGTGTACAGGCGAAGTTCGCCCTTCCCCGGCAATGCAAGTATTCCCCGTCCGCCCCCCCAAAGACAAGCTACCCATCCTTCAATTTCAAGTTGGGCGGGGCGCGACCCGGTGGGTGGGATTCCCGAGGCACTCTTTTCGGACGAACTGAAAGAAAATTCGTGGCTCGGCTGGCCGGCGGTTTACAGGACCCAAAAGCACGCCGCGGCAAGGTGCCCGAACGGGCGGCAAACGCGCCCGACACGGTCGCACGGAAGTGGCTGGGGCTGATAGGGTATGCAGTTTCGTTCATGCAGATTGGTTGCCCGCCGATTGGACACCTCTGGGACAACGAAGGTCGGGCGGACTCCCGATGCCGTCGGGACGGGTTCCGTTCGCGGCTCGTGCAACGGCGAACTCATGGTGGAAGCGGCATAGCAGGCCCCGGAGCAGCATGTACGATTTGCGAGGGCGGGCGGGAATGCCGGCCGACACGCGTCGCCCCGCTTTCCCAACTCTGCGACACGGTTCTGACCGGGTGCGGCCGAAGACGGTTTGTCGGAGAGGATCTGTGCATGTCCCCTGCGATCGGTCCCAGGAGCCGGCCCCGCGGGTTTTGCGGCAACGGCGAACCGCCGGGGTCGGCGTGACGTATCAGCCGGCATAGGGCCCGCGCCGGTGGTTGACGTATGCGCCGGCTGTGGCTATGAATGTTGCGTCGGATCCGAGCGGCAAGCCCCGCTGTGGCCGGTGGTTGCAGCGGGATCACGCGGAGAGACTTATGCCTCACGACGTTCTGCAGTTGCACGATCATGGCGCCGAGGCCCAGGCGGGCCGGGCATCGAAGCTGCTGATCATCACGATGATGGGCGGGATGCTGGTGGTCAGCTCGTTCGTGGCCGAGTTGCTGTTCCAGGAATCGCAGGTTCGGGACAGCACGGGCGTGCTGCGGAATCAGCACTCTGACTTCATCGCACTTCTGGCCGCCCTTCTGCTGGCGATTCCGCTGGTGTGGCATGCCCTGAAGCACCTGGTGCACGGGCACCTGGACATGGACGCCATGGTGGCGATGGCGGTGATGGCGGCGATCGCCCTTGGGAAATACCAGGAAGCGGGCATCATCGCGTTCTTCATGATCATCTCGAGCCTGATCGAAACGCGGACGGCACTGGGGGCCCGAGCGTCGATTGAATCGCTGCTGCGGCTGACGCCGGACAAGGCGTCCCGCGTGTTGGCAGATGGGACGGAGGAGGAGGTGGAGGCCAGCAGCCTGGAGCCTGGGGATATCATTCGGGCCCGCCCGGGCGACAACATCGCGGCGGACGGGGAGGTGATTCAGGGCGCCTCGGAGGTCAACGAAGCGAACGTGACGGGGGAATCGCTGCCGGTGCAGAAGGGCGTTGGGGTGGAGGTTTTCGGCGGGACGAGCAACCTGACGGGGGCGCTGGACGTGCGGGTGACCAAGGCAGGCGGCGACACGACCCTGGCCAGCGTGCAAAAGCTCATCCTACGGGCGGAGCAGACTCGGATTCCGCTGGCCCGGCTGATCGACAAGTACGCCGGGTGGTACACGCCGACGATCATCATGCTGGCGGGCGTGGTGTGGTTCTTCACGACGGACAAATCGGAAGGGATGGAGCGGGCCATCACCATGTTGATCGTGGCGTGCCCCTGTGCGTTGGTATTGGCCACACCGACGGCGATGGTGGCGGCGCTGAGTTGCGCGGCCCGGTTGGGGATTCTGATCAAGAACGTGGTTCAGCTGGAATACGCGCGGAAGCTGAGCGCGATCGTGTTCGACAAGACTGGTACGCTGACGACGGGTGAGCTGAGCGTTTCGCAGCTGAATCCCGCCCCGGGGGTTGACGGGGCGGACCTGCTGTCCTGCGCGGCCTCGGCGGAGCAGTTGAGCAAGCACCCGGCGGCCAAAGCGATGGTCAACATCGCCACTGAGGCCAAGGTGGAGCTGACGCGGCCGACGGACTTCGAGGAGGTATCGGGGCGCGGCGTTACGGCCGAGGTGGACGGCGGACGGGTCATGGTCGGGCGGAGCACGTGGCTGGAGGAGTCCGGGATCGACATGAGCGTGATGCAGGCGCCCGGGCACGAGGAGCCGGAGGGATTGAGCCTGCTCTACGTGGCCCGGAACGGCAAGTGCATCGGTTGGATCGGTCTGCAGGACCGGACGCGACCGGAGGCCCGGGCGGCCATCGACGAGCTTCGCAAACTGGGCATCCGGAACCTGACCATGGTCACGGGCGACAAGTGGTCGGTGGCCCGTCGCGTGGGGGAGGAGATGGGCTGCACGGAGGTCCTGGCTCAGGTTCTGCCGGGGGAGAAGCTGGATCTGGTGAACGACCTGAAGGGGCGCGGTCACACGGTGGCGGTGGTCGGCGACGGGGTGAATGACGCCCCGGCGTTGGCGGCGGGGAACCTGGGCATCGCCATGGGTGCGGCGGGCAGCGACGTGGCGATCGAGTCGGCGTCGATCGCGCTGATGAACAACGACCTGTCGCGGTTGCCGTTCCTGGTTCGTCTGTCTCGGGACACGACGCGTGTGATCTGGCAGAACCTGATCTTCGGTGTGTCCTTTATCGTGATCACCGAGTTTCTGGCGGTCTGGGGCCCGCTGAAGCCGGTGATGGCGGCGTTCCTGCACACCCTCGCGACCGCGGTGGTGATCTTCAACAGCGCCCGGCTGGTGCGACGGGGCGAGCACCTGAGCACGGCGCCGGCGGCGGACCAGGCCGCCCCGGCACAACCGCCGACTTCGCCCGTGGCGGCCCTGGCGGGCTAGGCGCCCCACCTGTCTGCGCAAGAAACTGTCTGCGCAAGAAAACGGCCAAGGCTTCGGTCACCGTGGGCCATCCGACCAGGGAGCGGGCGCGTCAGCTGGAGCACCTGCTTGGGGGATCAGGAAGGGCAGGGGTCTCGGGCGGATCAGTGTCGCAGACTGACCAGGACCTCGAATTGGCCGATGGTCAGTTGGTCGCGGTTCCTGATGGGTATGCGCCGCTCGACGCGTTGGCCGTTGACCAGGGTTCCGTTGGTGCTCTGTAGATCCTCGATCTCCCAGTGGTCACCGATGGGCTCAACGCGACAGTGGTGGCGTGAGACGAGGGGACCGGCCAGTTGCCACAGGGCCGTGTCGCAATGGCCGATGAGGATGGACTCACCGGGCAGGGCGTTGAACACGGGCACGGGGACGCTGGGCCCCTTGCGGATGATGAGGGAGATGGGGGGCGGTTGGGGCGGGTCGGGATCGATCTCGGGGAGCCGGATGAAACGCAAGCGGTAACCTCCCAGATCGACGGCGTCACCGTCGGCCAACATGAACTCGCGCACACGGTTGTCGTTGATCAACGTGGGAAGCTGCTCCTCAATCTGGCGCAGGACCCACTCATCATCATGGTGCTCGATCTGGCAATGGAGCTTGCCGACCCTGGCCGATGACAGCGCGATGACACAATGGGGATCGCGCCCGACGGTGAAGGTCTGCCCCTCGATGAGGTCGACGCGCTGGCCGGTCATGTCCGGCCCGGCGGTGATGCGGAGGCGGCAATCAGGCAGGGGCGCGGCGATGCGGCCGGAGAGGTACTTGTCGCGGTCGATGCCCATCTCCTCGGCCAGGGCCTGGTCGTATTCCTCCTTGCGGACGGGATCGCTGAGGACGATGCGGGCGGTGGCGATGCGGGTCATGATGTCCTGGATGGCCTCTCGGGTGATCTTGTCGGGGTGGTCCTCGAAGGGCTTGATAC
>Ga0307379_10005210_pt1 | contig 18241 bp, 52 predicted proteins | sample UN2MG_FD_202237 | JGI IMG/M metagenome (GOLD analysis project Ga0307379, IMG submission 202237) | Soil microbial communities from Risofladan, Vaasa, Finland - UN-2 | ecosystem: Environmental > Terrestrial > Soil > Coastal area > Acid sulfate soil | place: Finland: Risofladan, Vaasa | collected... | reverse complement strand
TGCCATGCAGATTCAATGATTGTGTGTGGTTTCCAGGTTCATTAATCATTCCCAGGTTCATTAATCATTCCCAGGTTCATTAATCATTCCCAGGTTCATTAATCATTCCCAGGTTCATAAATCATTCCAGGTTCATAAATCATTCCCAGGTTCATAAATCATTCCCAGGTTCATAAATCATTCCCAGGTTCATAAATCATTCCCAGGTTCATAAATCATTCCCAGGTTCATAAATCATTCCAGGTTCATAACAAACCGAAACAAAGTGAGCAGTATCATCTTTTGTTGTTGATAAATTCCTTGTTTGGTGGTATAATATATACATAAGAAAAACGAAAACTTAAAAAAGGGAGATAACATGGGACACACAGAAAACAATAAAAATAAAATTACTCGCACTTGTAAAAAATGTAGTAATGAGAGCTTTGATCCGTTTTTTGAAGATAATGTATGGGTTTATGAATGTTCTTCTTGCCATCATATATGGGAAGAGGGAACAAATACCGATACCCTCGAGAGCATAAGGTATGCTGAAAAATGTGGCGACGATTTTTAATTATAATTGTTTTTATTCATATAAAAAAGCCCTGTATTTTACAGGGCTTTTTTTGTTTCAACAAAGTGAGCAGTATCATCTTTTGTTGTTGATAAATTTTGTTTTATGTGGTATAATATATATACGATAAGAAAACCGAAACAAAGGAAAATCAAAATGGTCACAATCTCAACAATCATAAATGGAGCGGTAAAACTTGCAGATAACTTTAAGGTTGAGAGAAAAAGCGGGAATGCAGTTCTTATCAGAGATATCGACGAGAAAAATGCAAGATACAACTATGTATGGATTCATGAAAATAATCTTATCGATGGGGATAATGTACGTTACAATGCATATAAAGAGAACAAATGGTTTTTCGGTGCTTTTAACGCTTAATAAAAGGGAATAACAATGTTTTTACTTAAAACTATAATGAGCTTAACATGGGATTTAATTGTCCGGTTTAAATGGATCATTGCAATATTAAGTTTATACTCAGGATATCTTTTATTATTAGGCAAAGCAGTTGCAACTATTAACGGTATACAGGGATAAAAAAGGAAAGGGGATAAATACAATGACATTACATACTACTGATAAAATAGTACAGGAAATTGCAAGGAAAGCATTCCCAGATTATAACGGTAAGAAATTTTGTGTACAGGTTGAGACCGGAACTATCAATACTACTTATAATGCTTATTGGTCCGGCGGTAGTCGGACATATTATAATTTTGTGCGACTTGATACGCTGCAATTAATGGGAGAGGTGCCAGCACAGCATCCAGTTTTTAATAAACCTATTAATGGCGCTGATAAAGTTCAACTAGTGCCCGGTTTAATGTGTGTTAAACGTACTTATTTCTGTGGTAAGGATTTAGGTATAACTATTGTAGTTCATCCCGATAATGCGCCCAGATTGCTTCCTGATACCTCGGAGTATACAAGGGATGAGATGATTGTTCTTATAGCAACTCGGAGTTATAAAAATACTTATGGCGGTAAAACCAATATCAGATTTAAAGAAGCACACAGGGATACCGGAATAACTGAGGAGAGATGGGAAACTGCAAAGCAGATATGCATTGAAAAGAATCTGCTTAACAAAGCGGGAAGTATAACCAATACAGGGAGAAATATAGCACAGCAAAAAAGATTGTACGAATTTAAGTAATCCCCTTTACAATAGAGAGAAATGGTCATCCTTCGGGATGCCTTTTCTTCACACATATCATTTTCGATGATTGTGTCGTTTCGGTGCGACATTATTTATTAATTGTCGATTCTGATTGAATTAATAACGTTCCGGACATCGTTCCGGACATCGTTCCGGAATAATACACTTATAGTACATTACCTATTGATGCGTTAATCCATACCACACAATCGTGCTGAAGATATTATCTTACTCTATTTTTCGTTGCAAAAAGGGGCTTCTGGAAAGGTCGGTATATAGGGGTCTGCAAAAAGGGGCTTCTGGAAAGGTCGGTATATAGGGGTCTGCAAAAAGGGGCTTCTGGAAAGGTCGGTATATAAGATGTCGCTATATAGGGGCGTTTCCATAATGCACCATATTTGAGGCATTGCAGAAACAATAGTTATATTTAGAAAGATGACTAATTATATCGAAAGGCCTTGACTTATCATCATGAATGATATATGTTATCTTACGTTGTAATTGAAATAGCGTGATATTGAGATAGCGATGTGTTGTACCCGACGAATGTAAAATTATGGGAGTGGTCTAACCGCTCCCTTTTTTATGGCCTACAGGGGGACAGGGGTACAGGTACAGGTACAGGTACAGGTACAGGCCTACAGGTACAGGCCTACAGGTACAGGCCTACAGGTACAGGCCTACAGGTACAGGCCTACAGGGAGAAAGGGCTAAGGGCTGAGGAGGTATGAGCGCAGAGATAATATATATATATGTAATGTATGTGATACATGTGCATGATACGTATACATTAGTACATTAGTACAGTACGTACAGTACATAGAGATAAGAGATGAATCTATTGAGGTATCTCTCTACATAGATAAGGAAGGGAATGTATCCTCGTATCTATGTAGGGAGATTTTTTTGTCTATAGGAAAATTTCAGGAGGTAAGAGCAGAAGGTACTGGGAGAAAAGAAAGAAAGAAAGAAAGAAAGAGAGAGGGAGGAGAGATGGAAGGGAGAAAAGAATTCGAAAAATTTCTTGACGCGTTGAGCCAGAAGATTTCGAAAGGAAATGTGCGCACGAAAGGGAAGGAAGAAAAGATTTCTTCTTATGCATGTAGCGCTGGGGAGAGAAGGGAAGAAGGGAAGAAATTTTTTGTACAGAATGTAGGAGAGAGAGGAGGCAGGGAGTGCATAGGATATCGGGCAGGAGAAGGAATAACGTTTCCATTTAAGGACAGCAGAGAAGGGAGAGCAGAGAGAAGGGCGAGCCTATGATGGGGGGGTGGGGGAGGTGAGTGAGCAGAGAGAGCTTGTCAGTTGAGCGTGGGCGAGGTGAGGTGGCTTGAGATAGATTTGCTGGTGAGTGCCGAAGCGACGCGTAGCCATACGGATAATTTTTTGAAAATTTTTTTAAATTTATCGACGATTTTTCCTCCACCCCCTACCCCAAATTTTGGCGCCTCTACCCTGTGAAACATTTTCAGGCTACCTTTTTCCGTCCTCTAGGCGCGTCCAATAATGCATGGGGCGTTTTGTGGAAGGGATGTAGGGTGAACGGGTTTCAAAAAATTTCTGGGAGGTCGGTTTTGCACAAGCCCATAGGCGCGTCCAAGAATAAGAGAGAGAGTGCTGTAGAGTCGTGTTATGACGAGTTGTACTGTGACATTCCGTTTGCGTTAAGTGACGTAGAACGTACTCTAACGCAGCCGTATGGTCATTTTGGAAGCGTGTCATCATGATCCGGTTTTGAAAAAAATTTGGGAGGTAATTTTTGAAGGTCCATATATGAGTGTACAGAAATAAGTGTAGGAGTATATGGTTTTGTCGTATAAATGGTTTATATGTCGGATAAGAATTGGATATGTCGTAGAAGTTTAGGAAAGATGAGAAAACTATAGGAGTGTGGGGTCGGGAGTGGGTGGCGATTCCGATAGCATTACAAATCGTAAGATGAAGTTATAATATAGAGGGGTAATAATGAATTGGTAATAATAAGACTTGAGGAGAATTTGGAAATATGGCACATCCACTTAACGATAGAATAAATATGTTAGAAAAGAGATCTGCTGTAAAATGTAATAAAAATTGTGAATATTTCAAATTTAAACATCTTCGTTGTGCATGTGTATTATCTGATGTTTTTTCTGTTAATCAGGGAGAGCCATGTTTTGAGTTTAAAAAGAGAATGGTTAATGAGAAGTTAGAAAAATAAAAAGGGTTAAAAGATGACAATATTAATTACGGGTTGTGCTGGATTTATCGGATATAGTGTAGCGAAAGAACTTCTTAAAATGGGAGATACGGTAATAGGGGTCGATAACTTTAATACATCTTATAGGATTGATATTAAGCATCAGAGAAATGGTCGCCTGGGAGTATATAACAAACACATTTATAGTTATCAAGGATCCCATAATAAGTACAAATGTGTTTTTGCCGATACAACTAACCGATCCAAGATGGAACAGATATTTACCGGCAATAATATCAAAATGGTAATTCATTTAGCTGCGAGGGCAGGAGTACGGGAATCCGTATCTAATCCAGACGAGTATGTTAATTCAAATATAATTGGATTTTACAACATTATGGAGTGTTGTCGCAAGTATAAAGTGAAAAAGGTAATATATGCATCGAGTTCCAGTGTTTATGGCAACAATAAGAAGTTACCTTTTTCAGAGAATGATAAAATTGGTACTCCGCTTAGTATATATGCAGCCAGTAAGATATCAAATGAGTTAATGGCACATACGTATAGTCATCTTCATGGAATTCAGACGATAGGATTAAGGTTTTTTACGGTTTATGGGCCTTGGGGCCGTCCTGACATGGCGATTTGGAAGTTTACACATGCGATAATGAAAGAAAAGCCGATAAAAGTATATAATTATGGGGATATGAGTAGGAGTTTTACTTATATAGACGATATTGCCAGTGCGGTGAGAAATATAGTTCTTTCCAGCAACCTTGATCAGTACGAAATCATCAATTTAGGTAACAATGTGGGTGATACTTTGGGAACGCTGATTGGTATTCTGGAGGATAAGATTGGTAAGTCGGCAATAATTGAGCATATTGAGATGCAGCCTGGTGATGTAAAAGAAATATTGGCAGATATAAAAAAAGCGAAGAAGAAATTAAATTGGATGCCTTGTCTTGATTTGGACGATGGATTAGAGCGTTTTGTTGATTGGTATAAGGAATATATCTATGAGTAGTTACATGAAGAAGAGTTTGGATATATATATTTTCAATATATTACGTTGGATAAATGAGCGAGTATTAAAAACGTATCCCCTGATAAAGGATTGTGCTCGTTGTAGGGATTGCGGTCGGAACGTTCATGATTTTGGTGTTCCGGATGATTTATGGGAAAAAGCGGTTGGTGAGGAGATAGTATTATGTTATGATTGTTTTGCAGACCGTGCTGATAAAAAAACAGGAATGAAATGGCGTTATGGTCTGTATAAGCTAGAAGAGAAGTGGGAGAATCATTAAGATGGGCTATTCAGTTGCTATTCACTGTAAAAATTCATCACTAAAGAAGGGAATGTTGGAGTTTATGAATAAACATTTCCGTAATGTCAACGAATTGTTCGGAATTACGGTTCGATCTACCTTAACAGATGATTTATCTTATGATCATGGAGAAAATACGGTAGGATTTGATTATGGTGCGTGTTCATCGATAGAGCATCACTATGTTTATACAATAATAAGTTGGATAGGCATAAAAGTAGGGAAGAAAAAGAAATTTGGGGCTCATGACGCTGTTCCCCATTATACATACGATGGAGATTGGGAGCCTATACTTGTAAATACTAATGTTGACAATTATACTAAGGTTGATGAATTAGGTTTCTGCAGTATTGGTGTGAATTATAATGAAAAGCAAAAAGATGGATTGAATGAGTTATTGCCTTTGGATTGGACTATAGATCGAGTGGATAGTGTAATAATGGAAGAGTTGAAGAGACTCGAGGAGAAATGGGAGAGTGGAGAATGATATTGCGATTGAATGATGGTGAATCGGTAACGATACAATGTAATCATGTTGATGATCCTGATAAGGCTCACAGTTTTACATTTTCAAATCATGGTGGAGAATTAGTAGGTAGGGAGTTTAATATGGCTCGTGAGAAAATGGAATGTGTAGATTTTAGAGATCATCATTTTGAGAGTGATGGTGGTGACTGTATTTACTGCGGAAAAACTTATACAGAGATAATGGAGGAAAAATGAAAGTTTATCTAATTAAAAGGGCGATGATGGGTGGTTCGGAACTTTTGAAGACTGCTTATGCTAACAAGAAGGTATGCCAACTGGTCTGTCAGGAAAAGGCAGAGGAGTGGGTAAGTTACCATTGTATGGATCATACCGGAGAGAAAATAATTAATGGTCGTGTGATAGTAGGAGATCGTGTATATAAGTTGGATGATTCGAGTAGTACTGACAAGTTGAAGAAAAATGCTATTGAGAAATTAGATAAAGAAGAGCGTGCGGCCTTGGGCTTATAACAATTAACGGAGGGATTTATCATGTTTGCAGAAAGAATGTTGAATCTTTGTCATGAGATCGAGAAGTTACCGGCAGGAGAGCAGCAGACGAAAGTAAGTATTATGGCAAGTGAATTGCAGAAGGAAATTCAGGCTCAGGAGGATTCTGATTTAGAATATGATGTTTCAGGTAAGTAATAATGTTTCAGGATGCTGGTATTCAATTGGAATATAAATATAATGAACAGCAAAAATGTGAGCGATGGAGGTATTTAATATGGTAGAATGGTATAAGCATCACGGCAATACAGTAGCGGTATTCTCTAATTTAAAAGGTAAGCATAGAGATCACTGTTTATGCTTTGAATGTTCGAAGTTTAGTGGTGCTAATTTACCTGGGCCTGGTGAGAAAAAGAAGAATTGTCCGATAGCTCAGGATACTTACGATAATTGCGTGAAGCATGGGTTGGTAACTCCGGTTTATGAATGCCCTCAGTTTGATCAGGTATTACCTTTCTAATATGACTTATTTGCCTTGATTGTTATATTATAGAATGACAATAACTGATTATATTGACCAGTGTATTGCTGATGAAAGAAACGTTAAAGGTTTTACTATTGGTCGTGGTAAAAAGATTTATTGGTATATTACTCCTATGCCAAGGAGTGGAAAGTACCGGTGTTTGCCGATAGATGAGCATGGATGGTTGGGTTGGCCTAGGTTCGTCAAGTGGGATCAGGAGATAAAAGTTGTTCGAGATAAAGCCGATGACAGATAAAGAGAAGGAAAAGTGGCAGGATGATTACGAGTTGTTCGAATTGTGGTTTTGGTTTTTATTTACGACAGGTTTTACGGCATGGGTTATATGGGCTTTGGTACGATTAATTAAATATGGATAATGATTGTGTTTGTTAAAACGAGGTAAAAAGATGTCAGGATATTTGGAAGTCCCTGGTTTTGAGAATATAACCCACGAAAATATGGAAGTGTCTGATGCTGTTGGATATCTCAATAGTGTTTTGATAATTTATGGGCCTCCTTGTGAGTGGTGTAAGCATTTTAGTGCATTCTGTTCCAAGAAATTCAGACCACGGCAACGTTCACTTAAATTTGGGCCTTTTTCATCTTGGTATTTACGGAAGCATTGTAAAGGATTTGAAGATAAAAAAGACAGTGAAGAAGATCATGATGCAGCGATAGAGCGTCGCATAAGTAATCAATTGAATTGTGGTGCACAGACGTATGGCTCATGAAATGGATGAAGAAATAAGGGCATTTATTAAAATGGAGCGAGAAGAGTCGGATGCATTTTTGAAGGCCTGGTCAAAAAAAGACCCCAGTCTTTGCCTTGAGATGAGGGCGTATAAAATGTTTTCTGCCGGTGTACAGAAGTATGGAAAAAAGTGGAGTGATCGGGAATATGAAATAAGAAAGAAGGAAGAATGATTGATAGTGTCCGGAATGTATTGAGAAAAGATAAGTGGGTAGATCGTTTGTATCTTTTAGATGCTGAGGAAACAGATTTGATTCAAGATATATTGAGTGCTATAATAGAAGATTTGGAATATAAGGGGCCTCCCCCGTTAGATGGTAATGAGAAAGATTGTGGTAATTGTGGGAAAAAAGGGCCTTTTACTTATACCCGATTTTGTTGGTCATGTTTGGAAGAAGGGATATAATATGTATGGTGAGGATATGATATATACGGTAAATTATAAAGACGGTAATTCAGGAGAACCTCAAGCATGTGTTTGCAGGGGGATTGTTGATTTGGATAATTCTATTAGTGGAATAGAAATGGATGGTGGTAGCGTTAATTTTGTAGTTGATGGAAATGGTCGGAAAGTAACTGCTGCCCAGGTTATTAGTGTTCATACGGAGGCTTTTTAATATGGAATTAATAAATAATAAGATATTGTTGCAGGGATTGTTGGATGGCAGATATAAGTATTCTAATCTAGAAAATGCAGATGTTTTTTGTAGCATTGAATATTTCAATGGTGATGAAGTTAAAATATTTGGTCGTATTTCTCCTGATTCTGATCAAGAAGAAATAGGTAGTACCAATGAGTTAGCAACAGATCTTTATCAACGTGTTTCAAGTGGCTGTAGTAGCATCATGGATGTTGAGGAGAAGATAGTTAAATTTATGTCAGGTTTGAGAGTGGAGTGGTTTAAAAAGGGTCAAAATTCAGTTAAGCGCCAGAATGAGAGTGGTTGTTGCTGTATAATAAACGATAATGATGAGGTAGTAAGTGCATGTGGGGCTCATAGTGATTGGGCTAATGAAATAGACAATATGCTTTATCAGGTTTATAAATTCTGGAAATTAGGCGCTTCAAAAGGGACTGTATGGGACGGATTGAAGAAAGTGTTTTTGGAGTATGAGGAGAGATTTCCGGATAAGAAGGAGTCTCTATAATGAGTATAATGGAAAGAATTTATAGTGATGGTCTTATTTTTCAGTATCAATTTTTGCTATTGGTTCTACGATTGCCTTGATAATAACTTTGCCATTTATTATTAAAGATATTATTGATGAGCGTAAGAATATTAAAGAAGCAAGGGATAAAGGTCATATGACGATTACTTTATAATGATGGGGGAGATTGGTGAAAGTCTGTTCTGCATGTGGATTTCCGATATTGGATGAAGAAGAGCACATGAAGACTTGTCATGCTTATAAGTCTGCTAAGTATTTCTGGTATGAGATCATCAGTTTTATTATTTGCGTATTTATTTTAATAATATTTGCAGTGTGGGTATTGAAGTAAGGAGTCAATCAATGAAGTGTCCAAAATGTGGTGAAGATAAGTTTTTTCTTTTAGATGCAGAGAGTATTCGTGATAGGGGACAATGTAAGGGTGGCTGTGGATATTTTGCAAATATTAGTAAGGTTGCTGGTTATTGGGAAGGTATTGAAGCCGGTAGGTGCCGGTGCCAGCCGGTACGGGTTAAGTCTAATTTAATAATGATAGCAATAAGTGGGGAGTGTGATCAGCATAAGCATTTATTAGATAAGATGGAAGAAAGTGAAGATGATTGGTTTCCTGAAGCTTTTTCAAAAAGACCCGATGGTAATAGGTAAAAAAGTAAAGTATAATCATTCGAGCTTAATCTAAGGAGGGCTTGATGAGATATTTTTTAATAATTTTATTTGCTTGTTCTTTTATATTCGCTGGGCAAAAAGAAGATTGTGCCCAGTTACAGGATACTTCTATCGTTGTTACTGAAGAAGGCGATACCATAAACGTAATAAAGGTGTATACATTGGTATTGGATACCGTATTAATCGATGTAGATTTAAAGGTTGATGCTCCCAATAAAGAAAAACCGGAAAAACCTGAGAAGCCGGATAAAAAGGAGAAACCTGTTAAGGAGAAAAAATAGCGATGTGATATATTGTGGTGTGTTTATGATGATGGGATGGCCCCGTAGCCGGTATGGTTGCGGGGTTTCTTTTATTTAGTTATATTTTAATTGAGAAGTAAATGAGGTCTGAAAAGACTTTCAGAAGTGCTTTGGTGCAGGGGTGTGCCAGGGCATTTTTTGCTTTCCTACCTTTCTTAGCTTTCCTACCTTTCCTACTTATTCTTTCTATTTAGTTGACTTATTTCTTGATTTTGTTATATTATATTATGGCAAATATATCCGAGGGAGAAAAAAATGAAAAAAGGCGATAGAGTGGTTTTAACGACTAGTTTCAGTTTTGGGCTTCACCCAAAAGATTATAATGCGAAGACGATACCAGTTGGTACGACAGGTAAGATACTTTCAGTTTCCGGCGAAATGTATTCTATGACTACTGACATAAAGGCTGGTAAAGGCAATATTATATTAAAGGGATTAAGTGAAGATGATTTAAGGAAAGATAAGTAAAGGAGTAGAATTATTTCATGTTAAGAAGAATAAAAAGTATTTGGCTGTTTATTACGTTAAGGACTATTTGCCCTATATGCGGAGGAAGCGGAGTTCGTGTAAGCGAATGCGATGCAAGATATGGTGGTGATTTTGCTGATACATGTGATTCCTGCAATGGCACAGGGGCACAGATTAAATATGGCGTAAGAAGTTTTTTAAACAGGGTAAAATGAATTTATGACAGACAAAGAATTATTGAATAATATTATTGGATTCATGGCTTATGACCAATGATGCGTTGATTCAGGAATTCACAATGAGACTTTAAAGGAAGAATGTAAAAGGATTGTTGATTCTCGAAGGGGCGATGAATCATTGGAAGAATTGTTTTCTTCTTATGTCTATGAGATAACAGCACCGGATAGTCAATACAAAATGGAAGATGTTGCTGGGTTTATTAGATATTTAGCCGATGAATTTGACTGGGATTGCACATGAAAAAGCCAATAACAGAATTTAAGTTGGAGCACAGGTCAAAGAGATCACTATGGTCTCTCCTTAATGAGCATATTCATTATTTAAAAGGAGATGGATATCTTTCCCGTAAGGAATTAATTGAGATGATTAAATATGTCAGGGAGAAGATAAAGGAAAGAGAGAAGTAAAATGCAGACCGTATTTGAGAAAGAGTTTCAATACGTTTTAAAGCATATTCCAAAAGATTTGCTTGATAAGGGTTATTCCATGTTTATAAAGGTATGGCAGGATAATACCCTTGAGTTGGAAATTAGGATATCTTCCGATGGTAGAATTCACCGGTTTATGTATGATAAGAATACCAATTATACTGCCCTGTTTCATAGAATTATTGATAAGGCTAAAATAGATGTTGGGTTTGAGAATTTTGGTGTTCACCCAATGGAAATTATTGAAACTATGCTTGATTATAAGGAGTTATAATGCCTTGGTATTTCTTAACATTTGATTTCGGCCCTGGTCACCAAAGCCATGATGAAGGTTATTGTTGGTCAGACGATGTATTGAAAGGGGAAGATAGAAAAGAGTTTTGGGAAGAGTGTGCGCCATCTCATTCTGATAGTGTTGTTGGTAAGCTGATGAGAGTGAAGAAATTGCCAAAGGAAGTTTGGGAAGATAAGATGAGAGATTATAAAAGTAGCATTCAATATTATCGTGAAAAAATTAAGATATTAAGTGAAACTCCGATATTAAATAATTGCCGGAAAGATAGATACGGCAGAAGGGTGCTAAAGAAGAAATGATTGTAGATGATTTAGAAATTATAAGTGAGGCTATCGGCTATTCAACTATGCATGGTGGAAAAGTAAATAATGCATTTAATCGCATAGAACAGTTTATAGCCGAAGCGCAAGAAATTTCCAAAGATAAGGTTAAAGTTTGTCCTGATTGCAAAGGTGAAATATTTCACATAATCCAACATTGTAGGGGTAGGTATTGTGAATATTCTAAAGTAATCGGCACATAATATCAGGAAAGTTTGGTAAGATGAATATGAATTTAGATGATTTAGAATTCAAAGTAAATGATGGTGGTAATAATGTTGATATAACTGCTATCGACCCTTCTGCATCTGGATTTAATATTATTGGTACTGCAAGTGCGAATGTGCATATTAGAGATGATAATACAAATAAGATGGTATGGTGGATTTCAAGGATAAAGTTATTCCCCAATGTTCCTACTGGCAATGGGATCGGGTCGATGTTACTTGAAAAGTTAAAGAATGAAATGAGAAAGAGAGATTGTTGTTTGATAGTATGCCCTGGTGGTTATGCCGAGAATAGGGATGAGCAATTTAATTTTTATATAAAGAATGGGTTTGAGTATATTGATAATGATAAATATGCATTAGAGTGGGATCCTAATTGGAAACATAGAATTTCTAATATTCCTAATCAGAAACGGCTTAAACTTTTGACTGGGGAATAGATAATGAGGGAGATGATGAATGAGTTCTGATAAAGAAGAATTAACGCAGGAAGATACCGGTTTTATTTTGTGGGCATTAGGTATTGTTTGTGGTCAATCTGACAAAATGGATGAAAAACATCAAAAATATATAGAAGAACATCAGGATAGTATTCTGGAGAAGATAGGCAATATTCATGAGTCTTTTAATGCGGGAATAAATTGAATACTCTTAAACTTGAACTCCACTTAATACCTAAACCATGCTTTGGTTTTAATTTAAGGAATCATCTTGGTAGCCAATGGACTAAATTATCAAAGAAGATAAGGGGAGATCGTAATTATATATGTGATATATGTAATATAAGCCTACCTAAAAGGAATATGCATCTTCATGAAGTATGGGATTTTACTGACGGGATTCAAAAGCTTGTAGGATTTGAATGTGTTTGCCATATTTGCCATAGTGTTCATCATTGGGGATTATCTGAAATTCAGGGGAAAAATATGGATTTTTTGTTAAAGCATGCTTGTAAGGTCAATAATTGTCATGATTGGGAGTTTATACATCATATCAGAGATTCGGCTGAAATTTGGGAAGAGCGCTCACGTAAAAAATGGGAACTTGATTTAAGTTATATGGATGCTATAAAATAGGAGATATAAAGGAATGAAGAAACGAATAGTAGGGCATGATACGGTATTAGGAATTGGAGATGATACCTTTCACCTGAGTAAGGGGGATGAGATACTTTCCTTTGAGACTGATATTTATGGTCGGGTCAGGGTTAATATAAATGGTATGGATCAGACCATTAGCAAACCAATGCTTGATCGGATATCTAATATAGTACATGATGATCGTCACCAAGATATCCTGCAACAAATAAGGAAGTAGGCATTATGGTTTATAGTACTCTTGGTGCAATATGGATAATGATAGGGATAGGAGCTACCTTAATGGGTGGGATGAAACCTGATACTGTCTATATTGGTGTTTTATTATTCCTTATACTTTTAAAGAAAAATGGATGATGTAGTGGAAAATTATGTGCACGTTTATGCGAAAACAGAAGATGAACTTGATGAAAAAGTAGAAGAGTTCTTGCAACAAGGTTGTAGAAAAAAGGGGGATGTGCGTAAATTGAGTAGTGGCGATTTTGTTCAATCATTAATGCGTAGAGGTTATGTTGAGTCAATGATACATAATTCAAAAGGTTTTAACAAATAAGGGGATAGTGTTTTGGGGCATGTAGACAATAAGAAGATAAGTAGATACTTGTCTTTCATACTTCGCCATAAACCTGCAGAAATTGGCATTAAATTGGATGAGCATGGTTGGGTTGATATTGATGAGTTGATTGAGAAGGCTAAATACCAACTTACCCGGGAACTATTAGAAGAAATTGTCAGGACGAACAATAAGCAGCGATTTAAGATAGACGGGAATAAGATACGGGCAAGTCAGGGTCATAGTATAGGTGTTAATTTGGGTTTAAAGGAGGAAGATCCCCCTGATCATTTATATCACGGGACTCCACGTAGAAGTACTTCAAAGATATGGATTGGTGGGCTCAAGAAGATGAGTCGTGATCATGTTCATTTATCTGAAACTGTTACAGAAGCAATTATAGTTGGTCTGCGACGTGATCCGAGGCCTGTAGTATTAAGGATAAGCGCTGGGAGTATGTATAAAGAAGGATTTAAGTTTTATTTGGCAGATAATGATGTATGGCTTACTGATAATGTTCCTTCTAAATTCTTATGGTTACACGGTCAGCCGGAATAATCACCATATCACCCATATAATAGTCACACTGCGCTATTAATAGAGAGTTGTGACAATGCTTTAGGACAGGAATGTTCTAGAGCATTTTTATTTCCTTTTAGTTGACTTTATTGCTGTATTTGTTATATTAGGATATAGAAAGAAAGTATATTAAAATTATGGAGTTAAATAATGGATATAAATGTATCATTTTGTTGTGCTTTATTAAGAGGTGCAAGAGAAGATTTTAAGAAGTTACTTCCTAGCAGGGCATTAAAAGGTTTATATGTTATGGGGAGTCAGTTAGGTGCTAATAAGCATTATAATGGGCATGTTCCCCGTAATGAGTTTTTCCCGAACGGTTTTTACTGGGAGGGTAATGCAGATAACGCTTATGATGCAAAGGCAAGTACAATTTTTGCGATAATAAACCGGATTGAAAATAAACGGTTTGACGATGAGCAGTACCCTATAAAGATGGAAGGTAAATAGAAGTATGGATATTGACATTCATAGTGCAAAACATTTTACGGTTGTAGAAATTTCTATTGCAGAGAAAGACAGGGAACAGGCAGATCAAAAGATAGAAGAGATTGCGAAGGAATTATCTGTTTGTTTTACAAGTGGAGCAATGCAATGGGAGTGCAGGTATAAGGGAGTAGAATCCACCAATCCTAAATTTAATTATAATTACACTATCACATTTACAACCAGAAAAATTAATGTGGTAGATACTAATTATAATAATAAAGATTTTATGATTACTGATATATCTGAATAATTGGAGATTAACATGGCAAGACATTGGCAACCTAAATTCCGGTGTAAATGCAAGCAGTGTGGTTGGGAAAGTAAGCGTACATTGGTTACAATGGTTTATCCTTGTCCTATATGTAGTGGAATGGTTAAACGCCATAAAGTTGTCCTGAGATGTAGTAGGAAAATAAGCAGGACATGTAGTGCGAGGAGTGGGGAGTGTGAACATTCGGTAAATCATTATGAAATGACTGGTCGTTGTGGTGGATGGAAAAAATGTATTGATGGCCCGCAATGCCGGTGCGTTAGAGTAAAGGAATAAGATGACAGAGGATGGAAGAAGACCGAGTGAGATAACTGTTGAATTTTTAAAGAAGCATGGTTTTGCCAAGGTAGGTAGGACTGATCATTTCTTTTTGAGGATATCAGATGATGTTGTTCTTGCTTATGACTCAATTGACGGATTTATGGAAGTTCGTAGGCATATAGATGGTAGGAAGCGACATGCTGAACAAATGACCTGTTTGCCGAAGCCTTATCGAACGGAAAAAGAGTTTATGGAATTTATTCATGCTGTTGTACCTAAATCGGAGATAATGTGATGGATAAAAAACCTAAAAAGAAATTACCCAAAAAAGTAAAGATTGATGTTGAAGTCAATATTATTGACCTATTATATAAAATAACTTCAGTTTATCCACCCAAGGCATTGATCAAATCAATTTATATGATTTATGCGCAAGAAGGTTTACCATATGTACTGTCAATGATGTCCCTATTAGCAGAAAAGAAAGATGCTGAAAATGTAGAAGCAGCACTTGCTTTAACATATCTAATAAACAATTGGGATGATGCAGTAAAAAAAGGTGGTGAAATATTAAAAGATAAATTGGACAATAAAAATGAAGCCGATAAATTGGAATAATGTATCTCGCTCATTCGTTACTTTCAGTAATAATGTTGTACTTGTTTATAAAAAAGGTTTACCATTAATGCGCACTATAATATGTAAAGATATATTTGAAGCATGCGATGTATATGACCGGAGTGTCGAGATTATTAAAAAATACAAAAAAATTTTTAAACCGAAAAATCAAAAAAATTTTTAAAACCCGATAATTCATAAAAGCCAGAAAAGCGAGAAAACACGATAGACAACATTTCCTTATGGAGCCAATATGAACGAAGTAATTAAAAGAATAACAGAGAAAAGAAGGGCTGATAAATTTGATAATTATATGTTAATATTCTTTGTTTATATTTTCCTCTGTATTTTTGGTGTTACTGTTGCTCTTATATATAATGAGATATGGAAAGGAAATTTAAATGTTAGTATGTTTGGTCTTATTACAGGGACTATAACTTTTATAATAGTTTTTGTAATTGTTAGGATATACATAAATATAATGAACAAAGATATATTAATGATTGGGGCTGTCATGTGTAAAGAGTGCGGGACTCAGTGGGATGCGTTAGCAAATAAATCAACATTATATAAATTGGAATGTCCAAGTTGTAATAAGAAAAATAGTGAACCGATGGTTGGTTTAATTGATAATATAAGAAATAGGATTAAGGGTATTTTTGTGAAGGGATAAATGATGGAGAGGTTTGTATTCGAAGTAAGCAGGAAAGTTGATGAGCTGGCAAGTGTAATGATTGAAGGTAAAAATCAGGCTGATGCACTCAAGAAACTGGAGGGTATGAGAGAAGGGTTAAGTTGGCACGGTACTGGTAAGGAAAGTCATTTTAAAGTTGATGGAACTCGAAAATTGGTAAATTCTAAATTTCAGGGAGTCGGGAGTTGTGATATGTGTAATGATTGCAATAGGCATTATCAACGTTGTGATCATCCGGCAATGATAGAGAGATTCCCTAATGAAAATAATCGTTTGATTCCAAATGAATCATTTTATATAACAGTGTTGGATTGGTGCCCGTTGGTGAAGGAGTAAGGATTGGAATGGACGAAGCCGTATCATGGAATCAGTCATTTGGTAGACATTCCAAAGGAATACAGGATAAGCATGAATACTTATACGACTATATCGTATGTTTATATGGTTCACAAAGGGACATATATGAGTCCTGATCCACACCCATTTACTGCTATAAAGGAGTTTACTGGGACAGTAGATGATTGTAGGAAGGAAGCAGAGAAGTGGGCGAGAAAACTGGCATAAATACTAATAGTGAAATAGTGAATGAATTTTGTCGGACTCACAGTCATTGTGATGAATGTCCTGCATTTATGCCTGCCGGTTCGTTGAAGGATGCATGTTATTTTAGGAAGCATGCAAAATACGGTAACAGTAATTTTGATCCAAGAACAGTTGATTTGATAATAGAGAGAATGGAAGAAAGAATGGGGTGGGAAAAAGAACGAGAATATGTACCGAAGTAAGGAGGGTTTATGGCTTGGTACGATGTTTTATTAAGAAGATCAATAATACAGGAAGTAAAGTTAAGGATTCAGTCCACTAGTCGTGCTCAGGCAAGGAAGGATGCTGAAGGTCGAGCTTGTTCAGAAAAACTTGATTGGCAGAGCGATGGGACAGTGGATGAGCAGCCATATTCTGTATCAGAGACTAAAGTAGAAGTAGGTAGGAATAAGCGTAGTAAACCGCTCCAGAAGTCACCGGACAGAATGTTGGTAATAAATAGTTGCTCCAAATGTTATTTATGTAATTCAAGTACATTATTATGTGAGCACCCTAAAATGGTAAAGAAGATTAATGTTAATGATAGACGTATTGATGAAAAGGATTATTTTAAGAAAGTATTGTATAATTGCCCGTTAGGGGAGATGTTATGAGAATGGTATGGAAATTTGTTTGCAGGATCTGGTTTATCCTATTTGAGATTAACCGGGAATTAATGGTATTCCAACATATATACGGTCATTTTCGGGTGAGATATAATGATGACGGCAAGGTATCGCAGAAGATGACTTATTGGACAGCCAGGGATTATGCTAAAATGTTTAAGGGGAAAGTTGAAGATGCATTCTAAAAATGAAGTAATGATAAAGAAAAGACCTAAATTAAGGGCTGGATCACTTGCTCTTTATGTATTATTTTGTAAATCAGTAGATGAAAAAAGGGTGCTTACCCGTAAGGAAATATTCGCTATATATAAGGGTTATGTAGCTGAAGGTCAGGGAGACAGATACATTTATATTGGAGATGGTAAAGAAAGGCATGGTGTTTGGCGAGTTACAGAATGGGATGATTGGGAATGGAAGCGTAATTTTGAAAATTGGTTTACCCGTACATTGGGGTCTTTGCTGCAAAAGGGATATCTTCGGGTTGTCCCTGCGATGGATTTATCAGAATGTGATATGAGTAAACTTTTGGAAATAAAAAATGGGAAAGAAAAACAAAAAGAAAAACAAATATGAGGGAGATAATTTATTCCTGACTGTTATTGTCGGTGTTGTGGATAATCGTGATGCTGTTCATTCTTATGCATATGTAATTGATTTAGATGAAGAACTAGCGCATGAGGATTTATGGCCTAATATTCGCCATAAGAAGTGGAGATGGACTGCTGATAGTGGTGTAGAATTGAGTACGAATATGATTAAGGAAGAAGATAAACTTGATGTGGGAGATTTTGATAATATTCTTAATGATATCAGGAAGAAGTATAAAATAAGAGTAAGTGATAATGGGATACATGAAGATTGTTGTTATTGACATTAGTTGGA
>Ga0307379_10005209_pt1 | contig 18244 bp, 17 predicted proteins | sample UN2MG_FD_202237 | JGI IMG/M metagenome (GOLD analysis project Ga0307379, IMG submission 202237) | Soil microbial communities from Risofladan, Vaasa, Finland - UN-2 | ecosystem: Environmental > Terrestrial > Soil > Coastal area > Acid sulfate soil | place: Finland: Risofladan, Vaasa | collected... | reverse complement strand
TCACTCATCTGGAGTACGCCTATCAAGAGAATGAGGGCGGCATCGCCCAGGCCCTTGCGCTCTGTGAGGATTTCGCGGATGGAGAGGATATCGGCGTCATACTCGGCGACAACACGACTGACGCCGATATCGGCCCCGGCGTGCGAACCTTCGAGAAGGGCGCACGTCTCTTCTTGAAGCCTGTCCCCGACCCCGAACGCTTTGGTGTCCCGGTGTTCGATTCGGGCAAGATCGTCAGGATCGAGGAAAAGCCGAAGGATCCGAAATCGTCCTATGCCGTCACCGGCCTCTACATCTACGACAACAGAGTGTTCGACTACATCAAGACCTGCAAGCCCTCGGGCCGAGGTGAGTTGGAGATCACCGACGTCAACAACCTCTACATCGAAGTTGGCGAGTTGAGCTGGGTCGAGCTCGAGGGCTTCTGGAGCGACGCAGGCACCTTCGAGAGCCTCTACCGCACCAACCGCTTCTGGGCCGAAAAAGCCCTCGCGGAGCACGCGTGAGGCAATTGTCAAAAAACCTGTTGACATATTCTGGCCTTTGTTGTAACATCTTAATATAACCTGGTTACCGGTGTTTCACAAGTAGTTTAGTTGCCGTAATACCAACTGGGAGGTAGTAGTAATGATAATCAAGCGTTGTGCCCCCATCCTTGCAGCTATCCTCCTGCTGCTGTCCGCGCCTGCATGGTCGGAAGTCACGCCCCAATCCGTCTCATCCGAAGCCCACGCCAAGTATGACGCTGGTGAATTGGATCAGGCGGAAGCCCTTTTCTCCAAGGTGCTCCAGGACTTCCCCTCATCAGACCTTTGCCCGGATGCTCAACACCATCTAGGTTGGATTGCATACAAGAAGCAGACAGGACAGGCTGAGGTGAGATGGCAGGCGGTCGTTGATAGGTATCCCACGTCGCCGGAAGCTCCCAAGGCACTCATGGGCATTCAGGCAGGCCACTACAAAGCCCATGCCTCCAAGGAATCCAGGATGGCCGATTTCCAGAAGGTCGTGGACTTATACCCGAACAGCCCTGAAGCCGAAGAGGCCAAGTTCCGTATCGGGGCGCTACATAAACATGAGCCCCCGGATTTTGACAAAGCCCTCGCTATGTTCCAAGGTCTGATGGATAAGTCACCATCCAGCAAGTGGAGGGCCGAGGCCTATGTCGAAAGCGGCATGACCTACTTCCAGAGATACTGGAACCAAGGGCGAAAGAATCAGGCAGACTTGACCAAAGCCATGGAGATATTTACCTCGGCCAGGACCAAGTATCCTGACCAAGGCGATGCAGTCGCCAGGGGAGAGCTTCGTCAGGCGAAGTACTATCTTTACTCGGAGAGTGACCCGGTCAAGGCTAGACAGGCGTTCAATCGCATCTTGAGCGCCTACGCTGAGACTACCTCGACGAATGAGATATTATACCAGATTGCCTATTGCTCGTTCCACGAGAAGGACTGCGCGAAATGCATTCAGCTCTGCCAGGACATAATAGCCAACCGACCGGCAAGCGATTGGAACTGCTACCTGCAGTATTTCATCGGGACGGTGTTGCTGCAGCAAGGAAAGAAGGTCGAGGCGAAGGCCGCTTTCCAGAAAGCGGTGAGCGATTATCCGGGCACCAACTGGGCAAAGAATGCGGACTCGGTGCTCAATTCTCTGCGGTTTGAGGTGGAGGCAGGCGAATGAAGATGAACAGGCTTTCTCAAAGTAGAGCATGGGCAGTGTTGTTAATGATGGTGTTGGCAGCTTCGTCTGCACTCGGTCAGTCTGGGCAAGAGAGAAATGGGCCGATAATCTGTGAGGATATGCGAGGACGGCGCAGCCCTGCAGGCGGGCCTGACTGCCCCTGGTACACCGGATCAGTGGTCGTCGGTCTCGGAGAGGCGGGCGAGTTCGAGATACCATATGTAGAGGATCCGGATATTTTCTATGACCCGTATGATGTGTGGGATGGCATTTGCCGGCATTGGGAGATTCTTGATTCTAATGGACAGCCGGCAGAGTTAGGCTATTATCACGAGGATGCCACCGCTCATCAGGAAGAAGACGGACGTATCTGGGGCACCTGCTATATGAAATGTGGCCCGATGAAAAGGGGCACATACACGATAATATGCACTATGGATGACTGCAGGCTACCAGGCGATCCTGCCCGTGATGATCCAGTAGTGAAGCAGATGACTATGGACGTGCGGTGTGAGTTCCGAATAAATCAGATATTCTCTACCGATGGGCTGAATACGGATGGTGGCTCTCCAAGCGCCGGTCTGGTGGGGGTGGATGTTGAATGGACCGCCGGGTGCCCACCTTGGCTGATTGCCAGCCACATGTGCGACTATCTCTATGCCCCTCAGTCCGTGCCGGAGATTTGCTGGATTACTATGAGCGAGGAGCGCCCGGTTGATTTTCCCCATCGAGGTAAGTATTATTTCCACAGCGCTTTCTCGCCTGCCACCTACTGGCTCCACAATAGCGATGACGAAAGCAACTGGACTCTCACGGTTGGACCACATCCGGGCTGCTATTTCCAGCCGAACGACTGGGAAGAATGCAAGGTAGAACAGGAGTTTGAGCTTCATAACCTATCTGTCGAGGATGTCAGCCCTGAATATCTGACATACGACCCGGAGGCAGGCTCGGGGACCACGATCACCTACAAGTTGAACGATGCATACGAAATCTGCCCCGAGGCCCAGCAGACGGATGTGTACCTGACCATGAACAGCTCCAACGGCCAGTTTATCCGCTCCGAATCTTTCCTGCAGACCGCCGGCAGGGAGAGGACATATACGTACACCTGGGATGGGACAGATTGGGAAGGCAATCAGTGCCCAAAGGGCATATACATCTACTACATCACTGCCTACCAACACGCCCTCATTCCTGATCCGACCATCCCTGGAAACTATTTCACTCACGCTGAACAGGACATGGATAAGTCGTTCTGGTCGTTGGGTACAAACGCCGAGATCGTTGCATGCAATGAAAGCACCGGCGCGAGTACCGTCCGGGTGAGTTTCGTTGTGGACCCAGGGATAATGCCGGAGGGGGCGAACTGGAAGATAGACCACGCGAAGCTGGAGGTGTTCGACCCCGACCTTCTGCAGATAGCCAGCGCTCAGGTAGGCGAATCCCCCGTAGCCCAAACGGTGTATTTCCCGGATCTCAACATTGACTTTGACAAGGGCGGTACATACGTTTTTTTGGTCTCGGCATGGGACAGATTGTACAAAGATCGAGTACCTATCAGTAGGACACATGAGAGTAAGCCGCTATTGCAGCAGAATAGCCGGATTTACCGTCAGACCAGGCACATTCTGATCGACCCAGGGCATGGGGATGGCTCAGGGAGTACCGGAACGCACGGCTGCTGGTATGATAGCGTGCCGCCAGGAGAGACACCGAACACCAACCGATATTCATGGGATGAGAAGGAATACGTGCTCGAACTCGGGCTCTTGATGAGGGACTCTCTCGAGGAAAGGCATTCGACGCCGTGTGACGAGGGTATCGTCGGGACATATCTAAGTCGAATTGGCCCGTGGGGCATGACGCTAGATGAGCGAGTAGAGTGGGCCGATGACATCAAGAAACGGTACAAAGACGGGGACTTTAGGTTCATTTCTCTCCATGCAAACGGTATTGCGAACGACTATACGAGGAGAGACGACTTCATTGCCTGGCGCAAGGATAGCGACTTTGCGGTAGCCAGTACGGTCTGGGGTACTTTGAATGCCAACCGAGATATTCTGATGTGGTACGGCATGGCCTACCACGAGTACTTGGTTCTGACATGCGACATGCCGGCGGCTTACGCTGAATCAGTTATGCTGACAAACCCAGATGAGGAGGACTGGGTGAAATGGGATAGCGACCCATCCCACATCCGCATACTAGCAGACACGCTTTCTGACGGTATAATGGCAAGTTTCTAAGCCCTGAAAGGAGGTGCTTTGGTGAAACGCATTGTGTTGATTACGATAGTGGCTTTGATGGTGTTTGCAGCAACAACAGCAGATGCTGTTGAGTCGTTGGGCTACTCTGTAGGTCATCCCTCGTTTTCATCGGTTAGCAACAGAATAGTCTTTGCTTCCAACTATGGGGGAAACTCGGATATCTACCGAATCAACAGTGATGGCTCGTCGCTGGTTCGGCTGACGGACGGCCAGTCAGACCGCTCTCGACCGGAATGGTCTCCAGATGGGAACTATATCGCCTACCAGAAGACCGATGCTACAGGAAAAGACTCCATAATGCTGATGAACGCCGACGGCTCGGGCGCTCACTCGATCACAACGGGCACGTATGAGGAGTGGTCTCCTGCCTGGCTGCCCAACGGCAATCAACTCCTGGTGGCCACGTCCAGGAACAACAGCCCTGACTTGCTGCTCATAGCCTCTTCAGGGAGTGAAGTGCGGTATGTGGCTGCCAGCGTTGAGCAAGAGGACTCGCCCAGCTGTTTTCCCGATGCTGCTTCGGTAGCCTATCATGTTGTTGACGCTTCCGAAGGGCTCGACGGAGATAAGATGCGCTTGCATATCTGGAAGCGCAGCCTGACGGACATTTCAGTCACACCTGTGCAGTTGACTACAGGTGCATACAGGGACCGCGACCCGAAAGTGTCGCCAAGCGGCGGTTCAATAGCATTCACAACTAATCGCTCTGGATACGGGCTTGCTGTGTATGTGATGAACGCAGACGGCACAAACATGGCCGCTGTGCCGACGGGCGACGGGGAAGCGTTTGGCCCGGCGTGGGTATCAGGCAACAGAATAGTGTTCGTGCGTCGAACATATGTGGAGGACGGCGAAGTCGGTTTGGCCGACGTATGCGCTGTTAACTTGGATGGGACTAATCTAACCCAGGTAACACATACGGTGGCCAGGCCGCAGTGCAGCCCGGAGGCAGGGACGTACTCGGGTACGCAGACAGTGATGATTACCTCATCTCCGGGAGCCGTCATACGCTATACGACGGATGGCAGTGATCCGACTGAATCAAGCCCCGAATATACCCAGCCCATATCCGTGAGCCAAAGCCTGACTCTGAAGGCCAAGGCGTGGAAGACCGACTGGTTCCCCAGCCACGTGAGGTCGGGAGACTACGTCATAGAATAACCGCCTGGCACATTTCTTGCAGAGCAGGCAATAGGGAGTGATCCGGATGACAAACCGAAGATGGCATGCGTTGACAATACTAACGGCGCTATTGTTGGCATCGGTGCCGGCGTGCGCCGTGCAGCAGTATGTTATGACCGATCTGGGGACACTCGGAGGACCGGAAAGCAGAGCTTATGGGGTCAATAGTCTTGGCCAGGTAGTTGGCATGTCTCGCTTAAGCACGGGTGATTATCATGCTTTTCTCTATACACCGGGAGCTTGCATGACCGACCTGGGCACGCTGGGCGGTAACCTCAGTGAGGCCCACGCGATAAACGATGCGGGCCAGATCTCAGGATGGGCACAGACTGGCGTGGGTTCGCAGCAGCATGCTTTCTTCTATACGCCAGGCGTAGGTAACACCGACCTTGGGACCCTCGGCGGCTATACCAGCCGTGCGTATGGAATGAACGGCGCAGGTCAGGTGACAGGATATGCGTCCGTCCCCAGTTCGTCCAATACCCCTGCCTTTCTCTATACACCAGGAGGCGGAATGGCAAATCTGGGCGATCTTGGCGCCAGTTCGGCCTGTGGGAAATCTGTAAACGCCTCTGGCCACGTGGTCGGGTATTCCTACCTCTCCACCGGAGGCCCACATGCCTTTCTATACAAGCCCTCGACGGGCATGGTGGACCTGGGCATCCCGGGGTCCATTAGCTGGGGTGAGGGAATCAACGATTCCGGCAAGGTCGTCGGCTGGGGCTCCAACGGGGGCTTTATTTGGACACAGGGCACGGGCGCGACCTTCCCATTCGGCTGGAATGGCAAGGCCTATGCCATCAACAATGCCGGGCAAGTGGTGGGAGGCGTGACTCATGCCTTCGTCTGGACTGCATCCTCCGGCATGCTCGACCTCGGCACCCTGGGCGGTACATACAGTTGCGCGAACGCCGTCAGCTCGAACGGATACATTGCAGGCTACTCCTGGCTGAGCGACGGCAGCATTCACGCGACCCTTTGGACCCCCGTCCCCGAGCCGGGAAGCATCCTAATCCTTGCCGGCGGGTTATCCGGCATCTTGCTCCTACGGCGGCGAAGCAGGTGACCCTTCGCTGAATCATCAATCCTTGTTGAGCCTCTTTCCACGTATTGTCGAAACGCGTCTGCTGTGGTATAATAACTCGGTTCCGACGAATTCATGCAAAGGAGAGATACGGTTGAAAAAGGGAATCCATCCCACGTACGTCCCGAGTAAAGTCGTGTGCGCGTGCGGCAATACGTTCGAAACCCGATCAACCATTCCTGAGATCAGGTTGGAGATTTGTGCCGCGTGCCACCCGTTCTTCACCGGACGGCAGAAACTCGTGGACACCGCGGGTCGAGTAGAGAAGTTTAAGCAGAAGTACCGCAAGGTAGAAGAGCAGAAGGCCAAGAAAACTGCCGAGAAGAAGTAATTGCGTGTAGACTTGATCAGTTACACTCAAGACCCGGAGCGAACAGTGGCGGCCGCATGCAGGCTGTGCTATTCTGCTTCGGATATAGATGCCATCCGTGAGGCGATTGACGATCAGTCCGCCGCGCGGATGATAGGAAAGGTGCTGAAACTTGGGCACCTTTCTGTGTTGGAGCATGCCTCATTTACCTTCGCAATCGAGGGGATTTCGAGGGCGTGCTCGCATCAACTGGTGCGGCATCGAATCGCGTCGTTCTCTCAGCAAAGCCAGCGCTACGTGAAGATGAGCGAGTGCGAGTTCATGCTCCCGCCGTCAATCCAAGAGAGGCCCGAGGCGGTGGAGAGGTTCAACGGCCTGATGGACGATCTCCAGGCCGAGTACAATGCCCTTCTGGAGGATGGGGTCGCGGCTGAGGACGCTCGATACGTCCTGCCGAACGCCGCCGAGACGAAGGTCATCATGACGGCGAACGCCCGCAGCCTGCTCAACTTCCTCGAGCTGAGGCTCTGCACGAGGGCTCAGTGGGAGATTCGGGAACTCGCGGGTTTGATGCTTGATAAGGTCAGAGAGGTCGCGCCGAATGTGTTCAAAAACGCCGGCCCGACCTGCGATACCAAAGGATACTGCCCGGAAGGCGAGATGAGCTGCGGGCGAATCAGTAATCAGTAATCAGTGAGCAGTAGGGAAGCATAATGAGTGAGAAAGAAAAACCGCCGTATGGAGGGCAGGCAGTCATCGAGGGCGTGATGATGAGAAGCCCCCGGTACTATGCCGTCGCCTGCCGCAAGGCGAACAAAGAGATAGTGGTTCAAGTGGAGTCGGTCGAGTCCCTCCTCAGGCGATTCCAATGGCTGAACAAGCCGTTCCTGAGAGGGACCCTGGCCCTCATTGACGCGATGGTGCTCGGCATCAAGGCGCTCATGTTCTCCGCCGACGTTGCCATGGAAGACGCCACCGAGGCCGCCAAGGCAAAGAAGTCATGAAGGAAAAGAGTTCGATCAACGATATCGCCATCAGCGCGACGATGATATTGGGAGTCGCCCTGGGAGTGGTCATCTTCATGATCGGCCCGCACTTGCTCGCCGGGCTGCTGAAGAAGGCCATTGCCAGCATCTTCTGGGTGAATCTCGCCGAGGGCGGGATCAGGATTGCGATGTTTGTGGGGTATGTCGCCGCGATCTCGCTAATGAAGGACATCCGGCGCGTGTTCGAGTATCATGGGGCCGAGCACAAGGTGATCAATACCTTCGAGGCCGGCCTGGATCTCACGCCCGAAAACTTCGATCGCTACACGACCATCCATCCGCGCTGCGGGACGAACTTCATACTGATAGTGCTGGTCTTCAGCATCATCGTTTACTCGTTTCTCGGCTGGCAGAACGCCTGGTACATGCGTATTGCCTACCGGCTTCTGCTGCTGCCGGTGATCGCGGGATTCGCATACGAGACGATCCGCTTCGCGGGCAAGCATAAGAATTCGAAGATACTGGAGATCATCCTTTCACCGGGATTGCTGTTGCAGAGGCTGACGACCCGCAAGCCGTCCGACGATCAGGTGGAAGTCGCCCTCACCGCATTGAGGGCAGTCATGGAAAAGGAGGAAGCTAATGCGTAAGGAGTAATCCGTAAGGCTTTTCGGTTACGCATTACCCATTACTCGTTAGAGCCCAATGTTCGAACGCCTGGAGGAGATCGAGCAACGATACGAGGAGTTGGCTGAGAAGCTGGCTGACCCGACGGTTTGGTCGGATCAGAAGGAATACCAACGCCTCGCCAAAGCTCATTCCGACCTCACCGAGTTTGTCACCAAATTCCGAGACTACAAACGCGTTCATCAGGAGAAGCTCGATACAGAGGAGATCCTCAAAGACCATCTCGATGAGGAAATGAGGGAGCTTGCGCAGTCGGAGCTCGAGACCCTCAAGGAGCGGGAGTCAAGGCTGGAAGAGCAACTCAGGATCATGCTCCTCCCCAAAGACCGCAACGACGAGAAGAGCGTTCTGATCGAGATTCGCGCGGGCACCGGCGGCGAGGAAGCCGCTCTCTTTGCGGGCGAGCTTTTCCGCATGTACTCCCGATATGCCGAGCGCAGGAACTGGAAGACCGAGCTGATGAGTGTGAATGAGACCGGGATCGGAGGCATCAAGGAGGCCATCCTGGCGATAGACGGTCGAAGCGCATACAGCAACCTCAAGTTCGAAAGCGGCGTTCATCGAGTGCAGCGAGTGCCCGAGACCGAGAGCGGCGGACGAATCCATACCTCGGCGGCGACCGTGGCGGTCATGCCCGAGGCCGAGGAAGTGGAGGTTGAGATCGATCCCGACGACCTGGAGATCGACACCTACCGATCGTCATCCGCCGGTGGGCAGAACGTCCAGAAGAATGAGACTGCGATTCGAATCACACACACGCCAAGCGGGATAGTGGTCACGTGCCAGGACGAGCGCTCGCAGTTCCAGAACAAGGAAAAGGCCATGCGCATGCTCCGCGCACACTTGCTCGAGAAGATGATCGCCGAGCAGCAGGACCAGATCAGCGAGACCCGCCGCTCGATGGTGAAATCGGGCGACCGCAGCGACAAGATACGCACCTACAATTTCCCCCAGGGCCGAATCACCGATCATCGGATTGGATTCAGCCTCCACAATCTCAACAGCTTCATGGACGGCGACATCCAGGAAATGCTCGATCATCTCATCTCCGCCGATCAGTCCGAGCAGTTGAAGACCAAGGAAGAGGCCGGTTAAATGTCGACCGCCGAGCAGCTTCTCAGAGATGCTGTTGCGAGGTTGAAGGAAGCCGGGGTGGATACCCCGGTCCTGGATGCGGAAGTCCTCCTCTCGCGAGCCGCCTGCCGATCACGCACCGATCTCCTTACCCACCCTGAGTATCAGCCGTCTTCGCAAGCGGCAGCTCAGTTTCAGGAATGGGTGGCTCGCCGAACTAATCGAGAGCCGCTGGCATATATCATCGGCGAGCGCGAGTTCTATGGGATATCCTTCCAGGTCACGCCCGCAGTCCTGATCCCACGGCAGGAGACGGAGACGCTGGTGGACGCTGCCATCGAGCTTCTGAAAGACAGGACTCATTCCCTGGTTGCCGATATCGGCCTTGGGAGCGGGGCGGTGGCGGTGAGCATCGCTCGGTCGCTTTCAAATGCCACCGTCTACGGTACCGAGTCTTCGAAAGCTGCGTTGGAGGTCGCAAAACTAAACGCGGTCGGGCGGTACGCGTATTTCCTGAAAGGTGATCTGCTTGAGCCGCTCGCCGGCCTCACGTTCGATTTGATCGTCTCCAACCCGCCCTATATTCCGACCGCCGAGATAGACAATCTAGCGCCTGAGATATCGAAGTACGAGCCCCGTCAGGCGCTGGATGGCGGCCCGGACGGGCTGGACTATCACCGCCGGCTGAGGTCCGAGTCACCGGCATACCTGAAGTGCGGCGGAACCCTCGCCGTCGAGGTAGGGATGGGGCAGGCCGAGGCGGTGAAAAAGCTGTTCACAGAGAGTCGTTTCGTTGACGTCCGCTCTGTTCGCGATCTCATGGACATCGAGCGTGTTGTTCTGGGAGACAAGCCATGACTCTCGTACTGGAAGCGAATGCCGAAGCCATCGAGCGGGCAGGGGAGATCATTCGAAAAGGCGGATTGGTTGCGTTCCCGACGGAAACGGTCTATGGACTCGGAGCCGACGTGTTCAACGAGCAGGCGGTGGCGCGGGTCTTCGAGGTCAAGGACCGCCCGGCGAACAATCCACTCCCGGTTCAGATCGCCTCCAAAGACGATTTGCCAAGACTGGTTTCGGAAGTTCCGCTGATCGCCGAGCGCCTGATGGAGGAGTTCTGGCCGGGCCCATTGACCCTCGTTTTCTCCGCTTGCCCGAGAGTTCCCGAACTCGTCGCCGCCGGCACGGGCAAGATCGGCATTCGAATGCCCGATCATCCGGTTGCCTTAGCGCTCATCGAGGCAGGCGGGACTCCCATCGTCGCCCCGAGCGCCAATGTCTCCGGCGAGCCACCACCGACTACGGCACAGGAAGTCCTGGAGTACCTGGACGGCAAGATCGAGCTCATCCTCGACGCCGGCCCGACCCGGCTCAAGGTTGCCTCGACGGTCGTTGACGTCACCGAAACCCCGCCGAAGATCCTTCGCATCGGGAGCATCAGCGAGGAGGAGCTTCAGAAGTCCTTCTCCGAGAATCTGTAGCCCCGTATGTATGCCATCGGCGCGTCGTCCTTGATGTAGTTGACCATGAGAAACTCGCCGGGCGATGTCTCCACCCAACCCGTGTACCCGCCGTCCGACTTGGGATTCCGATCGTGATCGAGTGGGAGGACAATGCCCGATTGTTTCGAGCGATCTGTTTGCAGGGCACTGTCCGCCGATTCCAGGAACGCGAATGTGTTCTTCGCCCATACTCCGGTTCCGCCGGGCTGATGGCGGTAGGTGATGAGCACCTTGCCCGACTTGGTTAGATGCGCGACCGGCCGATGGCCTGAACCCATGAGCGTCTCGAACGGACCTTGCCATGTCTTGCCGGCATCTTTGGAGATGGACTTGTAGATCGGCCTGCCCATGCCCCGGTTCTCGCGCATATAGCATACCAATTCGCCGCCCGGCATCTTGACGATGGACGCCTCGCAGAAAACATACCCTTTCTCTGCCGCTACAACCAGCGGCTCGCCCCAGGTCTTGCCCTGATCCGTACTCCTGACCACATACTGAACGGCGTGTGCCTGAGTCGCGAGCAGCCAATCGCCATTATCGAGCTCGATGACCTCGTCGGGCATGATGCCGCTCACATTTATAGGCTGAGGCCTGGACCAGGTGTCGCCGTTGTCACTGCTAAAGAAGAGTTCCTGATGAGGCTTGATCTCGGGGCATTCCCCGGGCGGGATCGCAAAGACATCGCAGACTATCATTACTCGGCCGTCCTTGAGCTGCTGGGCCTTCGGGCAATTGTACTTCGTGAGGCAGCCATCCGTCTGCTCCGTCGCGATGAGAACCTTGCGGTCCGACCACGTCTTGCCCTGGTCGTCGCTGATTCGGATGATGACCCGTGCATATTTGCTCGCCGGATGACTATCGCTCTCCCGGTAGGTAAGGATGATCCTCCCGCTCTTAAGCTGTGTAAGACTTGGGAAGCACTCGTATACCGAGTCATCCCTGCTTATGGTAAACTTCTCGATCGCCATTCCAGCGCCCCCTATGATGAGTAGACAGATCAGACAGAGCAAACCTCTCATGCTTCTATAGTACGATAGCGGGGTGTGGAAATCCTCGCGTGTTTGACAGCGATAACGCTCACTGAATATACTCAGCCTATGACTCCCAGAGAACGGATGATAACGGCATTCTGCAATCGGCAGCCGGATATGGTCCCGGTGAGCCCCGACATGTCAAATATGATTCCGTGCCGGCTCGCCGGCAAGCCGTTCTGGGACATATACCTGCACAACGACCCGCCGCTCTGGAAGGCGTACATCGATGCGGTCAAGTACTTCGACTTCGATGGATGGCTTCCCTGCGGAGGGTTTACTCGTGGAAATCCCGGCATCACTCATGAGGGCAAGACTGTCAGCGAGACAGAGGACCGGATCGTCACTCAGACGATCATCCATACTCCGAAAGACGATCTGTGGCAGGAGACGACCTACTACCGGGCCGATCCTCCCACCCGCACTGTGAAGCCGGTCAAGCGCCTGCCGGAGGACCTCGAACTCTGGATCGAGCATTTCTATCCTGATCCCGGCGAGGGCGATGATTCCGGCTACCAGGAGATCAAGCGAGAGATGGGCGATCTCGGGGTAGTCGGGCCGTCGGTCGGGCTGCCGGGCCTTCAGGACTTATGCAACTTCATCGAAGGCGGCGCCGAGGCGGCGACGTATGCCTATCTTGACTACCCGGCCCTGATCGAGCGCTATGCGGAGGTCCAGGAAGCGTTCCAGGTCAGGCTTGCCGAGCGGATTCTGAAGGCGAAACCGGACTTCCTCATGATCGGGGTTTCGGGGCTGATGACTCTCCAATCGCCGGAGATATTCCGCAAGCTCAGCCTGCCGACGCTGCAGAAGGTCACCGCTATGGCAAGGGCAGCCGGAATCCCATCCCATCTTCACGCATGCGGCAGGGAGCGCGTGCTCGTGGAGATCTGTGCGAATGAGACCGATCTCAGCTCCATCGAGCCCCTGGAGATTCCGCCCATGGGCGACTGCGACCTTGCCGAGATTAAGCGGAAGTTTGGCAAGCGGATCGCTCTGAAGGGCAATCTCCACACGACCGAGGTCATGCTGCGGGGCACTCCCGATGACGTTCGCCGGGAGTCCAGGCGCTGCATGGATCAGGCGGCGGAGGGTGGGGGATTCGTCCTGGCAACTGGCGATCAGTGCGGGCGCGACACCCCCGATGAGAACATCTTCGCCATGATCGAGATCGCCCGGGAATATGGAGTCTACTAGGTGAGGGTTCTTCGCTACAGTCTTCTATTGCTGGTCCTGCTCCTGGTCGGATGCGCTTCCCGGCAGGAAGCCCTTGATACTCGCCGTTCCTTCAAGGAGATAGACAAGGGCATGAGAATGCTCGTCAAGGGCGACAAGTCCCATGCCTTGAAGACATTCGACAAGGCAATTGCGGGCTCGCCTTCAAACAAGGATCTCCGCCTGCTGGTAATCGGCCTGCTGACTCAGGAGGGGATGTATCGCGAGAGCATTCCGCGTATCAGGCAGGCAATCGCAATCCCTGATCGAAAAGGGGATTTCCTGCGGGATTCCGCCCTCTACACCACCCTTGGCGATGCGCATTGGAAGATCGGAAATCGTGTCGAGGCTGAGAAAGCCTACCAGGAGGCTATTCGGCTCAATAAGTACAACGCCACCGCATACAACAACTGGGGCTACATGCTTGCTGAATCCAATCAACAGCTTGACAAAGCCCTTGAACTTACAAAGAAGGCGCTGGTCTTCGAACCGGATAATGGGTACTTTCTGGATTCGGTGGGATGGGCCTATTTCCAGAAGGGCGAGCCCGCAAAGGCCGTAGAGTATCTCAGGAAGGCGGCTGCGCGTTGCCCAAAAGAAGTCGAGGTTCGTCTGCACTATGCCGAGGCGCTTCAGGCAGCCGGCGAGAACAAATCCGCGCTCATCGAGTACCATAAGATGCGCAAGCTTTCTCCTGCGAACCGCGCAGTGAAGGAACGAATCAGGACACTCCACCAAAGAAATACGAATAAATAGTTGACAAAAAGCGAGCTAGCGCTTACAATAAAGCCACAGTCTATTTCCTCAGCGACAAGGAGGTTGCCGCATGCCAACTGGAAAAGTCAAGTGGTTTAACGACGCCAAGGGGTACGGATTCATTGAGACCGAAGATGGCAAAGATGTATTCGTTCACTTCTCGGCAATAAGCATGGAAGGATACAAGAGTCTTTCCGAAGGCCAGCAAGTGGAGTTCGAGGCCGTTGAGAGTCCCAAAGGCCTTCAGGCCACGAAGGTCGCTTTGGCTATCGCTGCGGAGACGGCGTCTCCAGCAATGGAGCCGGATGCTGCAGCGGCAACCGAATAAGCAAGATCAATTCTGGCCGAACTTTGAAATAGCTACGTCGAACACCGCCAGGTCTGTCCCGGTGGCCGCGAGGCGAAAGTCGGAATCGGCGTTCTGCCGGTTCTCAAACCGTATGTTCGGGAGCACAAAGGTTTGTTGCTTCCACTGATTTGTTCCCTCAAGCACAATTTCGTCGCTCGCTTTGTATGGCTCGTCCTTGGAGTCATACTGCAGCTTGAAGGAGCCTTTGCCGCCATCGAAGTAGGTCACCGTGACGTACGTCTTGCCGTTGGTCGCGAAGTTCGGGCTGGCGGCAAAGTACATATAGGCCGTGTCACCGGCTTTCACCGTCTGTCTGCATTGCTTGCCGCCGACTTCGACCTGGGCGGTCTGCCCATCTGCGAAGTCATTCAACCACAAACCGGAGGACCTCGGCCGAATTCCGAGCGGCAGGTACACCTCCATGACGCTCCTCAGCCGAACGATGTGCTCGTCTGCCTTCATGCCAATCGTTACCGCCCGAAGGGTGGGACTTGGCTCATCGTCCTTGGAATAGGTCAGCGAGATGCTCTTCTGTTGCGGGAAGTCGAACGTCTGCCTCCCCGGCGTGACTTTAATCCCTGAGGGCATGTAGAAGTAAGCCGAAACTCCCCTTATCTCCTGGCCTGGGAAAAGGTTCTGCAGCGTGACGGATGCTTTGATCTTCTTGGAGTCCGCAGAACGAATGGTGAGCGAGGGCAGGAACGGATCCGCCAGCTCAACCATGAATACCTTCGTTACCACTGCCCCGCCGGCGAGCCTAAGTTCGCCGATGACCGGGAAGACCTTCGGGCGATATGTGCTTCTGGCGGGCGCACGAATGGTGAATATGCCCTCCACCGACTTTCCCGGGCCGATCTCCTTGAAGTCCATCAGGCCATGAACGGTCCACTCATCAGGCGGAATGATCTTCACCCTGCCGCCGCCGTTCACCTTCTGCGACAGATTGGTTACGTTGCAGTCTACCTTGAAGTCCCTGCCGGCGAATATCTTGAAGTCGGCATTGGGATTGACCGCCTTGTACTCCATCTTGCAGGTGAAATCCAGCCCCGGCTTGTCCGACATAGCATTGGCGACGTCGGACGGCAGCATGGCATTGGCGTGCAGGGTGTTAAGCGCCAGTATGAGGAGAATGATGTAGCGCATTGGCAAAACTCCTAGAGTGACTTCATACGTTCGTTGATCTCAGCAAGCAGCTTCTCGTGCAGCACAGGATTCGACGCGGCCACGCACGAGCGGATATTTGTCTCAGACGTATCGAGCAGGGGCACGTCCCCCAGCGAGTTGCCGTATGCATCCGTTACGTGGCAGCCTGCTGCCTCGGCGATCAATACCGCCGCCGCAATGTCATAGGGGAAAAGCCCTATCACCGTCCCGAGGCCCGCTTCGATGAAGTCCTTCTGCAGCTCCGGGTGATCGCGAAGTATGCGATTGCTCACATCCACCACAGCGTCGAACTGGCCGGTGACCAGTCTGGTGAGCGAGAAGGCGATGCTGTTGATGACGAATACCCCGCCCCTGAGCGACGACCGATCTACCATCGGCCCGATGACCTTGGCAACATACTCCATCGGCCTCCCTGCGATGTCGAAGCTCCACGACATCTTGTCTAGCTCGCTCACCAAGGTCAATCTGATCGGCTGGTCTGTGTCTTGGTATCTCATTCGGGCGTTTCCACCCCTGGAGGCGGTGAGCAGGCGATCCTCCTTGAGTTCGAGGACACAGGCGAAGGTCACGTCGCGGAGACAGGCTTCCCTCGAATAGGAGGCGAGGGCAATCGAGACGACCGCCCCTTCCAGGCCGACCATGGCAGGCCGAGTGCCGTCAATGGGGTCAATCACGAGAAGGTAGTCCGGGCGGGCGCATTCCACCAGCCCGCGCTCTTCGGTATAGTAGGCGACCGGCAGATCGTGATGGGCGATGAACTCTGCAACCGCCTTCTCCGCGACCTCGTCAATGGCGAAGGACTCATCGCCGCTGGATGCCTTGCCCGTCACTTCTTTCGACGCAGCCTTGCCCAGGTGCGGCCTCACGGCCCGCCGGATCGCGTATGCCAGATCAACTACCGCCCGCTCGATGTCCATACCGCGAGTCAGTATACGTTTGTCACTCATCCACTGTCAAGGCAACGACGAAAAAGGGGCTGGAGTCTATTCTCCAGCCCCTTCGTGCTTCAGATCATGTTCGGCATCATCAATTGTATATTGCTACGTCGCTGTCGTTTCTCGGCTTCAGCAATCGGACGTATCCGGCGCCGGTATCATAGAGGGTACAGATCCCCGTGATAACCACATGCTTGCCCTGTACAGGCGGATTCAGCAGCGTGGTAGCATCAACTCTGACTCCAGTATGGCTCGTCCCATCGTCGAGAGTCGTGCCGTCATCAACGTAGACATAACCGGTTTGGTTATCAGTCACCGTGCCGGCGATGGTTACCAGCAGGCCGATGTTGTTCAGACTCACGCTCTCGGGAACGCCGGGATTAAGGCCGCTGGTCGCGCCGCCGAGTGTCCCGGTCAACATGAATAACGGGTCAATCACGGTCCCGGTCAGGCCTTCGATGACCTTGCAGTTTATGAGTGCTCGTTCTCCGTCCATCAGTCCCAGCCTGCCGTAGACTTCCACCTCGGTGCCGGGGACTATGGCGCTGGCATACTCGACGCATATGGCGGAGAACCGATCGTCCTCTTCTACGTAGAGCCGGTCGTCAAAGTTGGCGGTGACTGTCCGAGCATCAAGGTGCACGGGGTAGTTGTTCGCGCAGGCCTTCGCGTCGCTGATCTTAGCCATCGGCGCCGCCACCGTCACTCCGCTGGAGGTAACGGCGGTTGAGGTCAGATTCCAGCCGTTTACCGCTCGGGCGCTGATGTAGTACGTATTGCCTACGGTGAGCGAGAGACCGTAGATAGTCCCGGACGTCGCGACGCCGGCGCTTGCCCATGCCTTGACATCCGTTCCGCCCGGAGTACTGCCTACCGCAAGCTCATAGCGCTGGATACCGGATTCAGGATCTGAGCCGCCCCATGATGCTGCAAGACTGGTTGTCGAGGTAGTGTACTGGTCATCGGTAACCGAATCCATCACCGGTGGTGTGGTATCAGCCGCCTGTTTCAGCACGAACTTCGCTGCATCTGCACTCACATACTTCGTATCCGTGCTGGCATTGGTCAGCTCCAGATATCCTGAGGCGCCTGCCAGGAAGGGCTTGTCAGCGGCCACGAGGAACCATCCACCCTGGTTCGGATTAATGTCATACTGGTACTGTATGCTTGTCACCTGACCGCCGTCATAGTAAGTGGTGTACGGCGCTCTCTCATTGCGGTTTGCGCCGATCTGGTAGTACGCGTAGACGTCGTATAGCCCGGCCACCGTGATGTTCGGCGTCCAGCGGCACTTCCTGGTCGCCGACGATTCCGATCCACTCCCGGCGGTATACAGGTAGTTTGTCCCGATCTTCGGAACCAGTGAGTTGCTGCCGGAGGACCAACTAGCGCCGCCGGGTGAAGTATTCGACCAGCCCGAATCGAGATTGTCTATCACGATCTCCGTGACGACAGCCGTCGTCGCGAAGGTCAGATCGGTGGTCTGATCAGTGCCGTAAGCGTTCGTTGACACGCATTGGTAATGGTAAGTCGTCTCGGGCGTCAATCCCGATAGGGTGACGCTATGAGCGGTGGTGTTCCCATTCGGATCAATCTCCTGGCTGCCGTAGCTCGAAGTCAGGCCATAGTTCACAAGCCCGGAGGACGCCGTGCTCGTATTCCAGGTGATGACCGCCGAGGTCGCCCCGATATCTGTCGCCTGCACGTTCGAGATTATGGGCGGACCGTTAGTAGTGAATGTGTAGTCGCTTGAGTAGGATGTCCCGTTCGTGTTGCTGGAAGTCACCCGGTAGTGATAGAGCGTACTCGGGGCGAGTCCGCCTAAAGCCATCGAGTGCGAAGTCACCAGGTTGCTGTCCAGCGGCGTGCTGCTTCCATAGCTGGTGGTCAGGCCGTAGTCAACCTTCGACGTTGCTGCCTGGTCCGTGGTCCAGGTTATAGTTGCGGAGTTCGTTCCTATGTTGGATGCCTGAACGTTCGAGATCGTCGGCGGAGGAGTCCCACCCAGAACCA
>Ga0307379_10005208_pt1 | contig 18246 bp, 15 predicted proteins | sample UN2MG_FD_202237 | JGI IMG/M metagenome (GOLD analysis project Ga0307379, IMG submission 202237) | Soil microbial communities from Risofladan, Vaasa, Finland - UN-2 | ecosystem: Environmental > Terrestrial > Soil > Coastal area > Acid sulfate soil | place: Finland: Risofladan, Vaasa | collected... | reverse complement strand
CTAACCGGGATGAGACAAGGCGAAATTCTTAAGCTAAAGTGGAAGGACATCAATTTTCGTCTTTGTGAAATTCGGATTCCTAGTGAGAATGCGAAAAGTAAAAAAGAGCGCTTTGTCCCGATCAGTCCGGAGCTTTCCACAGAACTTGACACATTACCGAGAAAAAGCGAATATGTCTTTTATAATCCAGAGACCGGAACGCATGTTCAATACGTTAGGCGTTCCTTTAAAAGCGCGCTTGAGGCGGCTGACATCGAAGGACTTCGTTTTCATGATTTACGCCATCTCGCCGCATCCCGTCTTGTGAAAGTCACGGACGTTGTCACGGCTTCAAAAATCTTAGGTCATAGTTCACTTGATATGACACTTCGATATGTTCACAGCATGCAGAAGGACCGTCATGCTGCGATTGAAAAAGCGGCTGAAAACCTGTTTCGAGGACGTCAAAAAGACGTCAATGGTAAAATCGGCATGGCAGAAGAGGAGGCGACACTGAGTCGCTTAATCAATTAGAATGAACAGTTTATAACATGGTGCGCCCGTAGCTCAGCGGATAGAGCGGTGGACTTCGAATCCAAAGGTCGGGGGTTCAAATCCCTCCGGGCGTGCTCTCTTATTTCACTTTTTTCAGCCACTTGGCTTTCCTTGCGTATTTAGCCTGAGCAATCAGAACTGAGCCATTTTTAGCAGTTTTGTCCACACCGTGTCCGCACGGTGGGAGAGGTCTGTCAAAGGACACGCGGATGGTTCTCAGCCATCAGACTGCGGTTCGAATCCCCGTCTCCGTAGCGCTGCCAGCCTAATTTCCCCGTTTCCCCAATTGATTTGACAGCTTGGCTGCCGTGAAAAACCTGTGACTTTTTTAGGCCAATATCGAAATAGACCTGAAAAGTGTCCCTGTATTTGCCGTATTTTTTTTAATTATTTATCTGCCTTCACTTGGCCTGCCGGTTCCTCCCTCGTTTCTTCTACTTTCTTTTTCATTGTGGCCTTGCCTTCTTCGGAGGATTCCGTCGTTTTCTGGCTTTTTCCGCCTTCCGGTGCATTCGGAGGGGCTGCTTTCATTTCCGCCTTTATCTTTTTTCCCTTGCCCTCTTCGGAGGCTTTCTTAGGCTTCTCGCCTTTACCGCCTTCTTGTTTTTTCTGGGGGGTTGCCGCCCTTTCCGCCTTTATCTTCGTCATTTCTTCCGTTTTCTTTTCGTTGTCGGCAATCAGCCTCAGCCTTTTATTCACGGCCCTGATATTCGCCTGCAATTTTCTAACGAGAGTATCTTTGTCGGCCTTTGGAGATCTGCTCCCCTTCCCAGACAGGAAAGACAGCCGATCTTGCAGTTTATGTTCAAAATATCCCTTTTGCCGCATTAGCATCTGCTTCCGCTTTAATCCCATTTCTTGCTCCTCTCCGATTCAGTTATTTTTCTACGGCAGATCATAGATTATGCAGAGCTTTCTTTTTTCTGCCGGTAGATAGTTGCCGAAGGTATGTATATCAGGTTTTTAGCCAAAAAGCCATCGCATTTTAGGAGGTCCACCGGGGATGCATCCAGAAGGAGAAGATCCAAGAGACAATCGTACGGACTGATGGAGGAGGAGATCAATATAGAGGAAGTGAAATGACTAATTAAACTCCCGGCCAACTCGCCCAAACCCACCTCATAATAATCCATTCGGATGAAGTCTCGACTTTCTAATTAATTGTTCATGACATTGGTGCTTAAAGGAAAACAAGGCATTTCCCTCTGAAAACGGGGATTTCCCCATATCCAAGGAGGTTCTTCAAACAGGCTTCGAATCCAAAGGTCGGGGGTTCAAATCCCTCCAGGCGTGCCAGGCTTTTTCCCTGATTTGCAGAGTTAAGCAGAAATATCTTTAAACTTTTCAGAAGCAGGCTCCCCACCGATTCCCCAGTGTGATTTCTGGATTTCGTGCACAATCACTTCCACAGCCTGATCGGGAATCCCTAAATCTACAAAGACTTTTGTAATATTTTGTATGGTGATTTTGGCTTTTTCGTGTCCAAAGCCTTCCCAAACATTTACATGGATAACAGGCATTTTTTACCTCCAAAGTTATGTTGATGAAATATTTGATGATGATAATACTCTAATCTTTGTATTCCGAAAAATCAAAGTGGGTGATTCTGTATTCAAATAATAGGGCTATCAATTATCAGGATTAGAATACATTTGTGATAGAATATCCAGATTGGACTCACAAAAGAGAACGGAATATGTTAAACATCAGAAACTTCAGCATAATCGCCCACATCGACCATGGGAAATCCACTCTTGCAGACCGGCTCATCCAGGCCTCCGGATTGGTTTCTCAAAGGGAGTTCAGGGATCAGATACTCGATACCATGGATCTGGAGAGAGAGCGTGGGATCACCATAAAAAGCCAGACCGTAACCCTGCCTTATACCGATAAGGAAAACAAGGAATATTCACTCAATCTAATCGACACCCCGGGCCATGTGGATTTTTCCTATGAAGTTTCCCGTGCCTTGTCAGCCTGCGAAGGAGTGCTTTTGGTTGTGGATGCCTCTCAGGGTGTGGAAGCACAGACCGTGGCCAATCTCTATATGGCTATGGAGCACGACCTCACTATCATTCCCGTCATAAACAAAATAGACCTGATATCTGCGGATATAGACCGTACCAAACAACAGATCGAGAATGAACTGGGGCTTGATTCGGAAAGGGCGATCCTGTGCTCTGCCAAAGTGGGGACCGGGATTTCCGATATTTTTGAGGCCATCGTCAAACACATCCCCCCTCCCATAGGCAGTTCTGACGCGCCATTAAAAGCCCTCATTTTTGACGCCCAGTATGATTCCTACAGGGGAGCGATCATCGCCTGCCGCATCTTTGACGGATGTGTCAAACACGGGGAGATGATCCGGTTTTTATCCAACAGTGTTGTCCACAAAGTGGAAGATGTCGGGCTCTTTCAACTCGATAGAAAATCCAAAGATAGCCTTTGTGCCGGCGAAGTCGGATACATCACAGCCGGGATTAAAAAACTCGGAGATACACGGATCGGGGACACCATCACACTGGAATCAAATTCCACAGCCGACCCCCTTGCCGGATTTAAGAAATCCAAGCCCGTGGTCTTTTCTTCTATTTATCCCATGGCCACAGATGAATACCAGTCTCTTCGTGAATCCCTGGAAAAGTATGAACTTAACGACGCATCCCTGATCTATCAGAAAGATTCCTCCGCAGCTTTGGGACAAGGATTCAGGTGCGGCTTTCTAGGACTGCTTCATCTTGAGATATTTCAGCAGCGTTTGGAGCGGGAATACGACCAGTCGATCGTGATGACCTTTCCCAGCGTGCAGTACCTTTTTTCTCTCAAAAACGGGGAAACACTTACGATCGACAATCCGCAGTATTATCCGGATCCCTCGCAGATCCAGAGCACCTCGGAGCCTTACATCAAAGCCTCTCTGCTCTTCCCTGAAAAATACATGGGTGTGATCATGAAATTGTGTCTATCCCGCAGGGGCAGCAACCCTCGCTCGAGCTATCCGACACCAGGGCGTATCGAGCTTATTGTCGATATGCCGCTGGCTGAAGCGATCTATGATTTTTATGACACGCTTAAGACTATCACACAGGGTTACGGTTCCTTTGATTATGAATTGATCGAATACAGGGAAAGTGACCTTGTGAGGTTAGATATCCTGATTAATGGGGAAAAGGTGGATGCTTTATCCCTTATCGTGCATCGTGACAATGCCAGAGAGTGGGGGGTGAAAATATGCGATCGACTCAAAGGTGAAATCCCCAGACACCAGTTTAAAATCGCCATCCAGGGTGCCATTGGAGGCAACATAATCTCCAGATCCACCATCTCTCCCTACAGAAAAGATGTGACTGCCAAACTCTACGGGGGAGATGTCACACGCAAACAAAAGCTTCTCAAAAAGCAGAAAAAAGGGAAAAAGAGGATGAAGATGGTGGGTTCGGTTATGGTCCCCCAGAGCGCCTTTGCCGCTGTTCTAAGAGCAGAGGACAAGTGAGGAGTCAGTAGCTCTGTGTTGACACCTCCTGTGTTCCTTGATCTCCCTTACAATGGAATCGGGCGATGGCTTGTTTTTGGTACTCATCGATTTCTCCTTGCGTGATTTTATTATCCGCAATCCATCGCTTAAGAAAAATCATGAGTAGTCCGAATTTAGTTGAAACGAAACACTTAAGTTTATTCCCCTTTATTATGCGTATTCAATGACAAAGAGAGATTAATGCTTCTCCAATTGTCATTGACGCAGAATCTTCCCTGTGGTACTATCATCTCTGTTGGAATTTAAAAGACTTGTTCATTAGTAAGAACAGGCCGAAATCATAAGGAATCAGGGAAAACTTCTAAAAGAAAAGACTAAGTCCCTCCCTTACGAAATCTCGTACATAAAAAGGAAACCAGAATGAATATTTACGTAGGCAATTTAATACGGGAGGCCACTGAAGAAGATTTGCGCCAAGCTTTCGAAGCGTTCGGTCAGGTCACATCTGCTAAAATCATCACAGATAAGTACTCCGGCGATTCGAGGGGATTCGGATTCGTGGAGATGCCCAACCATCAAGAAGCTAATTCCGCAATCTCCGGGCTTAATGGGAAAGACTTGAAGGGGCGCACTCTTAAGGTCAACGAGGCTCGCCCTCGTGAGGACCGCGGAGGTGGATTTGGAGGCAAGAGACGATTCTGATAAGCGGCACTCGGATTTTCAAGACCATAATCACATTTTGTATTAATGTATGTTGAGAGGTTGTTTGGTTTGCCCATTTGTACATAAGAATTCGTAAATATATCTATTATTCCGGTCAAAAGAATGGAAAATTCTGCCTGTAATAAATTTATAGAAGGAATAATGAATAAAAAAATGAGAGATATAGAATAAATATGGCAAAAGACAAAACTCATCAGTCCATTTTAAGAGGAAAGAAAGAAGGATATCTTTTTTTTGAAGGAGTTGAGAAATCCTCCCGAGATGCTTTGAATACTGAAGAGGGTTTTGATGATCTTCTAAGCTCTATGGGTCACCATGGGATAAAAATACTCAAGAAAAACAGAAAGATTCTTCCAAAAAAAGAAAAGCGCGACTTTGTTTCTTACAAGGATCTGGAAAAAACCACCGATCCTGTGAAGCTCTATTTTAAGGATATGGGCAATATCCCGCTCTTAAAACGGGATGAAGAGCTAGCTATTGCAAGGAAAATTGAAAGAGGCGAAAAGACTACGATCAATGCAATTTCCAAAACACGAATTATTCTTACAAAGGTCCTTTCGCTAGAAGAGAAGATAAGGGAGAAGCCGGAAATTATTGAGAAAATTTTTGACTTTGGCAAGAATAATAACGGAAAGGGAAACCTGGAAGAAAGAGTATTAGAGGTTACAGATAAAATCAAGGAAATCAGAGAGATAAATTCCAGACTGGAGAGCATCCCTTCAAGGAAAATAAATGATTTCAACCGAAAGCGTCTCATAGTCAAAATGAGCTGTCTTATCAGAGGACTTAATATCCGTAATAGATACAGAGAAATGATTATAGAGGATCTCAAGGATAGACTTAAAGTTATGGACGAGGTAGAAGAAACAAAAGGAGAGCTGAACAAATCAATTTCTCAAGATGCAGTAGAAAAAGAGAAAGTGAAAAAGAAAATTCGAGAAATCAACAAGCTTCTGAGGCAATTTCAGGAAGAGATCGGACTTGATTCTCAGGGTTTAAGGAAAACACTTCGTACCATCTCTAAAGGAAAGAAGATTAGCGATCAAGCGAAAAAAGAGCTTATCACTGCTAACTTAAGATTAGTGGTTTCCATTGCCAAGAAGTACAGCAACTTCGGACTCCAGTTTCTTGATTTGATTCAGGAAGGAAACATGGGCCTAATAACAGCCGTGGATAAATTTGAATACAAAAGAGGGTATAAATTCTCGACTTATGCACATTGGTGGATAAGGCAGGGAATAACTCGTGCCATTGCTGACCAGGCAAGGACGATAAGAATTCCTGTTCATATGAATGAAGTCATAAACAAGTTAAATAGAGTTTCAAGAAGCCTTGTCCAGGAAAACGGTAGAGAACCTACATGTGAAGAGATTGCGAAAAAGATGGATCTACCCGTCTATAAAATACATAAAATAATAAAAATCTCCCAAGTGCCTTTCTCTCTTGAGACGCCTATTGGGGAAGAAGAAAACAGCCACCTTGGTGATTTTATCGAAGATAAAGTCATCCCCTCTCCTCCCGATACGGTTATTCAAATTAATTTAAGAGAAAACATCGAAGAAGCATTGAAAAACCACACCTATAGAGAAGCACTTATTTTAAAAATGAGATTCGGACTAGGAGATGGGAATGAACATACTCTGGAAGAAGTTGGTCAACAGTTCAACGTTACGCGGGAGAGAATCAGACAAATCGAGGAGAAAGCCTTGAGGAAATTGAGGCAGCCAAGTAGTGGTCGAAAACTAAAGTCTTTTGTAAGTGACTATGGAGAATAAGTGCTTTATTCCAATTAAATATTATAGGAGGTTACAGTGAAAGAACTCGTTGAATTGATTGCCAAGTCATTAGTGGACAATCCGGACAAGGTGCAGGTTACCCAGTTAAATGGAGAACAGAGCTCAATCATTGAATTAAGCGTTGCTCCTGATGATGTGGGCAAGGTTATTGGAAAACAGGGAAGAAATGCTCAGGCCATCAGGCTTATTCTCGGCGCTGCTGGGATGAAGCAGAAAAAGAGATTTAACCTTGAGATAATAGAAAAAAGATAATTTGCCGGCAAAAAAATAACCTTTCTCAGTGACGATCGCGTTGTCCTCGAAATTTATGCTCAATCGTCTATTCCATTCTGGAACCCATGTATGGACCAAAAACTCAAAGGCAATGAGATTATTGGGATGGAGGACCGAGAGGGCTCTCTTCACATCCCTCTTTTTCCACGGTATAGATAATTCCTGAGATCATCCATCCCTCCGGAGTTTTGATCAGATTGAACGCATCCACACCACAGTGTGAGAATTTTCCTTCTCTGTGAAAATCGTATTTTGTCCACACGACTGCGATCTCTTTGTGAATCAATATTGTTGGATCCCACATCCTCTCGAGCATCTTTTCGGTGGAGGATGCAAAACTGTTTATGATCTGTTCGTGGGATGTGGCTCTGATCCTTTTTCCTCCTCCCTCTTCCCTTACGGAAAAAACGACACCTTCTGGCAAAAGGTGCCTGCCGGTATATAGATCATTACAATTCCGTGAATGAACTCGGCCTCCCAAAATCCTCGAGTGTTTTGAGACATCTTCAGTGCTTTGTCCCGGATGAAGTCCAATTCCTCCTGCTCTGTTCGGAGATTTGCCTCTGTCTCTCCTTCCAGTATTTCACTGCTTACAGAAGACTTGTGACAACTCAAGAGAAACAGTGCAAACAGAGAAAGGAGTACAATTATGGCTGGATTTTTAAATGTCAAGGTGCGATCTCCACTTGCAGCCAAGAGTTTGCCACAAAACTCGTACAATTTCCAACATCTATAAATTTATTTATGCTGCCGTGTCACCTCCACTCTCACTCCATTTGGCTTTCTGACAATACAAAATCCTTATCCGCAGAGATCGCATACAAGAGTTTATCGAATTTTTCAATTGTGGGAACAGATTTTCCTTGTTCGTATCTGGCATATGTATTGTGTGACTTCGCTCCAAGACGTTTCATAACATCGAGGAGGGTTAGACCATGTTTAATTCTTTGCCGGCGTAACAAAAATGCGATTAAGACTGCCACTTCAGAAACGCCGACTTCAAAATAGGAGTTTTTTCCTGGGAACACTTCTATCTTAAATCCTTTTTTATTCACCAGGGATTCAATTGCATCTGAAATCATATCAAACGCGTCCTTTTTTGAATGTCCCTGTGTTACCACATCAAGAATAGGGACCTCTATAGCCCAGTACCTCCCGCATCTAAACACTCGTCCAGCAAGTCGCATCAGGAGCCTCCTTTTGCTTTCTTTAGAATCGCATTAGTAGTGAATTCATTGATTTCATTGTGCCGCGGCACGGAGATTTCATACTCGCCATTTTTCCAGATGTCGTGTTTGCGTCCGTGTCGCTCAAAGTTCCATCCTAGATTTATCAGTCTTTTCTCTAACTGCTTTCGTTTCATTTTCTAATTTACACGTATATGTGTAGATTGTCAATTTAGAAGATTTGAGAAGAACGCATTATAAAAGACGCCTTCAGGATCGATTCTTCTCATTTCAATTTTACGTTGATGTAAATGCATAAAAGAATCGTATGTTCATACTGAGAATAAAGGAATGGCTCAAGCGTTATGTTATTTGGAAAGAAAAAAAGTGAAATGAATAAAAGTATTGACATTGGTATTAATAGTAGTCATACGAATTGTATGAAAACTGCAATTTCCATACCGGATCATATCTTCGAAGAAGTGGACAAGCTTGCGAATCAAAAAAAAACGTCAAGGAGTCAGATTTTTTGTATTGCTGTCGAGGAATATTTAAAAAAGATGAAAGCTCATAAACTGCTTGAAGCCTTAAATTCAGTCTATAAGGATGGAGCAACTCCTGAGGAAAAACATCTACTTGCAGCTGTTGAAGAATACTATGCAAGCGAGATACTCGAAAAGGATAAATTTTGATTATCAAGCAGGGCGATATATTTTGGCTGAAGTTGAGGACTCCAAAGGGCTCTAAGCCCGGATTTCGTCATCCTCACATCGTCGTACAGAATGACGTTTTTAACGCCAGCCGTATCAACACTGCGGTCGTTTGCGCTTTGACTACAAATCTGAAGCGCTCCCAAGCTCCGGGAAATATCACTCTGAACAAAGGGGAGGCTAATCTTACAAAAAAAAGTGTTGTCAACATTTCTCAGATTTTTACGGTCAATAAATCAGAATTGATAGAAAAAATCGGTTCTTTGTCTTCTAAGCGGACGAACGAAATCACAGAGGGGATAAAGCTGTCGGTCGATCCTTTGCCGGATCCTAGATCTTAAAGCTGATCAAACTCTTAAATATTCTTTAGTAATTTTCCTTTGACGGTTTGCTAATGCTCCAGTGTTTTCCGGGAAGAATTCTGTTGCTTTCTGAGGATTTTATTCAGTTTATCAGTCAATTTGCGTACTATTTCGGGATGTTCCTCTGCTAAATTGTTTTGTTCGCCGATATCCATCGATAAATCATACAATTGAGGTTCAAGATGATAACCCCCTTCGATATTTACTGTGTCTACAAATGGCACGTGTTTATGAGGTTGGATATATTTCCAGTTATTATAGCGCAAAGAAAAACTATAGGATTCTTCTAATAAATATTCTCGCCCTGAGGTCGATTTTCCGAGCAATGTCTTCATAAAGTTCTGGCTATCTAGAGCCCCACCGGATTCCAGTCCCTGGTTTGTGAGTGCAGCTAGAGATGCAAATAAATCAACCTGCCCCATCAATGAATGGCATACTTCTGGTTGAATAACACCGGGCCAGTAAGTGATAAAAGGCACTCGAGTCCCCGCTTCAAAAGCGCTGTACTTACCTCCACGGAAAGGTCCTGTCGGTTTATGAACGCCCAGGAGCTCGACCGCTTGATCTTCGTAGCCATCATCCAGGACCGGACCGTTATCGCTGGTGAAAATTATGAGTGTATTCTCCTCGAGATTGTAGCGCCTCAAAATTTTTAAAATTTCCCCCACACACCAGTCGACCTGCACGATCGCATCTCCTCGCGGCCCCATTTGGCTTTTTCCCTGAAATTGAGGGTGTATCACACGAGGGACATGAATGTCGTGAAAAGAATAGAACAAAAAGAAAGATTGATCCTTATACGTTTCGATATATTTTTCAGCTTTTTGAGAGAGAAGAAAGGGGAAATCCTCATCCACCCATAATGCTTTTTCACCCCCTGCCATATAACCAAACCGGCTCACGCCATTCACGATTGTACGGTCGTGAGATGTATCGGAGGGCTTCATTTTCAGCAATTCAGGATGGGATCTTCCGGTCGGCCTGTCTCCGATAGGATCTTCGTAACTCACGGAAATCGGATCCTCCGGATCGGCATTGACCACGTGGTGATTCTCAACAAAAACACAGGGAACTCGGTCTCCGGTTGCCGGAATGATAAAACAGTAATCAAAGCCTATCTCCAAGGGGCCGGGAGAAATAATGGCGTTCCAGTCTATCGTGCCATTGCCCAGTCCAAGATGCCACTTGCCGATCACAGACGTTTTGTAACCGGCATTTTGGAGCATCGCCGGTAGGGTAGGGGTGTCTATCGAGATTATCAAAGGAGCTTTCCCGGATAAGACTCTGTCTTTATTTTGGAATGCATATCTTCCTGTCAATAAAGAGTATCTTGAAGGTGTGCACGTTGCTGCACTGCTGTGCGCATCGGTGAACCGGATACCTTTTTCCGCCAACGCATCGATGTTGGGTGTTTTCACTCCTATAGCACCATAACATCCCACATCGCCATAACCGATATCGTCCGCATAGAAAATAACAATATTGGGTCGAGATCTATCCAAATCCCTTCTTTGATTGCCGCATGCGGGACCAAATATCAAAATAGCCACACAAATCATCAACAGGCAAAAAATTTTATTTTTTTTCATTTTTCTCTTCTATGGAAATGAATGTGCACACTTGTCCGCAATTTTAATTTAGGGAAGACCTCTTTGTAAATATTGAACTTGAATGATCTTGCAAAATCGAGGGTATGCTTATAGGATAAATTTATTAGGAGGCCCAATGGGATTACGTCTGTTTTTTATTGCGATCGCAGTTATATTGATCGTTCTTATCCCTTTTGCCCCGCGAATGATAAGGCTAAGAATAGCAATTTTCCGTAAGCTAAAATGGAACAGTCTAGCAGACTGGCATGAAAAATACTTTGATCAATTAGTGATTATTGTCCGGGTTGTGATGGCCCTTATTTTCGCAATTTTGGCGTTTCTTATATTGCGTGTATAACACCGTTTAACCAATCGAGAATGCTTTGTTATTCGTAGCGGATGGAATCGACCGGATTGGCCAAAGCGGTTTTGATGACCTGGTAGCTTATGGTGAGAAGGGCTATAACAAAAGTGAAAACGACTGTAGCCAGTACCATCCCTGCATCTAATTTTGTCCGGTACACAAAAAGATTCAGGAACATTCTTGTGGCAAAATATGCGACTGGGACCGCGATCACATTGGCTACTAGGATGATCCTTATGAACTTCTTAGAAAGCAAGAACATAACTCCCGCTGTGGATGCACCCAGAACTCTGCGGATACCGATCTCCTTTTTCCTCTGTTCAAGAAGGAGCGAGGCAAGGCCGAAAAGTCCAAGGCAGGAAATGAACACCGCTAGAAAAACAAAGCTGTTGAATATGCGATTCAAGATCGTTAAAGGAACATAGCTCATCTCAAACCACTCATCGAGAAAGCTGTATTCGAAGGGAAAAGCCGGTGAGGTCTCATTGAAAACCTCTTCGATGTAGGCTAGACTGCCTGGAATATCCTCTGGGCTTACCTTGATCAGCAGGTCGTAATACCAGCTTGGCCGGATCCCCATGACCATCGGAGTGATCTCGAAGATTAGCGGTTTGTGGTTAAAATTCTTGACTACACCGATGATCCTTCCTTCCCTTCCGGCCAGGGCAATTTGCTTTCCTATCGGGTCTGTCATTCCCATAAATCGGACTGCTGATTCATTGACCACATAGGCCTCAGTGGAATCTGTCGGATAATCCTCTGAAAAATCCCGGCCCTGTACGATCTCCAACCCGAATGTTTCCGCATAGTCATGGTCGACATACAGAAAATTCAATTCCACTTCTTTATCCGCATCCATTCCCTCCCACTCAAAATTATTGACATTGAACAGAAAGTGGGGGGGAGCTGAGGCGTAGGTGACATTGAGGATACGCGGATTCCTTAACAGTCTCTCCTTAAAGGTTTTGTGGGCGTCCCTCAGTTGGTCATTCACCAAGATATGAACGATCTGTTCTCGTGAGAATCCGAGTTCGGTGTTCCGGATGAATTGCATTTGTTTATAAGCGACCAAAGTGAAGATGATCAACAGAGTAGTGACCGAGAACTGGCTGATGACAAGGACTGCTCTAAATAGGGAGCCTTTTTGTGCGCTGCGTGTGTCTTTTTTCAAAACCCTGGCAGGTTGGAAAGCCGAGAGGAAAAAAGCCGGATAACTTCCCGCAATTAGACCTGTCACAATAGCCACAATCCCGAGAGACAGGTAGATAAAGATATTCCCAGAACCCAAGAGAGACATCTCCTTGCCCTGTAGTCTGTTGAACATGGGAAGGAAGAGGTCAACCAGAGTGATCGCCAGAAAGAATGATATCAAGGAGAGGAACACAGATTCTCCCAGGAACTGCTTGATGAGATCAGCCCTTTTGGCCCCGACAACCTTCCGCATCCCCACTTCGAGTGCTCGAATACCGGAACGGGCTGTAGTAATATTCATGAAGTTTACGCAGGCGATAGCTAGGATCATAACCGCTACCAGGGCAAAAATGAGGACGATACTTCTGTCGCTGCGGCCTCCTTGGGCGATATTCAAGTGAGCTTCTTTAACAAGTTGAAGGGAGATGACATAATCATCTTCAGGATGGTATCTCTGGATGGTGCCGGCGATTTTTTGACTGAAGTCCTTAACGGAAACGCCTTCCTGAAGCAGAACGTAAGCAGCGGCCTCGCGCCACCAGGATGAGAGCCTTTCGCTGTCATAAAGCTGGAGTGAAGCCATAAAATCAAACTGAAGGTGGGAATTGTAGGGCACCTTCTTTATGATTCCGGTCACCTCGAGGTCGTGGGTGTTGTTCCAGCGGAGAACTTTTCCCATCGCATCCTCATCGCCAAAATACTTGTGTGCCGCCTCCTGTGTGATCACGACAGAATTCGGATTGTTCAGGACCGTCTTTGGATCTCCTGCTGCAAATTCATAAGTGAACATGGAGAAAAAAGAAGGATCTGCCAGGAAAAAATTCCGTTCATAGAAGGTGATGTCACCGTGCCGGACAGCACTGGGGTAAGCACGGGTTCTAACGCGAGTGACTTCGACAATTTCCGGATACTCATCCTTAAGGATCTGAGGAAGAATGTAGGGGGCGCTGGGTATTCCTCGGTCACCCGGATCGCTGGCTTTCTTGAGGATAATGCGGCAGAGAAGGTCGCTGTTGGTGTGGTAGGTGTCATAATGGAGCTCGTCATAAACCCAGAGGAAGATCATGATGAAACATGCCATCCCTACGGTGAGGCCTGCGATATTAATAAGGGAATACCCCTTGTATTTTTGGATGTTTCGGAATGCGATCTTAATGTAATTTTTAAACATGGCAGCCTCTGTCTTTGTGTATCTGTGAGGATAGCATGATTATAAGTTAATTAATTTGCAAATTTTATGCCAGGTTTGGCAACAGGGGAGAGGTGTATTAGACAAAAGAAGAAGAGAGCCAACAATGTTCGATATCGCAACCCAACCGTCCACTTTCGAACAATTCGTGCTTTGGCTGACAGAATTGATTGATTTTAAAGAAGATAGCTCTAAAAACAACGAGTTTAAGCGCTTAGAATAACTTTTTTGGGCAAAAAAATGTAATTCTAAACATAGATTGCTACCTTAAGTCGAGGCTTGATTGCGAGTAGCTATACCAAATACAATAATGAGCTACGCCTCTCGCATGAGAAATCAGCTGATATGAACAGATTGTTTTCCTCTAAATCAAAAGTATTGCTTTTTCTTTTATTTGTGATTTTTTATATTCCTCTATTTGGTTTTGAGGAGAGAGGAAAGCCGGGATCACAGGAGAACCCTTATTTGGTGCCGAAAGCTGCATCGGCCATAAAGATCGATGGTGAGCTCGATGAAGAAGCATGGGTTCATGCAAGAGTATTGGAGTTAAATTATGAGATCAGCCCCAGGGAAAATGTCACACCTCCTGTAAGAACAGAAGTGCTCTTCACATACGATAGATCGAATTTTTACATCGGCTTCCTGTGTTATGATCCTGATCCATCACAGATCCGAGCTCACTTGAGTGATAGGGATGCCTTCGGCAATGACGACTGGGTCGCTGTAGAGATAGATACATACAATGACTCACGAAGAGCCTTCACTTTGTTTTCAACACCGATGGGTGTGCAAGCGGATGGAATATCAAATGCAGCCGGAATCAAGGATTATAATTGGGACATGATCTATGATTCCGCAGGCAAAATATTTGACTGGGGATATGGAATAGAGATTGCGGTTCCCCTTTCTTCGCTCCGGTTTCAGCGCACCAAAGACGCTCAGATTTGGGGAATAAATGCTGTTAGAGGCTATCCGCGCAGCGTCAGATATCAAATATGGGCGCAGCCCTATGACCGGGGCAACACCTGCCGTGTCTGCCAGTATCTGAGAATAGAAGGTTTCGAGGACGTTTCGCCCGGGCGAAATATCGAGATCAATCCTACCCTGACTGCGTTACGAACGGACGAAAGGGATGCGTTTCCAGAGGGTGGTTTTACAAACCGGGATAGCACAGCAGAGGCGGGATTAACCGCACGCTGGGGAATCACTCCGAATCTCATTCTTTCAGGCACAGCAAATCCCGATTTCTCTCAGGTTGAGGCCGATGCGGCCCAACTGGACATCAATCAGCCTTTTGCCCTCTTCTACCCTGAAAAAAGGCCCTTTTTCACCGAAGGATTGGATTTTTTTAAAACACCCTTGAATGTCATCTACACACGTACACTTCGTGATCCTCGATGGGGGGGCAAACTGTCCGGGAAAGAGGGAGCGGGCGCTCTTGGAGCCTATTTGGTCGAGGACAGAACAACAAACCTTATTTTTCCCGGAAGCCAATTCTCCAGATCGACCTCCTTAGAGCATTCCAATACCTCTGCTGTGTTTCGTTATGGAGGAGATATTTGGAACAATTCTAACATCGGTGTCCTTTTTACTAATCGTGCGGGGGGTGGCGATTTTAACAGGGTTTTTGGTGCAGACGGACGTTTGAGATTTTCGCAAAGCGATGAAATCGTTTTTCAGTTTTTAGGCTCCCGGACAAAATATGGTGAAGCGATCGTTGAAGATTTCGACCAACCCGATGGCGAATTTGGCGATGAAGCTCTAATGGGAACTTATATCCACAAGACAAGACACCTTCAGCTCGAGTTTGGGTATTTGGATATCGGACCAGATTTCAGAGCCGACCTTGGATTTATGCCTCGAGTGGGATATCGACAATTCCATGCCCTTTCGAACTACGAGTGGAGACCCAAGACAAGTAGCTGGTGGTCAAGATTCCGCTTAAAAAATTATGCACAATACCAGACGAGCAGCGAAGGGACTGTTTTGGATAAATCTCTGACAAACTCATTTTCTTTTGAAGGGATCTCCCAGACAAGTTTGACGATTGCAAATACTCTATCCCGTCAGCACTACAATGGTGTTGAATTTGATCTTATTCAATTTATTGTTTCTGGGGGGATCATTCCAAGTGGCAATCTAGGATTTAACATCCTGACAACTTTCGGTGACAGTATCGATTATGCGAATACAAGGAAGGGAAAGACAGTTTTGCTAGCGCCATCCTTCCTCTGGAATATAGGCCCTCATCTCCGACTCAATCTCAGTCATCTTTATGAGAAAATGAACGTATCTGACGATTGGCTCTATAGGGCCAATATCAGCCAGGCTTCGATCGTCTACTTTTTCAATGCCAAGATGTTTATACGCACCATTCTACAGTATTATGATTACAAGTATAATGTCTCGAATTATTTAACTCCTGTCGAACCCAAGTCCACCCAGTTTTTTACGCAACTGTTATTTTCATACAAGATCAATCCCCGTACGGTGTTGTTCCTGGGATATTCGGACAATCAATTCGGAGGCCAGGATTACGGCATAACCAGAAAGGACTACACGTTTTTTGTGAAAATTGGCTATGCCTGGGTCATATGATATGGCCTATTATTGATGTCGCAGTGATTTGGCAGGGTCGGATAATGCGGCTTTAAGAGCCTGGAAACTGACCGTCAGGATGGCGATAACAAAAGCCAAAAGCATCGCCACTATGAAAGTCGGGATCCCAATAACGGTCCGATAGGCGAATCCATCAAGCCATCTCTCCATGATATAAAAAGCCACCGGCCAGGCGATCACATTGGCGATCAATACCCATTTGGCGAATTCTCTAGACAACAGAATCACAATGCCGGAGGCTTGAGCTCCCAGCACTTTCCGGATCCCGATCTCTCGTGTGCGGAGTTCTGTGGTGAATGAAGCCAGAGCAAACAATCCCAAACAAGCGATAACTATAGCAAGGATCGTGAATACGCCGAAGACTCTCCCCATCTGTTCCTCAGCGTTGTAGAGTTTATCCAGTTCATCATCCAGGAAGAAAAAGTCAAAGGAGCGGTTGGGAACCACTTCTTCCCAGGTCGATCTCATAAGGTCGATCGTTTGTTGAATGTCTGCAGTACTGGTTTTTACAGCTACGTAGCGCACGCGGCTGTTCATCTGTCCCGGATTCCGCGGCATTTCCAGCACAAAAGGTGTGATCGGTTGAGACAACGAAGCGTAATTGAAATCCTTCACCACTCCAACCACTCGTAGCATGAGGCCGTTCTGTTGCCTGAGTCTCTTGCCCAGGGCTTCCTCCGGGGACCAACCGAAGCGCTTCGAGGCGGATTCATTGATGATGATCCCCTCTGTGATATCCGTGGGGAACTCCTTGGAGAAACTCCGGCCGGACACCATCTCCATATCAAAGGTTTCAATAAAATCATGTGTGACCACCAATAGGGGGATCTGCTGCATGTTGGCTTCGCTGGTTCCTTCGGGGATAAAGGAACCCGTCTGATATTTTGCACCGAGAACATCTTCTATGGCCGAAACTCGAGAGATATGCGGGTCCTGCAGAATACGCTCTCTGTATCTTTCAAACCATCTTGCGGGACCGGTGCCATAGGCCGGCAGTATCACGACCTGATCCTTGTTGAATCCTAGCCCTGAGTTGCGCAGATAATTGAGTTGTTGAAAGCAGATGATCGTTCCGATGATCAAAATGATAGATATCGCGAATTGGACAACCACGAGCACTTTCCGGAAAGTGGAGCTTTTGCCGCCTCTCTCGAGTGTCCCCTTCATGACTTTTACCGGGTCGAATCCGGATAGAAAGAAAGCAGGATAGATTCCTGATATAATTCCGACCGTGAGTGTGATCAGGCCCAGTCCGACCAATAGACGCCCGTCGGTGAAGTAGTCGGTGGACAACACTTTTCCGGAAAAGGCGTTGAAGGCAGGAAGAACGATCTCGACGATTAACACGGCAAATACAGCGGCGATAACGCACAGAATCATCGATTCTCCCAGAAACTGCTTGATGAGCTGCATCCGGTAAGCCCCCAAGACTTTCCTCATTCCCACCTCCCGGCCGCGGTTGGCCGAGCGGGCAGTGGCAAGGTTCATAAAGTTGATACATGCGATGAGCAATACAAAGACCGCTATGGCTGAGAAAATGTAGATATACGAGATGTCGCTATTGGGATTGATCTCATAATCCAGGTGAGAAAATAAATGAATGTCCTTGAGCGGCTGCAGTTTGACCACAACCTTGTCTTTGATAGAATCTGGAAAATATTTCTGAACAAGAGCTGGGAACTGTGCTTGAAGAGCATCCGGGGAAGCTCCCTCCTTGAGAAGAATGTAGGTCCAGCAGGGATTCCAGTACCAAGTTTGAGGCAGATTGCCGCCGTACAAACGTCTTAGTGTGGCAAACGATCCCAAAAAATCAAACTGGAAATGGGAATTCGGACGGATATCCTTTAACACTCCAGTGACGTTCAGGTTTACTCCATTTTGCCATCGCAGTGTCTTGCCTATCGGGTCTTCGTCCTCGAAATACTTTTCCACCATCGCCTCTGTGATCACGATGGTATTGGGCTCTTCCAGAGCCTTCTTTGGATCACCCTCGGTCATTTCGAAGCTGAACACTTGGAACACCGCTGAATCGGCAAAAAAGAAGCGCGGCTCATTGAAAAGCTTTTCATCCGAAGCACCGTACTGCACAGACATCGTCGGCAGCTGAAAATTGAAGAACCTGACGCTGGCCTCAACGGCATCGGGATATTCAAGCGGCAAGGTGTCCCCGGTGGGGAAGGGCATGCTTGAGGACTCTTCGCCGACTCCTTCCAGCCGGACTTCCTCGATCACGCGGTAAATCCGGTCGGCATTCT
>Ga0307379_10005207_pt1 | contig 18246 bp, 10 predicted proteins | sample UN2MG_FD_202237 | JGI IMG/M metagenome (GOLD analysis project Ga0307379, IMG submission 202237) | Soil microbial communities from Risofladan, Vaasa, Finland - UN-2 | ecosystem: Environmental > Terrestrial > Soil > Coastal area > Acid sulfate soil | place: Finland: Risofladan, Vaasa | collected... | reverse complement strand
TCCACACGATCCAACGAAACCAAACCCCACCCAACACAACCTAACTCCCGATCGCACAGATGCTAACGACGAAGACCCCATGCGCAAAACCCCCTCAATCGACGCACAAAACGCGCCCGAACTAGCGCCCTTCGCGCCGAAACCAGCCGTGTCCGCGCTTGATCGCGCCATCAATCGCCCCCATTTGCGCGAGTGCCCGTCCGCGCGCCGCGCCCGTCCCCGCCGTCATTCGCCATTCGCTATTCGCCATTCCCCAATCCCCCTCCCGCCCCGCTTTGCGGTGGTCGGCTGGCCCGCGCCGCCCCCCCCGGCTATCATCAAGCCCTCAGTTTGCAGCGAGGTCGACGGGGGATGTGGCGGAACAGACGCACGAGTGAGGGAATCAGGTCATGATCAGGAATGTCTACATCGCCGGTACCAAGCGGACACCCTGGGGCTCCTTCGGAGGCTCGCTCTCGGAGGTCCCCGCTGCCCAGCTCGGCAGCACGGCCATCAAGGCCGCGTTGGAGAAGGCCGGTGTCAAGCCGGCCGACGTGGACGAGGTCATCATGGGCAACGTCATCGGTGCCGGACTGGGGCAGAACATCGCCCGACAGTGCAGCATCGCCGCCGGGGTCCCCAAGGAGGTCCCCTGCACCACCATCAGCAAGGTCTGCGGCTCCTCCATCAAGACCGTCATCGCCGCCGCACAGGCCGTCCAGTGCGGTGACGCCGAGATCGTCGTCGCCGGCGGCGTCGAGAGCATGTCCGGCGCTCCCTACCTCCTGCCCAAGGCCCGAACCGGCTACCGTATGGGCGACGGAACGCTCGTCGATGCCATGGTCCACGACGCCCTGTGGGACATCTACAACGACGTCCACATGGGCACCTGCGGCGACAAATGCGCCGCCAAGTACGGCTTCACCCTCGACGACCAGAACAACTTCGCCGTCGAGAGCTACAGGCGAGCCCGCAAGGCCCAGGCCGACGGCATCCTGGCCCACGAGATCGTCCCCGTCGAGGTCAAGACCAGAAAGGCAACCGTTACCGTCGACCAGGACGAGGAGCCCCAGCGTTTCAACGAGGAGAAGCTCCGCAAGCTGCGGCCGGCCTTCGGGCCGGAGGGCACCGTCACCGCCGGCAACGCCTCCACCATCAACGACGGCGCCGGGGCCATGATCGTCTGCAGCGAGGAAAAAGCTAAGGCCCTTAACATCCACCTCGAGGGACGCATCCTCGGCTACGCCGGCGCCGCCACCGATCCCGATTGGTTCACCGTCGCTCCGGTCCAGGCCATGCGCAACCTCGCCGAGAGGCTCGACCTCAAGTGGGCCGACGTCGACGTCTTCGAGATCAACGAGGCCTTCTCCGTCGTCACCATGGTGGCCATGAAGGATCTCGGCCTTCCGCATGAGAAAGTCAATATATTCGGCGGCGCCGTGGCCCTGGGCCACCCCGTCGGCGCCACCGGCGCCCGGCTGGTCACCACCACCCTGAACGCCCTGCGACACACCGGCGGAAAGCTGGGCGTCGCCAGCCTCTGCATCGGCGGCGGCGAGGCCTTGGCCATCGCCCTCGAGCGCGTCTGACGCGCCCGAAGCGATCGTAGTGACACGCTCGTGACGCCGGACTCGTGACGCCCGGCCACGGACGGATTGTGGGGCCGGTTGCCAACCGGTCCCGGGGCCGCGAATACGGGGTCTTCAGCCTTGGCCGCGCAACTGAGGCCGCCCGATTGCCTCCGGGCCCTCGGGCCAAACGACATGCCCGAGTCGCTCGACGTGAGCGGTGTGCCCTACGCCCGTGTCACCACCTGGAAACACGATTTCTTCGCCGCCACCGGCCTCTACCAGCACGCCGGCCGGGGCGTCGTGGTCAAGATCGCCCGGCGCGGCGGTTTCCTGGGCATCCCCCTGAACTGGGTCGGCCGACTCCTGACCCGACACGAGGCCGACCTGCTCAACCGACTTGGCGACCTCGACGGCATCCCCCGCCTGGTCGGCATTGTTGGTGACAACGTCCTGGTCCACGCCTTCGTCCCCGGCCGGGCCCTGCACAAGGGCGAACGGGTCGATGATCACTTCTTCACCCGCTTGTCCGCCATCCTCGCCGAGCTGCACCGCCGCGGCATCGCCTACGTCGACCTCGAAAAGCCCACCAACGTCCTGGTCGCAGACGACGGAAAACCCTACCTGGTGGACTTCCAGATCAGTTGGCCCTGGCCGCTGGGATGGTTCGTCCGCACGCCGCTTGCGGCCTGGCTCTGCCGTCGTCTCCAGCAGGCCGACCTCTATCACCTGCGCAAGCTGCGCCGCCGATTCCGTCCCGATCAGATGTCCCCGCGAGAACTGGCCCAGTCCTACCACCGCCCCTGGCCCGTGCGCCTCCACGCCCGCCTCACCCGACCGCTCACCCGCCTCCGCCGTCGCGCCCTGGCCAAACTCGACCCGGTCCGCTACGACGGCGAACGAGGCCGCACCGACTGACGACCCCCCGCACCGCAACGTTAACCGGCCGCCGTTAACCGGATTGCGGTGCTCGCCCCTTTACCGACCGTGTCGGCGGGGATAGAATGATGATGTAGAGCGGTGACCGGGGCGCGACACTCCGTTCGGGGAACGACTCCGGCTTCCACACCTCAAGGCCCGAAGTTGGTCGCGGACTAACTGACTGAATGGTGCCCCAGGGTCCTCGCCTCGCAGTCAAGGAGTCCTCAAGGACATGGCCCGTCGACTCCGGCGGATATGGCGCAGCTGGCCATGCCATCTAACAGGGAAGGTCCGCATCGATGTCCGCGCGACCCGCAACGGCGTTTTCGAGCATGCTGTTGGGGCTGCTGGCAGCACTACCCATCGGCTGCCAGCCCGCCGCATCCGGCGGCTCGGACCCGCCGCCAAACGAAAACGAGGTCACAAACCCGCTTCCCGGCGAGTGCCCGGCGCCCGCGGGCTATTCCGTCACCGGTGCCCTCGATATGCCCGGATACGAGGTCTTCCCCAAACCGGGTATCCCAAAAATCGTCCGCGACGCCCCCCTGCCTGAAAGTGTCGACCTGGCCGAGTTCCTGCCCGCTGCCGGGCATCAGGCGTATCTCAACTCTTGCTGCGCCTGGGCCGCCGGCTATGGCCTCATGACTTACTTGGCGGCACTCAACATCGAAAGCTGGGGCGACGTGAACGAGCCGGAACATCACTTCAGCCCGGCCTTCCTCTTCAATCAGGCTAACACCTACGCCCTGGGCGGCTCCGATCATGCCAGTTGCTGTGAGGCCGGCGTGCGACCCGCCGACCTGTTTGAGTTACTCCGCGATGAGGGATGCGCGACCTGGGCCACGATGCCCTACACAACCGAGGCCTGCTCATCTTCGCCCGACGATACCGCTCGAGCCGAGGCGGCCGAATTCAGGATCACCCATTTCTCGGCTGTTGCAGATGCTCACGACCCCACCAGCATCAAGGTCCACCTCGGGGCCGAGAAGCCGAGCCCCGTCCTGGTGACTTTGATGGTCGGCGACGTGTTCGAAGACCTTACCGCCGGCGGCATCTACGCCACGCCGGAGGAAGCCGGCGGGATGTACCACGCGGTTCTGGTTGTCGGCTATGACGATGAGCGCGCGGCGTTCAAGATCATGAACTCCTGGGGGACCGACTGGGGCGACCGCGGTTTCGGTTGGATCTCCTACGACGTATGGCCGGACGCGCTTCACCAGGCATTCGAGGTCGGTAACTGTCTCAACTCGTCTTATGCCCGCGAATGCTTCGAGGCCGCCGGTGGCACGCATGTGAACAACGTGCGCGCCGGCTGCGCGTTCAACCCGCTGTTTGACTCCGATGGCGACGGGTATCCCGACAGCGTGGAGATCAAGTTCGCGGGCTACGGCTTAAACCCATATGAGCCCGACGAGAACCCCGACTTCGAGGTCATCGACGATGCCGACGGCGACGGTTGGCCCATCCTGAGCGAGGTGGCCTTCGGGACCGATCCCGAGGATGCCCAGGATTTCCCCTTCACCTGCGGCTACGAGTACCCCCCGAAGTTGATCGAGGCCCCCGAGGCCGTGGTCTGTGTGGACTACCTGCTGTTTCACGAGAGAAGCTTCGCCAGCGGCGGCACCGGCCCGCGCGGAGTGACTGTGGCGGACCTCAACCAGGACAGCCTGCCCGACGTCGTGCTGGCCAACAGCGACTTCGACGGCACCGGCTCCGGGGCGAACGTGACGGTCCTGCTCGGCCGCGGGGATGGAACGCTCGATGCGCCGGCCGTCGTCGCAACCGGCCAGGCGCCGCGGTACTTGGCCACGGGTCTCTTGAACGGGGACGCATTCGTTGATCTGGTCTTCACCGACGACGATCGAGAGACCGTCAACGTCCTGCTCGGCAACGGTGACGGGACCTTCCAGGCCGGTCCAATCCTGACCCTGGCGGGGGGCGCCGGCCCGATCGCCCTAGCCGATCTCGACGCAGACGGTCCTGTCGATCTGATCGTCCCCGGCACGGATACGACGAACCTCTTCTTCGGCGCCGGGGACGGGACCTTCCCGACTCAGCAGACGGTCGATGCCGGCTTCTCCAGAACACCGGTCGTCCCGGCCGACCTGAACGAGGATGGCGTCGTCGATCTGGCCGCATACCGATTTGTCGACGGGCGCTTCGGCGTCGTCGTCGTGCTCGGTGCGGGCGACGGAACGTTCACCGAGGCGGAATACATCGACTTCGGCCCGCTCGAAATCGGTATCTCCGTTCCCATTGCTCTGGCGCCGGGGGATTTTGACGGCGACGGCCACACCGATCTGGCCGTCGCCCTGGTGGCCAACTCGACGGTCTCGATCCTCTTCGGAGCGGGCGATGGCACGCTGCCCCGGCGACAGGACGTGTCCACGACGGCCTTCGTGGGCCAGCCGGACGGATTGGCCGCCGCCGACGTAGACCGCGATGGTGTGGATGACCTGGCCCTGGCCAGTCAAACGGGCGACGCCGTCGTCCTGCGCAGCAACGCAGACGGCACCTTCACCGAATCGAGCCACACCGTCGCGGATGGCGAGATTGCGACGATCGTCAGCCTGGCGGTCGGCGATCTGGACGGCGACGCCGACGGTGACATCATCGTTCCGGTCGGCGTGCCACCGGATGTGGTTGTCCTGCGGAACGTCTGCGAACCGAGCGATGGGACCTAGCCACTTGGAGCGTCATCATTCATCCGGCGGAGATCGCCGACCACCTTCATTATCGAAAGGACATTACGATGAGCACACGACGAACGCGATTGGCGTACATGATTGCCTGCGCGGCGGTTGCGGGCCTGGCAGGCTGCGTGTCGAGCGGAGGTGGCGGCGGTGATGGCGGTGACGAAGACGGAACCGATGGCGTGACGAGCGGCGAAATGGCCATGCTCTCCCCGCCAGACTTCGAGGTTGTAGGCGGCAGTGCCCCGACTTATGCGTGGACGCAGGTCTCCGGCCCACTAGTTACGCTCGACGATGCCACGGCAAAAAACCCGTCCTTCCCTGCACCGCAGGTGAACGAGGCGACGGTCCTGGGGTTCAAGGTGGAGGTGACCTCAGGTGGCACTACGCTTATTTTTGACGTGGAAGTGGTCGTCCACCCCGCCGCCGATGAGGCGCATGGAGGCGGGGGCGGAGGCGATGGCGGAGGTGATTCTCCGCTGGCAACGTGCGGTCAGGTGGGCGGAGCGTGCGTAAACAACGGCAATTGCTGCATTGGCCTCACCTGCAACGCCCAGACCAACATCTGCGAGGAAGGGGGCGTTGAGGGCGAGGGCGAAGGGGAGGGAGAGGAAGGTTGTGGAGGTGGCCCTGACGGTCTGGTTTCGGTCAATGGGGGGGGTGGCGCGTTGGCAGACCGCCTGGGTGGTGCGACATTCACCGGTGACGCGACTGGTGAGCTTGTTGCCGGCACACTGAGCCTGGCTTTCGATGCCGACGGCGTGCTGATCCATTTGGGGGGAACGGCTATTGGCGGCCTGCTCGGCTTGCCGGAACAGAGCGAGGTATTCTTTGATTACGGACGGCAATCTGTCACGGGCACATATGCGACCGAGGGCGGTACCCGGACTTTGGAGGAGTTCCTTGCCGAGTCTGAACAAAGCATCGAGCTCTGCCGAGTTGTGGTGCTTTTGGTGGGCGACTCGCTGAGCGTTCGAACGGGTTATCTAGCGGAACTGGCATCTCATCCGACGGGCGAGCAGACAGTCGAACTCGAAGCCACCCTGCGGTTCCAGACCGACGACGAGCTTCGAGGCGCCCTGGGGACGTCTTGGTACTCGGATAGCCAAGCACTGCTCTTCCTGCTTCAGCGTGATTGATCGGTCGGCATCCGCGGCTCACGGCTTGGACTTGCGCGAGCAGATTCCATCAGACGGGCGCCAGGATGACTGCCATGGGTATGACAACGCAACAGAACCGCTCGGACGGACATGCTTCGATCAAAGATCACCACCGAGGATCGTAGTTATCGAAAGGACGGCACGATGAACACACGACGAACGCGCCTGGCGTGTACGGTCGTTTGCACGGCGTTGGCGGCCCTCGCGGGCTGCCAGTCCGGGGGCGGAGGAGGTGGCGGTCAGCCTGGCGAAGACCGGGGCGGCGGCGGACCGACCGGGGAGATGATCACGCTGTCTGCGCCGGAGCTGGCAGCGGCCGGCGGCGCACCGACGTATGCCTGGACGCAGGTGTCAGGGCCGCCGGTCGTGCTCGACGATCCGACCTCAAGAACGCCGTCGTTCCCCGTACCCGACGTTCAGGAAGCGACCATCCTCGGCTTCGAGGTGGAGGTGACTTCGGGTGGCACCACGCTGACCTTCGACGTGGAGGTGGTCGTCCACCCAACAACCGCCGACGGCGGCGGTGGACCCGCCCCGGTGCCGGTCATCTGCGGGCGGGAGGGCGCCCCCTGCCTCTTAGACAGCGATTGCTGTGCAGAACTGGTGTGCGGCGAACTCGGCTGGTGTGCAGACGGCGGCGGCGAGGCCCCGGCCATCATCGGCAACGTCCCACCTTCACTGACCATCACCTCGCCCGTGGAGGACCTGACCGTTGTTCAGGGCGAACAGTTCGAGATAAGTTGGACCGACTCTGATCGAGACTCGAACGCCCTGATCTCCTTCGCTTTGGTGGATGCATCTGAACCGGATTGGGTCGTCCCGCTCGTCGAGGGGTTGCTCGAGAACGACCTCGATGCCAACCTCGACTGGACAGCCCAGACTTTCACCGCCAGCACCGAGTTGGCGACGCCGGGCGATTACTACATCCGCGGTACGATCGACGACGGCGTCAACGCCCCGGTGGTGACATTCGCCACCCATGCCGAGCCCGACGCCGAGAGGGTACTGCTGACCGTGCGGCAACAGGGCTTTGTCCCGGCATAACCACAGGATGACCACAGACAGTCACGTTCCGGGCCGACGTTCGATGCGATAACGCCACCGAGCCGCCCGGTGGGGCGACCCGATGGCGTCGGATTCACTGCTCGTCAATGCTGTGGCTGTCGTCAGTGACCGCTCCTTCACGGTCGCGGCTCGGTTCACATCTTCGGCGCGTTGGCCCTGACCCACTCGGTCGATACCGACTTGGGACGCGTGATGGCCGTGCCCATGGCCCGGTTCAGAATCAACTGGGCCATCATGCCCATCGCTCGCGATACCGAGAACAGCACCGTGTAGTACGCGAACTCGGTCAGACCGTAGTGGTAGAGCAGGGCCCCCGACCCCGCGTCCACGTTGGGCCAGCAGTTGGCGATCGGGGCCTTGCCGGCCTTGACCCGCTCCTCCGAGAACTCCTGTAGAACCTTCGGCACCACGTCAAACACGTGGGACACGGTCTGGAACACCGGATCGTTGGCCAGGTGGTGCTTGCCGAACTCCAGGAACCCGGCGTAGCGCGGGTCGGTCACCCGCAGAACCGCGTGACCGTAGCCCGGGATCACCTTCCCGGCGCGAAGCGTGTCGAAGGCGAACTCGCGCAACTGCTCCTCGCTGGGAACGCCGCCGAACTTCTCCATGGTCCGCAGAATCCACCCCAGGCACTCCTGGTTGGCCAGGCCGTGCAGCGGACCAGCCAGGCCGTTCAGGCCCGCCGAGACCGAGTAGTAGATGTCCGACAGGGCCGAGCCGACCGTGTGGCAGGTGTTGGCCGATACGTTCCCGCCCTCGTGGTCCGAGTGGAAGTTCAGATACAGGCGCATCAACTCCGCAAAGCTGCCTGTGGGATCGGGCACCCCCAGCATGTTCGCGTAGTTCGATCCCCAGTCCAGGCCCGGCGTCCAGGGAATGAACACACCTTTGTTGTAGCGGATGCGGTAGACACCGGCCGCAACGCTCGGCATCCGGGCCATCAGTGCCAGGGCGTCCTCCAGCATCGGGATCCAATACTCCTGCTTGGTCATCCCCTTGTCGTACCACTGCCGGAAAACGCTCTCCCGTTCCATGACCAGCACCGCGGTGTCCAGCATGCACATCGGGTGGCTGTCCGAGGGCATGGCCTTCAAGACGTCCCAGACGTAGTTCGGTACCTGCGAGCGCTTGTCCAGGTCCTGCTGGAAGGCGGCCTTCGCCGCCGCGTCCGGCTCCTCGCCGGTCAGCAGCAGGAAGAAGATCTCCTCCGGCCACAGGTGCTTGATCTCCAGCAGCGGGCGCCCCCGAATGATCAGACCCTTGTCGGGCTCGACGACGGAGGTGTCGCAGATCATGCTCTTGACGCCGCGCATGCCTCCGTAGGCCTGGGTCACCGAAACTTGTGATATCGCCTTGTCGCCATACTCCTTAAGAACGTTGCCAACCTCCTCGCGCCAAACCGGAATCTTTTTCGCCAGTGTCTCTTGCAGTGTTCCCATGGGACCTCCTCAGAATTGGAATTTGTCTGTGACGGGGCCGGGCCCGATTGTCCGCAAGGAGTCCGAACCTACTGCAGCGTACTTTACAGGCCCGCTCCCCGTTCGGCAAGAGCGCCCGGACCAGCCCCCCAGGGTTTTGGTGATCGGCGCGATCGCCCCGAAAGCACCCCGGCGTGTCGGCTTCGATGACCGCACCTCAAGCTCGTCCCCGAGGTGCCGCGATGCGGATGGCGGGGGGGCGACGGAACGATCGGTCTCCGGGTCTGCCGGAACTCGTTTGCTGATAGACAGTTCCGGCGCCGTGGCATCGGTGATGCGGACAGCGGCGGTTCGCCCCCCAACAGGCGTGTCGGTGTTTAAGCTGCTTCCATGCTCTGCCAGGTGTGCGGCCGTCCGGCAGCGGCAAGGGCCTTGAAGAGGCCCCCGATCCGGGCCCCGGTTTGGGGGGCAGCCGCACCGTGACCGGCGGGCGGCCTGTTTTCGTTCCCCCCGGGCGGACAACGCGATCGGCCTTCAAGGCGTGCCACGCAAGCCCATGACCGTTCGGGTAGAATGGGACGGTGGAAGGAGCCAGGCGTGATCTATGACATTTCGCCGCCGGTGACGGCGCGGCTGGCCGTGTGGCCTGGGGATGTGCCGTTCTCTCGGCAGATTCTGACGGACCTGCGGGCCGGTGACGGCACCACGTCATCCGCGTTGCACGGGACGGCGCACCTCGGCGCCCATGCCGATGCGCTCGGCCACGTTGATCGCCGGGGCGCGCCCATCGACGCGATGCCTCTGGATCGCTATCTGGGACCGTGTCAGGTCGTCCGGGTCTCGGTGGGCCGAGGTGCGGCCGTCGCGCCGGGTGCGATCACCGAGCCGATCAAGGCCCCGCGCGTGCTGATCGCAACGGGCACGTATCCCGATCCGGAACGGTTTAACGAAGATTTCGCGGCCTTGTCCGTCGAGCTGATCGACGACCTGCACGCCCGGGGTGCCGTTCTGGTCGGCGTCGATACGCCCAGCGTGGATCTGTATGCGGCCGCCGATCTGCCGGTGCACAAACGACTGGCCGGTTACGGCATGGCCAGCCTCGAAGGGCTGGTGCTGGGTGAGGTACCGGCGGGAATCTACGAGTTGATCGCTCTGCCGCTTCGGCTGGTGGGTTGCGACGCGAGCCCGGTGCGGGCCGTCCTGCGGGAGTTGCCTCCTTCCGGATTGGCATAGTCGCGTTCTGCGCTCCCCACAGTGGGCGATCCGCTTCTTCGCGGTCGCAGTTCGGTCTGTCGGCGCGAGCAGCGCTATTGAGTGGACGACCATGATCCGGTCGAGCGGCTTGCGCTTCAGGGCCTCGGCGGGGACGCGGCAGTCGTCGGCGGGATAGCCGACCGGGATGAGCGCGTAGGCCCGCTCGTGCGCGGGACGGCCGAGGACCTCGGCCAGGAACTTCATCGGGCTGGGCGTGTGGACCAGCGTGGCCAATCCGGCGTGGTGAGCGGCGGCCAGCAACAGACCCACCGCGATCCCGATGGACTCGGCCGGGTAGTACACCTGCCCGCCGTCGTCGTCCTTGATGAGCTGGAAGACGACGATCAGCCAGGGGGCGATCTCGAGGTAGGCCTTGTGCTCGTCGGTGCCCAGCGGGGCCAGGTCGGCCAGCCAGCGCTCGCTGGCCCGTCGTTGGTAGAACTCGCGCTCTTCAGCCTCGGCGGCTTCGCGGATTCGGTGCTTCAGGTCGCGGTCCTGCACACAGACGAAGCGCCAGGGCTGCTTGTTTGCTCCGCTGGGGGCGGAGCCGGCCGACCGCACCATCCACTCGATGGTCTCTCGTGACACGGGTTTGTCACAGAACATGCGGACGGAGCGCCGCTTGCGGATGGTCTCGTAGAAGCCGCGGGCGGCGACCTCCGGTGGCGCGCCGGGGTCGTAGCGGTCATCATGCGGTACGAAGATCGGCTCGCTCATAACACAAAGGGTAGGCCCCGCACCGGGCGCGTCAATCGGCCGAGGGGCCGCCGGGCAGGGGCCCTGGCCGTGCCGCAAGCTGCAGCTCCTTCACCCAACAATACAGCACCGGCACGACCAGCATGGTCATGATCTCGATGACCATCCCGCCGAACGAGGGGATGGCCATGGGCACCATGATGTCCGAGCCGCGGCCGGTGGAGGTCAGCACCGGCAGCAGGGCCAGGATCGTCGTTGCGGTGGTCATCAGGCAGGGGCGGATGCGGCGCTTGCCGGCCTCGAGCGTGGCCAGGCGTGTCTCGGCCGCGGTGTCCGGTGAACGCCTGGCGAACGAGTCCTTCAGGTAAGTGGCCACCACGACTCCGTCGTCGGTGGCGATGCCGAACAGCGCCAGGAAACCCACCCAGATGGCCACGCTCAGGTTGATCGGGTGGGCCTGGAAGAGGTCCCGCAGGCTGGAGCCGAAGACGTCCCAGTCGAGGAACCACGGCTGGGCGTAGAACCAGATCATGAGGAAGCCGCCCGACCAGGCCACCAGGATGCCCGAGAAGACCAGGCCGGCGGTCACCACGGACTTGAACTGCAGATAGAGAATCACGAAGATAATGAACAGGGCCAGAGGCAGGACCACCATCAGCTTTCTTTCCGAGCGGACCTGGCTCTCGTAGGTGCCGGCGAAGCTGTAGCTGACGCCGGCCGGCAGTTCGAGCTCGCCCGATCGGATCTTCTCTTTCAAGTAGGCGTCGGCCCGTTCGACCACGTCCACCTCCGCGTGGCCCGGTTTCATGTCGAACAGGACGTAGCCGATGAGGAAGGTGTCCTCGCTCTTGATGACCTGCGGGCCGCGGACGTACTCGATGCGGGCCAACTGGATGAGGGGGATCTGCGTGCCGTCGGGCGCGGGGACCAGGATCTTCTCCAGAGCCTCGATACTGTCGCGCAGCTCGCGGAGGTAGCGCACGCGAACCGGGAAGCGTTCGCGCCCCTCGACGGTGGTGGTCAGGCGTTTGCCGCCGATGGCGATCTCGATCACGTCCTGCACCTGGCGCACCATGATGCCGTAGCGGGCGATGGCCTGTCGGTCGATGTCGATCTCCAGGTAGGGCTTGCCGATGATGCGGTCGGCGATGACGGCCGACGGCTCGACCGCGGGGACTTCCTTGAGAAACCGTTCGATGGCCAGGCCGACCTGCTCGATCGATTCGAGGTCCGGCCCCTTCACCTTGACGCCCATGGGGGCCCGCATGCCGCTCTGGAGCATGACGATCCGGGCGGCGATGGGCTGAAGCCGCGGGGCCGAGGTCGTCCCGGGGATCTTGCCGGCCTCGACGATCAGGTCCCAGATGTCTTCGGGATTGTTGACGCCGGGCCACTCCTGCCGGTCGTCGTTCAGATCCGGGTCCAGCGCCGGGCGCCAGAGTCGGAAAGGCATGCCGTCGCGATCGGGAATCAGCCGCCCATGCTCGTCGCGCGGGAACTTGCCCCGCACGTAGTAGGGCTCACCGTCGGGCGCGGGGACGGGCGTTCCGTCTTCCGTGCGGAACAGGTCTTCCTCACCTCGGTCAAACCGGAACGTCAGCCGGCGTCCCGAGCGATCGGTCAGGTACTGCGGGTGGTAGTTGATGACGGTCTCGATCATGGACAGCGGGGCGGGGTCCAGCGGGCTGTCCACTCGGCCCAGCTTGCCCACGGCCGACTCGATCTCCGGGATCTGCTGGAAGGCCATGTCCTGCTTCTGCAAGACGTCGATGACCTCGCCGATGGAGGCGTGGGGCATGGTCACCGGCATGTAAAGGTAGGAGCCCTCGTCCAGCGGAGGCATGAACTCCTTGCCGAGTCCGGGGAACTTCCCGGCCAGGAAGGTCCCGGCTTCGGAGTCCCGCACGTTCGTCGGCAGCCAGCCGAAAGTCCCGTCGAAGCCGCGCCAGGCCATCAGTCCGGCGACGACGATGAGCGCGGGCAGGAGCAGGAACGTTCCCTTGTGATCCAGCGCCCACCGCAAGAGGTACGGATAGACCGCCTGGAACAGTTGGAAGAGCAGTAGCAGTCCGCCGATGGTGCCGCCGACCAGGATGACGTTGCGCAGCAGACCTTTCTCCGGGCCGATGGGCAGCCACTGCTGCGACAGCACGATCAACACCGCGACAACGACGATGGCGTTGGCGATCCAGGGGACAAGCTTGCGGACGGCCCCGGGCAGAACGGGGCCGATGAGGCAGTAGACGCCGATCAGCACCAACAGCCCGCCCGCCCACCACCAGCGCAGACCGATGATGAGCACCAGGCCAGCGATCACCAGCGCCGCGTAGAAGAACGTGCTCAGCTTGCGGCGGCGCCCGGTGCCCCGCGTGAACAGCAGGTGGGCGGCGGGCGGGATGATCGTCAGGGCCACGATCAGCGAGGCGATCAACGCGTAGGTCTTGGTGAACGCCAGCGGCTTGAAGAGCTTGCCCTCGGCCGCCTCCATGGTGAACACGGGCAGAAAGCTGACCACCGTGGTCGAGACGGCGGTCAGCACCGCGCCGCCGACCTCGCTCGAAGCCCGGTAGACGATCTCCAGGCGGTTCTCCTTGGGGTCGGCCTCGGACAGGTGCCTGAGGATGTTCTCGCAAATGATGATGCCCATGTCGACGATGGTGCCGATCGCGATGGCGATTCCCGACAGGGCCACGATGTTGGCATCGACACCCGTGACGCGCATGGCGATGAAGCACATCAGCACCGCCAGCGGCAGCAGTCCCGAGATGAGAATCGAGCTGCGCAGGTGCCGCACCATCACCACCACGACGATGATGGTCACCAGAATCTGCTGAAGCAGTGCGGCGCTGAGCGTGCCCAGCGTCTCGTAGATCAGGCCGGTGCGGTCGTAGAACGGGACGATGGCCACTCGACTGACCGTGCCGTCGGGCAGGGTCTTCTTCGGCAGCCCCGGTGATATCTCCTTGATCTTGGCCTTGACGTTCTTGATGGCCGCCAGCGGGTTCTCGCCGTAGCGGACGACCACCACGCCGCCGACCACCTCGGCCCCCTCCTTGTCCAGCACGCCTCGACGCAGGGCCGGGCCCAGCGTGACGTTGGCCACGTTCTTCACGTAGATGGGGACGTGATCGTTGACCTTGACCACCGCGTCCTCGACGTCCTCCAGCGCCTTCATGAACCCCAGCCCGCGGATGACGTACTCGACGCGGTTGACCTCGATGGTCCGGGCGCCGACGTCGACGTTGGACATGCGCACGGCCTGGAAGACCTCGTCCAGCGTCACGCCGTGGGCCCGCATGGCGTCGGGATCGACGTCGATCTGGTATTCCTGCACGAAGCCGCCGACCGAGGCGACCTCGGAGACGCCCTCGGCCGCCATCAGGGCGTAGCGCACGTACCAGTCCTGGGTGGTGCGCAGCTCGTGCAGGTCCCATCCGCCGGTGGGATTGCCGCTCTCGTCGCGTCCTTCCAGCGTGTACCAGAAGACCTGCCCCAGGGCGGTGGCGTCGGGGCCCAGCGCCGGGCGCACGCCCTCGGGCAGCGTGCCGGCCGGAAGGCTGTTGAGTTTCTCCAGCACCCGGCTGCGCGACCAGTAGAACTCGACCTCCTCCTTGAAGATGACGTAGATGGTCGAGAAGCCGAACATCGAATAGCTGCGGATGGTCTTGACGCCGGGGACGCCCAGCAGCGAGACGGTCAGTGGATAGCTGATCTGGTCCTCGACGTCCTGCGGGGACCGGCCGGCCCATTCCGTGAAGACGATCTGCTGGTTCTCGCCGATGTCGGGGATGGCATCGACCGGCATCGGGTCGCGCGGCAATCCGCCCAGGTGCCAGTCGAAGGGGGCCGTCCTCAGCCCCCAACCGATCGCGAAGAGCACGAAGAGGCCGACGACCAGCTTGTTCTCCAGACAGAAGCGGATGATCCGGTCGATCCAGGAAGGGGGGCGGCCGGAGGGCAGGGAGGTGTCGCTATTCATTCTCCTTACCTCCCGCCGGTTGCGTTGGGCGCGTGGTGGTGTTCGGGCGTCCCCGCGCGGCTCCCTTCGGGACTCATCATGCTGGGGCGGGCCCGAATCTGGAGCGCGCTGTCGATCTTGAAATTGCCGTGGACGACCACGCGCTCGCCTTCAGCCAGGCCGTCGCGCACCAGGTAGTAATCACCCGCACGCGGGCCGAGCACAATCTCACGTCCCTCGTACGTGCCGGTCTGGTCCGGTGCCTCGACATACACGATGGCCCGTCGCCCGGTGATCAGCGGCGCGCTGGCCGGGATGATCAGCGGTGCCGTGGCCTTGGTGGGATCGTCGGCGGCGTAGCCCAGCGTTTCGGCCCGCACCAGGGGCATGCCGCACACGTCGCAGGTGCCGGGACCGTCCTTGACGATCTCCGGGTGCATGGGGCTGATCCACTTGCCGGCCAGGTCCGCGTCGAGCACCCGCCCGCCCTCGGCCACTTTGGCCTGCACCACCGCCCGAACGAACATCTCCGGCTTGAGCCGGCCGTCCTCGTTGGGCACGTTGACCCGCACCTTGACGGTGCGCGTCCTGGTGCCCAGGACCGGGTCGATGAAGGCGATCTTTCCGCGGAAGGTGTCGCCGGGGTAGGCCTCGGTCTCGAACTCGACCTCCTGCCCGTAGCGCAGCCAGGCCAGGTCCGACTCGTAGGCGTCCAGCTTGACCCAGACGCGGGTGAGATCGGCGATGGTGTAGATGCGCGTGCCGGTCTGGACGTACGTGCCCTCGTCGGCGTGCTTCGCGATGACGATGCCGCCGATGGGCGAATAGATGGTCATGTGGTCCGACGCGGTGCCGCGGCGCTCGACCTCGGCGATCTGGTCGTCGGTCAGACCCCACAGCCGGAGCCGGTCGCGGACGGCTTCGAGGTTGTCGGCCGCCCTGTCGTCCAGGCCCGACGCCGCGTTTGCTCCCGCGCGGCTCGCTCCCCGCAGCTCTTGCAGGAGTTCTTCCTGGGCGGTGAGCAGCTCCGGGCTGTAGAGGTAGACCAGGTGGTCGCCCTGGGCGACGGGTATGCCGGTGTAGTCGGCGTAGAGCCGGTCGAGCCGGCCGGGAACCCGCGAGGTGATCGAGCGCACCCGCGTCTCGTCGTACTCCACCTTGCCCACCATTTGGATTTCGGCCGAGACGAAGCGGCGTTCGACCGGGGCCACCTCGATGCCGGCCAGCTTACGGGCGGCCGGCGAGAGGGTCAGCGTGCGGGGACTCTCGTCCATGTCGCCGCCGGTGTCTTTCACCTCGACCATCTCCATGCCGCAGATGGGGCACTTGCCCGGCCTGTCCATGGGCGGAACGCAGAACATCGAGCAGGCGTACTTGGGCGCCTTCTTCCTGGCCGCGGGTGGACCCTTGGCCGCCGGAATCAGGTCCATTCCGCACTTGGGGCATTTGCCCGGTTTGGGCAGGCGGACCTCCGGGTGCATCGAACAGGTCCAGACCTCGGCGGGGGCCGCCTCGGTGGCGGGCGCCGCCGCCTGTTGAACCGGCTGGGTTCCGACGACCGCACCGCGGAAGGCGTAGCCGGCCGCAAACGCGACGACCAGCAGCGCCGGCACCGGAGCCTTGGCGACTAGTCGCGCCATCCATTGGAGTCTGGGACTCATCCGTTCACCTGCGTCATCTGCCATGGTGGGGCACGTCGAGTCCGTCCAAGGCGGACGGTACCCACCACAATCGTCTTCCCGTTCTACGATCCGTCTTGCGGACGGCCCTGAGCTTCACCGGTTGTCTGCGATTCCGCTTCCGTCTGTTGCCGTCGCGGGATGGTTCGCCCGACGAGCATCTCGACTTCGGCCAGACGCTGCGCCTTACCGGCCAGGGCGCGTTCATACGACAGCTCGAAGTCCAGCAGCGTTCGCTCGGCGTCCACCAGGTCGAGGAAGCCGGCCTTGCCCGCCCGGAACGCGGCCTCGGTCGATTCGAGTGCCTGTCTGGCCTTGGCCAGCAGCGTGTCGCGATACAGGTCGATCTTTCGATCAGCGTCGCGCAACTGGTAGAGCGCCATCTTGATCCGGGCGGCCAGGGCGTTTCGGCGCTCGGACTTTTCGGCCATGGCGGCCAGGTGCCGGGCTCGCGCCTCGCGCTGACCGGCCGCGTACTTGCCGTACCAGATCGGCACATTCATGGACACCGACACCGCCCACACGTCCTTGCCGGCGTCGTCCGGGGCCGATCCGCTGAGGAAGCTGTTGCCAATGGCGTACACGTCGAGGGGGTCGCCCATTCCGCCGGCGAAGCGCGACAGGCTGCGGAGTGCGGCCGGGTTGCGCAGCCCCGCACCGCGCGGCCGGACCGCCGACCCGACGTCGGTATAGTCGACACCCACGGTGAAATCCGGCACGCAAGCCAGTCCGGCCAGATCGACGGCGGACCGCCGCTGGGCAATCTCGTGGTCCAGAGCCTTCAGCTCCGGATTGGCTTCGTCGGCCCAGGCGAGGATTTCCTTGTCACCGGCGTCGATGCGCTCTTGTGGGGCGTCCTGCGGGAAGGGCAGGTCGGCATGGGCAGGCCGATTCAGGGCCGCGTTGAGGCGAGCGACGATCGGACCGCGCAGGTCCACCAACGCCCGCAGCGAGTCCTCCAGCTTTTCCAGTTCGACCTGGGCACGGATCACCTCGGAGTACCCGGCTTCGCCCGTCTTGTATTCGGCTCGGACGACCTGCTCCAGATCCTCGAGCAAATCGCGGTTCTTGCGGACGACGGCGATCGCCCGGCCCAGGTAGTAGTACTCGTAATAGGCGTCCTTGACCCGGTAGAAGAGGGCCAGCTTCTCGGCCTCGTATCGTTGCCTGACCGCCTCGGCCTCCTGTGCGGCGACGTCGCCGCGCAGTTGCAGCTTGCCGAGCCAGGGGAAGGTCTGCGAAAGTCCGAAGGCCTGCTGCTGAGGCCCGACGCGCGTCTCGACCTCTTCGATGAAGTAGCGGTAGCTGAAGCGCGGATCGGGCAGGGCGGTGACCTGCGGCACTCGCTCCAAAGCCGCCTTCCAGCGATGGAAAGCCGCCTCCAGCCCCGGGTTGTTCAAGGCGGCGCAGGTCAGGTAGTCGGAGAGGTCCGCGGATTCGTCCAGAACCGGCGGCTGCGGCTCGGTGTGCTGTTCGGCAACATCAAAGCGTGCCGGGGGGGCGTCGGCGGGTGCGTCGCCCACGGCCTGACGGACGGCCATCCGCCCGCCGCCCGAGGCACATCCTCCGACGAGCCACACCGTCAGCACGGTGAAGCACGCGCGGCACAGGCCGCCCGGCCGCCGATCAATCTCCATGACACAACTCCGCCCGTACCAGCCAACGCCGGGTGAATCATGCACCCGGTTGCGGTCGGTTGTAAAGTCTTGGATGCCCAAACGGTTGTGGTTCTTCCCCGGGAATGCCCGAGGCGGTGAACTTCCTTCCGGTGGATCGCTGAAGCCGCTACCCTGCCCGCCGGGCGATTGGGCGTGCGATTGCTTCAAATGCCAGTGCAGGTGCGTGGTCTTTG
>Ga0307379_10005203_pt1 | contig 18253 bp, 13 predicted proteins | sample UN2MG_FD_202237 | JGI IMG/M metagenome (GOLD analysis project Ga0307379, IMG submission 202237) | Soil microbial communities from Risofladan, Vaasa, Finland - UN-2 | ecosystem: Environmental > Terrestrial > Soil > Coastal area > Acid sulfate soil | place: Finland: Risofladan, Vaasa | collected... | reverse complement strand
CACTAACCCGAAGCGCCGGCGAGGCCGGAGAGCCTACGTTGTGCAACGTCCTCGCTCGCGCTTCGGGTTAGTGTGCACCCAGAAACGGAAGAGCCGCAGAACGTGACGCAGGTCCCACGCGACGCAGCGCGTGGGCTTGCTCCAGTACTGGAGCTTCCGCGCAAGGCGCGTCCGACCAGCCACCACACAGCACGCGAGCCTCGCCACTCGCCACTCTCCACTCCCAACTCACTCCCCCATCACCGTGACCACGATCGTCCGCTGCCGGGGCCGCACGTCGCATTCGAGGTGGAAGACCTGCTGCCACGTGCCCAGCACCAACGCGCCGTCGGAGACCGGGACGGAGAGCGACGGCCCGAGCAGCGTGGCCTGCAAGTGCGAGTGGCCGTTGCCGTCGTGCCAGGCCTGCTCGTGCCCGTACTCCCGGCTGGGCGGCATGAGCCGGTCGAGTATCTCGGGCACGTCCTGCCTCAGTCCCGGCTCGAACTCCACGACGCTCACCGCCGCCGTGCTGCCGACGGCGAACACGTGGGCAACGCCCGTCCGGATGCCCGAGCGGTCGACCGCCTCGGCGACCTGGCCGGTCACGTCGTGCATGTCGCGATGCCCCCCGGTCTGGAAGTTGAATCGCTCTTGATGGACCATTGGCTGCTCCCGTCGGCTTTCGGGCGTCGTCGAGAAAACGACCGATTATAGCGAAATATGGGGTCCCGCCTACCACCCTGGGGATCGTGGTCAATAGTGACCTTTGGGGGTACGATTAGGAAAGAATTGACGGTTTGTGACGTTCGACGGGTGGGACCGGCGGACGCGGTTGCCCGGCGGTAAGTCTCGACCTACCTTCCAGATAGGGCCACACGGTCGCGTTCCGCATGGGCTACATGGTCGCACCCTGCGCGCTTCGATCGGCAGGAAGATGACAGCAACAGGACCGGAGAACGATTCCCGCAGGCTGCTTCGCCTGGAGAACGTGGGCAAGACGTTCCGGATGGGCGAAGTGGCCGTCGAGGCGCTCCGCGACGTGACGCTTGACGTCTACGAGGGAGAGATGCTGGTGCTGGTCGGGCCCAGCGGGTCGGGCAAGACGACCATCCTGAACATCGTCGGCGGCCTCGATACCGCCACGGTGGGGCGCGTCTGGTTCCGCAGCCGCGAGATGACCACGTTCAGCTCCTCCGAGCTTACGGGCTATCGCCGCGACACGGTCGGGTTCGTCTTCCAGTTCTACAACCTGGTGTCCAACCTGACCGCCCGGGAGAACGTGCTGGTCTCGACCGAGATCAGCCGCGACCCGATGGACGTGGGCGAGGCCCTGCGGCTGGTGGAGCTCGAGGAGCGGTTGGACCATTTCCCGTCGCAGCTCTCGGGCGGGGAGCAGCAGCGCGTGGCCATCGCCCGGGCCTTGGCCAAGAATCCCGATCTGCTCTTGTGCGACGAGCCGACCGGGGCGCTGGACTTCACCACCGGCAAGCGGATCCTGCGGCTTCTGGTCGACCTGAAGCAGAACCTCGGCAAGACGGTGATTTTGATCACCCATAATGGAGCGATCGCACCGGTTGCCGACCGGGTGATCCGGCTCCGCAGCGGGCAGGTGGTCGAAGTGCGCTCTAACCCCGAGCCGGTCCCGCCGGAGGAGGTCGTCTGGTGAGCGTGCTGGACCGGAAGCTGCTCCGCGAGCTTCGAGCCTCGTGGCTGTTGCTCACGGCGATTATCAGCATTATCGCCGTGGGCGTAGCCTGTTACGTGTCGATGGGCGCCGCCTACCACAACCTCACCGAGGCCAAGCGGCGCTACTACCGGCAGTGCCGGATGGCCGACTTCTGGGTCGACTTGAAAAAGGTCCCCCTGGCCGAGCTGGACGCCCTGGCCGAGTTGCCCGGCGTGGCGGCGATCCGTCCCCGCATCGGGTTCTACGCGACGGTCGACCTGGAGCACGTGACGAAGCCCTTGAACGGGATGGTGCTGTCGCTGCCGGCCCGGCGCGAAGCGGTGATCAACGACGTGGTGCTCCGGCGGGGCGGCTATTTCACCGATCGCCGCGAGAACGAGGTGATCGTCAACGAGGCGTTTGCGGCCCGTCATGGGCTGAAGCCGGGCGACTGGATTCGGCTGGTGCTGAACAACCGCCGCCAGGAGCTGTTCATCGTGGGGACGGCGATTTCCAGCGAGTTCGTCTACCTCTTGCAGCCCGGCTCGCTTGCCCCCGACGCGGAGCATTTTGGCGTCTTCTATCTCAAGCAGACCTACGCGGAAGACGTGTTCGACTTCGACGGCGCCGCCAACCAGATCGTGGGCCGGTTGGACCCGCAAGTGCGGCCAGACCCGACGGAGCTGCTGGCCGGCGCCGAGCGTTTGCTCTCGCCGTACGGCGTCTTCTCCACGACGCCGTTGGGCGATCAGGTGTCGAACAAGTTCCTCAGCCAGGAGATCGAGGGTCTGAAGGTCTTTGCGGTGATCATGCCTTGCATCTTCCTGGCCGTGGCGGCGATGGTGCTCAACGTGCTGCTCCGACGACTGGCCGAACAGCAGCGGACCGTGGTCGGCACGCTCAAGGCCCTGGGCTACTCCGACCGCCAGGTGTTCGTCCACTTCCTCAAGTTCGGACTCGCCGTGGGCCTGGCCGGGGGCCTGGTCGGCTGCGGGGCGGGGCATTGGCTGGCCGAGGGCTTGACGTACATGTACCGCCAGGTCTACGAATTCCCGGAATTGGTCAATCGCTTCTATCCGGAGCTTCTGCTGATCGCGGTGGGGATCAGTCTGGGGTGTGCGGTGTTGGGGAGCTTGCAGGGCACGCGCGCGGTGCTCCGTCTGAAGCCGGCCGAGGCGATGCGGCCCAAGCCGCCCAAGAAGGGAGGGGCCGTTTTGCTGGAGCGCGTCGGGTGGTTCTGGAGCCGGCTGAGCTCCGGCTGGCGGATGGTGGTTCGGGGCGTAATCCGAAGCCGGATGCGGACGATCGCCGGCGTGTTCGCCGCGGCGATGGGAAGCGCCATTCTGGTCAACGGGTTCATGATGATGGACGCGGCCAGGTACCTGGTCGACTACCAGTTCAAGTGGATCCTCCGCAGCGACGTCGACCTGGCCCTCAAGGACGAACGAACCGAAGACGCCCTGCGGGAAGCGGCCCGGCTGCCGGGGGTGGATTGGGCCGAGCCGATCCTGAACGTCTCGTGCACGTTCCAGAACGGCCCGTTCCGGAGGAAGGGCGCGATCACCGGAATCGCCCCCGACGCCCGACTGACCGTGCCCCGCGACCTCGAGGCGGCCCCGATCCCCGTCCCCTCGACCGGACTGGTGATGAGCCGGAAGCTGGCCGAGGTGCTTCACCTCAAGCGGGGCGACCTGGTCACGGTTCGGCCCACCAAAGGACTTCGACGCGAGCGCCAAGTGCCGGTCCTCCAGATCTCCGACAGTTTCTTCGGCATGGCCGTCTACGCCGACATCCACTACCTGAGCCGGCTGGTCCACGAGGAGCTGGCGCTGAGCGGCGTGCAACTGACCACCGATCGGAACCCGGCCCACATCGACGCCTTGTACCGCGAGCTGAAGCGGATGCCCGCCCTCCAGGGCGTCTCCGCCCGACGCGACATGATCGCCAACCTGGAGAAGATCCTCGTGGAACAGATGGGGATTCTCATCACCGCGTTCGTTCTGTTTGCCGGCGTGGTCTTCTTCGGCAGCATTCTCAACGCCTCGCTGATCAGCCTGTCGGAACGACAGCGGGAGGTGGCCACGCTCCGCGTGCTCGGCTACGGCCCCTGGCAGGTCGGGAGCCTGCTCCTGCGCGAAAGCATGATCGTCACGCTGGTCGGCACGTTTTTGGGCATGCCCATCGGGTACGGGCTCTCGGTGCTCACCGCGATGGCGTACGACACCGAGCTGTTCCGGTTCCCCGTGATCGCCACGCCGGGCACGTGGATCTGGACGCTGGCGCTGGCCGTCCTGTTCGGGCTTTCGGCCCACGCGGTGGTGCAAATCGTCGTGCACCGGATGGATTGGCTGGAGGCGTTGCAGGCGAAGGAGTAGAGGGGAGATGGGAGTTGGGAGATGGGAGTTTTTGACATGAAAAGAGCGACTTGGCTGACGATCGGCGGGCTGGTTCTCGTCGTAGGCGTGATCGGGGTGTCTGCGGGGAGCCTGTGGTCGGGGCTGCCCGTCGACGTGGCCGAGGTCCGCGAGGGCCCGATCCAGGAGTTCGTCGATGAGCGGGGGAAGACGCGGCTTCCGGAAACTCACCTGGTCACGATGCCCTTCGGGGGGCGCGTGGAGGCGATCACGCTGAGCGAGGGGGATGAGGTCCAGAAAGGGGAAATCGTCGCCCAGCTCGTCCCCCTCGACCTGGATCTGACGGTCGAGGAGGCCCGCGCGGTCGTCGAGCGCCTGGAAGCGGCGATTCGCGAGAACGCCTACAGCGCGATCGAGGAAACCGCGGTGAAGCAGGCGGAGCAGTTCGTCGAGTCGATGAGGAATACGGTCTTGGTCGCCGAGACGAGGCTCCCCCCCAGCATTGAGAAATCGGACTACCACCAGAAGAACCTGAAACGCGTCGAGGAACTCGCCAAGACCAAAGCGCAAAGCGAAGACGAGCTCGATCGCGCTCGGCTTGACGCGGTGCAAGCTAAATCGGACCTGGCACAAGACGGGCTCGTCGTTGAGGCCACGCGGGCACTGGCACTGGCCACCGACATGCTGCCGACCATGGTCCGCCAGTATATCGAGCGGAAATCGTTCACCGAGGCCGTGCTGAAGAAGCAACTGGCCGAGGCGACGGCCCGGCTGCGGCAAGTGGAACAGAACCAGAAGCGGGGCACGATGACCAGCCCCGTCGACGGCGTGGTGCTCGATCGGCCGGTCACCAACGAGCAGTTCCTGCCCGCCGGCACCGAACTATTGGAGATCGGCCGACTGGAGGACCTGGAGGTCGATGCCGAGGTGCTCAGCGTCGACGTGGTCAACGTCAAGGAGGGTGCCCCGGTGGAGATCTACGGACCCGCGATCGGCAAGAACCTCCCCGGCGCCAGGGACTACGCGGTCGGCACCGTTCACAGGGTCTACCCCGCGGGCTTCACCAAGATCAGCTCCCTGGGCGTCGAGCAGCAGCGGGTCATCGTGATCATCCATTTCAAGCCGGAGGATCTGCAATGGCTACGTGCTAAGCGGGGCCTGGGCGTCGGCTATCGGGTGCGGGTGCGGATCAGGACGCGGGAAGCCCCCAGCGCCCTGGTCATCCCCCGGTCCTCCCTGTTCCGTGGTGCCGACGGCCAGTGGAACGTGTACGCGATCCGGGGCGGCCGGGCCCGAGTCGCCAAAGTGCAAATCGGCATCCTCAACGACGAGCTGGCCCAAGTGACCGACGGGCTGGCGCCCGGCGACCTGATCGTCCGGGCCCCGGAAGGCGACCTGGAAGACGGGCAGCGGGTGAAGGCGGTGGTGGAGGAGAGCGAAGAGCCGCCGGGCCCCTCGGCTGGGACGCAGGAAGCAGATTAAGCCCGCAACCCAGGCAGGATGCCTGTGCTACTTTGCGGCACGCTAATCCCACCACAGAAAAAGCCGCTTCTCTCGCGCGAGGAAGTCGGCCAGATCGCTCGAGTCTTGCTCGTCCAGGGCCTCTTCCAAGAACTCCACCATCTCTTCTAGTTCCTCCTCGGAAAGCTCCTCCGCGGACTTGCCGGCGAGATGTTCGGGCGGAACCCTGACGATTGCCTGATCGATCGTGTCTGGGCAGAACTCATAGACCTCCTCGGCGAATCCCTCCAGATCGTCGGGCAACGTGTCGAATTTCAACTCGACCCAATCCCAGCCGGCCCCCAACACGGCGAAGGAGCATCGCTCGGCCCACTCGTCGAGCCGATCGAGCACGTCTCGGGTGTACACCCCGAAGTTGACGCCGTTGGTCTGCCTCACCCAAAACAGCGACGCGGGATGCTCGGATCGGAAGAAAACGACCAGGGATTGCTCGTCGTACTGCTTCTTCGCATCGAGCACGTCCACCTCGAAGATCTGGGACCAGTCGTGAAAGCCGATGTTCGCCGCCAACAGGGCCTGGCAACCGCGGCGCTCGAGCTGCGGTTGGAGCGAGGCGACGATCTCGAAGGCATCCTCCCGGGGCACGACGGCCGAGAGCACGTCGAGAGTCAGCGCGATCTCGCCCTCGCATTCGCCCGGCTCGACCCGGCCGGTGAATCGGGGGTCGTCCGGCTCCTCCTCCATTGCCCCGGACCTCAACGTCAGGCGAGAAAGGGGCGAAGATATGGAAGCCTTGATGATCTCCAGAACGTCGTCGTCGAGACCGAGATCGTGCGCCTGCTGCCTCTCGTCCTCGTGGGTACTCATCGCCTTGACTCCTTCTCGCACCTGGCGGCTTGTCGGCCGGGGAAACGCTTCGCGAGATTCTACGCCGTCGGGTCGCCCCGTCAACGGGACACGACACGGACGGCGGATTTTCCCTCCGCCACGTGCAGAACCCCGAAAGGCGTGCCGCGTCGTATCGCAACGGAGTTCGCGCGGCCACGGATTCTGCTACACTGAACCGGCGCCGAAGCGGGGCACAGGGTTTCGCTGGAGGTTCGAGAAGTGGTGCTCAAACTGTATCGAACGACACGGGGGGCCCTGCTGGAAGCCGATGGGCAGCACTTCGAGCTGGGCAACCTCGACTGGGATGAGTTGGTCAATCGAAGCGACCTGGCCGATTGGCTCGTCGAGCAGCAGGGAAGCCTCTCGCCCGTCGACGCTCCCCCAAACCCCGACGAGCTGCTGCCGCCGATCGGCACGCAGGAGGTCTGGGCCGCCGGAGTCACCTACTACCGGAGCCGCTCGGCCCGGATGGAGGAGTCGGCCGGCGAGGGGGACTACTACGATCGCGTCTACTCGGCCCCGCGCCCGGAGCTGTTCTTCAAGGCCAGCCCGCACCGCGTCGTCGGGCCCGGCCAGCAGGTCCGCATCCGCAGCGACTCGGGTTGGAACGTGCCGGAGCCGGAGTTGACCGCGTGCGTGGCCTCCGACGGCCGCATCGTCGGCTACACCATCGGCAACGACATGAGTTCTCGGGACATCGAGGGCGAGAACCCGCTCTACCTGCCGCAGGCCAAGGTCTATGACGGGTGCTGTGCCCTGGGCCCCTGCATCGTGTTGGCCGCCGAGCCGCTTCCCGGCTCGACCAAGATCGGCATGATGATCCATCGCGACGGCGACGTCGTCTTTGCGGGCTTGACCCGGCTCGACAAAATGAAGCGCAAGCCCGAGGAGCTGGTCGAGTACCTGTTTCGCGACAACAGTTTCCCGGCCGGCTGCTTCCTGCTGACCGGCACCGGGGTCGTGCCCCCGAGCGAGTTCACGCTCCACCCCGGCGACACGATCCGTATCGACGTCGAGCCGATCGGCACGCTGGAGAACCGGGTCATGTGAACGCCAAGCGTCAACGCGTCCTGGAAAGGAGCCACACGGCATGGCACTTCACGGAAAGAACATCGTCGGAAGCTCGCTCCTGGGCGCCGACACGGAGACCTTTCAAGCGATCAATCCGGCCACGAGCCGGAAGCTCGAGCCCGGCTTCCACAACGCCACGCAAGCGGAGCTCGACCAGGCCCTGGAGCTTGCCGATCGGGCGTTCGGGTCGCGAGGGAGCGTCGAGCCGGCCCAAACCGCCGCGCTCCTGGAGCGGATCGCCGACGAGATCGAGGCGTTGGGCGACGAGCTGATCGAGCGGTGCGGGCAGGAAACGGCCCTGCCCCCGGGCCGGCTGACCGGGGAACGGGCGCGGACCACGGGCCAGCTTTGCCTCTTCGCCCGGGTGGTGGCGGAAGGCTCCTGGGTCGACGCCCGGATCGACACGGCGCTACCCGCCCGCAAGCCCGTGCCCAAGCCGGACCTGCGGCGGATGCTCGTCCCCATCGGGCCGGTGCTCGTGTTCCCGGCCAGCAACTTCCCCTTGGCGTTTTCGGTGGCCGGGGGCGATACCGCGTCGGCCTTCGCCGCCGGATGCCCGGTGATCGTCAAGGCCCGGCCGCAGCACGCCGGCACTTCCGAGCTGGTCGGCATGGCGATCCAGAAGGCCGTGGCGGCGACCGACATGCCCGAGGGCTGGTTCTCCATGGTCCACGGCCCGGGCCGCACGACCGGCCTCGATCTGGTCCGCCACCCCGTGATCCAGGCCGTCGGCTTCACCGGCTCGGTTGCCGGGGGCCGGGCCCTGTTCGACGCCGCCGCGTCACGGCCCCGTCCCATTCCCGTCTACGCCGAGATGGGGAGCATCAACCCCGTCTTCCTCCTGCCGGGCGCCCTGGCGGAGCAGGCCGAAGGGATCGCCGCCGGGCTGCACCAATCGATGACCCTGGGCGTGGGCCAGTTCTGCACGCAGCCCGGGCTGGTCATCGCGCTGGAGGACGAGGGGCTCGACGGGCTGCTGGCGGCCCTTGGTCGATTGGTGCGGGAAACGGCCCCCGCCACCATGCTCATGGGGTCGATCGCGCAAGGCTACCGTGAGGGAACCGACGAGTTGGAGGCCTGCACCGGCGTGGAGCTTCTGGCCCGTTCCAGCCAGGCGCCCGACCCGGCGAAGACCCAGGCGGGCGCGGCCCTGTATGCGACCGACGCGGCGACCTTCCTCGCGAGCGAGGCCCTCCGCCGCGAGGTGTTCGGGCCGGCGACGCTGGTCGTCCGCTGCCGCACTCAAGAGGAAGTGCTCGACGTCGCCCGAAAGCTCGAAGGCCAACTGACCGCCACGATTCACGCGGCCGAGGGAGAGCTGGACCAACACGGCCAACTGGTGTCGATCCTTCAAACCAAGGCGGGGCGTCTGCTGTTTGGCGGCTTCCCCACCGGCGTGGAGGTCTGCCCGTCGATGAATCATGGCGGCCCTTACCCGGCAACGAGCGACGTCCATTTCACGTCCGTGGGCACGGCGGCCATCCTCCGATTCGCGCGGCCCGTCTGCTACCAGAACTTCCCCGAGAGCCAATTGCCGCCGGAGCTCCGCAACGAGAACGTCCGCGACATCTGGCGGCTGGTGGACGGCATGCTCACGAAGGAACACGTTGCGTAGCGCAGACGGCCATCAACAGCATTGATGAGGCCGCCAACCGGCCGAAAGGAGAATAGCCGTGTCCGATGTCGCGATCTTTGCGCAAGGCGAGGCATTGCCGCCGACGGTGGTGCCGGTGGTGATCGCGTTCGTCGGGTTGTCGGCGGCGATGTTCGTGGTCTTGACGCTCTTCATGAGGCAGTACAAACGTTGCCCGCCGAATCGCGTCATGGTCATCTACGGCGCGGCAGGGCCAAAGGCGGCGACGTGTGTTCACGGGGGTGCCCGGATGGTCTTTCCACTGGTGCAGGACTACGGCTGGCTGTCGCTGGAGCCGATCCGCGTCGAGGTCTCTCGGCAGCGGACCTCCTCGGGCCGCTCGCTCGCCGATCCGCTGCCCCGGGTATTCAGCGTGGCCATCGGGACCGCGCCGGAGCAGATGCAGGCGGCCGCGGCGCGCCTGCTGGGATTCAGCGAGGACGAAGTCAAGCACCACGCGGAGGACATCATCGTCGCCCAGCTCGACCGGCTGCTCGACGCCATCGAGTCGGGCGAGCTGGAACCCGGCAGCGACGCCTACTACGAGCGGCTCGAAAGCTCGCTGGGAGCCAAGCTGGCCCCGCTCGGCCTGGTGCTGATTAACTTCCGCCGTGAATAGGAGGGAGATGATGCCGGAGCGATCTCGATGAAGTTCCTGCTGGGCGGCATCCCCGAGAACGCGGATTTCCATCCCGAGCAGGGAGGCTGGCAACGGCTTCGCGAGCCGGGCCCCTGGGTGATGCAGGTCCTCGGCCTCCCCATTGGGATCGGGGTCGTGATCGTGCTCGGCCTGGCGGTGGCGTGGCTGGGGATGCTCGACTTCGAGCACGTCCATCCCGCCGTGGTGTTTTTTGTCCTGGTGGGAATGATCCCGCTGCACGAGTGCCTCCACCTCTTCGCACACCCGAGGATGGGCGGCTCGCCGCACTCGATCGTCGGCTTCTGGCCGGCGACGCTCCTCTTCTTCGCCCATTACGATCACCAATTGTCGCGAAACCGCTTTGTGTGGATCCTCGCCACGCCGTTCTTGGTGGTGTCGGTGATGCCCCTGATCGTGTGCGGGCTGGCCGGGTGGCGATGGGGTTGGGTGGGGCTGCTGTCGATGTGGAACGGCCTGTGCGCGTACGGCGACCTCTTCGGAGTGCTTCTGGTGATTTGGCAGGTGCCGCGACGGGCCATCGTGAGTAACCAGGGCTATTGGACATGGTGGATCCTGCCTGAGGACCTCGCGGCCCAGAACACGCCGGCACGCGACGAGCCTCCCCCGGAAGGGCCCTGAGCCAACTCGTCTGCACGGATGGGCTCCGATTTGGGTAACGTACGGGCGACGCGAGACGGCTTGGCCCGCCCCGCGTTGGCCTCCCCCCCTTGCAGGGCATCGCTCGCTACGGTAGCCTATTAGCTTCAACTGCTCCGGATTTCCCATTCCCTCAGACGCGACCCATGAGCGATCCCTACTTCCAGCCGATGTTTGCCGACCGGATTGGCGGTGCCTCCTCCGGAAAAGGCACGGAGATCTACAAGTTCGAGAAGATCAAGCGGGCCAATCGCAAGGCCCTGGCCGAGCATCCGGACCGGGCGCTGATCGATTTCGGGATCGGCGAGAACGACGAGATGGCGCCCCGGAGCGTCCGCCAGGAGATGGCCGCGCAGATCGGCCGGCCGGAGAACCGGGGCTATGCCGACAACGGGATCCTCGAGTTCAAGGAGGCGGTGGCCCGGTTCATGGCCCGGCAGTTCGACGTCGAGCTGGACCCGCGGACCGAGATCAACCACTCGATCGGCTCCAAGCCGGCGCTGGCGATGCTGCCGGCGGCGTTCATCAACCCGGGCGACGTGACGCTGATGACCGTGCCCGGCTACCCGGTCGCCGGCACGCACACCCAGTACTTCGGCGGCGAAGTGCATCCACTCCGGCTTGAGGCCGAGAACGACTTCTTCCCCGACCTGGAATCGATCCCCGCCGACGTCCGACGCCGCGCAAAACTGCTGGTGCTCAACTACCCGAACAGTCCCACCGGCAGGGTGGCCACGCCGGAGTTCTACGGCCGGGTGATCGACTTCGCCCACAAAAGCTCGGTGGTCGTCGTGCAGGACGCCGCCCACGTGATGCTCAGCTACGAGGACAAGCCGCTCAGCTTCCTCCAGTTGCCGGGGGCTCGCGACGTGGGCGTCGAGATCCACTCGCTCTCCAAAGGCTGGAACATGATCGGCTGGCGCATGGGGTGGGTCTGCGGACACGAGCGGATCGTCCGCGCGTTTGCCGACGTGAAGGACAACTGCGACTCCGGCCAGTTCATCGCCATCCAGAAGGCCGCCGCCGCCGCCCTGGACGACCCGGAGATCCCCGAACGGATCCGCGAGAAATACTATCGGCGCCTGGCCAAGCTGGTCGAGACGCTCGGCCGCTGCGGGTTCGACTGCCGGATGCCCGGCGGGACGTACTTCCTCTACACGCCCAGTCCCCGGGGCGTGGGCGGCGGACCCGAGTTCCCCGACGCCGAGGCCGCCAGTCAGTACCTGATCACCGAGCACTCCATCTCGACGGTCCCCTGGGACGACGCCGGCCCCTACCTGCGCTTCTCCGTCACGTACGAGGCGGCGGATGAGGCGGCCGAAGACGCCTTGATGGCGGAAACCGAAGCCCGGCTGCGGCAGATCCGGCTCGTCTTCTGAGCCGCTTGCGGCTTCGCCAAGTCACGAATCGCCAGTGCGGCGGGCACCGGCGCCGCCGGACGTTTACCCGCATCCTCCACCTCCATCCCGCAGCGGGGGCGACCCTGCCGCACAGCAATGGCCGCAGCATGCGAACTGCCGACTGCTTCCGGGCCCCGACCGCCGCGGGCACGCTCTCGATGGCGTCGGACCGCCGAGCGGCTTCTGGTTCTGGCGATGGCCGGGCTCGTGCTGCGAACCTGGCTGGTGCAAGGCCTTTTCGTCCCCTTCCAGGTCGTGAGCGGCTCGATGGCCGACACGCTCCGGGGGCCGCACCGGGAAGTCCTCTGCGCCGAGTGCGGGCATCGCTTCGCGTGCGCTTCGGATCTGCGCCCCGTCAGGTCCCGGGCCGTGTGCCCTAACTGCGGTTGTCGCGAAAACGACCTGGCAGGGCAGCCGGACGTGGATGGCGACCGGCTCCTGGTCGACAAGCTGACTTACAGCCTGCGTTCTCCTCGCCGTTGGGAGTTGGCGGCGTTCCGCCAGCCTCGACAGCCGAGCCGGATCCTCGTGAAGCGGGTGGTCGGCTTGCCCGGCGAGTCCGTCCAGATCCACGACGGAGAGGTCTACGTCGACGGCAAGCTCCAGCGCAAAACACTCCCCGAGCAACGGGCACTCGCCGTCTTGGTCCACGACGCCGACCACCCGCCCGGAAGCGGCCTTCCGCCCCGCTGGGACGACGACCAGGCGGGCGCGGGCTGGGGATCGGCCGACGGCCGCTTCGTCCACCCTTCGATTCCGGGGGAAACGTCGATCCACTGGCTCACGTATCGCCATTGGCGTCGCACGCCGGGCCTGCCGGACCTGACCCAAGAAGCCCCCATCGCCAACTACCGCGGCTACAACCAGACCCGGCCGCAGCGGGCGGAGAACGTCCATCCGGTGGCCGACGTGATGCTGTCGTTTCGGCTGGTGCGCACGTCTGGCGAGGGCCCGCTTCTGGTATGGGCGACCGACGGTCGGGACGAGTTCCAGGTCCGGATGGAACCCCGGCAGAGCCGCTACGAGGTGCGTCGGAACGGCCGGCCGGTCGGGCGCGACGGCCCCCGAAAAATGCCGGAGTGGAAAGAGGATCTCCACGTGGAGGTCTCGCTGGTCGACCGCCAATTCCTCCTGGCGATGGACGGTCACCCAGCCGTTGTGTATCCGTACGAGCCAACGGGCCCCCCGGTCAAGCCGCCCTCCCGGCCTCTGGCCATCGGATCGCGCGGACTGGGCGTCGAGCTACGCGACCTGCGGGTCTACCGCGACGTGTACTACACCCACCCGGTCGGGGTAAAGGGACGATGGGGACTGGAGGAGCCGTTCCGCTTGGGCCCGGATGAGTACTTCGTGCTGGGAGACAACAGTCCCGTTTCCGAAGACAGCCGCACCTGGCCCGAAAGACCGGCGGTGCCCCGTCAAACGCTGATAGGCAAGCCCTTTCTGACCCACTTCCCCGCCCGCCGCGTCGCACTGGGCCGCTGGCATATTCAAGTTCCGGACGCGGGCAGAATCGGGTATATTCGATAGTCGCCTTCGAGGACGTGCCACGACGCCGCTTCCCCCAGAGTACGTATGGAGTGATGGGCAAGTTGTTCAAAATGGGCTGTGGCGGCGGGGAGGCCCGGTGACCAGACGTTGAACCAAACGGGGGCCCCGACAGTATACTAGTCTGGTAGGGCGCCGGTTCCCGCAACAGGTCCCCAGCAGTCTATCGGTCCTTACCTCAACCTTGTGAGTTGGATGCCTTGTGAGTTGGGTCCCACTGGCGTCTCGCCAGTGCACGCGAGAAAGCACGGGCAAGATGCCCGTGCCACCCGCCGTTGGCTGGCCAAGATGCACGGGGATTCCGGGAAAGGTCGGTGGAGCGCAGCCTCAGAAGCCGTAGAAGCAAGGGCGCCTCTGGCGCACCCAATAGGAAACGGACATGTCGAGAAAACGGTCGAAGACGTCGCATTCACGAGGCAGACCCGGGAGCGCCGCGCCGGACGAACGCAAGCGCAAGGAGGCCAAGCCGTCCCCGTCGGATTCTCCGAAAGAGGCCCCGCAGCAGCCGCTTCTGTCGGGCGCGGGCATGCGCGAGGTGGTCGAGTCGGTGGTGATCGCCTTCGTGCTGGCGTTCCTGTTTCGCACCTTCGAGGCCGAGGCGTTTGTGATCCCCACCGGCTCCATGGCCCCGACGTTGATGGGGCGTCACAAGGACGTGTTCTGCCCGGAGTGTGGCCACCACTTCCAGGTCAGTGCCAGCGAGGAGATCGACAACGCGACCAATCGTCCTACGGGCAGGAAGGTCATCGCCGGCACCTGCCCGATGTGCCGCTACACCATGGACTTCCGTCCCGGCAACTCGGAGGGAGAGACGTACCGGTCGTGCAAGGGAGACCGCATCCTGGTGGCCAAGTTTCCCTACCGGTTCGGCGATCCGGAGCGGTGGGACGTGGCCGTGTTCAAATACCCGGGCGGTGCGAAGACGAACTTCATCAAGCGGATCGTCGGCCGCCCGAACGAGACGATCTGCATCAGCCACGGCGACCTGTTCGTCAAGCCGACGGAGGAGGAGGATCTCAGACAATATGGCGAAGCCCCCTACGGCTACTCCGACGTCTCCATCAAGCTCGATCGGTTCGAGATCGCCCGTAAGGCCCCCGAGAAGATCAAGGCCATGCTCCGGCCGGTCTACGACAGCGACAGCGAGCTGCCGAAGCTGATCGAGCTGGGTTGGCCCGCCCGTTGGGCGCCGGTGGTCCAAGCCGATCCGGCCGCCGGCTGGCAGACCTCGGAGGACTATCATTCGTTCCACACCGACGGGGCCGCGGAGGGCGAGTCTTGGATCGCGTACCGGCACGTCGTCCCGTCGTTCGAGGACTGGCAAGACCTGAAACGGGGCTCGATGCCAAGCGGCAATCCCAACCCGCAACCGCAGTTGATCACCGATTTCGCCGCCTACAACACCGACGTAGTCACCTACGGCAGCTCCGGCTATGGATCGGGAAACGAGCTTTACGCGGGCGAAGGCTACGGCTCCCACGGGGCAAGCGACGGCTACGGAGAAAGCCAGCTTGCGCCCAAGGCCGAAATGCTCGGGCTGCATTGGGTCGGCGATCTGGCGCTGGAGTGCTCGATGGACGTGGAAAGCCCGAGCGGCGAGGCGATCCTCGCGCTGGTCGAGGGCGGCAGGTTCTTCCTCTGCGGCATCGACCTGGCCACCGGCCAGGCGACGCTCTCCATCGACGGGCGCGAAGACTACCGCCCAACGGCAACCACCGCCGTCCGTGGCCCCGGCACTTACCGGATCATGTTCTCCAACGTCGACGACCAGTTGCTGCTCTGGGTCAATGGGCGGGTGGTGAAGTTCGACACCGAGACCGCCTACTCGCGCCTCGACAACGGGCAGCCCCAGAAGGCGGATCTCCAGCCGGTGCGGATCGGGTCGCGTGGGGCGGCCCTGCGGGTCAGCGGATTGAAGATCTACCGCGACGGCTACTACATTGCCCAGCGGCTCGCCCGCAACGGCGCCACGAGCAATGCCATTACCGATTTCGAGAACTCGCCTTATCGATATCTCAACCGGCAGGAGATCGCCCGCGTGCTGTCCGACCCGAATGCGTGGGACGGCTTTCGGTCGAGGCGCCGGGTCGCCTTTGCGCTCGATGGGGATCAGTTCCTGGTGCTCGGCGACAACAGCCCGGAGAGCAAAGACAGCCGGCTCTGGGAGAACGAGGGTTTTCCCTGCTACGTCAGCCGCGAGCTGTTGATGGGCAAAGCATTGTACATCTACTGGCCGCACTCCCTGGACGCGATCCCCACTACCAAGATCCCTGTCCGTTTCTTCCCCAATTTCTGGCGCATGCATTTCGTCAGGTAGACGAACCTCGTAGGAGACGGAGCTCCGAACCGATGAGCCGACCTTTCCTCAAGCGGCGTCGATCCGACGCCCCCGCAACCCAAGCCCGCGTCCGCGCGGCCCAAGCCCGCACCACCGGTATCCACACCGCCCAAGCGACCACGGCGATGCTGGAAGTCGAAGGGCTCGTGAAGATCTATGGAATCCGCCGGGTGGTCGACGGCGTCGACTTCGAGGTCCACCGTGGCGAGATCGTCGGGCTGCTCGGCCCCAATGGGGCCGGGAAGACGACCTGCTTTCGCATGACCTGCGGAATGATCGAGCCCAACGCCGGCAAAGTGAAGCTCCAGGACGTCGAAGTGACCAACTGGCCCATGTACCGCCGCGCCCGCGACGGCGGCATGGGCTACCTGGCGCAGGACCCCAGCGTGTTCCGCAAGCTCTCCGTCGAGGACAACCTCCTCGGCGTGATGGAGATGCTGGAGATCGATCGCAAGACCCGGCGCCGCCGCTGCGACGAGCTTCTGGAGCAGTTCGACATCACCCGCCTCCGCAAGTCCAAGGCCATCTCCCTCTCCGGCGGCGAAAAACGCCGCTTGGAGATCGCCCGGGCGCTCGTCTCCGATCCCCAAATCATCCTCCTGGACGAGCCGTTCACGGGCATCGATCCGGTCACCATCGACAGCATCCAGGAGATCGTCCGCCAACTGCGCGCCGGCGGGATCGCCATCCTGATCACCGATCACCAGGTCCGCGAGACCCTCCAGATCACCGATCGCAGCTACGTCATCCGCGACGGCCAGGTCCTCTGCCACGGCACGCCCGACGAGGTGCTCGCCAACCCGGAAGCCCGGCAGTGCTACTTCGGCGAAGACATGGACCTCGGCCACGCCGGCCCCCCGCCGCCGCATCACGACCCGCGGCAACCGTAGTCGTCTGTCGATCCTTCCCTTGTGAGTTGGGTGCCACTGGCGTCTCGCCAGTGCGTCGACGAAAGCACGGGCAAGATGCCCGTGCCACCCACCATAGGGCGGGTCCAGCCCGTAGGGCGAAGACCCACGACTTGCCCTTGAGTAGCAGGCACACGGCGTGTGCCGTCCGCTGGCCACGGCACACGGCGTGTGCCTGCTACTCCGCAAATGCGGAAGCGATTCCTCGGCTACCCCTAAGGCGGCCTGGGACGTACGGGCAAAGGATGCCAGTGTCTAATTGACACCCCCCATAGGCACGGCTAGAATCGACCTCGGCCGATTTGCCGAGGTGGACGATGGCGATCTCGCTTGGGCAATTCATCGAGAACCTCACCCGAAGCGGACTCGTCTCCGCAGACGAGATCTCCGCGTTCCAGAAGAGCCTCCCTCCCGACAAGCGACCCAGCGATCCCCAGGGCCTCGCCCGCGAACTCATCGAGGCCGGGATGCTCACCCGGTACCAGGCCGCGGCCGTCTACCACGGGAAGATCAAGGGCCTCGTGCTGGGCGACTACACGGTTCTGGACCAGATCGGGGCCGGCGGCATGGGGCAGGTTCTGAAGGCCCGACACCGGCGCATGAATCGGGCGGTGGCACTCAAGATGCTCCCGACCAAGGCGATGAAGTCGCCCGAGCTGGTCAAGCGGTTTCGCCGGGAGGTCCAGGCGGCGGCAAGGCTGCTGCACCCGAACATCGTCGCCGCGTTCGACGCCGGGGAGCACGACGGCATCCACTTCCTCGTGATGGAGCACGTCGAGGGGAAGGATCTGGCCGTCGTCCTGGTCGAGCGAGGGCCGCTGCCCGTCGAACAGGCCGTCGAGTGCATCATCCAGGCGGCCCGAGGCTTGGAATATGCCCACGCCCAGGGCATCCTCCACCGCGACGTCAAGCCGGGCAACCTCCTCCTGGACCGGAAAGGCACCGTCAAGATCCTCGACATGGGCCTGGCGCGGATCGGGGACCCGGGAGAGAGCGACCAGACCGACAGCCTGACCTCGACCGGCCAGGTGATGGGCACGTACGACTACATGGCCCCGGAGCAGGCCGAAGACGCCCATCACGTCGACGGCCGGGCCGACGTCTACTCCCTGGGCTGCACGCTCTATCGAATCCTGACCGGCAGAAATGCCTACCAGGCCGACACGGTCATCCAGGTCCTCCTGGCCCATCGCGATGCCCCCATCCCCTCGCTCCGCGATGCCCGTGCCGACGTTCCGGCGGATCTGGACGCGGTCTTCCAGAAGATGATCGCCAAGCGGCCCGAAGACCGCTACCAGTCGATGACCGAGGTGATCGCCGCCCTGGAAGCCTGCGTAGCGGTCGAGAAACGCCAGCCGGTCGCGGCACGCCCTCTGAGCGACCACGCCCTCTCGTCGTTCCTCGAACACCTTGGCGAGGACGCCGCTCCCCCCAAGCAGCACGACACGCCGGCTCGGGAAGAAACGATCGAGGCTCACGGGGAGCAGGAGACCCACAGGGCGAGTTGGAAGGGCCTGATCCCGCCCCAATTGCGGAGGTTGACGCCGTCGGGTCGGCGTCTGCTGTGGACGTACGTAGCCCTCGGCGGCGCGTTGATGCTGCTTCTCGTCCTTCTCGGCGTCGTCTTGATGATCCGGACCCCGGCCGGCACCCTGGTCGTGACAATCAACGAGCCGGGAGCAACCGTCGAGGTCGACGACCGCCGAG
>Ga0307379_10005201_pt1 | contig 18259 bp, 16 predicted proteins | sample UN2MG_FD_202237 | JGI IMG/M metagenome (GOLD analysis project Ga0307379, IMG submission 202237) | Soil microbial communities from Risofladan, Vaasa, Finland - UN-2 | ecosystem: Environmental > Terrestrial > Soil > Coastal area > Acid sulfate soil | place: Finland: Risofladan, Vaasa | collected... | reverse complement strand
TGCCGCACCATCTATCGAAAGCACCGCGAGGCGATCGACCTGATCGTCGAGTACGGGGCGTCCTCACAGGTGCTAGACTCATGCGAGGCTCGGGTGCGCGAGCTTGTTGACTGCGAGTTCGTTGATCGCCGGGCAAGCAGTGTCTGGTTCGTACCGAAGGAGATGGGTGATCACCAACCGCCGGTGGCACTTTCTGGATGGGGTTTCCTATCACGTCCGGTTGCCGTGGCGTGCTGGTTCTACTACGGGAAACGTACTGGCAAACTGCAAGTGGTGCTGGAAGTGGGCCCCATATCCGACACTCCGACGAGAATCAGATTGCTGAAAGCAATCAAGCAGGCTGACTTGCCGTTCTGGGAGAAACAGGCATTCAAGGAGGCAGCCAGGTTCACACGCATCATCAGCAAGTTCCAAAGGCTGCGCACGGACGAGGATGGTGCGCCGGACGACGACCCTGATTACATCAAGCAGGTCACTGAATCGCTCTGGAAGAAGCTGTGGGACGAGGGGAGGGGGAGCAGGATCACCGACGTGCTCAGGAACTTCGACTGGGGCGCCGAGCCTTGAGCGAGCATTGAGGCCTCGGAAGACGTGTCTGCAACGCACGCTTGTGTTCTGCGGGGGAACCTCGTGCATCAGGCACACCGCTTATGCATGCCAAGCCGCGCAGGGGCGATGGCTAGTAGCCGGAGGCGTCAGCGCCTGGTCTGGAGGAGCGCGACCTGAAGAGCCCTGAAAGGGCGACCGATTGAGGGGGAGGTGTTGTGGCGAGCTCGTATGCGAGTCTGCACTATCAGGTCATCTTCAGCACCAGGCGTCGCGTGCCGCACATCACAGGCCGCAACGGCCGTCCGAACGACGAACCCGCGGACAGCAGCATCAGCCTGCACGTGCTGTGGCGGCCGGTCACCGCCGAGGTCAACGGGGCCGGCGTACACGTCAGCGGGCCGTGAACAGCCAGGATTCGGGGCGGGATTCCCGGCGCCCGCTTGCGACAGCGGCGCCTCTCTTGGTAACATACTCGCTTAGGGTCCAACAGACCGGATACTCCGGTAGCGCGCGAGCTTCGAGCGGAGACCCTGTGATGGGGCGAATGCCGGCCTGCGTGGGGTCGCCTGCTGCCGGATGCGGTCCAAGGCCGGCCGACGGTGCGGAAGACATCCCTCCGGGCATTCGCCGCAGCGCCTCGGCGTTGACGGCAATCACGGCGGAGTTCGCCGCCCCCGGCGAGCTTCCCAAACAGCTCGTCGCTGAGGCAACGCTCGTCATTCGTGCCGCAGAAGACCGCAGGTTGCATTCGCGGCGGATTACCGACCCGGGCCGGGCCTGTTGTCAGCAGGATGTGGCTTGAACTACTTCCCCTGGAACATGAACACAGACAGCCGCATAGACGATGTAAATGGAGGATAAATGAGTACTTGCAGCCACGACTGGTCAATGGTCAACCTCCGCCACGGATACCTCGTCGTCGAGGGCTGTTACAAGTGCAAAGCCCGCTCCTCCTTCTTTTCGTCCGAGCCCACCCTGCCCGTCGATGACTACGAGGACGGCGAACATCACTGGATCTATCTCGGCAGCTCGCAAGCGGTCAAGTTCGATCTGGCGTGCGACCACTGCGGCGAAGTGGTCAACCTCGACGATATGATGGGCCTGATGCTGTCGACCTGCCGGGATCCGGAGTGCGAAGTCGCCCGCACCGCCGCCCGGGCAGGTAAGGGCACGTGGGTCTACGTGGCTCTTTGCGCCGACAGCACGCACGCATCCGGGAAATGCGTGAGCGACGCAGGTATAGAAACCCTCGCCGACTACTTCAACGCCAACATCAAGGACCCGGGCAAGAGCATCATCGTCGTCCCGTGCATCAAGTGTAAGAGTATCGACACGTGCGCGGGGATCGTCATCGCCGACGTCGGCCTCACCGACATATACTGAGCTGACACCCACGGTCGCATGGAACCAAGCGAATACGGCAGGCCTAGAGAATAGAAGGGATGTGAGATGAGAGTATCCGAACTGGCAGAGAAAACCGGCTTGAGCTCCCTCAACAAATACCAGGATAAAGAAGTGCAGGGAGTCTATATCTCCGATATGGTCTCAGACATCATCACCGGAGCTAAAGCCAACAGCATTCTGGTAACACTCCAGACGCACAAGAGCCTCATCGCGGCGGCAAATCTTGTCGATGTCGCCGCTATCGTCTTCGTGCGTGGGAAGAAACCGGCCGCGGATGTTGTCGAGCTCGCCAGTAAAGCCGCTATCGGGCTCTTTGTTGCCGATGTGGATACGTGGTCCTTCGCGCTGAAGCTCAGCGAAGCAGGCATCAAATAGCCGGCGCTCTGCCCGCTGTCAGCATAGGCTGCTATCGGTGCCGACGTTTCTCCGACTGAAGGCAAACGAGATCAGTCTCGCGTCGAAAAAGGGATTCGGCCTATGGCGACAAATACATTCGAAGAGGTGATGCGGGATCTCACCGGTGGGCCGGCAGATCTTGTTCCCGTACTGCAGAGGGTTCAGGAAGCGGACGGGTTCCTCTCCGCCGGCGCGATACGCCGGATATCGCGCTGGCTGAAGGTCTCGGAGAGCGAGGTTTACGGAGTCGCCACCTTCTACGCGCAATTCCGCTTCGACCCGCCGGGCAGACACCACATCAAGGCCTGCCTCGGCACCGCCTGCCACGTCCAGGGCGGCGAGCAGATGCTTAACGTGCTCGAGCGGCGCCTGGGAATAAGGCCCGGCGAGACCGGCGCCGACGGGGAATACGACCTCGAACGGGTGGCCTGTCTGGGATGTTGTGCCCTGGCGCCGGTAGTCACGGTCGACGACAAGACCTACAGCCAGATGTCGGTCCTGAAACTCCAGAGGTTATTGGATGAGCGTGAAGACCATCAACCAGCGCCGTGAGCGAGCGGAACGCGACTGGCAGAAGCTTCAAAGCAGCACGCGCCCGGTTATCTACGTCGGCGCAGGCTCCTGCGGGCGCGCGGCCGGGGCGCTGGAGGTTCTCGAAGCGATCAAAGGGCACCTCAAGAAGAGAAAGGTTAATGCGAAGGTAGTCGAGGTCGGCTGTATCGGCCCGTGCTACCTCGAGCCCTTGGTCGATATCCAGATGCCAAATAAGCCGCGCGTAAGCTACTCGAACATCGCGCCGAAGCATACAGTGAGGATCCTGGATGCCTTCTTCGAAGACAACGGGATACCGAGGTTTCATCTAGCCGGGCACTTCGGCGAAGCGGAGCTCGACGGCGTGCCCAGGTTCTTCGACCACCCGATGCTCGCGCCCCAAGTGCGCATCGTGCTTAGAAACTGCGGCATCATCGACCCGGAGGATATTGACCACTACCTCGCGCGGGAAGGCTACAAGGCCATCGAGAAATGTCTTTCAATGGAGTGGAGGCAAGTCATCGAGATAGTGAAGGACGCCGGTCTCCGCGGCCGCGGCGGCGCGGGGTTCCCCACCTGGCGCAAGTGGCTGTTCTGCCGCGAGACCGAAAGCGACCAGCGCTACCTGATATGCAATGCCGACGAGGGCGATCCCGGCGCATTTATGAACCGCTCGCTAATCGAGGGCGACCCGCACGCGCTACTCGAGGGCATGCTGATTGCGGCGTACGCCATCGGCGCGAGCAAGGGATTCATCTATATCCGTGCGGAGTACCCTCTGGCTATTGAGCGACTCAAAGGCGCCATAGTCCAGATGCGGGAGCTAGGGCTGGTTTCAGCCTCGACATCAAGATCAAGGAAGGGGCCGGGGCGTTCGTCTGCGGTGAGGAGACGGCCCTCATCGCATCTATCGAAGGGAAAAGAGGGATGCCGCGCACGCGGCCGCCCTTCCCGGCTGTTGCCGGGTTGTGGGGCAAACCCACGATCATCAACAATGTCGAGACGCTCGGAACCCTTCCCAATATCATCCGCAACGGCGCCGAATGGTACAATCAGTTTGGGACGGAGACATCGAAGGGAACGAAGACGTTCAGCCTCGTCGGAAAGGTCAGGCGTACGGGACTCGTCGAAGTTCCGCTCGGGATGACCCTACGCGACGTCATCTACGACATCGGCGGCGGGCTGGTCAAAGACTTCAGGGCCGTCCAGACGGGCGGTCCCTCGGGCGGGTGCTTGGGCGAAGAGTTCCTTGATACACCGATCGATTACGAGAACCTCGCTGCCGTCGGCTCGATTATGGGTTCCGGCGGGTTGATCATCCTCGACAAAGACACTTGCATCGTCGACACGGCGAAGTACTTCCTGAGCTTCACCCAGGCGGAGTCGTGTGGCAAGTGCGTGCCGTGCCGGGTCGGGACGAAGCATCTTGTCCAGATACTCGAGCGGATCTGCCAGGGCAAAGCCGAACTTGCCGATCTGGCCAGGCTCGAGAAGCTCGCCGGCGCCATAAAGGGTGGCTCGCTTTGTGGACTTGGACAGACTGCCCCGAATCCGGTTCTCTCCTCGCTGAAATACTTCCGCGACGAGTTCTTGGCGCACGTCAAGGACAAGCGCTGTCCGGCGGCGGTCTGTCGCGACCTGGTTGTCTATCGCATCATCAAGGAGAAATGCACAGGCTGCCAGCGGTGCGTGCAGGTTTGCCCCACGCAGGCCATTTCAGGGCCCCGCTCCGAGCCGCACAACCTTGACGAAGAGAAATGCATCAAATGCCGGTCGTGCTACGAGATTTGCCGCTTCGACGCTATCGCCGGCGACGCCATCGTGATTGAATCGTGAGGATGACGTGAGTCCGAAAAACACACGCATGCACAGAATGGAGATTAACCACGGCGAGGTTTCCTTTCCTGAGGGTGTGACGGTCCTCAGAGCCGCCGAGCTGAACAATATCTACATCCCTTCGCTTTGTGCGCACAAGGACCTGACACCGTTCGGCGGTTGCCGGATGTGCGTTGTCGAGATCGAGGGGATGCGGGGCTACCCGCTGGCCTGCAGCACCGTCGCCGCCGAAGGGATGAAGGTCCTGACAGACACGGCAACGGTTCGCGAGATGAGAAAGGAGATTCTCCAACTCATCCTCAGCGAGCACCCCGCGAGTTGTCTTATCTGCGACGAACGGGACGAATGCCGGACGAATCAATACACCATCAGGAAGGCCGGTGTTACGACCGGTTGCCGCTATTGCCCGAACGACCAGCAATGTGAGCTTCAGGATGTCGTCGAAAAGATCGGCATCACGGACATCGAATACCCGGTCTCGTATCGCGGCTTCGAGGTAGAGCACGACGACCCGTTTTACGATCGGGACTACAACATCTGTATTCTCTGCGGCCGATGCGTCCGAATGTGTCAAGAGGTCCGCGGGACGAGCGTTCTGGCGTTCAAGTTCCGCGGACCGCAGGTGCAGATCGGGCCGGCCTTCGCCAAGAATCATGTGGAGGCCGGCTGCGAGTTCTGCGGGGCCTGCGTCGATGTGTGCCCGACCGGGACGCTGGCCGACAAAGTCTCGAAATGGGACGGCCTGCCGGATGGCTTCGAAGTCTCAACCTGCCCGTTCTGCGGGATCGGCTGCCAGGTTGAGCTCTACCACAAGGGTGGCCGCCTGTCGAAGGCCCAGGCGCATCTCGATCCTGAAATCAACGACGGACAGCTTTGTGTGCGCGGCCGGTTCTCCATGCCCGAAGCGACCCACCATTACTCGCGGGCGCGGAAACCCATGCTCCGCCGCGGGAAGTACTTCCGTGAGGTCACGTGGGAGGAAGCGCTGGACGAGGCGGCCGGGAAGCTGACCGGGCTGAACCCGACCGATTTCCTGATGGTCGTGTCGGGCGATCTCACCAACGAGAGCCTCTATGTCGCCCAGAAGTTCGTGCGCACGTGCCTCAAGTCGAACAGTATCGATTCGACCGCGCGCGATTCGCTGCCCGGCGGACTTGGGCTGTGGGCCAAGCTGTTTTCGCTGCCCATCTCGGTGAACGGGATCAGGCAGGCCGATACCATCATCGCCATCGGTCTCGACTCACGCTTCTATTTCTCCATTGCCGGGGTCGAGATCAGACACGCCCTGAAAGAAGGGGCGAAGCTGGTCACCATCGACCCGCGTGATTCGAACCTGGCCCGCTATACGGACTACTGGTTGCGCCCCACGCCGGGCAAGGAAGGTGCCCTGCTCAACGCCATCGCCCAGAACATCGGCGGCAAGAGAAAGGACGGCTTGGCGGCTATTGCCAGGAAGACGGGCGTTGACAAGAACTCGTTGCAGCAAGCCCTCGCGGCACTCTCAGCCGCGGAGAACCTGGCCGTCGTCATCGGGCCTACGGTCTTTGAATATGACTTGAATGGAGAGCTGATCGACGCCCTGCTGAAACTCGCTCGACGAGACAATACTACTTTCATGCCGCTGTACAATGGAGCGAACACGCGCGGTGCGCTCGAACTGGGCGTGATGGGTGAAATCCTCCCCGGCGTCGCCAGAGCTAAAGGCAAGGGCATCTCGCTCGCCGATGTCATTGAAGGCCGGGCCAAGCCGAAGGTAATCTATCTCGTCGGAGAGGTGCCGTTCTTCGAGCGGCCGGGCTGCGAGTACGTTATCGCGCAGGATGTCTACCACCCGCCGTTTGCCGTCGATGCGTTCCTGCCCGCGGCGAGTTTTGCCGAAGCGGAAGGGACGCTCACCAACATTGAAGGCCGTGTGCAGAGACTCGTCCAGATCGAAGACCTCCCGGACGGTGCGGTGACCGGTTTCATGCGGCCCGACTGGCGCATCTTCAGCCGGCTGGCCGAAAAGCTGAAACGCCCCGAATTCAAGTACAAAAATGCGAAAGCGGTTCTGAAGGAGATCAGTGAAAATGTGTCCGGCTTTCCGGCCAAGCCGGATCGGAAACCGCGCCGGCTGGTGCCCAAAGCGAGACTCCCCATAGCAAAGCCGAAACCCAGACCCGGCGGTACCGGCTCTTATCTCTTGGTCGCCGAGCCGGCCGGGTTCGGGCACCGCGGGATAGATCTGACTTCCAAGGTGGAGGGGCTCGGGGAACTCGCCCTCGAAGAGGGTTTCCGCCTGAACCCCGAAGACCTGCGGAAGCTGCGTGTCACGCCCGGTGAGAGCGTGGCCGTCTCGATAGGCAAGCTGACCGTGACGGCCCCGGCCAAGGCCGACGCGGAGTGTCCCCAAGGGGCGATTTACTTCTACCGGCCGGTCGCGTACGCCGGACTCGAGCATCGCGCCAACCTCGAGCCGCTCTACCGACTGAGAACAAGTCCTGTCACGGTCAAGGTGCGGGCCGCCAAGTCGGCCACCGCGAAACCCAGGAAGAAGGCCGCGCCCAGGAAGGTTCCCGCCGCGGTGGGATAGCAGGCACGGAGGTGAGGATGTACGAGGTCGTTGAACGCCGGATGATAGTCCCGAACCTTCACGAGTTCACGGTCATGGCGCCGCAGGTTGCACAGTCCGTCGAGGCAGGGAACTTCGTTATCCTGCGGCCCGACGAATACGGCGAGCGGATACCGCTCTCGGTCGCCGACTGGGACCGCGCGGCCGGCACGGTGACTTCCATCTTCATGCAGGTGGGCGGCTCGACGGCGAAACTCGCCCGACTGAAGCCGGGCGATACTATTCCCACGTATGCGGGCCCGCTGGGAAAGGAAACCGAAATCGATAACTTCGGGACTGTGCTGTGTATCGCCGGCTGCTACGGGATCGGAAGCATATACCCCGTCGCCCGTGCCCTAAAGCAAGCAGGGAATAAAGTCTATGCACTGCTCGAGGCGCGCAGCTCATTCCTCCTCTACTGGCAGGACAAGCTCATGCAGGCCTCCGAGGACGTCATCCAGCTCACGCGTGACGGCACGGCCGGCTACAAAGGTCACATCACGCGCCTGGGTGAAATCCTGACTCAGCAACAGATCAAGCCTGATCTCATTATCGTCAACGGTTGTACCTTCCTGATGATGAAAACCTCGAAGGTAACCGAGCGGCTGGCCATAAAGACCATTGTCAATATGAACCCGATTATGATAGACGGTACGGGGATGTGCGGGGTCTGCCGCCTGACCGTGGGCGGCAAGGTCAAGTTCGCCTGTGTGGACGGACCCGACTTCGACGGGCACGAAATCGACTGGGAAGAGTTCCTCAAGCGGCGACAGACGTATAATCCCGAAGAAGTGCAGCCGCTGCGCCGGAGCGGTTGCGCCTCGCATTTCTAGCGGTGGAGGTGCCGAGTTGGGCAAGAAGATAGACTACAAGCGCCGGCCGATGCCCAAGCAGGAGCCGTTCGAGCGCATCAAGAACTTCGACGAAGTCGCGCTGGGCTATACCGAGCAGCTCGCTATCGAGGAGGCTTCCCGCTGTCTGGGCTGCAAGAAACCGTTTTGCATTGCGGGCTGTCCGGTCGCCATCGACATCCCCGGCTTCATTGAATGTATCGTGGCAGGCGACTTCGGCGCGGGCGTCAAGAAGATCAAGGCAACGAACGCCCTGCCGGCCGTTTGTGGACGCGTTTGCCCACAAGAGGATCAGTGCGAGAAGGTCTGCGTGGTGGGCAAGAAGGGCGACCCGGTCGCGATCGGCCGGCTCGAACGCTTCCTGGCCGACTGGGAAGCCGCAAGCGGCGAGCTGGAGACGCCGGAAATGGCGCCGCGCACCGGCAAGAAGATCGCGATCGTCGGTTCCGGGCCGGCGGGCATCACGGTGGCGAATGACCTCGCTCTGCTCGGACATGAGGTGACGATCTTCGAGGCCCTGCACGACGCCGGCGGCGTGCTGACCTACGGTATCCCCGAATTCCGCTTGCCCAAGGCGATCGTAAGGCGGGAAGTCGATTACGTGCGGAGCCTGGGGGTAACACTGCACACGGACTACATCGTCGGCAAGACCAAGAAGATCGACACGCTGCTCAAGGAGTTTGACGCCGTTTTCGTCGGCGCCGGTGCGGGGCTGCCGTGGTTTATGGACATACCGGGTGAGAATCTGAACGGCGTCTATTCGGCAAACGAATACCTGACGCGCTGCAACTTGATGAAGGGGTTCCGTTTCCCCGAATACGACACCCCGATGAAGCGCTCGTCGAACGTGGCGGTGTTCGGCGGCGGGAATGTCGCCATGGACTCGGCGCGGACCGCACTGCGGTTGGGGGCGGACGAAGTCCACATTGTCTATCGTCGCAGCCGCAAGGAACTCCCGGCCCGGCTGGAGGAGGTCGAGAACGCCGAGGAAGAAGGCATCGTCTTCGACTTCCTGACCTTGCCGGTCAGGCTGATCGGGAATGAACACGGCTGGCTTACCGAGCTGGAATGCCTGAGAATGGAGCTTGGCGAGCCGGATGATTCCGGCCGGCGTCGCCCCGTGCCGATTAACGGCTCCGAGTTCAGGATGAAAGTGGACGCCGCGGTGTGCAGCATCGGCAACAGCCCCAATCCGCTCATTCCGATGACCACGCCCGGCTTGGAGGTCGGGCGACGAGGAAATATCGTTGCCGATGAAGAGACCGGCCGGACCTCGCGTGAGGGGATCTGGGCCGGCGGGGACGTCGTCACCGGAGCGGCGACGGTCATCAGTGCCATGGGCGCCGGCAGAAAAGCCGCGCAAGACACCCACGAGTACCTTCTGAAGAAGAAGCCCTGACGGGTGCCCCCGCGTTCAAGAGGACTTGAACGCGTTCTGAGATCATGACAGGATGAATGGAGGCCTCGATCGCGACAGCAGAAGCAGACCTGTGATCTTGTTGGTCCGCTCGAGTCTCTTCGGGTCCGAGATAACCCGGGTCGAGCCGCAGAGACGAGGTGTTTACTTGTTGAGATACCGTAATGAAGCTCGCTGAAATCAGGGACATTCTCAAATGCGAAGTGTTGACCGGTGCGACTGCCCTGTCGATAGAAATCGAGACCGTCGTCGCATCCGACGGGATGAGCGAGATCCTGGCTTTTGCCCGTCCCGGCGCGTTGATGATAACGGGTCTCACGAATGTCCACTCAGTAAGGACCGCCGACATCGCGAACGTTCGCGCGATAGTCTACATCCGTGGGAAACGTCCCGACAAGAAGGCGATCAAGCTCGCTCGAGAGAGCGAGATTCCCGTGCTAGCGACCCGTCTCGGGATGTTCGACGCATGCGGGATCCTGCGTGAGAAAGGGCTGAAAGGCGGAATGTAACCGTGGCCGAGGAGTTGTTGAGAAAGACGTACCAGGTCCGCGGACGCGATTTCGACAAGGCGGGAGAGACGGCGACTGAGATAAAGCAAATACTCAAGGGACTCGACATAGATGCGGGCCTGATCCACCGCGCCGTTGTCATCGCCTTCGAGGCCGAGATGAACGTGGTGATGTACGCGTCCGAGGGAACGATCACTTTCGTCCTCAGCGACGAGGAGATCAGGTTGGAGATAGCCGACAAAGGTCCGGGAATAGAGGACATCGAAATGGCCCTCACGGAAGGCTTCTCAACCGCGACCGATGAGATGCGCGAGATGGGGTTCGGCTTCGGGATGGGGCTGCCCAACATCAGGAAGAATTCAGACGAGTTCGACATAGCGTCCCAAGTGGGCGTGGGAACTACGGTCTCCGCTGTGATAGGGCTTGATTCAAGTGGCTGAGCTGAGGCACGGCTTCAAGATTGACGAAGAGAAATGCAGCGGTCATCTGGCCTGTATGCGCGCCTGTCCGACCCGGGCAATCCGCGTCAGGGACGGCAAGGCGCGACTCCTGCCAGAGCTCTGCATCGACTGTGGGTCTTGCCTGAGCGTATGTCCCAGCGGCGCGATACGGGCCACGACGCGCTCCTTCGCCGAGATCGGCGAGTTCAAGTACAAGGTGGCCGTCCCATCGCCCGCCCTGTTCGGGCAGTTCCCCTTGGCGCTATCCCCCACGCATATCTCCGGGGGCCTGCGTCGGCTCGGCTTCGACGCCGTTTGGAACTTCGCGGTCGAGCTAGCGCTGGTGAACCGCGCCATCGCGGAGCACGTGGAGAAGTGGGAAGGGCCGCATCCCCTGATATCCAGCTACTGCCCAGTGATCGTAAGGCTTGTTCAGGTCTTGTATCCGGACATGCTCGATCAGCTCGTCCGCGTCCAGCCCCCGCGCGAGCTGGCCGGCCGTGAACTGAAACGCAAGTACTCGGAGGAACTCGGCATCGGCCGCGACGAGATCGCCGCTGTCTACATAACGCCCTGTCAGGCGAAGACCATCTCTATTATCGAGCCGGCGGAACTTGGAAAAAGCAACCTCGACGGCGCGCTCGGGATCTCGGACGTATATAACGACATCCTTGCCTTAGCGCGTACGCTTGAGAAGGAGGCGACGGAAGCCTTCTCGAGTAGCGTCAACTGCAGCGCTGAGGTACTTCGCTGGTCTACCAGCCAGGCACAGGGCCTGATCCTCTCTCGGCATCGTTATATGTCCGTCACCGGCCTGGCCAACGTAATGCAGGTCTTCGACGACGTCGAGAAGGGAAAACTGCGCAACATCGAATACCTCGAATGTCATGCCTGCTGGGGCGGATGCCTGGGCGGGAACCTGACTGTGGACAACATCTATGTGACGCTCAGCAAGATACATCGCCTCCTCTCGGAACTGCCGGATAGCGACCCGGTGCTGGACGCGGAAGTCGAAGGACGATACGCGGCCGAAGACTTCTCTTTGAAGGGCCGCATCAGGCCGCGTACTACCGAGAAACATGCGGGCGGCCTGAAAGAGCGGGTGCGAAGGATCAAGGCGGAGGAGACCTTCTTCAGCGCCTTACCCGGGCTGGACTGCGGACTGTGCGGATCCCCGAGCTGCGAGACGTTCGCGAAAGACGTCGCGGAGGGCAGCGCGCGCCACGATGAGTGCGTCTTTTTCTCCGACGAGCGCCTGAAACAGCTCAGAAAGACTTATCTCGCCAGCAGGAAGCGGCCACCTGAGGGCAGGGCCTGAGCCTGGAGAAGGGCCCCTTTCAGACGGCCAGGAAACACGTCCGCCGCGAGAACGGGACGACGCCCGGACCGAACGCGGGCGTGGGCACTGCAATACACTGCTCGTAGCCCGATTCCGGGCGGCGAGAACGTCGCAACACACCACCTACGGTGACGGGTCGATCTTGTCCCCTTCCATCCGTTGGCGATGGGCGCGCGAGGCTACTTCCGCGCGATATCGATGATCGCCGGCCCGTAGGGCTGCGGCCCGTCCGCCGCGCGGCTGTAAACGGACCGGAACCCAACGCGCAACATCGCCTGAGCGATCTCGCCCTCGTCGAACATCAAATCCCCGCCGGTCAGGCCCACCGCCAGCATCGAGTTGATCATCATCGCTGGCTTCGTGCGCTCATCGGTCAGGCCCTCGGCGAAGCTCACGTAGACCCCGCCCGGGTTCAGGGCCGCGTGAATCGTGCGGATGATCGGGTCGAGGTTCCCCCGGTGGAAATTGAGCGTGTAACTCGTCCAGACGAGGTCGTAGCCCTCTCCGATCGGGTCCTTCGCATAATCGCCACCGATCACCGTCACACGGTCTTCCAGATCGTACTCACGGATGAATCGTCGGCTGACTTTGACGACTTCGGGCCGGTCGAATACCACGCCGATCATGGTCGGATGCGCGGCCACAATAGCCAGGCCGATCAGCCCCGCGCCGCCACCAAGGTCCAGCAGCTTCTTCATGTGGGGGAACTCCGGCAGCTTGCCGACAAGCGCAGCCGCCTGCTGCGCGCGGCCGGCGCGCTGCTCGTTCGCGCGGATCTCCGTCTCCTGCGGCCAGGGGATTGAATGGCTGGGACGACCTGACGGGGGCGGGCCATCCTTGACCAGTGCGGACAGGCCTTCCAGGGCGGGCCGCATCCACTCGGCATCGTCTGCCAGCACGTCGCCGAGATAGGTTGGCCGGCCTTCTACCAGAAACGCGTGCGTTAGCGGCGTGTTGCTGTACCGTCCATCGCGCTTGTAGAGCAAATCGCTAGCTGCCAGTCCGTCCAGAAACAAGCGCGTGTTCTGGCCGTGCGTGCCGATCTGCCGCGCGAGCGACTCGGCCGACATCGGCTCGCTCAGGCGTGAGAACACCTTGAGCTCAATAGCCGTCAGTAGCAGCTTGGCTGGGATAGCGCCATACAGGATGCGGGTCAGTCCATCGAAGCTAGGACTTACTTCCGGCAGGTTATTCACGGCAGGTCTCCTGGGAGCGCGGACCGGCAGATGCTTCCCCTGTGCCGGACCGCCGAGGACCATTCTACGCAAATCGGCAGCTGGCCGCCGTAGCTTGGCCGAGGCAAATGGTACTTGCACTCGGGTTGTCCGGCGCGTTACACTAGAATCGGAGGTATGGAACCGGGGGGTTGTTCTGCCGATGGCGTGCCGGCCCCTGGCAAGGCACCGGTGGGGCAGACTGGCGAAGAGCGTCGTGGGAGTCTTGTAAGGAGGCACAATCCAATGAGTATCAGACAGATCTTGACCCGAACCGTGTGGATGCTGGCCGTGGGCCTGAGCATCACAGTCGTCTCGGCGGCGCCGGCCTCGGACGAGGGGCAAGCAGCCGCCGATCAGGTCAGTGAGACGAGCTACCGTTACTTCCTGGGGGATAACCAGGGCGTTGAGGGCATCCTCTACACGCACGCGGGTGACAACCGCGGACCGAACGGCCCAGAACATGATCCGGCCCGAGACAATATCGCGGCGCATTTTGAGAGCTACGGCCTGACGGTCACATTGGAGCCCTTCTATTATGGGGGAACATATTACAATGTGGTCGCCACAAAGCTGGGAACGGTCTATCCCGATCAGGAGTACATCGTCGGCGGCCACTATGATTCGGTGAGCAACCCGGGTGCGGATGACAATGCCAGCGGCGTTGCCTCGGTGCTGGAGGCGGCTCGGATTCTCTCGCAGTATGAGTCCGACTGCACCATCCGCTTCGTCGGATTCGACATGGAAGAGGCGGGCCTCGTCGGCAGCAGCGCCTACGTCGATGATCATTACGCTGACGACATCCTGGGCATGATCTCGGCCGACATGGTCGCCTACGACCCGGGTACCAACTACGCGTGCATCTACGGCAGCAGCGCCTCGAACCCGATCAAGAGTGCGCTCGCCGCGGCGATCACCGAGTACAGCGGCGGTTTGACGTGCGGGGACCACGGTCAACTCGATGCGAGTGATCACGCGCCCTTCGAGTGGGCGGGGTTCCAGGCCTGCCTGCTGATCGAAGGCGAAGTCTGGAGCAATCCCTACTACCACACGCAGCAAGACAATGTCGATATGCCCGGCTACATCAATTATGAGTACGCCGTCAAAATGACCCGCGCGATCGTCGGTTTCCTGGTCGATCACGCCGGCGTGCAGGTGCCAATTGACACCCTGGATTTCATCTACCCCGATGGGCGGCCGGAACTGATTGCTCCGCACGGCGGCACGCGCATGCGGGTCGAGGTCGTCGGCGTCGGCGACGAGATCCCGCAGCCCGGAACGGGAATGCTGCACTACGACGTGGGCCAGGGCTGGGAGAGCGTCGCGATGGAGGTGGTGTCCGACAACGTGTATGACGCGGTCTTCCCGGCGGACGACTGCGGCGACGAGGTCTTGTATTACGTCAGCGCCGAGGCCGTCGGCGGAGGGGTATTCACGGATCCGCGCAACGCCCCGGATACCAGCTACTCAGCGACCGCGGCGTACGGCGTGATCGTGTTTTTCGAGGATGACTTCGAGACCGATCAGGGCTGGAGTGTCAGCGGAAACGCCGCCAGCGGCCAATGGGAGCGCGGCGTGCCGGTCGGCGGCGGCGACCGCGGCGATCCACCCACCGACTACGACGGCTCCGGAAAATGCTACCTCACCGAGAACGCCGACGGCGACTCCGATGTCGATGACGGGTACACCTACCTCGATTCGCCTACCATCGATCTAAGCGCCGGCAACGCCCAAATCAACTACGCCCTGTGGTACACGAATAACTACGGTAATGATCCGAACAACGACCTATTCAAGACCTACGTCTCCAACGACGACGGCGCGAATTGGGTCCTGGCCGAGACGATTGGACCGATGTCCTCGGCAGGCTGGAGAGAGCACTCCTTCTGGGTCGGCGACTTTGTGACGCCGACCGATCAGGTGAGGGTCCGCTTCGAGGCCTCGGACCTGAATGAGGGGTCCGTGGTCGAGGCCGGAATTGATGCCTTCCGGGTAACGACCTTCGATTGCGAACAGCCGTGCCCCGGTGACGTGGACGGCGACGGCGATACGGACCAGTCAGATCTCGGCCTTCTGTTGGCCGCGTTCGGCGTCGATGACGGCGGCGATTTGGACGGCGACGGCGATACCGACCAGGGCGACCTGGGCATTCTGCTCGCCGACTGGGGCTGCGGTACCGGCCCGTAGCGACTGCCGCAAACTCCCGGCTTAGCGGACCCGGCAACCGCCGGCGGCGCTACGACGATCGCGACGCCGGATCGCGACGCCGGATCGCGTATACGCTCTACTCGAGCGGGGAGAGAGAAAACAGCACGTGCTGGTTATGCCGACCGCGGTCCGGGAAACACGGCGAACTTACTCCTGGATCAGAGCCTCGGCGTAGCTCTCATCCACTTGCAGCCACCGGCCGCGTTCCTCGTCGACGTTCGGCAGGGCGTTCACGTATTCCGCCGCGAACTTCAGGTATACCTTCCATGGCAGCACGAGGGCTTCCTGGTCGCCCTTTCCGAGCACGGCCAGATGCATCTCGCTGGGCCCGGACTCACCCTCTGACACGCCCTCATACAGCAGGACCCCGTCAAACGATCGGCCGTCTTGCTCCGTGTGGATTCGCAAGGCGGCCTTGAGCAGCTCGATCATCCGGTCGTCCAGCCGGTCGTCGAAGATCATGATCTTCTCGATCAGATGATTCTTCGACCGCACGAGGCGAAGCGCGTATCCCTGCCGGGCCATGTCGCCGAGCGCGGCAAGGGCACCGGGATCGAGCTCTTCCGGTTCCTCGTCACCGGGGATCAGCCAGATCATCACTTGCTTCGCCATGTCGTGATAGAGCAGGCTGGAGACCACCTCGGCCTGCTCGCCGCACTCCTCGCAGGTGAACGTGGTCAGCCGACCGTCGATCAGTTGCTCTTTGAGCTTCGGGTCGAGTGTGACGTTCAGCGACTCCCAGACGGTGAACGCCTGCTGGTGACCGCAGCCGGGACACGTGATCGTTTCGCTGGTCGGCTCGCTCATCGGCGCTGCCTCCTGCCATCGCAGCGACGGCTTACGGCTGCCCATCCTGCAAGGCCGCCGGTCGGGTTCGCCTTACCGGGAACTCGGCACGGGTTGCAGGTGGGTCATGTACCACATGACGTAAAGGGCCTGGAAGTTGCATCCGCTGCAATAGTACACCGATTCACCGGGCCCCACCGGCCGACCGTCGATCCAGTGATGGACCAATCGGCCGTCGTCACGCAGGTGCGTGCACACAAAGCGCAGCACGCTGCGGGCCTCTTGCTCATAATGCGCTTGCGCGGTGCTCTCGTACAGTAAGCAGAGGGCTGTAACCAAACATAGTTGCGACGAGAGGGTGGAGTAGTCCTCGGTCCGGGCCCCCGCCGACGCCGAATCGGCGGCCGGCTTCAGCCGGCCAGTCAGTGCCACCCGTTTCAACGGGTGGAACGCAGCCTGCGCAACCTCCCCATTCACCTTAGCCGGCTTCAGCCGGACTTCTCAGGCCCTTGCAAAGCCCGGCTAAAGCCGGCTGAACCGATCAAAGCGGTCCTTCTTGTCCACCACCGCCTAAAGGCGGCGGCATCGACCGACCGGCTGAAGCCGGTCACGGCTCAACGCTACCCCTTGAAGTGACACACACCCGCAGCGTCGGTCGGGGGTCCCGAAGGCCAGCCGCTAAGTTGCCGTACCACAAGGGGTTACGCCCTGACGAGTTGTCCGCCCTCACGTCCGGTAGGCTGGACGCAGGGCGATTGACGGCTACGCAGACAGGAGCGGTGGCGTTCCGATGACCGTTGGCTTGTGAGAGGCTATCCTACAGCCGGGTACACGTTCAGCGAGGGTATATCCATGAGCGCCATCCGATCACTTTTCGACTCGATCGACCTTGCCATGATCGAGGATTTTGTTGAGCAGAAGCAGCAGGAGAATCTGCACCTGGACTTCAAAACCCTTCGGCGTTCCGCTTTCGCGCCGGATGACCGCAAGAACCTTGCGAAAGCGGTGTCTGGCTTCGCGAACTCCGATGGTGGATTGGTCGTGTGGGGCATCGATGCGAGACCGGACGAAGAGGGCATTGACGCTGCGCTGGAACCGAAGCCGATCGAGAACGTGCGATTAGCCTACTCGCGGCTTGAATCGCTCACTGGCGAATCCGCAAACCCGATAGTGGACGGTGTTGAGCATCGAATGATTGATCAGCATGACGGCGCGGGTTTTCTGGTGACTTACGTGCCAGGCAGCGACTCACTGCCCCACATGGCGAAGCTAGGCGAGGATCGCTACTACAAGCGTAGCGGCGATAGCTTCCGGCGGATGGAGCACTTTGACCTTGAGGACATGTTCGGGCGCCGCCCGCGCCCTGTCTTGTCCCTCTACACCGACGTGAGGGTAGAGGGGGAGCGTCTCGCGGTTGTCGTCGGCATCAGGAATGCGGGCCGCGGTGTCGCGCGTTTCCCGTCACTCAGACTCGGTGTCACCAAACCTTGGCACTTTAGCGAATATGGGCTCGACGGGAACTACAACCCTGGCCTGCCGATGCGCATGAGAAGCGGAGGGGGAGCTGAATTCGTTCACTTTGCGGGGGGTGGCGACCACGTTGTGCACGCGGATGATGTGTTAGAGGTCACGCGAATCGGACTTGGCGTCGGCCGCGGCAGCCCCAGCAGAATCGATCCGCCGCCGCCGCCCGTGGACATCAACTACCGTATCATGGCTGAGGGCGTACGCCCGATCGAAGACCAGTACATAATCCCGTCTGATCGCCTCGTTGAGGCAATCCGTTCCGCAGCCAAACCGGTGTCACCACCCTAGATACGCTATGAATTACCCGCTCCTCGCGCGAGCGCGTTTCTAACAGCCGTCGGCACCTCCGATCACGATACACGGCGGGCGGCACCCCAATCAATCTCCGCTCGCGACCGGCGGCCGCGCGCGTACCACACCGGCGGCGAAGCCCCGGTTTTCAACGCGCCCGGGTGGACTCGAACCACCAACCGTCAGATTCGAAGTCTGCTACTCTATCCAATTGAGCTACGGGCGCTGCACGTACATGTGATTATCCGCGCGCGAGCAGCTTTGTCCAGCGCCACGCGCGAGCCGAGTCTGGTGGGGGTGAGCGTCAGGAAAGTGGGTAACGTCCAGATGTCATTCCGACCGCGTCCGCCGATCGCGGACGCGCGGAGGAA
>Ga0307379_10005200_pt1 | contig 18260 bp, 15 predicted proteins | sample UN2MG_FD_202237 | JGI IMG/M metagenome (GOLD analysis project Ga0307379, IMG submission 202237) | Soil microbial communities from Risofladan, Vaasa, Finland - UN-2 | ecosystem: Environmental > Terrestrial > Soil > Coastal area > Acid sulfate soil | place: Finland: Risofladan, Vaasa | collected... | reverse complement strand
CATCTGGGTACTCAAACGGGCACTCTACATCAAAAATGTCTGCGGGCGAGAGGCCTGCATCTTCTGCCAGTTTGCGCAGGGCGTCTTTGTCAGAAAGGGCAAATGGCCCGGCGGCGCCCGGCGGCGGTGCTGGCATGAAGGGCTTCAGCGCACTCACCACGTCTGTCGCTTCCATTTCGCCCGGGTCGCCCCAGACGACCGCCGCAACCCATCCGTTTTTGACCACAACGCGACGGGCTTCTGCGAGCGCTGCAACCGGGTTGCTGGCATATTGGAACGAATTGAAGCCAGTGACGACGTCGAAAGAGCCGTCCGCAAAGGGCAACTCCTCTAACTCGCCCTGATGAAATTTTCCCTGTGGGACCCGCGCCTGTGCAATATCTATCATTCCCTGCGCGGCATCGAGGCCCGTCACATCTGCCCCGAGCCCAGTTGCGATCTGTGCGGCCAGTCCAGAACCACACCCCAAATCAAGATACGTGGTCCGGGCCGATACTTCGGTTCTGCTAAAGACCGCGTCGTAAAATGGCCGGTGAACGCCCTCCTGAAGCTCGGCCCATACCTGAGATCGTGCGCCCCACAAACGGCCATTCGCCTCGGATGTCGTCGTCACAGAATTTTGGGTCATTGCTGTTCAGTACCTTCTGTATGAGAGTTTCCGGCAAATGAGAGGGACGTCGGATATCAAAAGACTTTATTTGTGCTCCGGTCAAAAACACAGTCATACCCAGCTGATATCCGCTGCTTTTTTATAGGGTCATTGTCGAACCGCCAAAAGTCAAGGTGGATGCCGCACGTCGAATGGTAAAAATGGGCTCGAACCGACCCTCTGACGCTTTCACTAAGTTTATAGGTCCTGACCCTAGGCATGTCGTCTTTGACAAAGGTGCTCTAAGGGCCACTGGCCAGGGGAACGAAAGCAAGTTTCAGGCCTGTGCTGTGACGCCCCGCTTCGGCGAGGCCCCTGTTTTTCTGGGCCATGACAATTTTAAACTTACCCACTACCAAAATCGTATACCCGGCCGGCCACCCTCCACGAATGCCCGACCGGTTGGCCTCCACCCTCGCCTCAGTACCGCCCGTCAAGCGCCAGTGACCGGGCCGACATGCGGTAGGCATAGTCACGGGCATTGTCGGAATAACGCAGGCCCAGCGCCTCGTCGATTTCCACCCGCCGCAGCCCGATATCCTCGAGAATGCGGTCGTCCTTGGTCAGCAACTCGCGCAGCTGGGCGCGGCGGCGGCGCTCGCCGCTCAGGCGGCGCAGAGCGGTGATCAGCAGGGTCAACATGGTCGGTCTCCTTTGCTCGCGTTGCCCACTATCGGAATTTCGGGTGGGCGTTTCTGAAGCTTGATATGGGCGCGCGGTGGTGTTCAGTAAAACGAAAAGAATTGACAGATACCTTTAGTGATGCTGAAGATAGACCCATGACTAATATCCGCCACCTGCCCGCCGCCGCCGCGACCCTGGACATCGACGTCCTGCGAACTCTGGTGGCAATTGCCGAGACCGGCTCGGTCACCGCCGCCGCCGCCCGGGTGGCGCGTTCGCCCGGTGCCGTCTCGATGCAGATCAAGAAGCTTGAGGAGACACTCGGCCGCTCGCTGTTCGAACGCTCGCGCCAGGGCATGGCGCTTAGCGCCGATGGCGAGCTGCTGCTCAGCTTCGCCCGGCGCATGGTCGAGCTGCACCGCGAGGCGCTCGACGCTTTCCGGGCGCCGGAACTCTCGGGCGAGGTCCGGATCGGCACCATCGACGATTTCGGCGTTGTCCGCCTGTCCGAGGTGATGGCGGCCTTCGCCCGTTCACACCCACGCGTTACCGTCAATATCGACATGGGGCCCAGTGCGGCGCTCGGCCCAAAACTCGATAGCGGTGACCTTGACCTCGCCGTTCTCACACCGGGCTGCGCCATCCCCTGGCGCCCCACCGATCAGGTTCTGCACGAGGAACAGCTGGTCTGGGTCGGGCGCGATGGCGGCCATGCCGTACGCTGCCGGCCATTGCCGGTGGCACTATCGGCCACCGGCTGCGCCTGGCGCAACGCCGCTGTCGAGGCACTGGAACGGGTCGGAATGCGCTACCGCGTTGCCTATACATCCGAATTCTACGAGGGGCAGAAGGCCGCACTCCAGGCCGACCTCGCCATCGCGCCACTGCCGCGCAGCCTGATCAGCCAGGGGCTGGTGCAGATCCGCCCCGCCGAGGGATTGCCCGGCATCGGCACCTGCCGCATCGCGCTCCGGCTCGGTCCCAACCCGACAGACGTGACCTTGGCGCTGGCCGAACGGGTCGCCGAGAGCTACGGCGCGGCATGGCCGGCGCAGGGTGCCGCATGACCCTGACTGGCCACACCGTCCTGGTCACCGGCGCCGCCGGCACGCTTGGCCGCGCAATCGGCGAGGCCATCCGGGCGGCTGGCGGCACCGTCTTTGCCACTGACCTCACCCCTGTCGACGGCATCGACTGCGCCCATGACGTGACCTCCGAGGCCGACTGGGCCACCGTGATCGCCGAAATTGAAGCCCGTCACGGTCGCCTCGATGGCCTGGTGAACAACGCCGGCATCGTCCATCTTGGCTCGATCGAGGATACCACGTTGGCCGACTGGCGCCGGGTGATGGCGGTCAATGCAGACGGCGTCTTCCTCGGCTGCAAAGCCGCCTGGCCGTTGCTGAAGCGCGGCGAGGCCCCCGCCATCGTCAACATGTCTTCGGTCTCGGGCCTGATCGGCGGCGCCAATCTGGCGGCTTACAATGCCTCAAAGGGCGCTGTCCGCCTGCTGACCAAGTCCCTCGCGATGCACGGCGCCCGGCTCGACCCGCCGATCCGCTGCAACTCGGTCCACCCGGCCTTTGTCGAAGGCGCCATGGTCGATACCCTGGCCGCCACCACCCGCGACCCGGCCCGGACGCATCAGAAAATGGCAGCGGCGATCCCGCTCCGCCGCCTGGCCCAACCGCACGAGGTCGCCGCCAGCGTTGTCCACCTGCTGTCCCCGGCTGCCGGGTTCATCACCGGCTCCGAAATCGTGATCGACGGCGGGCTGACTGCGGGTTGACGCAGTGGACCCGGTCGGGCATTCCGTCACCACCGGACAGAGAACGCTCCCGAAGTTAGCCTGGCGCCCGGTTCGAACCAGAGGATGGCATTATGCGTTTGCTGCCGCTTTTGTTGCGCCGCGTAATCCACACCGGAACCTTGACACTGATCGACCCGGATGGTGCCACCGAAACCTTCGTCGGCGCCAATCCCGGACCCGTCGTCACGATCCGGATCACCGATCCGGCGCTCGACCGCAAGCTTCTGGTCAATCCGGAACTGCGCTTCGCCGAGGCCTATATGGATGGCGGGATCGAGGTCGCACCGGAAGACCTGCGTGATCTGCTTCGCCTGTTCAAGCTGAACAAGGCGCGCCTCAACCGCACGCCCTCGCAGGCGCTGTTCCGCCGCTTTGCCAGGCTGGTCAAGCGCCTCGCCCGCAACAATCCACTGCGCTCGCGCCGCAACGTCGCCGCCCATTACGACATCGGCAACGACCTCTACCGACTGTTTCTCGACACCGACATGCAGTATTCCTGCGCCTACTTCCCAAATGGCGACGAAACGCTGGAGCAAGCCCAGCTCGCCAAAAAGCGCCACATCGCCGCCAAACTGCTGCTGAAACCCGGCCAGCGCGTGCTCGATATCGGCTGTGGTTGGGGTGGCATGGCGCTGTATCTGGCCCAGGTCGCGGATGTCGAGGTGCTGGGGGTTACGCTCTCCGAGAAGCAGCTCAAGGTCGCCCGTGAGCGGGCGGCGGGGCTGGGCCTCTCGGACCGGGTGCGATTTGAGCTGCAAGACTACCGCAGTGTCGACCAGCCCTTCGACCGCATCGTTTCGGTCGGCATGCTCGAGCATGTCGGCGCGACCAGCCTCGGCACCTATTTCAACACCGTGCGCGACCGGCTGGCACCGGACGGGGTTGCGCTGATCCACTCGATCATGCGCGGCAGCGCGTCCGGCGTGACCAGCCCGTTCACTTCCAAATATATCTTTCCTGGCGGCTACATTCCGGCGGTGTCCGAGACCGTGGCGGCAGTCGAGAAAAGCCGCCTCTGGCTGCTCGATTGCGAAATCTGGCGCAAGCATTACGGCTTTACCATCGAGGAATGGGCCAAGCGTTTCGCCGCCAACCGTGACCGGGCCAAGGCGATGTATGACGAGCGCTTCTGCCGGATGTGGGAGCTGTATCTCGCCGGCGCCGAATCGTCGTTCCGCGACGGCCGCATGGCGGTCATGCACCTCCAGCTCGGCCACCGGCGCGACGCGGTGCCGCTGTCGCGGGAGTACATGGCGGTTGAGACCGAGCGCCTGCGGGCGCGGGAGGTGGAACTGGGTCTGGCCTGATCCAACCGCGGGGGCTTGCCACATCCGCGACTCGGGTCTATATCACCCGCAACATCGCGGTGGCCTCGCTGGACCAGCGGGACCCCTCACCGGGTTTACAAGGCGGGCCGCGAAGCCCGCTTTTTGATTCGCGACCCCGGAGGAGACCACTGCCGCATGATTGCCGTCACTTCCACCCCTATGACCGATCTGGTCGCCAACGCCCCGATGGACCGTCGCTTGGCCGCGATCGTGGTCCCGACGATCGAGGGCATGGGCTTCGAGTTGGTGCGGCTGAGGCTGATGGGTGGCAGGCGGATCACGCTGCAGGTGATGGCCGAGCGCGCAGCCGGTAGGCCGGGGGCCGGAACCATGGAGATCGAGGACTGCGCCATCCTCTCGCGCGCGATCTCGGCCGCTCTTGACGTCGAGGATCCGATCGAGCGCGAGTTTACCCTCGAGGTGTCGTCGCCCGGCATCGACCGGCCGCTGACCCGGCTGAATGACTTTGCCCGGTGGGAGGGCTATGAGGCCCGGCTTGAGACCGCCGATATGATCGATGGCCGCAAGCGCTTCAAAGGCGTGCTTGCCGGGGTCGAGGGTAACGAGGTGCTGATCGACATCGACGACCCCGCTGTCGAGGGCGCCATCGGGCTGCAGTTCGACTGGCTGACCGACGCCAAGCTGTTGCTGACGGATGAACTGGTCGCCGAAAGCTTGCGGGCCCGAAAGCACGATTTCAACGAAGCCGAGTTCGACGAAATCGAGGCCAAAGAAGATCCAACAGACGAAGTTACCGACGGCCAGAACACAAACGACAACGAAGGGGATATTAACATCCCCGCAATGCAGAAGGACACTTGAGATGGTCAGTGCAAACCGGCTGGAGCTGTTGCAGATCGCCGACGCGGTCGCGCGCGAAAAGCTGATCGACCGCGAATTGGTGCTCGAGGCAATGGAAGACAGCCTCGGCAAGGCAGCGCGCTCGCGCTATGGCGCCGACTACGATATCCGCGCCTTCATCGACCGCCAGACCGGCGAGATCGCCATGAGCCGGGCGATGGAGGTGGTCGAGACCATCGAGAACCATTTTACCGAAATCCCGCTTGCCGAGGCGCGGTTGAAGAACCCGGCGGCCGAGGTCGGCGATTTCATTACCGAGCCCCTGCCAGCGATGGATTTCGGCCGGATCGCCGCCCAGACCGCCAAGCAGGTCATCATCCAGAAGGTCCGCGATGCCGAGCGTGAGCGCCAATATGAGGAATTCAAGGACCGGGTCGGCGAGATCATCAACGGCACCGTCAAGCGAGTCGAATACGGCAATGTCATCGTCGATCTCAGCCGCGCCGAGGCGATCATTCGGCGGGACCAGTTGATTCCGCGCGAGACTTACAGGGTCGGCGATCGCATCCGCGCCTATATCCGCGATGTCCGCGCCGAAGCCCGCGGCCCGCAGATCTTCCTGAGCCGCACCGCGCCGGAGTTCATGGCCAAACTGTTCGGCATGGAAGTGCCGGAAATCTATGACGGTATCATCGAGGTCAAGGCGGTGGCGCGCGATCCCGGCTCGCGCGCCAAGATCGGTGTGATCAGCCACGATAGCTCGATCGACCCGGTCGGCGCTTGTGTTGGTATGCGGGGCAGCCGGGTCCAGGCGGTGGTCAGCGAGCTCCAGGGTGAGAAGATCGACATCATTCCCTGGAATGACGACGCCGCCACCTTCATCGTCAACGCGCTTCAGCCTGCCGAAGTGACCAAGGTGGTGATGGACGAAGACGCCAGGCGCATTGAGGTCGTGGTCCCCGACGAGCAGCTCAGCCAGGCGATCGGCCGGCGTGGCCAGAATGTGCGCCTTGCCTCGCAGCTGACCGGCTGGGACATCGATATCATGACCGAGGCCGAAGAATCGGAGCGCCGCCAGACCGAGTTCAACGAACGTTCGGCGATGTTCATCGAACACCTGGATGTCGACGAGATGGTCGCCCAGCTCCTCGTTTCTGAGGGCTTCACCTCGCTGGAGGAGGTCGCCTACGTCGCCCTTGACGAGCTGACCATGATCGACGGCTTCGACGACGAGACCGCCGCAGAGTTGCAGACCCGGGCCCGCGAAAGCCTCGAGGCGGCAAACCAGAAGGCGCTGACCGCGTCCCGTGAGCTTGGCGCCGAGGACAGCCTGATCGACTTCGAGGGCCTGACGCCGCAAATGGTGCTGGCACTGGCCACCGACGGCATCAAGACCCTCAACGACTTCGCGCAATGCGCCGACTGGGAACTGGCCGGCGGCTTCACCACCATCGACGGCAAGCGGGTCAAGGATGACGGGTTGCTCGAGTCCTTCGACATCAGCCTCGAAGAGGCGCAGTATCTGGTGATGAAAGCCCGGGTCGAGCTCGGGATCGTCGATGCGGCTGACCTCGTGGTGGCTGAGGAAGAAGGCACAGAGGAAGGCGAAGCCGTAGACGGCGACGCACCCCTCGAGGAGGCCGGGTTGGCGTAAGCCACCCCGGACCGATATGACCCGGGGTGGTATGACCAAGACCCGAGCCGAGCCTGAGCGCCGATGCATCGCCACTGGCGATAGCGGGCCGACGGACCTTCTGGTCCGGTTTGTGCTTGGCCCGGATGCCCAGGTGGTGCCGGATCTGGCGGAGCGGCTGCCGGGGCGCGGAGTCTGGCTTACGGCGCAACGCGCGCTGGTCGACAAGGCGGTGAAAAAGAAGCTGTTCTCGCGCGCCTTCAAGGCCCAGGCGGTAGCGCCGGCCGATCTTGCCGACCGGCTCGAGGCGCTGCTGGCGCAACGGCTGGTCAACGTGATCGGCCTCGCCCGCAAGGCAGGTCAGGCGGTGACCGGGTTCGAGAAGGTCCGCGCCCGGCTAAAGGACGGAACCGCAGGCGTGCTGATTCAGGCCAGCGACGGCGCCGAGGACGGAAAAGCAAAGCTGACCCGCCTGGCAGATGGGCTGTCGGAAGGGGGGGCCAAACGGGTGCCCGGAATCGAAATTCTAGACTCGACAGAATTGGGTTTGGCTTTTGGCCGCGATTTTGCGATACATGCCGCGCTCGACCGCGGCGGCTTCGCGGATCGCGCGATCGGAGAGGCGGCGCGGCTTTGCGGTTTGCGACCCACCGATGTGCCCACGGATGAGACGACGAATGCGCCTCGCGGTGAGACGCGGCAGGTTTCTGCATAGACGAACTACGATCTGGCGCCCAAGCGGGCGATGTAAGACAAGGGGGACCGGCAACGGTTCCCGGACAAGGTGATTGATGAGCGATACTAGTGGTGGCGACAACAAGATCGGTGGACGCGGGCCAATTGGCGGCGGCCTGGGCGGCGGGCGCGGTTCCGTGCGCCAAAGCTTCAGCCATGGCCGCTCCAAGGCGGTGGTCGTCGAGACCAAACGCAAGCGGATCCTTTCGGCTCCTGATGGCACGCCCAAACCCGTCGTCGTGGCGCCGCCAGTCGCGAAACCACAGCCGCAACCACCGGTCGCGGCCCCAACGCCCAAGCCGGTTGACAAGCGCGACGCCAAGCCGCGCGGCGATCGTAGCGGCAACATCCGGCCGACCCTCTCGGCCGAGCAATATGCGCGCCAGATCGTTGCCATCAAACAGGCTAAAAAGGACGACGCAATCCGGCTGACGCAGGAGGCCGAGGAGGCCAAGCTCCGCGCCGCCGTAGACGCCGTGCGCATGCGCGAGGCCGAGGCCAAGGCCGCAGTCGAGGCGGCGAGGCAACTGGCCGAGGAAGCTGAAGTTGCCCAGCGTGAACCCGAGGCACCGGACACCCCAGCGGCTGAAATCAAGCCTGCCAAACCGGCTGATGCCGTGGTCGAAATCGCCCTCGCACCGGCCATCCCACTGATCGAGGACCGTCCGGCCCGCCCAGCCCATCGCGCACCTGCCGTCAACGCGGATGACGACGATCGCGGACCGGTGCGCGGACGCGGCGGCCCCGGTGGTCCCGGCGGTCCCGGCGGGCTGAAAAAACCCGCGCCCTCACCTCGGACACGCGACGACGACAAGCGCCGCACCGGCCGCCTGACGATCTCGAAGCTCGGCGACGAGGACGGCGGGCGCCAGCGCTCGATGGCCGCAATGCGCCGCCGCCAGGAGCGCGACAAGCGCAAGATGATGGGCGGCCCGGTCGAGCGCGAAAAGGTCGTCCGCGATGTCCGCGTCCCCGACGCCATCACCGTGCAGGAACTCGCCAACCGTATGGCCGAGCGCGTCGCCGATGTGATCAAGTCGCTGATGAAAATGGATATTATGGCAACCCAGAACGAGTCGATCGACCCGGACACCGCCGAGCTGGTGATCGAGGAGTTCGGCCACAAGATGGTCCGGGTCTCAGAATCGGATGTGGAGAACGTCCTCGAAACCGAGAAAGACCAGGACGCTGATCTGCAGCCCCGCGCGCCAGTGGTTACCATCATGGGCCATGTCGATCACGGCAAGACGTCGCTGCTGGATGCCCTGCGCAAGACCAATGTGGTCGCCGGTGAGGCCGGTGGCATCACCCAGCACATCGGCGCCTACCAGATCACCACCGATGGCGGCCACAAGGTCACTTTCCTCGACACTCCGGGCCACGCCGCCTTCACCTCGATGCGGGCGCGCGGCGCCCAGGTCACCGATATCGTCATTCTGGTGGTGGCGGCGGACGATTCCGTCATGCCTCAGACCATCGAGGCGATCCGCCACGCTAAGGCGGCGGATGTGCCAATGATCGTGGCCATCAACAAGATGGACCGCCCCGGTGCCGATGCGCAGAAGGTGCGTACCGAACTGCTGCAGCACGAGGTTCTGGTTGAGGCAATGTCGGGCGAAGTGCTCGATGTCGAATGCTCGGCAATCACCGGCGAAGGGCTCGACAAGCTGGTCGAGGCCATCGTCCTGCAGACCGAGCTGCTGGACCTCAAGGCCAACCCGAACCGCTACGCCGAAGGCGCTGTGATCGAGGCCAAGCTCGATGTCGGCCGCGGTCCCGTCGCCACCGTTCTGGTCCAGCGCGGCACCCTGAAACTGGGCGACATCTTCGTTGTCGGCGAGCAGTGGGGCCGGGTGCGCGCGCTGGTCGACGACCAGGGCAAGCGGATCGAGCAGGCTGGTCCGTCGATCCCGGTCGAGGTGCTGGGCCTGCAGGGCACGCCCGAGGCCGGCGATACCCTCAACGTCGTCGAAGACGAGGCCAAGGCCCGCGAAATCGCCAACTATCGCCAACGCAAGGCGCGCGAGGCCCAGGCGGCCAAGGGCTCCAGGACCACGCTCGACCAGCTTCTGGCCCGGGCCAAGACCGGCGGCAGTGTCAGCGAACTGCCAATCGTCATCAAAGCCGACGTCCAGGGCTCGGCCGAGGCCATCGTCCAGGCGCTCGACAAGATCGGCAACGAGGAAGTCCACGTCCGTGTGCTGCATTCCGGCGTTGGCGCGATTACCGAATCAGACGTCACTTTGGCGGACGCCTCCGGCGCCCCGATCATCGGCTTCAATGTCCGGGCCAACACTCCGGCACGCGAGTCTGCCAACCAGAAGGGTGTCGAGATCCGCTACTACTCGATCATCTACGACCTGGTCGATGACGTGAAACAAGCGGCCTCAGGCCTGCTCAGCCCGGAGGTGAAGGAGCACTTCATCGGCTACGCCCGGGTCAAGGAAGTCTTCAAGGTTTCGCATATCGGCAAGGTCGCCGGTTGCGAGGTCACCGAGGGCATCGCCCGGCGCTCCGCCGGTGTCCGGCTGCTGCGCGACGATGTGGTGATCCACGAGGGCAAGCTGAAAACCCTCAAGCGCTTCAAGGACGAGGTCAAGGAGGTCAAGGCCGGTCAGGAATGTGGCATGGCCTTCGAGAACTACGACGATATCCGCGAGAAGGACGTCATCGAGATCTTCGAGCGCGAGGAAATCGAGCGGACGCTCTGACCAACCGGCTGACCACCAGACAATCCCCGCCACCGACCCCCTGGCTGGGCGGACCCGAGCCTCGGTAAAAACGCCGGAGCTAGCGTCCCTCCCCCCGCAAAGGGGGGAGGACAGGAGGGGGTCCACCACTCACGAGGCAATCCGAATGCCAAAGCGCAATTCCATCCACGGCAGCGGCCCGACCCAGCGCCAGCTGCGGGTCGGCGAAACCATCCGGCGGGCGCTGGCCGAAATTCTGACCCGTGGCGACCACCATGAGCCGGATCTGGGAGGCGTTCCAATCACGGTCGGCGAGGTCCGGTGTTCCTCTGACCTGCGGGTCGCCACCGTGTTCGTCCTGCCTTTGGGTGGACGCGACGCCGAGCGGGTTCTCTCAGGCCTGGAGCGGGCCAAGTTCGAGCTGCGCCGCGAACTGACCCGATCGGTCAACCTCAAGTTCTCGCCCGAGCTGCGTTTCAAACTCGACGAAACCTTCGACCGCATGGACGAGACCCGCCGGATGTTGGGCGATGAGCGGGTCCGGCGCGACATCGACGAGGACTGACGGCAACGCTGCGTGCAATTCGGGCCGCCCCACGCCGCCCTACCCCCGCGCCACCATCATCGCCAGCCGGATCAGGCAGCGCTCGACCAGCGCCCGGTCGGGCCGGTCACCGGGCGAGCGTAGGGTACGGTCGGTCTGAAACAGCAACCGGTTCGCACTCTCCAGCCGCTGTGGTCCCCAGCGCCGAGCCTGCGCCGCGAGGGCTTGACCGCGCGGCCCAAAGGCCGGAGGCCGCAATCGCCCCAATGCAGCCTCGATGCCATCCCGCGCCGCAGCCAGACCCAGCAATTGGCGGAAATGCCGGCCTGTCGCGATCAACATCCCGGTCGCACCGACACCCGACGCCGACAACCGCCCGATCAGCGGCCCAACCGCCTCGGCCTGGCCTTGCGCCACTGCCTCCACCAACCGGTCAAGCTCGCTGTCTGCCGCCATTGGCAGCAGCGGCGCCAGCCCCTCCTGATCCAGCGCTTCACAGCGATCCAGCGAATAAACCGTTATCTTTTCAATCAGTTGCAACAACGCACCCCGGTCGATCTGTGCCGCTACAGCGGCCAGATCCTGCAACGCCTCCGGCGTCAACCCGTCGGAAAGACCGGCCTGGCTCAGCAACGCTGCCAACTCGGCCTCGCCCGGCGGCTCCGGATACAGCGCCAGAGACGCCAGCCGGCTACCGCCCCCCTCGAACAATTTCCGTAAGGTCGAGCGTGCAGTAAGGCCCTCCGCCGTGACCAACAGAAACGCATCCTCAGCGCTGTCTCCCGGCCCATTTTCCGCAAGAATTTCCTTCATCGGCCCGGCCAGCGTGTCCCGGGCGCCTTCGATCAGCACGACCCGGCGGCCGGGAAAGAAGCCCCGCGTCCGCAGCGCCGCATCGATCTCCGCCGGTGCCTTCAGGGCCATCCCCGGCTCCAGCCGGGTCAGCCGCAGATCATCACCTTCGGTCAGAAAATCCACCAGTTCGCGCCGCCTCAACGCCAACAAACCGGCGTCCGGGCCATGCAAAAGCACCCCTGCCAGCCCGCCAAGCACTTTGGCGTCCGGGTGGGCACAGAACGCCGCCGCTCGCGCCCCGGCGAGTTTCACGAGCCCGCCGCTGCAGCAATACCCCCGGAAAGATCGGCGGCACGCGCCAGCAGCGCCCGGGCAATGCGCTCGCCCAGATCGCGGGCCAGCCGCCGCTCGATATCCTGTTTCGCCGCCCTTGTTGCAAACAGCGATGCGGTCGAGTTGTAACCCGACTGCGACACCGACCGGTCTTTGAACAACGGCTCGGTACCTTCAATCGAGTACAGCGCCCAATCCGCGATTGCGGTCAGGCTGATCCGGGTCACCGCGTTATCTCGCGCGATGGCAAGGTTGCTGCGCTCGATCCGGGTCTTGACTTCCAGACGAAAATCTTCGGATCGCGGCCGTCCCAGTCGATCGCGCAGGCTGTCGTTCAGGTAGTAGCCAAAGCGGTCGTCGAATTCCGGCAAGCGGACCCGCCCGATCATCGCCTCCGAAGGGCTGCCCTCGGCCAGCATCGGTCGGAAACAACCGCCGAGCGGCCCGGCGAGCAGACCCCCGAACAGGAACGTCCCGCCCAGACGCGCCAGAACCTGCCTGCGAAGGGACCCTGATCCAGATAGAGGCTCAGATAACGACATTGACGATTCGCCCCGGCACCACAATGATCTTGCGCGGCGTCTTGCCGCCCAGGAAGCGTGCCACATCCGGGCTGGCCATGACCAGCCCCTCGATGGTTTCGCGATCCGCCTCACGATCGACCTGGATCTCGGCCCGCTTCTTGCCGTTGATCTGCACCGGCATCGAAATCATATCGTCGCGCGTCAGATCGGCATCGTATGATGGCCACGGCGCCTCGACCAGCGGTGTCGCATGCCCCAGCAGCTGCCAGATCTCCTCGGCGAAATGCGGTGTCATCGGTGCCATCAACCGGGCGAGTGCTTCATAGGCCTCTCGCCGGGCGAAGAGATAGTCTTCCGAGTCGCCATGTTCCTTCGTGAGCGTGTTCACGAACGTATATATATCGGCAACCGCCTTGTTGAAGGCGAAACTTTCTATGTTCCTGCTGACCCTCATGATGGTCTTATGCGTGGCCTGTCGCAAGCTGGCGGCCATCGGGAGAACTAATTGGGGTTCCGGAGCGCCAATTGCGCAAAGCTTCGCCTCATTGAGCGCCCGCCAGACACGCTGTAGGAACCGCCACGCCCCCTCCGCTCCAGCTGCGGTCCATTCCACATCGCGCTCCGGCGGGCTGTCCGACAGCATGAACCAGCGCGCGGTGTCGGCGCCAAACTGTTCGATGATCTGCTCGGGATCGACAGTGTTGCGCTTCGATTTCGACATCTTGATCGTCGGACCGATCTCGACTTCCTCATCTGTCGAGGTCTCTCTCGCTACCCTTCGGAGGTCAACCTTGTCGACAGGCACAATCTGAGGGTCACGTGTTTCCAATGCAGGTTCGCGCCCGTCCTCTTCGTGCGTAATCTTAACCTCGTCCGGCGTCAGCCAGCGCCCGTCGGCGGCACGGTAGGTTTCGTGGGTCACCATGCCCTGAGTGAACAGCGCATTGAACGGCTCGATCGATTTTTCCGGCAGATGTCCGGTGCGATGCATGGCGCGGGCAAAGAAGCGCGAATACAGCAGATGCAGGATCGCGTGCTCGACGCCGCCGATATACTGATCGACATTCATCCAGTAATCGGCGTCCGCCATCTCGGTGGGCGTATCCGCGTGCGGCGCGGTGAAACGGGCGAAATACCAAGACGAATCGACAAAGGTGTCCATGGTGTCGGTCTCGCGCCGGGCGTCAGCCCCGCATTTCGGGCAAGGCACATTGCGCCAACCGGTATGCCGGTCCAGCGGGTTGCCGGGCTTGTCGAAGGTCACGTCGTCCGGCAGTTTCACCGGCAGATCGGCCTTGGGCACCGGCACGATCCCGCAATCGCCGCAATGGATCACCGGAATCGGACAACCCCAGTAGCGCTGACGGCTAATGCCCCAGTCGCGCAGGCGAAAGTTCACCCGGGCCTCGCCGCAGCCCATCTCCAACATCCGCCGGGCCATCTCCGCCTTGGCGTCATCGATCGACATCCCGTCGAGGAAGCGTGAATTGATGATCCGTCCCGGCCCGATATAGGCGTCGCTGCCGATCTCGAAGCTCGCGGCGTCCTGATCGGGCGGGCACACCACCGGCACCACGTCCAGACCGTACTTGCGGGCGAAATCCAGGTCGCGCTGGTCATGGGCAGGGCAGCCGAAAATCGCGCCGGTGCCGTAGTCCATCAGGATAAAGTTGGCGACGTAGATCGGCATGGTCCAGTTCGGGTCGAACGGATGCACCACCCGCAGCCCAGTGTCGAAGCCCTTCTTCTCGGCGGTTTCCAGTTCCGCCTCCGAGGTGCCCATGCGGCGGCACTCGGCGTTGAACGCCGCCAACCCGTCGACCTTGCCCTCCAGCGCCCGGGACAGCGGATGGTCCGGCGAGATTGCCGCGAAGCTGGCCCCAAACAGGGTGTCGTGCCGGGTGGTGTAGACCTCCAGCTCCGGCCAATCGACCAGATCATTCGGCGCCATCTCGAAGCGAAACTGCAGCCCCTCGGACCGCCCGATCCAGTTGCGCTGCATCAGCCGGACCTTTTCGGGCCACTTGTCCAGGCCGTCGATAGCGCTCAGCAACTCGTCGGCCATGTCGGAGATGCGAAAGACCCATTGCGTCAGCTCACGCCGCTCGACCGGCGCACCCGAGCGCCAACCTTTGCCGTCGATCACCTGCTCGTTGGCCAGCACCGTGTTGTCGACCGGATCCCAGTTCACCACCGAGATCTTGCGCGACACCAGCCCGGCCTCGAGCATGTCAAGAAACAGCGCCTGCTGCTGGGCGTAGTACTCCGGATCGCAGGTCGCGAACTCGCGCTCCCAATCCAGGCTCAGCCCCATCGATTTGAGCTGGGTCCGCATCGCCGCGATATTCTGGTAGGTCCACGCCCCCGGATGGACCCTGCGCTCCATCGCGGCGTTCTCGGCCGGCATGCCGAACGCATCCCAGCCCATCGGATGTAACACATTGAAGCCGCGCGCCTTTTTGAAACGGGCCACCACGTCGCCCATGGCGTAGTTGCGCACATGGCCCATATGGATGCGCCCGGAGGGATAGGGGAACATCTCCAGCACATAGTATTTCGGCTTGGTCTCGTCGCGGGTCGCGGCAAAGGCGCGGCTGTCTTCCCAGATGCGTTGCCATTTCGGTTCCACAGCGCGGGCATTGTAGCGCGACATGGTGGCCTCTCTTGTCATCGTTTTAGGTGGATGATGTGCGCGCCCATACTTGTTCGGCGCTTATGTGATCTGGAACCGCATCTTCAAGACCACAACCGTTTCCGGCCCTCGGCGAGTGGCTGACCGAAGCCGTCGCGCCACCCTCCCAACTGGTCTCACGGCTTCACCCAGTTATGCCGCCTTCAATCTCGGCAATCTTGATCTGCCGTGCCCGGGTCAGAATCGCATCCTCCATCTGCCGTGCCGTGTCGACGCTGACCGGAGCCGGGAGCCAAACACCACTTTCGTTGCGCACTTCGCGGAAGACCGCAACCTTCAGCGACGCGGCAGACAGAACGGGGTTGAGGATATAGGCCGTCACCTTGAAGCGCTCGCCCGGTGCCTCCGGGGTCGAGCCCCATTCGGTGGCGATCACACCGGTGAACGGATCGGTCGAGGCCAGAGGCAAGAATGACAGCGTATCCAGCGCCCCCTGCCACAGGTATTTGTTTACCGGCAACCGGGCTTTTTCGTCGTCGGCACCGCCGAGAATGCCCCCGGCGCCACTGCGAATATTGCCGATCGACGCACCACCTTCGCCGAAGACCGATGGTGCATTCGGGTTCTGCCTCCCTTTCGGCCCCTCGCGTGGGGCGTCTTCTTTCTTGGGAGCATAGTTGCCGCCGCCGCAGGCCGCCATCAGTCCGGCAATGGTCACAATGGTGACCAACCGGATTGAGCGTTTTATGATGTTCCTGGCCATGTTCGCCCTGTTGGATTTCAGTGTTTGCCCACCGCCTCGCAGATGGCGTCGCCCTCTCCGGCACAACGACCTGAACAGGCATGCGAACCGTCTGTAGCACAGCCCTAACCGGGTGCCTAGACGGCGTATTGGCGGCGCGCCGACCGCCTGTCGCCCAGAATGTTGCAATTCTGCATCTGCCGTCCCAATATACCGCCTCGTTGCAGCACCGAGCATTGACGATCGGCATGCCTTGCGGGACAACAGCCGCAGCAAGGACAAAATGCCTTGTCTGGTCACATGGCGACACACATGCAGCCAGTTCACTAAACACACATGAACAAACCTGATGAGGGACAACATGAAAAAAATTCTTCTTGGCACCAGCGCCATCGTTCTGGCCGGCGCCGTTGCCTCCCCGGCCTTCTCGGCCGAATGGGACGTGAAGGTCGGCGGCTACATGGAGCAGTTTGTGGCTTACGGCTCGACTGACTGTGATTTCTGCGGTGTAGGCGCCTCATTTGATGGCGATTACGATGGCATCGACATCAAGGAAGATTCCGAAATTCACTTCAGCCCGTCGATCACGCTCGACAACGGCCTGAAGTTCCAGGCCCGGATCGAGCTTGAGGGCAGAACGACTGGCGATCAGATCGATGAAACCTATCTGCGGATCATGGGTTCGTTCGGCGAGGTTCGCATCGGCGAGGATGACCAGGTCTCCTACAACATGGCCTATGCCGCACCGGACGTGACCTTCTTCAATATCAACTCCGGCTCGGACACCAAGTGGTATGGCGGCAGCCTGCTCACGGCCTTCACCACCACCTACCCGGCAATCGCGGCCGACCCTCAGGGGATCTCGTACTACTCGCCGCGCATGGCCGGCTTCCAGGTTGGTGTCAGCTATGCCCGTGACAGCCTTCGTGCGTCAAACCAGGCCCAGCAGGATCATGACCTCGTAACTACTACCAGACTTGACGATCCTTGGGCCGTGGCTGCGAACTACGTGAACTCGTTTGGTGACTTCAACGTCGCAGTCTCGGGCGGCTACGCTGCGGGTTCAGACGCCACAGGCGCTGACTCCACGGCATGGAGCGCTGGCCTTAACGTCGGCTTCTCCGGCTTCACCGTCGGTGGCTCCTACGCTGAATGGGACGTCGATGACACCTTTGGTGGTCCATCCTATGCCAGCGGCTCCAACACGACCTGGGACGCCGGTGTTAGCTACGAGACCGGACCGTGGGGCTTCTCCTTCACCTACATCGCCATGGACGATGACGTTACCGGTATCGACTTCGAGATCGACAAGTACCTGCTCGGCGTCAACTACGATTTGGCCACGGGTGTTCGGCTGAACGCCTTTGCAACTTACGCCGACGCTTCGGGTGGCATCCCCGGTGAGGGCTCCATCAACGAAGATGGCTTCGTCATCGGCACGGGTGTGCGGGTCGATTTCTGATCAGTCTTTCTGTGACTGCTTTACAGGGGGGGCATTTGCTCCCCCTGTTTCTTTTGGTATAGGTCTCCGGACCCTCGGATTGCCATCGATTGCGGACCGCCCGGATGCCCGACAAAGACCCCTACAAAAATATCGTCTGGCTCGCCTCCTATCCGAAATCCGGCAATACTTGGCTTCGGGTCTTTTTGGCGAATTATCTCTTCAACACTGACCGGCCGATCCCGCTCGACCAGCTCCACCGGGTCGCCCTCGGCGATGCCCACGCCGGACCTTACCGCATCGTTGCGAAGGGATCGATCAATCCAGCCGACGAGGTTGCCATGCTGGCGCTCCGTCCTGCGGTCCTGAAAGCAATCACCGCCAACAAGTCCGATATCAACCTGGTCAAAACGCACAACCAGAACACCCGTGTGAATTGTGTGCAGTTGTTTCCAGCGAACCTGACCAAGTTGGCGGTCTATATCATACGCAACCCCCTCGACATGCTGCTGTCTTACGCCGACCACTATGGCCTCCCGGTCGCGACTGCGGCCGAAGCGATCAGCTCACCGTCGAATATGGTCGTCCCAGGCTCAAACAATGTCGCCCAGTACCTCGGCAATTGGTCTGACCACGTCTTGAGCTGGACGCGGGCCCGAGACTTTCCGGTTCTGACCTTGCGCTACGAGGACGCCAAGGATGACCCGAAGGCGACCTTTACCAAGATGTTACGGCGGATGGGCGTTCCCCTTGACGATGCCCGCCTGGAGCGCGCAATAGAGTTCTCGAGCTTTGGCGAATTGCGCAAGCAGGAGGACGAGAAAGGCTTTGCCGAGAAGTCGGACCACGCCGACCGGTTTTTCCGCTCCGGTGAAAGCGGTAGATGGCGGACCGAACTTCCCGCGGAGGTGGTTGAGCGCGTCTGCACGCTGCATGGGCGGGTGATGAAGCGGCACGGATACCTCCCATAAAAGACCTC
>Ga0307379_10005199_pt1 | contig 18260 bp, 18 predicted proteins | sample UN2MG_FD_202237 | JGI IMG/M metagenome (GOLD analysis project Ga0307379, IMG submission 202237) | Soil microbial communities from Risofladan, Vaasa, Finland - UN-2 | ecosystem: Environmental > Terrestrial > Soil > Coastal area > Acid sulfate soil | place: Finland: Risofladan, Vaasa | collected... | reverse complement strand
ATTATATCCCGCTTCTTAAAGACTTAAAAAAGGAACAGTTTAGGGTTCTCCTGCTGGATATAAAAAATAAGATAATAAAAGAAGTTTTAATATCGCAGGGATCCTTGACGTCTTCCATAATTCGCCTAGCAACACTATTTTTCGCTGGACGGGTGAAGGCTATAGCTCACCTAGCGTAGACCTTAAATTTAAAAAGAAAATCAAAGTTATTTAAATACAAAAGCTCGGTATAATGCCGGGCTTTTTTGTTTAGATAAAGACTTAGATAGGAAATTTTATAATGAGTAGGAATAGCTTAAGAGATGAGCGATAAAGAATTGGTTTTATCTTGAAAATGATCTACTAATTTATAGTTTTATGAACAATAGAGAAATAAATAGAAAAAATATAAGTAAAAGCCCTGGACTGCCTTCCAGCAACTCTAACGGCTCCCCAAACAACAAAGAATATAATTCTATTCCATCAAACAGATTTTATACTGAAAAAGAAGAGGTAACCCTAAGGTTTTACCAGGTTCCAAAAGCACTCTTTAAAAACCTGGTGTATAAGGGTCTAGGACTAGGTCCTAAATTGATGTATTCTATTTTAAGAGACAGGCTAGATCTATCTATAAAAAACAACTGGCAAGATGAAAAAGGATATATATATTTAATTTATAGTGTTGAGGAATTATCCAATATTTTAGAAGCAGGAACAAGATCTGTTATTAGATATAAAAAGAGTCTTGTTGAATATGGGTTGATTTACGAAAAAAGATTGGGGCAAGGTAAGCCGAATTGGATTTATATTTTAAAACCAGAATTAAATGGAATTCAGAAGTGCCAAAATGGCATTTCTAGAGATGCCAAAAAGCCACTTCTAGAGATGCCAAAAAGACACCCTAATGATACTTACATTAAAGAAACTAATTTAGATAACGTTAATAGGGCTGGTAGTGAAGAGGTTGTGGAAAACTCTGAAAGTGAGATAAAGGAATATCCTGGACCAAAAAGATATAGGTCCAGAGAAAAGGAACTACTGGCTAAAGAAATAGCAGAAGAACTGAAGGATGATCACAGCCTTGGAGCATTTCGGGTTATAGTAGATAAAATCCCAGAGCAGCAAATAAGAATATTTTTAAGCATAATCAAGGATACGCATCTTACTGGGAAAATTAAAAAGAACAAGGGTGCAATGTTTATATCACTTGCTAAAGCCTATGCTATAAAAAATAATATAAATCTTAATTTCAAGTAATCCCGCTTTAGAATATAAATTTTATCATAGACCTCTTTTAAGGAGGTGCACAAAGTTTTTATATAGGCAAACCAAGAAATTGGCTTTTCATAATATCAACTTATGAAACTTTAACATACAATGTGTCTAACTGGAGAGGTCTAATCCAATCCTGCTTTCAGATATATGTTCTTTTTATATTAAAAAACGAAGAAAAATCTGCCTTTAGAACGATGGAAAAAAGCATCATGGTGAATAATTATTTTTCTTGATTTATATCTAGTAACCCAATTAGTAGTCATATGCTGTATAACTTTTTTGTCACCCTCTTTGATTTGCAATAGTTTAGATATTCTGTTGTTGGGTACGTCTGCTTCTATTAATATCTCTCGTCTTAAAATTTTTAACTTAAATATTTCAGTGACTATTTTAGTAAAAGAATTGCTTAAAATAATTTTATCATCTATTTTGTTAAATATGTCATGGGGGAAGTAAGATATTACTAAATCCATAGGCTCTTTGCCGATTGTTGTAAAACGTTCAATAACTAATACTTTACTATTTTCATTGATGCCCATTATGTTTTGAATAGCCTTTGTGGGTGTAATGACCTCATTGCGTAGAACTTTTAATTTTGTATTTGTACTTCTTCTTTGAGACCATTCAAAAGTACTAAAAGGATCTTTCATAATAATTTCTGTCTCATGAGTTTTATTAATTATAAATGTACCTACTCCAGGTTTTCTTTCAATAAAACCTTCTAATTCAAGTTCTCTAAGAGCTCGTCTAATAGTTATTATGCTGCATTTAAATGAATTACATAATTCTTTCTCTGTAGGTAACAACAAACCTTGATTTATTAACTTATTTTTAATAGCATCACGCAAGAAATTATAGATTTGATGGTAGAGAGGGACCATACTTTTTTTATCAGTTTTAAAGTTTTTTATAATTTCTTTTATATCCATAACTTAAAATTTATTTAAATAATACGCTTCTATTATAATGAGTTTAATATCTTTTTAAAAGTTCGTGTTTTAATTAAAAGCTAATTGAAATCATACCTCATCGAATTACTGATTTGCCACAGCTTTAGTTGACAATATCGATAAATTATAATATATTGCAATAGTTTATAATATTATAAACTATTAGTCTATATTTTTTTAAGATTTTTTATATGAATCGGTGGTATTTTTTCAGAAAGATTTGATTAATATGATAAACAATGTATAGGAGAGAAGGATTGGATAATAAAGTTGTATTATAAGCCAAAGATCTGATGGAAAATTTTGGTGGAATAAAAGCTTTCGATAATGCTGATATGAGACTTTAAAAGAATAAAATTATGGCCATTGCAGATGGTAATAGAGTATGAAAGTCTATATTGATTATTAAAGGTATAAAGCCTCAGGAATACGAGTCATATAAAAGGACAACTTTGGCTTGATGAGTCTATAAGACAAGATAAGGTCCTGAAGTTGCCAAAGCTAGGTTGGCAGGTATGGAGGGTAGATAGAAAAGTTGCCTTCCTTAGACGGGGAAGTGGAGGTATTGATAGGAGCAGTATTAAAGATTTTGAAGAGATAGCAGCATAAGAACTTGGAAAGCTCCACAAGAAACTCAAAAAAAGAAAACTTATAGACCTGTATCGATAAATTTTAAGGAGGTAATATTGAAAGGAAAAAAATTTTTAGAGAATAAAGCAGCACAAATACGTATTGATTTACTAAAAATGATTTATGAGGCAAAATCAGGTCATACAGGAGGATCCCTTTCATGCACGGATATCTTAACTGTACTGTATTACAGTGTTATGAAAATAAATCCAACTAATCCGAGTTGGGAAGAAAGAGATAGGTTTATTTTAAGTAAAGGTCATTCAGTAGAATCATACTATTGTATACTGGCAGATAAAGGATTTTTTCCAAAGGAAGACCTTAAAACATATGGTAAATTTGGCTCCAAACTTATTGGTCATCCCAACAATGAAATACCTGGTATAGAGATGAATACTGGCTCTCTTGGTCATGGATTACCGATTGCTGTAGGTATGGCGCTGGCTGCAAAAATGGATGGAAAATCATGGCGGGTTTTTGTTCTCATGGGAGATGGGGAACAAGCAGAAGGTTCTGTTTGGGAAGGGGCTATGGCAGCAACTCATTATAAATTGGACAACCTTATTGCTATAATTGACAGGAATAAACTACAGATGAGTGGAAATACAGAAGATGTGATGGGACTGGAGCCACTTGAAGAAAAATGGAAAAGTTTTGGATGGGAGGTAATAAAAGTAGATGGCAATGATGTTGAACAACTTGAAAAAGCATTAAAATCTGCGCCGGCAGTAAAAAATAAACCTACAATTTTTATGGCTTATACTATAAAGGGAAAAGGTGTTTCCTTTATAGAAAATGATGTTGGTTGGCACCATAAAGTATGTACTTATGGACAATTGCAGCAGGCAATTGAAGAACTGTCAAAGGAAAATCTGTGGAGGGTTAGCCATGAATAATATTTCAAATAAAGAAGCTATGGGTGAAACATTGGTAAAAATGGGAAAGATAGATCGTGATATTATTGTACTCACAAGTGACGCAAGAAATTCTTCATCTATTACTAACTTTGCAAAAGAGCTTCCAGAACAATTTGTTGAAGTAGGAATAGCGGAGCAGAACCTGGTAAGTATTGCAGCGGGTCTTGCTGCTTCAGGTAAGAAACCTTTTATAACTTCTCCTGCTTGTTTTCTAAGCTCGAGAACTATAGAGCAGATAAAGATTGATGTAGTTTACTCTAAAACTAATGTAAAGATAATAGGCATTAGCGGCGGGGTAAGTTATGGTGCACTGGGAATGTCTCATCATTCTTTACAGGATATTTCAATGATGAGAGCTATACCTGGTATAACTATTATACTACCTGCAGATAGATATGAAACGCAAAACATGGTAGAAGTGCTTGTTAATTATAAAGGACCAGTATATTCAAGAATTGGACGTAATCCAGTACCTGACATATATGAATCCAAAAAATACGGTTTTAAAATTGGTAAAGCAGTAACACTTAAAGATGGGTCAGATATTACAATAATCACTACAGGAGAGACAGCTAAAATAGCGGTTGATAGTGCTTCAGAATTACAAGAAATTGGTGTAAGCTGTAGGGTGTTAAACATGCATACCATAAAACCTTTAGATAAAAATGCGATAATAAAAGCTGCCAGAGAAACGGGAAATATTATTACTGTTGAAGAACACAGCATACATGGAGGGCTGGGGGCAGCGGTAGCTGAAGTTGTTGTGCAGAACCATCCTGTATATATGAAAATAATAGGTATTCCTGATGAGCCTGCAATTACAGGTACTCCTGTGCAAATATACGATTATTACGGATTAAGTATATCAAACATAACTAAAATGGCAAAGAAATTACTAAAAAATAGAAAGGTATACTTATATGAGTAAAAAATACATATTAGCAGTGGATCAAGGTACATCAGGATCTAAAGCAGTTGTAGTAAACATTGAAGGTGACATAGTAGCTAGTAAATCTAAAGAACACAAACAATGCTATCCAGCTCCAGGTTGGATTGAGCATGATCCAATGAAAATATATACAAATGTAAAATTTTTATTAAAAGAAGTGGTTAAAATTGCTAACTTAAATCTTGAAGATATAGTTGTTCTTTCAATAACTAACCAGAGAGATACAGTAGTGGTGTGGGATAAGCAGACAGGAAAGCCATTATATAATGCAATTGTATGGCAGTGCAGAAGGACTTCAGATATTTGTACACAATTAAAGACAATGGGTTTTGAAAAAACTATAAAAGATAAGACTGGCCTGATGCTAGATCCTTGTTATTCTGCAACAAAAATAAAATGGATTCTTGATAATATAGAAGGTGCAAGACAGAAAGCAAAGGCTGGTAAAATATTGGCAGGAACTATTGATACCTGGCTAATTTGGAAGTTGACGAATGGAAAAGTACATGCAACAGATTATACCAATGCTAACAACACTTTACTTTTTAACATAAAACTCCTCCAATGGGATGAAGAACTTCTGAAAATATTTGATATACCTCAAAATATACTTCCAGAGGTAAAATCTTCTAATGATATATTTGGTACAACTTATAAGGATGAGTTGTTTAATTCAGAAATACCCATATCAGGAGTTATCGGGGATTCTCAGGGAGCTCTTTTTGGGGAACAATGCTTTAAGCCTGGGATGGTAAAAGCTACTTATGGTACAGGGTCTTCCATTATGATGAACACAGGTAATAAGCTAATTCAATCAAAAAAGGGTTTGGTTACTGTAATTGCATGGGGAATAGATAGCAAAGTTGAATATGCATTAGAAGGAGATATAACTTGTGCGGGAGATGCCTTGAAATGGGTTAAGGATAATCTTGAATTATTTAAAAATTTTAGCGAAGTAGAAGATCTAGTTAAAAGTTTAAAGGACAATGAAGGCGTGTATATGGTTCCAGCCTTTTCAGGTTTGGGTGCACCTCATTGGGATACATATGCAAGAGCAGCAATTGTAGGTTTATCTAGAAGGAGTAGCAGGGAACATATTGTCAGGGCAGCCCTGGAATCTACAGCATATCAAGTAAGAGATATTGTAGAAATTATGAGAATAGAATCAGGAATCAAACTAAAAGAACTACGCGTAAATGGAGGATTGACCAAAAGCCACTTTCTAATGCAGTTCCAGTCTGATATGTTAAACATCGGTGTGGAAAAATCAAGAATTGAAGATGTGTCATTAATTGGTTCTGTTTACTTAGCAGGGTTAGGATTGGGGTTATGGAAAAGCATAGAAGATATTAAAGAATTGAGGGGGAAAAGCCAAAGTTTCCATCCAAATATGGATTCTAGCACAAGAGAGAAATATTACCAGGGATGGAAATTGGCAGTCAAAAGAGTACTAACTAATAATGTAGTCTTTCATTAACTTTATCATTAAATTCTTCAAGTTTTTTACAAAAATAGTCAAATTAGTCAAACTTTCCCCACCGGTAAAATATTCCTGAAGATAAAAGAATGGATTTTCTACCTTTTTGTATAATAATATCTTTCCAATTCTTTCTCTTGAATTCAGTTTAATCTTCCTTTTTCTGAATATAATTAATATTTTCCGTTTTTAAAAAATTTTTTAATTCATTTTCATAAGGCAATGAAGCCTGTGCACCCACTGTCTTAACAGCTATAGCCCCTGCTATATTGCCAAGGACCACACAATTATAAATGTTTTTCTTTTGTACTAATCCATAGACAAATCCTCCAATAAAAGCATCTCCTGCCCCTGTTGAATCAACAGAATTAACACGGATAGATGGTATTCTGTAATAATCACCACAAGAAGTCATACAAGCTGAACCATATTCTCCAAGTGTTACAATAATATTGTTCTTAAAGAATTTCTTAAGCTGTGCTATTGGTTCTTCTACGTTTCTTTCATTACATTTAATTCCGGTAAGCTTACTAATTTCTGACTCATTTAATATCAGAAAATCAACCTTTTTTATAGAATCTTTACTTAAGTCTAAAGCAGGAGCAAAATTTAAAACTACGATTTTTTTAAATTCTTTTGCAATATCTATAGTAAATGAAATAACAACCTTTGGAATTTCCTGTTGAAGTACTATAATATCGTATTCTTTTATAATCTTCTTATTCTTCAAAATATCATTAATTTTCAGACCTCCATTAGCGCCTTGATATAATACTATGGTATTATTCCCCTTCCTATCTACAGTTATTAGTGCTGTTCCAGTTCTTAATTTTTTATCAACTACCACACTTTCGGTTCTAACATTTGATCTTGTTAAACTTTCTAATAACATCTTGCCATAGACATCTTTTCCTATTTTACCAATCATACATACATCTATACCCATTCTACCTATAGCAACTGCTTGGTTTGCACCTTTGCCACCTTCGTGTAGTTCATAGCTTTCAGAAATTATAGTCTCGCTTTTTAAAGGTAGTTCTTTTACTTTTAATACATGATCGACATTTAGACTTCCAACAACTACAACACTATTCAACCTGTCTTCTCCTTAATGCTAAACCTCTTACAATTAAGCTTCCTTTAATAAATACTTTTTTTAATTTAGTCATCTTATCTATTAATATTTCAACCAGTAATCTTCCCAATATCATCAATTGGTATAAACAGTTAGTAGTGATTTTAAAAATCTACTTATATATATCATCAAATATCATGATAAGTATATCAGGTATTCTTAAACCTCGTTTCTTCAACAATCGAAATACAGTCTTTACCGATACTTCTGCTTTTTTTACTATATAATTTAAGTTAGCTCTTTTCATAATTTAATTGGTAGCCTTATGATTCACTAATTACACTGTTATAAAATCAGTGCTGTTAGATAACCTTTACTTGAAACATTTAAAAAAATTTTAGTCAATATTTTTTATTTTTGTCACCATATACAATTCGAGGCTTGACAATATCTATAAATTATAATATATTTCAATAGTTTATAATATTATAAACTATTAGTCTATATTTTTTTAAGATTTTTCATATGAATCGGTGGTATTTTTTAAATCGAATATTTTACACTTGGAGGTAGTGTTTTATCTATCAATTTATATCTATGTTTTTATTAGGTTTTCAAAGAGCTATAAAGTGTGAGTTGTAAACACAACTCTTAAATAGTTCAATTAATATAATAACCTATAAATATAATAGGGCTTCACGAAATTAAAAATTCGGTAGGAAGCTTTTAACAAACCGAATTTTATCAGGTTCTTTGACAAATGAGGAAAAATAGGCAACAGCTAAGACAGTAATATGTGAGATGGTGCAGAGATTTGCCGTAGCGGCAAGGCCTATCACAGAGGGTTTTTGCATAAGGATTGATAGCAGCCTTGAAAATACTCTTTCACTGCTGCTTCTTCTGTTAAAATCCCTCTTAAAGGACTCGGATCCGTAATTGATACTGCTTCTTATGTCTGAATCTACTCTTAGATACCTGTAGCATCCGCTACCTTCCACAAATTTGGGATGAAGCCAGGGACAATAGAGATGATCTTTTGCAAACTTCTTTGATCCCTTTACAGGACAGACAAACTTATGGCGCTTTCTGTTCTGCTTTCTGTCCAGAAAGATCCCACGGGAGAGCATCTCAAAACCTGCAATACATACAGGTATGCCGGAAGAGTTAAGATCAGTGTTTAGAGAAGCACCCCTTCTGGGGTTTCTTGAGATCCTTGGCCTTGCACCAAGAGTATCTAATATGTACTTTAAAATATTGGCTGAATCATATTCAGAATCAGCAATCACAGCACACGGATTTAAGGATAGAGCATCCTTTAAGGACTCAAGCTGGGGGATAATTACACTGGTACCTCTCACATTGGCAGCAAGAGTAACTTCGGCCAGGGGAAGCTCAGACTGGGCATCATTTACGATATGATTTCTGTATCCCCAGAAAAACTCTACCTTGGCTTTACCGGAGGTAAAGGTGGGAAATACACCGATACGGCAGTCTTTATCATTTTTGGGAGGTCTATCCTTAAGATATCTGTATCTTACACTGGTCTTTAAGTTATTTTCTTTAACATTGGCCAGTATGGGACAGGAGTCAACTGATAGATAATCACCCTTTATGACTTTTAGCTCGATAAGTTTTTTTACAAGAGATATCCTTACCTTCTGGAGAAGTGAATTACTGGTATTTTTAAGATAGGAAGAAAACCTCTCTACAGGAATTGGCTTGTCACCCGGGACAAATCCCAGCATAGATGCGAGAGTAGGCCTTTCATAAAGCTCGGCCGATAGGTCACTTAAGCTGGCAATGGTCTTTAGATTCTTAAATATGAGTGCTCTTAGTATGGCGGCTCTGCTGATTGGTCTTCTTCCCATACTTTTAACCTTATCAAAAATAGATAGATCAATTACGGAGAAGAAAAGCTCATATCTTCTTAGCGGTTTGTCAAATATTTCCTCAAGATCAAATAAAGGGTGCTGATACATAACCTATACCTCCTAATTTCGTGAAGGTCATAAAAAATTGTCATTAGATAAAAACAATTCTAAGGGGGAGGAGGTAAAAAAGTAAATCAGCAAAACCCAGGTGGGATAAGGCATGAAGCGAATTTAAGAAATTAAAAAAATGAGGGTTTCACGAAACTAAAGCTTTAAGATTTTTGCCCTCCACCCCCATCCGGAAGCCCTGAAATTGGCCTTTTTGGCCAAGAATGGTCCTTCGAAACCCGCATAAACACTGGGTTTTTGAAGGTGGAGGGCAAGTCCAAAATGGGTAGTGCTTGAAACCCGCACCAGTAAAGAGTTTCAGAGTTTCGTGAAGGCCACATAAATATAATATATAGGAGCGAAGGATTGGATAATGCAGTGTGTAAATTATTAGCTAAAAAAACCATTAATCAAGTCCTATATGCTAAGAATAAGAGGTAAAACTATGAAATACAAGAAAAGCTTGACCATTGCTATAGTGGCCATAGTCTGTATCGGCCTGGCTACCGTGTCGTGGATTTATGGCTTTACTGTTGTCTCAGTTCAAGAAGAAGAGCAGGTGGAACGTAGCGAAGTCTTCGATCCAGTGGTATTCGTAGATGAGATATGGGATAGTAGGATCATCCCTACCATTACCGAAAAAGCGTTTGAGTTGTCTGTAGTGCTGGGAGAAATGAAAACTGATGACGGTGGGCTTATCTCGAAAGATAGCCTGATTCCCATTACTAATAAATATGGTCGGATCACGGTGGGTGAAGCTCATGTGTATATGGTTAAGGGACAGGGCAAGGTAGTTGATGTTGACACCAAGTCCAGCACAGGAACACTTGAACTCTCGCTTGATGGATACACAGGTCCTATCAAGGTTAAACTTTACAACGGTCCGCGGATTCCTAGTGACGAGAGTTCGGTGCGAGATGCCGTGGGCTTTATCAATTTTGGAGATTTCAGAGAACAAACCGAGTATGGCAAAGTCGGTGCTGAAATCAACAAGCGCAGCTTAAGCCAAGTTGACCTTCCATCTGACAGAGATAGCTTGAAAGGCAAAACGATTAGTTTTTATGGGGCATTTACAATCCGGACATTCAACTTGGTTAAAATTGAACTGGAGGAGGTTAAAATCGTCCCAATCCAAATAGATATCGTGGAGGTGTAATACAATGACTGAACAATCCATTGTTAGTAACTCTGCTGCAGTGCCTGTATCTGGCCCTAACGGTGATGTGATCCTGCGTACCGAGAGTATTACTAAGGTGTTCCCTGGCACAGTAGCATTGGATCAGGTTAATTATAACGTGTATCGTGGCAAGATAAACGTCCTAGTTGGGGAAAACGGAGCTGGTAAGTCAACATTGATGAAGATCCTGGCTGGTGTTGAGCAAGTTACAAAAGGTAAAGTCATTCTGGAGGGAGAAGAAATCAATGTAAGATCACCTCAGGATGCAATGCGCTATGGGATTGGCATCATCTATCAGGATCTTGATTTGTGCCCAAACATGAGTATAGCTGAGAACATTTTCCTGGCGCGTGAGTCCATCCGCTATGGCATAATTGATAAGAGAACTCAGCAACAACACACTCGCGAATTAATCCAGCGCCTGGAGCACCAAATTGACCCAAACACCTTGGTGAGCGACCTGCGCATCGGCGAACAGCAGATTGTGACAATTGCCAAGGCACTGGCACAAAATACGAGCATCCTGGTTATGGATGAGCCTACCTCGGCTTTAAGTACTACTGAAGTCGAAGTACTTTTTCGTGTCATTAACGAGCTTAAGTCACATGGAATTACAATAATCTACATTTCACACAAGTTGGACGAAGTGCTGCAAATTGGTGACTGCATTACTGTTCTGCGCGATGGGCGCGTGGTAGATAAAGAAGTTGTAAAAAATGTCGATCTGTACTGGGTTATTGAAAAGATGATAGGTAGAGAGCTGGAGACGCTGTTCACACGTAAAAGGCACGAGATAGGTAAAGTGTTACTACGGGTGGAGAACCTAACCTTACCCAGGGTTGGTGGAGGCTATGTGGTTAATCATGCCTCTTTCGAGTTGCATAAAGGTGAGATCTTGGGCATTTATGGTTTGAAGGGTGCCGGCAGGTCCGAGATGTTAGAATGCCTGGTAGGCGCCAACCCACGAGCGACTGGTAAAATCTGGCTCGAAGGTCAAGACATTGGGGGCAATATGACATTGAAACGAATTCAGGCAGGACTTGTGTTGGTGCCGGAAGACCGACAGCGAGATGGTCTTGTGCTAAAGTTATCTGTTGCTCATAACATGGTCCTGGCTAGCTTGAAAAAATACCTCAACCGTTTTCAGTTGTTTCTGGTAAGGAAGAAAGAGAAGAAAGCTGTCAACACCTTGATCAAGGAATTGTCCATCAAAGTTACTGATCCTAAAAATCTCATTGTATCGCTCAGCGGCGGCAACCAGCAGAAAGTTGTTGTAGCTAAGGGGCTACTCACAAGTCCCAAGGTACTGATGCTAGATGAACCGACGCGAGGCATCGATGTCGGCGCAAAACATGAGGTCTTCGAAATTATGGAGAGTTTAGCCGCTAAAGGATATGGAATCCTGTTTGTTTCATCTGAGTTGAAGGAGATCCTGGCGATGTCGGATCGCATCTTGGTTATGTCGAAAGGTACAATTACCGGTGAATTTACGAGAGAAGAGGCGACTGAAGCGAAGCTGATTGATGCATCAGTTGTTGGCAGTGGGTTAGAAAATAAAAATAAACAATAATAAATAGGAGGTAAATCAACAGTGGGCGAAGGTAAAGCTACTAAGACGAAGCGATTGAAGCGTATCACTGGAACGGATATCCTACAGCTCGTTATGAGGGGGCGTGTGTTTTTTGCTCTGATTATAGTTATTGCAGTGTTTGCATTAGTCTCACCGGGATTCCTGAGCATAGCGAACATCATTATCATGTCGAAACATGTAGCAATCTTTGCATTATTGGGTATCGGTATGACATTTGTAATCTTGTCCGGTGGTATCGATCTCTCTGTGGGCTCGATTGTTGGCCTGTCTGCAATGATTGCCGGTGGCTTGATCAACGAGGGTATTCAATTGCCCCAGCTTGGAGTAATCATATACCCAAATACCTGGATGGTTATTATTCTTACGCTGTTTGTAGGAATAGTAATGGGTGCAATCAATGGTTTGGTGATTACTCGTTTCAAGGTAGCTCCCTTCATCGCAACCCTTGGGATGTTGTACATAGCACGCGGTTTTGCCGGATTGCGCAACAATGGTTACACCTTTTCTAACTTAATTGGTAAGCCTGAATTTGGTAACACAGGTTTCGCGCGATTGGGCGCGGGTAACTTTTTAGGTATTAACTACTCTATCTGGATTATGGTGGCCTTTGCGCTGGTGGCTTTCTTCGTCACGACGCGAATACCTTTTGGCCGCCATGTGTTTGCGATTGGTGGCAATCGGCGTGCCTCTGAACTCTCAGGTGTGCGTATCAATCGAACTGAAACTATTGTTTATGCGATCAGCGGTTTCTGCTCGGCTATAGTGGGGCTGATTATCGCCTCGCAATTGGTAGCTGCTCATCCGGCAACTGGTACAGGCTTTGAATTGACCGCCATTGCCGCAGTTGTTCTAGGAGGAACTTCCCTAATGGGTGGTCGTGGCAGCATCGGCGGTACAATAATTGGCGCCTTTGTCATAGGAGTACTGAGCGATGGGCTGGTCATATTAGGCTTTTCCTCATTCTTACAAAATGTGATCAAAGGCGTAGTGATTGTGGCAGCAGTGGTCATTGACCAGAGCCAGATTCGCCTTGAGGAGCGCATTGCATTGCAGCGACAAGAGTTAAAATAACCACTTTATTATAAGTATAAGAAGTATAATAAAGACCTAGGAAAGGAGGGAAGATATAGGATAGGTACTGTTTAGAAACTAGCTCGACTAAATGAAGGGCAGGAAAGGATTATGTTTAAAATGAAAAGGAGGTTATGTTTATGAGACTAAAATAAGTGAGATTTGTTTTAGTATCAGGTAGCACCATCATTTAAAACAAATCTCAGGCTATATTTTATCACAAATATTATTAATTTTTAAAGTAAGGAGTGAAAATGAAAAAGCATGTTGTTTGGTTATTAGTAGTGGTGTTTTCTCTGTCTATGGTTTTAATGGGGATTGGATGTAAAAAAGCTGAAGAGGAAGCAGCTCCGGCAGAGGAAGCAGTTGAAGAGGCAGCTCCAGCTGAAGAAGTTGCTCCTGCTGAAGAGACTAAAACGATAGCCGTAATTGTACCGCCGGTGGAGAATCCCTTCTTTGGAACTATGCAGGAGATAGCGGCAGCCAAGGCTGAGGAGCTGGGTTACAATACAGTTAAGCTAGTCCACGATGACGATGCCAACAAACAGCTGGAGCAGTTCGAGACCGTTATTGCCCAGGGTGTAGCAGCTATCATACTAGATAATGCCGGGGCTGATGCTACCGTGGCAGCGGTTCAGAAAGCAAAGGATGCCGGTATCGGCTGTTTCCTAGTAGACAGAGAGATCACCGCGGAAGGTGTAGCAGTATCCCAGATTATATCCAACAACTACCAGGGTGCCACCATCCTGGCAGAGTACTTCGTAGAGTTAATGGGTGAGGAAGGCAAATACGTAGAGCTAACAGGAAAAGATACTGATACTAATGCCCATATCCGTTCACAGGGTTATCATGACGTACTCGACCAAGTTGCGGGTATGGAAATGGTTGCCCAGCAGACAGCCAACTGGTCTCAGGATGAGGGTTACACTGTAATGGAGACTCTCCTGCAGCAAAACCCAGGTATCAAGGGTGTGATCTGCGGCAATGACACTATGGCTTTGGGCGCTCAAGCTGCCCTTCTAACAGCTGGTAGAGACGATGTAATTTGTGTTGGATTTGATGGCAGTGATGATGCCATTGCATCTATTATGGCAGGTGAATTGAAGGCTACATCACTACAACCAGTGGCTGAGATGGCTACGCAGGCTGCTATACAAGCCGACCAGTGGATCAAGACTGGTAGCACAGGCAAACCCGAGAAGCAGTCCATTGATATGGTGTTGCTTACCCCGGAGAATGCTGACCAGTATGAGAGCTTTGCACCTAAATAATAGTTGAGGAATAGGAGAAATAGGAATTTCTGAGAAGTGGAGGTGGATTTTGTGCATAATGTTTGCACCACCTCCACTTTCTGTAAAAGGTTGATGTTATTAAAGCAACCAAATCAGGTTTGGCGATGCAGGCTGGATTGTATAGTCACCAGGATAGCAGTTGGCCGAGGGGAAGATATCCTCTTGTCAAGGAAAAAAAGTTGGCCAACGCAGATGAAACTTTGATAATTGTATGTCAGGAAGTTCAGTCTTTTCTGTATATGAGATATCATGTAGACGACCTAATAGTGCAACGGAGCAGTTGAATGTATCTGTATAAATTATACTAAGTAATTATCGAGGAGAAGGTGATATGAAGAAGATTGGCATTATAAACTTTCCAATATCTGCGGCTATTGCCAGCTTGGGTCACAATGACACACTGGCAATTGTTGATGCTGGTTTCCCGATTCCCTCAACGACTAAGCGAATTGATATAGCATTGGCACCAGGAGTGCCAGCATTCTTGCAGACTTTGGAGGTTGTATTAAATGAATTATTTGTAGAAAGAGCCATTGTGGCTGAAGAAATTTTAAGTTATAGTCCCCATATATACAAAGGTATTCAGAAGTTGCTTCTGAATACACCAATTGATATGATTAAACATATTGAATTTAAGCAAAAGACACAAACAACCCGAGCAATAATTCGCACAGCTGAATTCACTCCCTATGCAAATATTATATTAGTAGCAGGAGCATGGGGTTTCAAGCTTTAGGTGTGAAATCATTGCTAGATGGGAAAAGGAGGAATTTAAGGTGAATACTGCAACTTTAGCTGTCATTTTTGGAAATCGTGACTTCTTCCCTAATAACCTGGTTACGGAGGCCCGAAAGGATATCCAAGCTGTTTTTCAGGAATACGATATCTACCCAGTAATGGTTGGAGAAAGTGACACCAAACTCGGTTCAATAGAAACATACGAAAATGCCAAAATCTGTGCTAATTTGTTCAAAGCTCACCGTGATGATATTAATGGCATTCTGGTAGTGCTGCCTAATTTTGGTAATGAGAAGGCTATTGCCGATACTATTAAGCTCTCTGGTCTCCAGGTGCCAATAATGGTGCAGGCTTATCCAGATGAGTTGAATGCTTTAAAAGCCGAGTGCCGCAGAGACTCGTTCTGTGGAAAAATTTCTGTATGCAACAATCTGCGACAATATGGGTTTCCCTTTACGCTTACCAAACAACACACCATTCACCCCATAAGCGAAAACTTTAAAGCTGATTTGAAGAAGTTTATTGGTGTTTGCCAGGTTGTAAGGGGATTACGTAACGCTCGCCTTGGAGCGATCGGGGCTCGACCAAACGCATTTAATACGGTTCGTTATAGCGAGAAACTCCTACAAGCTCATGGGATTAGTGTGTCTACGGTTGATTTATCTGAAATCCTTTGCGCAGCGCAAAAACTTACAAATAATAACTCCAGGGTGAAGGATAAACTGACTGAAATACATGCATACGCCAAGCATGATGGTGTACCATCTCCGTCCCTGGTTCTTATGGCAAAGCTGGGGATCGTTATTTCTGATTGGATGGCGGCTAATGACATAAACGCCAGTGCATTGCAGTGTTGGGATTCGATCCAGCGGAATTATGGCATCAATGCTTGCACACTGATGAGCATGATGAGTGAGAAGCTGATGCCCTCTGCGTGCGAAGTAGATATCACCGGTGTGACTTCGATGTATGCTTTACAGCTCGCTTCTGGCCAGTCCAGCGCTCTGGCTGATTGGAATAACAATTATGGAGATGACCCAGAGCGTTGCGTTTTCTTTCACTGCGGCAACTGGGCCAAGAGTTTTGTCCCGGATATCGAGATAAAGACAGCTCCTATCCTGGGAACTATGTTAGGTGAGGAAAAGACATACGGTGCTATGGCGGGACGTGCCTCGGCCAGGCCGATTACATTTGCTCGCGTCAGTACGGATGACCAATTTGGTGTAATCCGTACCTATGTGGGTGAAGGCCAAATGACAGACGATCCTCTAGATACCTTTGGTCAGCGGGCAGTTGTAAAGATTTCAGGGCTCCAGAAGCTGATGCACTTTATTTGCACGAACGGATTTGAACATCATGTTGCTATGACTATGAGTGAAGTGGCAGATGTGCTGGAAGAAGCCTTTGGAAATTACCTGGGTTGGCAAATTTACCGACATCGTGGTTGAACTTTATTGCCACAAACACTTGGCTGTTGAGTTAGGAAAATATAATAGTAAAGTTGTGACTCTACGCACGGGACCTATAAATACAGATATGTTTGAGCTGATACTATCTGTTCCAAAACCAGAGACATCTTATTAAGCAAAGGAGTTTTAGTAGGCTCATCTTTCTTATTCCTGTAAAAATATATTAGACTATGGATTATGGTAAAATTGGGATATTATGTCTAACAGAAAATATTTATTTGTCTTCACCTAAATAAAAAAAGGACTTTATAGATTGGAAGATAAAAATTATTTATAAGCACTCTGCCTGTGCTGGATTATATTTATAAAAATCGTCTTATCATTTTTAGAGTATTGATATATTATTCTGTAAGGCCAGGCTTTTAGTGATCTGAAATTTTTTAATGGCCCTTTTAATTTTTTACCGGCATCAGGATCATTTTTAAGTTTTTCGATTTTTTTTAAAATTTCAATCTGCTTTGCCTTGGTAAGTTTTTTTAATTGTTTTAGAGAGGTTTTAGAATAACTGACCTTCATTTATTTCAATTCTTTTTTAGAGATATTTAGTTCTTTTATTATGTCATCTTCATTTAGGTATTTACCCATTTTAATCTCTTCCTGGCTTTTTAGTATTTGTGCTACTAGTTTATTATCACTTAAAATATCAAGGGTTTCTTCCCATGCTTCTAATTCTTCAGGATTAATTACTACTGCCTGAGCCTCACCTCTTAAAGTAATTGTATAACTTTTTAGACCGTTTTTTACTTCATTGAGAATTTTATATAGATTATCTCTTGCTTTACTTGCTGAAATTGTATTCATTTTACATCACCAAAATAAATGGTACTAAATTTAGTACCATATGTCAAAGGAAGTTATTAAATTATATATTTATATATTTACATAATTGCATAAATGAGCTATCATTATTTTTATTTAATATGGAAATTTATAGAGGAAGACCTTTTGAAGAATCATTACAGGATGGAAACGGATTATTTACCAATCAACAAGTGGCCCGAACTTGAGAGACCCAGGGAAAAACTTATAAAAAAGGGACCTGAATATCTTTCTGATTGTGAACTTTTAGCGATAATACTAAGGACAGGGATGGGGAACAGTAAAGAAAAATTTTCTGCCCTTGATCTGGCTAAAAAAATACTGACTGAATACGGCAGCCTAAAAAATTTACTCGATTTATCGCTTTCGGAGTTTTTAAAAATTAATGGAATCGGAAGAGCAAAGGCTTCTCAGGTAATAGCCGCACTTGAGCTGGGCAGGAGGGCAATCTCCGAGAAAAACGGAAATAATAAAAGTTTCAGGTGCAGTGAGGAAGTGGCAAATTATTATATCCCGCTTCTTAAAAATTTAAAAAAGGAACAGTTTATAGTTCTTCTTCTGGATATAAAAAATAAGATAATAAAAGAAGTTTTAATCTCGCAGGGATCCTTGACGTCTTCCTTAGTCCGCCTAGCGACACTATTTTTCAGTGGACTGGTGAAGGCTATAGCTCACCTAGCATAGACCTTAAATTTAAAAAGAAAATCAAAGTTATTTGAATATAGAAAGCTCGGTATAATGCCGGGTTTTTTGCATTATATAAAGACTTAAATAGGAATTCTTATAATGAGCAAGGATAACTTAAGAGATGGCCGGGTAAAGAATTGGTTTTATCTGGAAAATGATCTGCTGGATCGTCAAGACTTAACTAT